>ERZ761609.2019-NODE-2019-length-16098-cov-20.120551_pt1 | contig 16098 bp, 16 predicted proteins | sample MGYA00511163_ERZ761609 | MGnify/ENA primary metagenome ERZ761609 (study PRJEB28899, sample SAMN02445070) | bioreactor sludge metagenome | biome: EBPR sludge | place: Australia: Brisbane, Thorneside Wastewater Treatment Plant | collected 2011-12-16 ... | reverse complement strand
GACACAAAAAAAAGGGAGCTTTCGCTCCCCTTTTTACAAAACACAACTTCTTTACTTATCCTATGGAAACACGCTTGAATTCGGCTACAGCCAAACCTTTTGTTATTCCATCCAGGTATTGAGCAACTGTCTTGCTGTTGTCTTTCACAAAGGGCTGGTGTACCAATGTGTTGTCCTTGTAAAATCTTTTCAATTTACCTTCGGCAATTTTATCTACCATATTTTCAGGCTTGCCTTCGGCAATGATCTGTGCTTTGGCAATTTCAAGTTCTTTCTCGATAATGCTCTTGTCTACCGAGTTCTCGTCCAATGCCACAGGATTCATAGCTGCGATTTGCATTCCCACATCCTTACCCGCTTCAGTAACATCTTTTCCGTTAACACCCTTTAGCGAAACCAATACTCCTAATTTTGCCCCTGCATGAATATAAGGAACCACAACCTCTCCACTCATTCTCACAAACTCACTTATTTCCAACTTTTCACCAATCTTACCTACCAGTTCAGTGATTTTTTCCTGAACAGTAAGGTCACCTAATTTCTCGGCCAATAACGCATTCACGTCAGCAGATTTTTTATCATATGCCACGGTGGCTATCGCTTCTCCAAGGTTTTGGAATTCTTCATTTTTTGCTACAAAATCAGTTTCGCAATTAAGGGCAATCAATATTGCTTCTTTATTGTCGTCAGAAGTTTTAATAAAGACAGATCCCTCTTTCGCATCTCTGTCTGAGCGGGACGCTGAAACTTTCTGACCCTTCTTTCTCAATATTTCAATTGCCTTTTCGAAGTCACCCCCGGCTTCTGTAAGTGCTTTTTTACAATCCATCATTCCGGCACCCGTCATGGTGCGTAGCTTATTCACATCTTGTGCTGTAATCGCCATTTCTGATAATATTTAATAGTTACTGTTGTCTTTACATCTACAGACGATTGAAAATGAAAACATCTTCTATTTAATCGCCCTGTTATTTTCAATGTCTGGATTAACCCGGGCATTCCTGATCTATGGAAAGAACCCATCAGGGTTAAAAAACTAAACACCGGCTTGTGACCGATGTTTAGTGTTAAAATTGATTAGGCTCGGCTTACCGGAATCCTTATATTTTATTTCGTTTCTTCTACGGTCTCGTCTACCTTCTTCTTCTCCTCCACTTCCTTCTTCATGGTAGCATCATCTTTATCCTTCTTGCGCTCCATCAAACCCTCTTCAATGGCCTGGCCTACGTGCTCAAGAATGATAGAAATTGATTTGAAAGCATCATCATTGGCCGGCACAGGGAAGTCAATATTTGTAGGATCAGAGTTGGTATCCACCATGGCAAACACAGGGATATTCAGCTTTTGGGCCTCAGCCACTGCAATGTGCTCGCGCTTTACGTCCACAACAAACAAAGCTGATGGAAGACGGTTCAAATCAGCAATCCCTCCTAACAGCTTCTCCAATTTTGCCTTCTCACGTCCAATCATCAATCGCTCGCGCTTAGCTAGGTTTTCGAAAGTTTCGTCTTTCAACATCTTATCGATCTGTGCCAATTTTTTCAAAGACTTTCTGATCGTAGCAAAGTTGGTAAGCATCCCACCCAACCAACGCTCTGTTACGAAGGGCATATTCAATCTTACTGCCTGTGCTTTTACGATGTCTTTGGCTTGCTTCTTGGTTGCCACGAACATGATTTTGCGTCCGGAGCGCACTATATTTTTCAAAGCGAAAGTGGCTTCATCCAAACACTTCATCGTTTTGTTCAAATCGATGAGGTGGATGCCGTTATTTTCCATGAAAATATACTCAGCCATTTTGGGGTTCCACTTCCTGGTAAGGTGCCCGAAGTGAACACCTGCTTCCATTAATTCTTGATTAGTTAACTGCTTAGCCATGTGCTTCTTTTAACGTTTACTGAACTGGAACTTCTTTCTTGCCTTTCTCTTTCCATACTTCTTTCTCTCCACTGAACGCGAATCCCGAGTAGTAAGTCCTTCTTTTTTCAACTCTGGTTTGTTCTCAGCATTTACCTCAACCAAAGCACGGGTAATGCCTAAGCGAACAGCCTCGGCTTGTCCCTTAATTCCTCCACCCTCTACATTTACGTTTACATCGTATTGGTTATCCAATTTCAATATTGTAAATGGCTGATTTACAGTAATTTGATGAATCTCTGACGTGAAATAGTCTTTTAGGTCGCGGTTGTTTATCGTAACCGTTCCGTTTCCAGGTTGCAAGTAAACACGGGCAATAGCGGTTTTCCTTCTTCCAGTTTTATTGGTAATATCCATTTATTAAAACTTTATTTCTTTTGGTTGTTGTGCTTCGTGGGGATGCTGATCGCCAACATAAACATGCAGGCTTCTGTATACTTCACTTCCCATACGGTTTTTAGGAAGCATCCCTTTCACAGCATGCTCAACTAATCTCTCAGGGTGTTTTGCACGGATCATTGCAGCAGTTTTTTCACTTTGACCTCCAGGATACCCTGAATGTGTCAGCAAAATTCTGTTATCCCACTTCTTTCCTGTCATCCTTACTTTTTCTGCATTGATCACGATAACATGGTCACCGGTATCCACATGCGGAGAAAATGATGGCTTATTTTTACCTCTAAGCACTCTCGCCACCTCACTGGCAACGCGTCCAAGTACTTGATTCTTAGCATCTACCAGCACCCAGCCTTTTTCAGCTGTGGCTTTGGTAGGATTTGTTGTTTTATAACTGTTATGATCCACTTTTGATCCTTTAATTACCTGTTTTTGAACCTATATACCCCCCCCAAAAAGGGACACAAAAGTAGAGCGAATTCGCTAAATTTCCAAGTGGGGGTTTCTTTTTAGCGGAGATTCTGAGACAATTGCTTCAAAAGAGCTCCGAAATCTTTGGGGTAAGGAGCAGTAACCTCTAATTTCTCACCATTTAGCCCCAAAAATGATAAAGAATAAGCATGCAGCGTCATTCTTTTCATAAAGGGCTCCTCTTCCACATCCTTCTTCAGGTTAAATCCTCTTTTCACAGACGACAAGTAAAAGGCTTTACCTCCATACGTTTCGTCTCCTGCAATCGGTGCTTTCAACCAGGCCAGGTGTACCCGGATCTGGTGCATTCGGCCAGTAACTGGTATGCATTGAATCAAAGAATGGTTTTTAAAGTGTTGCAACGTAGTAAAAGAGGTCTGGGCACTTTTACCTGCCTTATCAATTTTTACTGTACCATCACCCAACTTTAAAATGGACTTATCAACCATTTTATCCTCAAACTGATTAATGCCATCTACTACGGCATGGTATATTTTCCTAACCTGACGCTGTTCAAATTGGATGCTTAGATGGCGGTAAGCGTCTGGGTGACGAGCAATTGCCAACACACCGGAGGTATCCTTATCCAGGCGATGGCATACCTGAGCATTAGGTTCAACCTCCTGCGCAAGCCTTAACAGGTTAACAGGGTCATTTCTGTCCTCCAGCGTGGAGAGGAAAGGAGGCTTATTCACCAGGATATAATCCTTGCTTTCCAATAGTATGGATTGCTTAAACTTGGTAAAAGATGCTTTCAAGGCTTCAAAGTTACACTATGACTTTGATTCTGCTTGCGTTGATTCCAATTTTGCCAATGGAAGTTTAAAACTGAAGGTTGAGCCTTTACCCAAAACGCTTTCCACCTCCGCTTTGCTCTTGTGCCCTTCTAGAATATGTTTCACAATGGCCAGGCCGAGTCCTGTTCCTCCCCTTTCTCTACTACGGCTTTTGTCCACGCGATAAAAACGTTCAAAGATACGATTGATATGACCTGGAGGAATGCCTTCTCCCTTGTCGCTTACCAAAGTGGTGACAAATTTCTTGTCTGCCTCAAAGCTTACTGTAACCTCTCCGTCTTCATGGCTGTACTTCACCGCATTTGAAATAAGATTTGTCATCACCTGAGTTATCCGCAACCAATCGGCACGAACGATAATGAGTTTTTCGGGCTTCTCTATCGTGACTTTAATCTTTTTTCCCTTGTCTCGTTGCTCAAACTGATCCACCACCTCCAGGCACAATGTGTAAAGGTCGATGTTCTCGAATTTCATTTTTATGTCGCCCGATTCAATTTGAGACAGCGTAAGCAAGTCCTGCACCAGGGCATCCAATCCATCGAGACTTTTTGCAGCTTTTTTTAAAAACTTCTTGCGTACATTTTTGTCGTTTATAGCACCATCCAGTAGGGTGTGCACAAACCCCTGGGCAGCGAAAATGGGTGTTTTCAATTCATGGGAAACATCCGCGACAAATTCTTTCCTGAATGTCTCCAGTTTTTTTAGCTCATCTATCTCGTCTTGTTTCAGGGCGGCAAACGTATGAATCTCTTCGGTGATCTTTTTGAGTGGGTTGAGCCTGATTGATTTATCCTTACTGAAGCCTCGCCAATCAAACTTCTGAAGTTTCTCCATCATATTATAGATCTTGTTGATCTCTCCAAAAACGAGAAACTCCAATACGATAAAAATCAAAATATAGGAAACGGAAAAACTGATAACAGCAGCCACCACTACCCCCTGTGTCTCCACTCCGCTTACCAAAGAAAGAAAAAGAGAGGTGACCAGACTTATAGAGCCCGCCAACAACAATGCCAATACCCTGGCGCTATACACTTATATATTAATTTAGATGAAACTTGTACCCCACCCCTTTTACAGTAGTAATATAATCATCTCCGATCTTTTCGCGCACTTTCCTGATGTGCACATCTACCGTTCTGGCAAGAACGTATACATCAGTACCCCAAATATTTTGCAAAAGATCATCACGGCTAAAAACTTTATTGGGATTTTGAGCCAGGAAGAAGAGTAACTCAAATTCCTTTTTAGGAAGACTTATTTCTTTCCCTTTCACCCTTATCGTGTAGCTGGTGCGATCGATGACCAGATCGCCCATTTTGATTTGAGATGAAGCACCTTTCTTTTTCGATTCTCTTCTGAATAAAGCAGCAATTCTACTCATCAGAGCACGAGGTTTTATGGGTTTGGAAATGTAGTCATCCGCACCAACATCAAAACCCGCCACTTCAGAATACTCCTCTGAGCGGGCAGTGAGGAATACAATGAAAGTATTTTGAAGCTCAGGAAAACTTCTAAGAATGCGACAAGCTTCCACCCCATCCATTTTTGGCATCATGATATCCAATAACACCAAATCGGGAATAAATTTCCTTGCCATCTCCACTGCTTCTGCTCCATCGCCTGCGGTACGCACTTCATAACCTCCTTTTTCGAGATTATATTTTAGCAGTTCCAGTATAGACTCTTCGTCATCTACGACAAGCACCTTGTGTAATGGCTTATCAGCCATAGGAATGGGTTTAATTTACAGACATAAAATTACCCAGAAGCCAGGCGAATTAAAAGTATAGAGGAGGATCATAACAATTCCTTAATCTACCCGATGTCACTAAAGAAACGGAAAACGGGTCTTATAAGCCTGAATCATTTCTTTCAAATCCCCGTTGTATTTTTCCTCCAATTCATTTTTAAAATTAGCCTTCTTGGATTGGTACCTGCGGTAGGCCAGAAAGTAATCATTATTGGGTGGTTTTTCTTTGAACCGCTGGGTTGGAATTTTATATTGATGAAGAGTAAGTGTGTCCATACTGCTAACAATCTGTTGTATCAATGCATCCTTTCTGGATTTTTTAAAATCAATAGGATCGCCCTCACCGAAGGTGTTGTAAAGGCTATCCAATGCTACACTTCCCCTCAACACATGCTGGCTGTACCGTTGATGATCTAATACTTCGTAGACATAGGTCAAATACTCTTGAGATTGCCTGCCATACTTTGCAGCTATAAATGAATAGGCTGCCGAGTCTGCTATAAAAGAAGCAAGGTTCTCATTGAAGTCCACACTGTCTTTTACAAATAGGGTAGCATGCACCATCTCGTGGATGATAAGGCTGGCCAGATCACCTTCATTTCGCTCCAGCATGCCACTGAGTATGGGATCAGTAAACCAACCCAATGTAGACCAGCCACCCGGATTTCTGACACCCACGTCCCAGCCCTCATTTTGTAGCTGTTTCAGCTCTGCTGCTGCCTTGTCTTTATCGAAGTACCCCTTGTAAGGCACTGTACCCACTACAGGAAAATTCCAGGTCTTTGCTTTTAATTGAAAGGGCTTGCTTGCCGTAACCACCCACATGAGTTCTTCCCCCTTCTGATCGAACACTGTTTTGTAGTTGCCGGAATCCTTTAACCCAAGAGAGTCAATGGAATAAGCCCTGATCTCATCGATGATACGCAGTTTGGTTTTTAGTGAATCCGGAAAAGCAGGATCTTTAAGTACCTCCGCAATTGGCCTGGCGTTCCAAACAATATTCAATTGGCCTAATCCCTGATTTACTCCGTAAACGATCAAAGACCAATACCACCCAACCAACAAAAGCAGCATAAATAACAACACCCACCCAACCTTTCTCATCTACTTCCTTTTTGTTATGAAAAATCGATCCCTGAACTGAAGATAAAACCCATATGCATATTGGAAGGATTCAAAACTAAGATCATAATAGGGTTCCACTCGCAATGTGGCATACAGTCCCTTTGCCACCTCTTTATTATACAGCAATCTCAGCATGATCAATCGCATATTCTCCTGCTGCACGCGGTAGTCAAATTCTGAAACAGATGGATATACCTTTCCTCCTTGTATTGAAATGAATTCGTGTGCTTGCCAATAGCTGGCCATTATATCTAATCCGAATGTGGTGGAGATATTTCCATTAATATAAAGCCCCGATCCATCGGCATAGGGTATTACATTGGCTGAACTCATATTGTTATGGTTCACATAAAATCCATTTGCTTTCGCTGCTTTTATGAACCCGGAAGTTTCCTGTTGCAATTCAATACCCACAGCAGAATTCATCACCGTTTCCAGAGGAGAGGAACTCACATTAATCTGCCCTCCTTTATGGCTCATCAGAATTTGTACAGGTATTGAAACCTGAAACAATCCTCTTTTGATAATTCTTTTGTTCAAAGAGAGTCCGGAAACAAAACGTTCCTGCTCAGGGTCATTATTATAAATCATATTTTGCCAATCCAGCCAAAGGTCAAAGAACAGCCCATCAGTCATCCACTGCAACTGAATACCCGTTTCCATCCGGTCGCTTAACACGCGCTCAAAGTCGTAAAGTGGTTCAATCAATCGATGATTCAGACTGCTCTCAATGTTTCCAAAAACAAGTGCTAAAGGCTCTTTGGTTATTTTTAACGAAACTGTGGGTACTACAGTAGAAAATTCACGATTACCGAAGTCTTGTTGGGCATAAACGCCTGCATCCAGCCGGACATTCTTTCTTGGGTAATAACTCAACTTGGGGTGAAGCTGGTAACCAAGTAAAGTATAACCATCTATGATGGTATCGAAATATTCGTTGTTCTTGGAAAAACCCAAAAAATTGAGCCCTAGAAATAGTTTTCCTGAATCGGCCTCCTCCACTTGCAGGCGATCTTCAAAGACAGCATTGTCTAACTGACCAAACACAGCATTCTGAGCAGCCGCAAAAAATAATATGATCAGAATCTTTCTCACTTTGAATTAAAGTGCAAATTAAAGGACTTATCCGTTAATCCTTAACGCTTAATTAATTCCGGTTCAAAACCGCCAGGGATTTATACCCCAACACAAACTTCCTGGTCTCTCCCACCTTGGTGAATAAGTGCCGATATGGTAATTTCAAGCCCTACAAGAATTTTAACACATATTAACAAGGGAGATGCTATGAGCGATAACAAGGAAAAAATGAAGGCATTACAACTTACCATGGACAAACTGGAGAAGACCTATGGTAAGGGTGCCGTGATGAAGCTAAGTGAAGGAAAAGTTTTAGATATACCGGCAATTTCAACCGGATCGTTAGGGCTCGATCTTGCGTTGGGTATTGGGGGCATCCCAAGAGGAAGAGTGACTGAGATTTACGGACCTGAGTCTTCTGGTAAAACAACCCTTACGATGCATTGCATAGCGCAAGCTCAAAAAGCAGGAGGACTTGCCGCTTTTATTGATGCCGAACATGCTTTTGATAAAACCTATGCTGAAAAGTTGGGTATTGACACAGAGAACCTCTTGATTTCACAGCCTGACAACGGAGAACAAGCACTTGAAATCACGGAACATCTGATCCGCTCCGGAGCAATCGATATTATCGTTATCGACTCTGTTGCAGCGCTTGTGCCCAAAGCAGAACTGGAGGGTGAGATGGGAGATAGCAAAATGGGCTTGCAAGCACGCCTGATGTCACAAGCATTAAGGAAGCTAACAGGTACAATTAGTAAGACTGGTTGCGCCTGCGTGTTCATCAACCAGTTGCGTGAAAAAATCGGGATTATGTTTGGGAACCCCGAAACCACAACCGGTGGTAATGCACTTAAATTTTATGCTTCTGTTCGCCTTGATATTCGTAGAATAGGTCAGATCAAAGAAGCTGCCGATAACATTACAGGTAATCGCGTGAGAGTAAAGGTGGTGAAGAATAAGGTAGCTCCTCCATTTAAAGTAGTTGAATTCGATATCATGTACGGGCGAGGCATATCCAAGTCTGGTGAAATCATTGATATCGGATCCGAACTGAACGTGATTCAAAAATCGGGGTCGTGGTTCTCCTACGATGGCAACAAACTTGGCCAGGGAAGAGATACTGTAAAGCAGTTGATTGAAGACAACCCGGAGTTAATGGATGAGCTGGAGAAAAAGATTAAAGATAAAATTGCCGGAGTAACTCCTGAAGTTGCCAAAGTAGAAGAGAAATAGGCATTCTCATCTTCTATAGGTAATGAGATTGTCTCAAAAGTCCAACCAAGAGCGTTATCGCGAGTGAAACGTGGCGATCCCGAAATACCACCTACGCTTTTGGGGATTGCTTCACTTTGTTCGCAATGACGAGTAGACTTTTGAGACAGTCTTTTTTTATGCCCGAATAGCTTCTACAGGATCAAGCCGTGCTGCCATGGCAGCGGGCACAATGCCTGACACCACTCCAATCACAGCAGACACACCCAATCCCAAAACAATATTTTTAAAGCTCAAGACGACTTCAAGGCTGCCAAACGGTGCAAACGTGAGTAGAAAGACGAGAAAAATTCCCATTAGCCCGCCAATTAAACTCAGGAAGATGGCCTCAAATAAAAACTGAAACAGTATAAAGTAATTCTTTGAACCCAGGCTTTTCTGTAAACCTATTATGCTGGTTCGTTCTTTTACGGTAACAAACATGATATTGGCAATCCCAAAACCACCCACAAGAATAGAGAAGCCCCCTATAATCCATCCTGCAACACCCACCACGTCAAAAAGCCCACTAATTACATTGGCAAGCGCTTCTGGTCTGTTCAGCGCAAAATTATCCTTGTCCAAAGGCCTCAAACCTCTTTTACTGCGAAGTTGCCCCCTCATTTCATTCTCCAGTTCTACCAACCCAATATCCGATTCTCTTCCTTTCACCCCGATGCGGGAAGAAGTTTCATTCCAGGCACCTGTCCCCGTCTGATAAAGCCTTCTGAAAGAGTTGTAGGGGACAATACACCCGTAGTCACTACTTGGCGTGCCCAAAAAACTTTGCCCTTCCCGCTTTTGCACTCCCACCACCACATATTTCGCATTTTTGATCTTTATGTTTTCACCAATAGGGCTCCTCCCATTTGGAAATAGCGCCTGGGCTACTTCGTATCCCAGTATGGCTACTGTACGGCCGCCTTCTATTTCATCATAGGTAAAGTATCTACCTTCTTCAATATTGATATCAAACACATTCTCGTATCCATCACCAACCCCACGGAGTCCTATCTGCCCTATGCTGCTGCTCCCCTTCCTGATGACTGCATTGCCTCTGGCTGCAAATATGGTAATCGCCTCCTGCTGCTGGAGGTTGGCTTGCAAAAATTTGAATTCGTTGTAAGAAGCATTGGGTCTGTTCCAATATTCCCACCATTTAAACTCTTCGCTTCCATCTCCCCCGGGAAACGGCCATTTCTCAACGTAGATCACTCCAGACCCTAAAAAAGAAAAGCTCTCCTTGATATTTCTCTCCAGGGAGTCCACCAGGGTAAAGACAGCTATAATGGCGAAAATGCCCACTGTAACCCCTAAAAGTGAAAGGATAGTGCGTAATAAATTGACTTTCAGTGCCGTAAAGGCAAATCGGAAACTTTCAAAAATGAGTCGTAAGGTGAGCATGAATATACTAAAGACGTTTGAATTGAATTTGGGTTACAAAAGACATTAATTAAAACAAATCCTTATTTTTGCACCCTCGATTTAAAATGCCCTTACTATGGGCTTGACATAAAAGTATGAAGTTATCCAAATTTAAGTTTGATCTTCCCATAAATCTTATCTCTTCTCATCCTGCAGAAAACAGGGATGATTCCCGATTAATGGTTTTGTACCGTGACACCGGTGAAATTGAGCATAAAACTTTTAAGGATGTTGTAGAATATTTTAACGAGGGAGATCTCCTGGTAGGTAACGATACCATGGTATTTCCTGCACGCTTGTACGGTCGCAAAGAAAAGACCGGAGCGAAAATTGAGGTATTCTTGCTTCGTGAATTAAATGCAGAAATGCACTTATGGGATGTTTTGGTAGACCCTGCCCGCAAAATCAGGGTGGGTAACAAATTGTATTTCGGAGATGGAGATCTTGTGGCTGAAGTAATTGACAATACTACTTCACGCGGTCGTACCATACGCTTTCTGTTCGATGGTGATTCAGATTCATTTAGTAAAATAGTTGAATCTTTAGGTGAAACGCCTCTTCCCAAATACATCAAGCGTAAAATAGAACCTTCGGATAAAGAACGTTTTCAAACTATTTACGCTAAAAACAAAGGAGCTGTGTCTGCACCTACTGCCGGCATGCACTTTACTAAACAATTATTGAAGCGCCTGCAGATCAAAGGTGTGGATATGTCGTTCATCACTTTGCACATTGGTTTGGGTACATTCCGCCAGGTAGATGTAGAGGATCTTACCAAACACAAAATGGACTCTGAAAATTTTGTGGTGGGCAGTGAGTGTGTAAGCATGGTGAACAAAGCCATTGATAACAAAAAGAAGGTTTGTGCCGTGGGGACAACTACCATGCGTGCATTGGAGTCAGCTGTATCTGCTGGGAATAGATTGAAAGAAAAAGATGGATGGACGGATAAGTTCATTTTTCCACCCTATGATTTTAAGATTTGTAGCGCAATGATTACCAATTTCCATATGCCAGAGTCAACCTTATTGATGATGGCAGCTGCGTTTGGTGGTTATGATCAGGTGATGAATGCCTATTCGGTAGCTAAGAAAGAAAAGTATAAGTTTCTTACTTACGGAGATGCAATGTTGATCATTTAATAACATGAAAATATAAAAGAGAGAAAAGCCTGACGATATTGTCAGGCTTTTTTATTTAATCCAGATTATGCATTAATTATATCAGGAAGTGCATAATCTACCACTGGACTGACGAATATTGTAAGGGTTAAACCTTGACAACGAAAGTATTGGGTTGGTTATAATAAGTAAGTAACTTATTAACTTTCATTCGTCAAATTCTGCAATTGAGTTTCAATTGCAGAATTACGGTTTAACTTCATTTTTAATGAAACAAAAGGAATACGCCCTTATCGTTGCAGGGGGTAAAGGCACCCGCATCAAAAGCAATGTCCCCAAGCAATTTTTAGAATTGAATGGAAAGCCCATTCTACTCCATACCATTGAGGCTTTCTTTCGGTATTCCGATGACATTCAAGTCATCCTTGTTTTGCCAGAAGACGATTTTCCAATATGGAAATCGATAGGTGAACGCTTTCAGTTTACGAAACCCGTGTTACTACAAAAAGGCGGAGCGACCCGATTTCAATCAGTAAAGAACGGATTAGGAAATATTGAAGGAAACGGCTTCGTTGCCATTCATGATGGGGTAAGGCCTCTGGTGAGCGAAGACATTATTGGTGCCTCATTCCGTCTGGCAGCCGTACACCAATCGGCAGTTGCCGCAGTGCGGCTAAAAGAATCTATCCGAATGACAGATATGGATACCACCAGGGCTGTGGATCGATCACGCTTCCGGATCATACAAACGCCACAGACCTTTGAAGTCAGTCTTATACAGCAAGCTTACCAAATGGAAGAAGACCCCAGCTTAACCGATGACGCCAGTGTGGCTGAGCACAGTGGACATTTAATTTCACTTTTCGAGGGGAGTTACGAAAACATCAAAATCACTACCTCTGAAGACCTGATCGTGGCAGAAGCGTTAATGGAACACAGAAACAAAAAAGGCTAACGCAACGTCAGCCCTTCTATTCTTTCACTACTGAACTTGTCAGTATTCATCTTCATTAAAGAAAAAGTCTTCTTTGGTTGGGTAATCAGGCCAAATCTCCTCAATACTCTCATAAGGCTGCCCATCATCCTCTAATTCCTGTAAATTTTCAACTACCTCTAAAGGTGCTCCTGACCTGATTGAAAAGTCAATCAACTCATCTTTTGTCGCTGGCCATGGCGCATCCTCCAAATAAGAAGCCAATTCGAGTGTCCAATACATAGTATTCCCTCCTTTTAATTTTTCGCAAAAATAGAATTTAACCTGTAAGGAACAATAGCTAATACCCTTTTTACAGAAAGCAATACAAAAGCTTTTCGCTAAATAGCTTCCGATACCTCAAATACTGCCCCTTTGGGCATAATTGCGTTACTCCATTCAAAATAATATTCTAAAAAAATTAATAATTTATTCGTGTTGTCTGGCTGAATCAATTGATTCGGTTGCAAGGGTCATGCGTAATTGAACGCAAGCAAAAAGCACTCCTATTTTATTCCAATTAAACATTTATACACTCGGGTTTCACCCGTTGCACCAAAATGATCATATTAGCAATTCTAAAGATTGTACCAGAATGGCTGACGAAAAGATCATATTTTCAATGAGTGGGGTAAGCAAAATTTACCCTCCCAATAAACAAGTATTAAAAAATATCTACCTCTCCTTTTTTTACGGAGCCAAAATAGGCGTGCTCGGTCTCAACGGATCCGGAAAGTCCTCTCTGTTGAGAATTATTGCAGGTATCGATAAAGAATTTCAGGGGGAAGTAGTTTCGGATCAAAGTTTTTCTGTTGGATTGCTTGAACAGGAGCCACAACTCGACAAATCAAAGACTGTTAAAGAAATCGTTGAAGAAGGCGTAAAAGAAACGGTGGATCTTCTCAAAGAATTTGAAGAGATCAATAACAAGTTTGCAGACCCGGCAGTGATGGAAGATCCTGATGCTATGGAGAAGTTGATCAACAGGCAGGGTGAGGTTCAGGATAAGATTGATGCTTTGGATGCCTGGGAATTGGATAATAAACTGGAACGCGCTATGGATGCACTCAGGTGCCCGCCTCCGGATGCAAAAGTAGAACGCCTGTCGGGAGGTGAAAAGAGAAGAGTGGCTTTGTGTCGCCTGCTTCTGAAAGAGCCTGATGTTTTATTATTGGATGAGCCTACCAACCACCTCGATGCAGAATCAGTACATTGGCTAGAAGAACATTTAAGGCAATACAAAGGAACAATTATAGCGGTAACGCACGATCGATACTTTTTAGATAATGTAGCGGGGTGGATACTTGAATTGGATCGTGGAGAGGGCATTCCATGGAAAGGAAATTATTCCTCATGGTTGGAACAAAAATCAAAACGACTGGCTCAAGAAGAGAAAACCGAATCAAAGAGACAGAAAACACTTGAGCGCGAGTTAGAATGGGTGCGCATGGGACCTAAAGGAAGACACGCCAAAGGAAAGGCACGTTTGGGTGCGTATGAAAAACTCTTAAGTCAGGAAACGAAAGAGCGAGAAGACAAATTAGAACTCTTTATTCCACCCGGACCACGATTGGGCAATAAAGTAATTGAAGCCGAAGGAGTGTCCAAGGCGTATGGTGATAAATTACTTTATGAAAATCTTACGTTTTCCCTACCTCCTGCTGGCATTGTGGGTATTATAGGACCCAACGGAGCGGGTAAGACTACCCTTTTTAAAATGATTACCGGTGCAGAAAAACCAGATGCCGGGACATTCAGTGTGGGTGAAACGGTGAAAATCGCTTATGTCGATCAGGAGCACGATGACCTGAAGCCTGAAGACACTGTATGGCAAGCCATCACAGGAGGAAATGAACTGATGATGATAGGTGGAAAAGAAATTAACTCCCGTGCCTACGTAAGCAAGTTCAACTTTAGTGGTAATGATCAACAGAAAAAAGTAAAAGAACTTTCCGGAGGTATGCGCAACCGTGCTCACCTGGCCATAGCACTGAAACAAGGAGGCAATCTTTTATTGCTTGATGAGCCCACCAACGACCTTGATGTAAATACACTGCGGGCGTTAGAAGAAGCACTGGAAAACTTTGCCGGATGTGCTGTTATTATTTCTCACGACAGGTGGTTTTTAGATCGTGTTTGTACACACATCCTTGCTTTTGAAGGCAATTCACAGGTGTTTTGGTATGAGGGTACTTTCAGTGAATATGAGGAGAATAAAAAGAAGAGATTGGGTGATGATCAGCCGCGTAGAATCAGGTATAAGAAACTGGTGAGATAAAAATTATTACTGTTTCTGTTTAAAGGCTCAAATTTTAAATCAAATTTGAGCCTTATTTTTTATCACCCAATCATGAAAGCACTGCTCACAATTACTCTTTTAACATTGTCCAACACCTTTATGACTTTCGCCTGGTACGGCCATTTAAAATTCAAAGACATGAAGTGGAGTGAGAACCTCCCGCTGCTCTCCATTATTCTTATAAGCTGGGGCATTGCTTTTTTTGAATACCTGTTGCAAGTGCCTGCCAACCGGATCGGTTTCAAAAGCAATGGCGGACCCTTTAGTCTTGTCGAATTAAAGGTGATTCAGGAGGTAATAACCCTTGTGGTGTTTGTGGGTTTTTCAGTTATCTTTTTTAAAACAGAGTCCTTGCGATGGAACCACCTTGTTGGGTTTGCGCTGCTTATCGGAGCCGTCTATTTTATTTTCAAGAAATAATAATCCTAAATCCCATCCTATTTCTTTTGTCCAGTAGTCACCTTATTCTGAGTGAGGCGATACATTAATACCGCAGTTCGTTTTGCTTGTATTGCGATAGAACGAGGGTCTGCCGTTTCATTAACGGTATGTCCACCCGCACTTCCGGGACCGAGACCATCCATGGCCATTTCTACATAAGGCGCAGTAAATGAAATATCCGCAGCCCCTGCATCTCTTGGATTCACTGCTGTTACATTTCCAAACCCCAGGTCGTTACTTACTTTATTAAAATAACTGAGCAGTTCATAATTACCTTCTACAGGAGCCAATGGAGGATATCCTTCCCCAAAACTAATCTCTGCTTTTGTTTGTGGTCTATGTTTAGAAACTACTTCCCGCATTACCTCTTGGGTCTTTTTCAGTTGCTCAGGTGATATCGCACGAATATCTCCCGTAACCACAGTGTGCTTGGCCACAATATTGCTTTTTCCATAGGCACTGCCTCCATCCATTTCCTTATCGTGCTCAACAGTGCTACCACCCAATATCATACCTGGATTAAAAGTCAGATTTTCTTCATCAGAGAGGGCTTCGTAAAAACCATTGATAATTCGTGCCGCCTCATAAATAGCTCCTGCTCCAATGTCTTTGGTGAAAATTTGAGATGAATGTGAAGGCACTCCTTCCACCTTTAACTCCCAACCAGAAGAACTTCTTCTGGCTACTACTGCCGTTTTCGGATTGCCATCGCCATCTTCAAAACCCAACGCAATATCAGCAACCCTGGCTGCATCTATTAAATCTTTGCGTGCCAGATTTAATGGTCGCCCGCTTAACTCCTCATCCCCTGTCATTACAATAATGATGTTCATGTCTTTTAAAACACCAGCATCTTTAAGTGCCTGCATGGCCTGAATGATGACTACATCCCCTCCTTTCATATCTCCTACCCCCGGGCCTTTCATTGTGGAGTCATTGACCATTTCAAATTGCTGAAATGGACTTGCCAATTCAAAGACAGTATCCAAATGACCGACAAGTAATAGCGTTTTACCCTTTCCTTTATGTTCTGCTATCAAATGACCAGA
>ERZ761609.2018-NODE-2018-length-16099-cov-28.565632_pt1 | contig 16099 bp, 16 predicted proteins | sample MGYA00511163_ERZ761609 | MGnify/ENA primary metagenome ERZ761609 (study PRJEB28899, sample SAMN02445070) | bioreactor sludge metagenome | biome: EBPR sludge | place: Australia: Brisbane, Thorneside Wastewater Treatment Plant | collected 2011-12-16 ... | reverse complement strand
CGAGATTGGTCAGTGACTGGAGTTCAGACGTGTGCTCTTCCGATCTTCCGGCGCGCGGGCCGAGGCCACGGTGCCGCGTGCCGGCCTGTGGCAGGCGCAGACCCCGCAGATGTTCCGCCATGGCACGCTGGTCCAAGCGCTGCGCGCGGCCGGCAGCGACATGACCGACGAGGCTTCGGCGATCGAACAGCTCGGCCTGCAGCCGCGGCTGGTCGAATCCGACAGCCGCAACCTCAAGGTCACGTATCCGCAGGACTTGGAGCTGGCAGGCCTGATTCTGAGGAAACTGCATGAATGAGATCCGGGTGGGGCACGGCTTCGACGTGCACGCCTTCGCCGCCAACCGCAAACTTATCGTCGGCGGCGTCGACATTCCCCACGATCTGGGACTGGCCGGCCATTCCGACGCCGACGTGTTGCTGCACGCGATCAGCGATGCGCTGCTGGGCGCGGCCGGGCTGGGCGACATCGGCCGCCATTTCCCGGATACCGATGCTGCGTTTGCCGGCATCGACAGCCGCATCCTGCTGCGCCGCGTCGCCGAACAATTGCGTGAGCGCGGCTGGCGCGTCGGCAACGTCGACGCCACCGTCATCGCCCAGGCGCCGAAAATGGCGCCGCACATCGCGCGGATGACGGCGCACATTGCCGACGACCTCGGTATCGCCATCGACCGCGTCAACGTCAAGGCCACCACCACCGAAAAACTCGGCTTCACCGGACGCGGCGAAGGCATCGCGGCCGAGGCGGTGTGCCTGATCGGGCGTGACTGAACCCGGCCCGGCCGCAGCAGCCAAGCCCGGCACGCTGCGGCTGTTTTTCGCGCTGTGGCCGGATGACGCCACCCGCGCCGCACTCAACCGCACCGGCAAATGGCTGCACCAGCATTGGGGCGGCCGGCGCATGCGCGCCGACACCCTGCACATCACGCTCGCCTTTCTCGGCGCCACCCCGATCGAGAAGCTTGATGCCGTCATCGTCTGCGCCGACGCCGTGCAGGCCGAGCCCTACAAACTGCTGCTCGACCAAGCCGGTTGCTGGCGCCACAACCGTATAGGCTGGCTGGGCACGAGCGAAACGCCGCCTCAGCATTTCGAGTTGGTCGAGGCGTTGAACGTGCAATTGCGCGCGGCGGGCCTCCCCGTTGATGACCGCTCTCACGTGCCGCATGTCACGCTGCTGCGCAAATCGGCGGGCGGCGAGGTACCTGAATGCCGCCCTGTGAGTTGGCCGATCGGCGAGCTTGTGCTGGTGAAATCTGTCACCGGACAGGATGGCGCGCAGTACAAGGTGATCCGGCGTTGGCCGTTCAATAAAAATAAAATTTAACTTGACAATCTCAGAATCAAGAAGGTAAGTTCCATAGCCATACGGTCGATGCAAAGTACATCGGCTACCGCGGAGAAAAATAATTAATCGTCATGCGCCTGAGGAGAGCAGCATGTGCCGCATTTTTGTCGTCAGCCGTCGGCTGAATGAATCTTCGTCTCCGCGGACCGTACAGAACGCTTTAATGCGTGGATTTGGCGCGGCACTTTCCCTTGCGTTGATCCTGTTTGGGATGGGCACAGCCTCGGCGGCAACCGTTCCAGGCACGGTGCCCGGCAGTTTCGGCGTCAGCGAAACCGGCGCCGCCACCTACAGCATCCCCATCGCCGTCCCGCCTGGCACTGCTGGAATGGAACCCAAACTCTCGCTCAACTATTCCAGCCAGGGCGGCAACGGCATTGCAGGCGTTGGCTGGTCGCTCGGCGGCCTTTCCGCCATCACCCGCTGTCCGCAAACCATCGTTCATGACGGCCAGACCCGCGGCGTGCAACTCGACGCCAACGACCGCTTCTGCCTCGACGGCCAGCGCCTGATCCTGGCGGCTGGCGCAAGCTACGGCTCAGTCGGCGCCGAATACCGCACCGAAATCGAATCCTTCTCCAAAATTGTTTCCATCGGCGGCACGACGGGCGATCCGCAGTATTTCAAAGTCTGGACCAAGGCTGGGCAGATCATCGAATTCGGTAATACCGCTGACGCGCGCGCAGAAGCGCAAGGCAAAATTGTTGCCGTCGCCTGGGCCGCCAACAAAATCAGCGACACCATTGGTAACTACATCACCTTCACCTATTTCGAAGACAGCGCCGATGGTGAGCATCGCGTTATCAAAATCGACTACACCGGCAACGGAAGTGTGGCACCGTACAACGCGGTGGAGTTCTTGTATGAGCCACGACCCGATCCGATCTCAGGCTATCTGGCGGGTTCGCGTGTGCAAGCGCTCCAGAGGCTGGCAAACATCCAGGCCAAGGCAAACGGCGTGCTGCTCATGGATTTCCAATTGGATTTTGAAATTGGCACAACTACAGGTCGCTCTCGGTTGGTGGGCCTGAGGCAGTGCGCGGGAAGTGGTGATTGCCTGAATCCGACGACGTTCGGGTGGCAGGAGGGAGAGGCGGCGGCATTTGATCCGGTGGCGGTGGAAACAACCGCTCCGACTGGTACGGTGAACGACACATGGTTTGCTATGGGCAATCTGAATGCTGATGGAAAAACCGATATCCTGATATCAAAAATGGGGTCGTCATCAGTTAACTATATTCCCTATTTTGCCAATTTTAACGATGGAAGCGCGTATACGGCGGGTTCGGAAACCATATCTACTGCTGACACGAGTGCCGGCCCTGATTTTATGAGGCTGTTTTTAGTGGATCGCGATGGCGATGGGCTAGACGATGTTGTGAAATGTGGAGTAGCAACTGGCACAAACTATTCCTATACAAAGTGGTGGATAAACGACAGAAGCAATCTGGGTGGTCAAATTGATTCTGCGGCGAGATGGTTCTTTATTGGTTACGATTACAACACTTCTTGGCAGTCATGGAATACGAAATGGTGCCAGGGAGGCGATTTGAATGCGGATGGGCGAGGAGACATTGTTCCTTATTTATCTAACGTCGAGTCCCAATATACGCCTTGGAAAAACTATCTTTATTTTTTGACAACAACCGATAACCTTAATTTTTTAAATTCGTCGCTAACACCCGTACCCGACTCGACCTCTACATCGCAGTCCTATTTTGGGATACAGGATGTAACTGGAGACGGTCAGGCCGATGCCATTCGCTATGATTATGCTAGTGGCCTTCTGAGGAATTGGCTTTCAAATGGAACGGGTTTTATAAGCCCAGTTTCTACCTCAATTGACGCTGGCGGCTCCCCATCCGACCGCTGGTTCACCGTTGCTGATGTTAACGGAGATGGCCTTGGCGACATGGTCTTGCACACGCCTGCCGATGGTAAGCTCAAGGTCTGGCTGTCGGAGGGAAAAGGAACTTTCACGGCCAAATCCGAAACTGTGGGATTCAGCAGCAGTGGTATGCCTTCGAATACCTGGTTGCTGATGGCAGACGTTAATTCCGATGGTCGCGCCGATGCCGTCAAATATACACCCAGTTCTGGAAATATTATTTTCGCCCTGTCGAATGGGAACGGCACGTTTGGTTTGCCCATTACTTCCACGATTGCTACCGGCTTTAATCCTACGCCCACCATTGGTCCCAGCCCCACAAGCGCCTGGTTCCAGCCCGCTGACGTCAACGGCGATGGCTTACTTGATTGGGTGATCTATCACCCCGGCGAGGGCAAAATCAAAGTCAACCTTGGCTCGGGTGTAGTCCCCGACCTGCTCCTTACCATCACCGACGGCCACGGCGCTAGCCGCAGCATCGTCTACAAACCCCTCACCGAACCTGCTGTTTACACCAAAGGCACCGGTGCCACGTACCCCGAGCAAGACGTTCAAGCCGCCATGTACGTCGTGAGTGAAACCGCTGCTGACGACGGCACCGGCGGACAATTTCGCAACACCTACCGCTACGCCGGCGCGCGTACTCACCTCACTGGCCGCGGCTTCCTTGGCTTCAAAGTTCTCGAACAAACCGATCTGCAAACTGGCATCGTTACCCGCAGCGAATACAACCAGACCTTCCCCAACATCGGCACCCCGCTGCTCATTACTAAAACCACCGCAGGCGGCGTCGAACTTGCCCGCACTGAAAACACTCCCGCCAGCAAGTCTCTCAACGCTGGCAAGACTTATTTCCCTTATGTCGCCTATAGCAAAGAACAGGGTAAAGACCTCAACGCCGTTATCCTGCCTTCCACCGAAACCTGGAATACCTTCGACGACTGGGGCAATCTCACCCAGACCATCAGCCAGACCTCGGATGGTTTCAAAAAACAAACTGATAACACCTACACCAATGACGCGACCAAATGGTTTCTCGGCCGGCTCACCCGCGCCAGCGTCGCCAGCACCATCAACAACAGCTGGACGCTAACCCGCGTCTCCGTTTTTGAATACGACACCACCACCGGCTTGCTGAACAAGGAAACCATCGAGCCCGATGCAGCCAACGTACAGTTCCGGCTCGACACCACCTATACCTTTGACGCCTTCGGCAACAGGAAGACCGTCACCATCAGCTCGCCCGCCACCGGCACCGCCGCCATCGTCACGCGCACCACCACTACCACCTACGACGCCCGCGGCCAGTTCCCCGTCGCTGTCGCCAATGCCCTCGGCCACCCCGAGAGCAAAACCTTCGACTCCCGCTTTGGCGTCGTTGCAAACTTAACCGGCCCCAACGCTCTCGCCACTTCCTGGCAATACGACAGCTTTGGCCGCAAGACGCGCGAGACCCGTGCCGACGGCACCTACACTGTCTGGACCTACGCCGCGTGCGACGCCGCCTGCCCCACCTGGGGCGTCTACCGCATCGTCACCCAGGTCTATGCCGCCGACGGCACCCAGGCCGCGCCCGCCAGCGTCATGTATTTCGACAAACTCAACCGCGAAACGCGCACCGCCACCCAGGGATTCGACGGCCGCTGGATCTACAAGGACACCGTCTACGACCCGCGCGGTAACGTCGACAAACTGTCGCGCCCGTACTACGCCGATGACCCCGTCTACTGGATAGACCATACCCACGACGACCTCAACCGCCTCGTTCAGGTGATCGAGCCCGACAACCTCACCAAGCCCGCGTTTGTCGTCGACTACGACGGCCTGACCGTCACCCGCACCAACCGCAAGGGCCAGATCACCGTCGAGACCCGCAACAGTCAGGGTCAGAAGGTCAGCGTCACCGACGCCATGGGCAACGTCACCGGTCATTCCTACGACCCATTCGGCAACCTCACCGGCACCACCGACCCTATGGGCAACCAGATCGTCAATCTTTACGACATCCGAGGCCGCAAGACCCAGACCACCGATCCCGACCTCGGCCTGTGGACATACGAATACGACGCTCTCGGCGAACTGGTCAAGCAGACCGACGCCAAGCAGCAGGCAACCACCTTCACCTACGATCAACTCGGCCGCATGACACAGCGCGTCGAACCCGGTATGACCAGTGACTGGAAATACGACGATGCCGCTTACGGCAAGGGCAAGCTCTATCAGGCCAAAACCAACCTGGGTTATATCCGCACCCACTGGTACGACGACAAGGGCCGTCCCCAGCTCACCCAGTCGAATCAGGGCGCCGGCAACCCGCTGTTCATGAGCGCTGTCGTCTACGACAGTGCCGGCCGGGTGTCCGAAGAATACGTCCTTTCGGGCGTCCCTCTCAAGCGTGTCTACAACGCCCTGGGCTACCAGACCGAAACTCGCAACGCCAGCAGCAACGCCCTCTACTGGCAGTTGAACCAGATGGACGCCGAAGGCCACGCCACCCAGGAAACCTACGGCAACGGCACGGTCGTCTACACCGCCTATCTGCCGGCGAACGGCCGCTTCAATTATCGGATCGACAATCGAAATGGTTTTCTTGTTGATGCGCATACCCAGGGTTACGACGAACTGGGCAACGTCGCCGGGCACTTTCAGTTGAGCGGCTACGCATCGGAAACCTACACTTACGATGCCTTGAACCGCCTGACGCAGATGGACGGCATCATCGACAACACTCCAAATACTCAGACCATTGCTTACGACGTTTATGGCAACATCACCAGCAAGACTGGCGTCGGCGACTACGCCTACGGCGGCAGCCCCAGCTGCGCCACCGGCAGCGGCGCCGGCCCGCACGCCGTCTGCAAGGCCGGGAACAACGCCTACGCCTACGACCCCAACGGCAACCTCACCGCCGGCGGCGGCCGCATCGTCGGCTGGACCGCGTGGAACATGCCCGGCGGCCTCATCCAGGGCGGTCAGACCACCACCTGGCAATACGGCCCCGAACGTGATCGCTACAAGATGACCGCGCCCGGCCGGACTACCTGGTACCAGAACCCGAGCGTGCACCAGGGCGGCCACTACGAATACACCCAATATGCTGGCGGTACCTACGAATACCGCACCACCCTCTACGGAGCGGGCCGTCCCATAGGCGAAGTCCTGGCCATCAACGACAGCGGCACCTTCACGGAGCAGACCCGCTACTTCCACAGCGACGCCCAGGGCAGCATCACCGCCGTCACCGACGCCAACGGCGCCGTCCTCACCCGCTACCGCTACGACCCCTGGGGCAAACAGACCCTCGTCTCCGGCAGCAACACCGGTATCAGCCAGACCCGGCAAGGCCACACCGGCCACGAAATGCTCGACGGCGGGCTCACCCACATGAACGGGCGGCTGTACGACCCGCTCATTTCACGCTTCGTCAGCGCCGACCCGTATGTGCAAGACCCCTACAACCTCCAGAGTCTGAACCGCTACAGCTATGTCTGGAACAACCCCTTGGGCTACACCGACCCCACCGGATATTTCCGGCTGTTTGGGAAGAAGTGGTCGGACTTGCGCGACAACGTGGTCAAGCCGGTTGCGGCGATCGCGGCGGCCTGGGTGATTGGGCCTGTGGCCTACAACTTCGGCTACTGGGGCGCGGCGGGGGCGGTTGGCGCGGCGGTCGGCGGATTTGTCGGCAGCGTTGCCGGCGGCGCACTGGCCGGAGCCGCCACCGGCGCCGTGGCCGGCGGACTCTATGGCGGCTGGAACGGTGCGGTGCAAGGGGCGAAATACGGCGCCATTGGCGGAGCGATTGCTGGGCCGGTGGGTGAGCTGTACGGCAACAAACCCTGGGGTGTGGAACGGTTGGCGGCCAACAGCCTGGCGGGCGGGGCCACCTCGGCGGCGCAGGGCGGAAGCTTCGCGGACGGGGTCAGGAACTCGTTTGCCACGGGCAGCGCGGCTTGGCTGTATACCAACACGGTATATGCCGATACCGCCGGACGGGCGGCGAATCCGATGCCGGGACGAGTGAATCCAGATGGGACTATTTATGAACCAAATTTTTCGGATGGCCGTATTCCGGAGAATATTCTGGCCAATAATTTCGATATCGTTGGGCAGAATAAAGCGCTTTCCATTACAGGAAACGGCTGGACAGATTTCTGGACGAATCTGGACAAACAAGGTGGGTTTATTGGTAGAACCTTAAACTACATCCCCGGGATCAACGCCACTGGTGTTCTGCACGATACTTGGTGGAACTCGGTCAGTGGTCAGCCCGGCAGCATGTTTGGCTTCGGTTTCAACGCGGGTACCAACTGGGGGACGATGTTGCCTGCGGCAGCGGTGACGTATGGGACGCTGCTGAATAGTCCCTACGCAGGTCAAGCTGTGATCCTTGACCGGATTCGGAAGTGAGGCGGGCCTTGAACGGACTCGCAGCCTTTCTATTGAGCGCATCCATACTAGCCGGTGTTCCAACGGTGGCTGGATGTAGCAGCCAACAATACGATCCAAATTTCTGGCATCAGAATTTTGTAATAAATTTACAAAGTAACGTTGGGAAGAAATTGAAGGGCGTAAGTAACTTGGGTTACGCCTCATCCGAAGCCTTCCTAGGCAGCATCAATTTGTCGAATGGGAACATTGCATACCGTTATCGTGCAGGTGGAACATGCCGTTACACATTTGAAGTTGACCCTAAGACCGATATCATTGTTGCTGCCAGTTGGGAAGGAGAGGCAAGGCATTGCATCATCATTCCTTGAACTGGACTTCTGGGCGAACATCAACAAGCAAGGCGGCTTCCCTGGCACGGTCATCAATTACATTCCTGGCATCAACGCCACCGGTGTGTTGCACGACACCTGGTGGAATCCGGTCAACGGACAGCCCGGCAGCATGTTCGGTTTCAGTTTCAACGGCGCGACCAACTGGGGCACGATGCTGCCTGCTGCGGCGGTGACGTATGGCTCGCTGCTGAATAGCTCCTACGCAGGTCAAGCAGTGATCCTTGACCGGATACGGAAATGAAGCGGGGTATGAATGCACCCGTAGCCTTTCTATTGAGCGCATTTTTGCTGGCCGGTGTTCCAACAGTGGCCGGATGCAGTAGCCAGCAATATGATCCGAATTATTGGCATCAGAATTTTGTGACAATTTTAAAAAACAAAATTGGGCAAAAATTCGAAAGCGTACGAGGTAAGGCTGGCTGGGCTGTAACTGAAGCTTTTATCGGTAGTATCAATTTATCGAATGGGAACATTGCATACCGTTATCGTGCAGGTGGAACATGCCGTTACACATTTGAAGTTGACCCGAAGACCGACATCATTGTTGCAGCCAGTTGGGAAGGCGAGGCAAGGCATTGCATCATCATCCCTTGAACCGGACTTCTGGGCGAATATCAACAAGCAGGGCGGCTTTCCCGGCACGGTCATCAATTACATTCCCGGTATTAACGCTACCGCTGGCCTGCACGGACACCTGGTGGAGTCCGGTAAATGGGCAGCCTGGCAGCATGTTCGGTTTCAGTTTCAACGCCGCCACCAACTGGGGCACGATGCTGCCTGCAGCAGCGGTGACGTATGGCTCGCTGCTGAATAGTCCTTACGCGGGTCAAGCTGTGATCCTTGACCGGATTCGGAAGTGAGGCGGGCTATGTACGGACTCGCAGCCTTTCTATTGAGCGCATCCTTGCTGACCAGCGTTCCAATGGTGGCTGGGTGCAGCAGCCAGCAATACGACCCGAATTATTGGCACCAGAATTTCATTGTGGGATTACAGAATAATGTAGGGAAGAAATTTTGGAGCGTACGTAAGGGGGAAACCGGCGGCTGGGCATTTGATAGAAATCTAATAGATCGAACCGACCTCCCAAACGGCCACATCGCTTACAAATACCGAGGCCAAGGGACTTGCCGCCACACCTTCGAGGTTGACCCCAAGACCGACGTGATTGTTGTGGCGAGTTGGGAAGGCGAAGCGCGGCACTGTGCGATCGTGCCGTGAATTCTTTGCCGACGGCGCTATCTTTGCCCTGTAGTAATAGGGATGGCAAGCACCGCCACACGATATATGGTGGCTGCCAGCCGATCGGCGAAGTCCTCACCTTCGACGAAGCCAGCCCGCAGACCCGCTACTTCCACAGCGACGTCCAGGGCTCCATCACCGCCGTCACCAACGAAACCGGTGCCGTCCTCACCCGCTACCGCTACGACCCCTGGGGCAAACAGCCCCTCGTCTCCGGCAGCAACACCGGTATCAGCCAGACCCGGCAAGGCCACACCGGCCACGAAATGCTCGACGGCGGGCTCACCCACATGAACGGGCGGCTGTACGACCCGCTCATTTCACGCTTCGTCAGCGCCGACCCGTATGTGCAAGACCCCTACAACCTCCAGAGTCTGAACCGCTACAGCTATGTGTGGAACAATCCCCTGGGCTACATCGACCCAAACTGGAGGGACGTCGCACGAGGGTAAATCCAGACTCAACTTGACTCACCACGCCTACCCTGCGTTTGCATTCACCCCAACGTCAGCTGCGACCAAGCCCTAGGGTTTATGAGTCTACGCAGACTGATTGTGTTTTTCGGCTTTGCCGGCTGCGGCGCTTTTGACAGGCTGAGCCAATCGAAGGAATGTCGCCAACTGTTCCACCCAGCGCAGTTTGTCCTCGGGCGATAGCGCGCGAAAAGCGCGCAGACGATCATCGCTGACATGGTAGGTGCGGTTATCGCGATCAAAATGCATGCTCAGGATTCCTTCAAGCGCTTGAGGTGTTCGATGTCAGCAAGATCAATCGGACGGCCGACGGCCTGCTTCAGCGCAATCAAGTCGTCAATGGAGGCGGCCACGATGGGTACATCACCTGCCTGGAAAGTGACCGCGTGGCTGCGCATCTGTGCGTAATCAACCGGAGGGTAGAGCAATACATCCAACGTGACGCCAGACAGGCCGGGTGCGCGTAGTGCAAAGGCTTCCAGGTTACGTTCACGATGCCACTGCGCCAACTGGTCGAGATCGGACAGGCTCTCAAGCGCTACCGGCAGCACCGGCGTCATATTCAATTCACGCGCCATCTCCACCAGCGATGACAAGTTGTCGGGTGTCATGGCTACGGACACGTCAATGTCCATCGTTGCCCGCTCGATGCCGTGCAGCGAAATCGCCAAACCGCCGATCAACACATAATCGACACGGCGGTTGAGCGCGGCAAAGAGGTCAAGGTAGAACATGCGGGGATTCTACTTGGTTGGCAGCATGGGAGCGACTTCCAATCAGTGCCCCGTATTACCCGCTTGAGGGGCAAGGCTCACAGGGAACTGATTTGGTGTCTGAGCCGAATTTGGTGTCTGGGGCGAAGCCGGGCTCGCTGCTGCGGCAGCCGGGGCCGGAGAAAAAATAAAGCGCCATTCGGCGTAGCGCTTCGCATCCTTGAATGCCTCATCTTTCGCTGCGAATTCCGCATTCCTGAAAGGCTGGCCTGGCGCCGGGCTGTACACGCCGGTAATCCCCTGCGTATCGGGTTCGCGGATCAGTGCAAACGGGCGGCCGGTCAACGGGTCGCGCCAGGCGCGGCGCAGGTGGCGCACTATGCCGGGGCGGCGGTTGTCTTCCAGCAGGTCGTCGAGGCTTTGCGGCAGATGGGGCTGAGCGGGATCGAGTTCGTAATAGCTGCGAATCGCCTGGCGGTACTGATCGCCGATGAACAGCAACTCGGCTTCGCGGGCACGTTGTGCATCGATGTGCCAGAGGGTGCCTGCGGCAGCCAGGCCCATGCCGATCAGTGTGATCAGCATCAGCACGAACAGGTAGGTGAAGCCGGATTGCGCGGGCTTACCAGTCGGCATAGGTGCTGCCGTCGTGCGCCGTTCCCGGTGCGCCGCTTCGGATGTCATACATCGCCCCGGCGTCGTCGCTCGGAGGCGCCACGATCTGCCAGGTATCCGGGCGCTCGGTGATCGGATCGACGGGGAGCGATCGCAGATAGCGCGCGCCGACCAGCGCGTCGAGACTGTCTGGATAACGTCCGGTGTCGCCATGGTATTTGTCGATGGCGTCGCGCATGACGGCGAGATCCTGCCTGAGAATGGTTTCGCGGGACATGTCCAGATGCTTGAAATAGCGCGGCAGTGCCAGCGCCAGCAGCAGTGCGATGATGGCCATCACTACCATGAGTTCGACCAGGGTGAAGCCGCGCGACATCCGTTTCAGCATGAGGGTTTTACCATTCCCGGTACGGAATGCCATTCAGCCCGGTGGCGGCCGACAGCGAATACACGTCGTATACGTCGCGCCCGGCCACCGGGGCGTCGGGCGGGCTGGCGTAGCTGCGCAGGCCCCAGGTGGCGGCCGGCGGGGCGGTCGCATCGGGGTAGAAGGGGTCGCGCGGCAGACGGCGAATGAAGTGGATCTTGGTGGCATCCGGTTTGGTCTTGTCGGTTACGCCCTGCCACAGCATGTCCAGTTCGGGTGGATAGCCGCTGGCGTCGGCCGGCGACTCGATGCGGCCTTCCGCGACACCCTGTTTATAGGCATCCAGCGCCGTGCGGATCTGCTGCAGCGCCACACGCAATTCGACTTCCTTGTGACGCTGCTGCACCAGCTGGCCGAACGGCACCGCCACGCTGGCGAGCAGCGCGAGTATGGCCAGCGTGACCATCAACTCGATCAGGCTGAAACCGTCGTAACGTCGGGCCGGCATGGTTCAGCTGCCTGCCACCGGAAGGGAGGGAATCTGCGGGACCGACGGGATGGATGCGGCATCGGGCATGGCCCCGCCGTCGGCCGGCGGATCGGCCTGGGGAATGGCTGGCAAATCCGCCTGCGGCGGAGCGGACGCCACAGGCGCGAAGGGCGCCGCCAAGCCGCTGCCGATGGCGTTTTCGGTGCCGCCGCGGAATTCGGTCAGGGCAGGCTGACGGGTGGCGTCGCTGCGTAGCACGCGCGGGGTGATCAGGAGCACGATCTCGGTCTTGCTGCGTTCGTCGCGCTGGCTGGAGAACAGGCGCCCCACCAGTGGCAGATCGCCCAGCCCCGGCACGCGGCTGGCGGTGCTGCGGTCCTCATCCGAGATCAGCCCGGCCAGCACCTGGGTCTCGCCGTCCTTCAGGCGCAGCGTGGTGCCGGCGTTGCGGGTGCCGATCTGGTAGGTGAGGGTGCCGTTGTTGCTGCGGATCTCGCGCACGATGTTGGAGACTTCGAGCCCCATCCTGATCTGCACGTCATGGTGCATCAGCACGCTGGGCTCGACGTCGAGTTTGAGCCCCACGTCCAGATACGACACCGATTCCGATACCACGCCGGTCGAGGTGGTGTTGGAGGTGATCACCGGCACCTTGTCGCCGATGTGGATCTTGGCCTTCTCGCGATTCTTCACGCGGATGCGCGGATTGGCCAGCAGATTGACGTCGCTGTCCTCCTTCTTCAGGTTGATTTGCGGGCTGTTCATCGCGATATCGGCGCCGGTGATGTGGCGCAGCTTGTCCACTGTCAGCGGCAGCGGCGACAGTGTGGTGTTGGTGGTGACCACCGGCGCGCCCACAGTCGACGAGGTCGCGGTTTCGGTGGTGATGGTGTTGAGCAGCGAAAACTGGTTGGGGTACTGCACGCCCAGATCGAGCAGCCGCCCGCGCTTGATTTCGAGCACCTCGACTTCGAGCATGACTTCCGGCTCGGCCAGATCCTGTACCGCCACGATCTTCTCTGCCAGACGGATGGCCTCGGGCGTGTCGCGCATCACCAGCAGGTTCAGCCGCTCGTCTACGTACAGGTCCTTGGCCTTGATCAGAGTGCGCAGCATCGCCATGGTGGCCTTGGGATCAGCGTTGCCCAGATAGAAACTTTTCACCAGCAGTTCCTGATACGCCTTGTGCTTTGGCGGCTGGTCGGGGTAGATCAGCAGCGTATTGGCGTTGACCACCTTCTTTGCCAACTGGCCGGTCATCAGCAGCATGTCGACCGCGTCGGCGATCGCCGTGTTGCGCGCGAACAGCGTGGTCTTGACGTCCAGCCGAACGTCCTTATCGAACACGAAATTGATACCCGATTGCCGCGCGATTATGTCGAACACATTGCGCAGCGGCGCATCGCGGAACTCCAGTGTGATTGGCGTGCGATAGGCCGCGCCGAGCTCGCGCGGGCCGAGTTCGTCGGGCGTGCGCAGCGCCTGGATCCGCTGCAGCAGATCCAGCGCGCCGACATGGCCGTGCGCCTGCACTAGTATCAGGCGCACGGCTTGTTCCGCTTCGTCGAGACGGCCTGCCGCCAAGGCCTCGCTGGCCGCCTGCAGACGCGTCTGGTTTTGGCGCGCCGCGGCCAGATTGTCCAGCAGCGTGCGGGCGCGCGGGTTTTCGGGGTGAATCGCCGTCACCTTGTTCAGCGCGGCTTCGGCCGCATCGAAGCGTCCGGCCTCGAGATCCGCCTGGGCCTGGGTGAGCAGTTGACTGGCAATGCGCTCGCGCTGGGCGTGGTAATAGGCCTTGAGTTCGAGGTTGCCGGGCTCCTCGGCAAGCCCTGTGCGCAGACGCGCTATGCCGGCTTCGGCCTGGCCGGCGGCGATCAGCGCGCGTCCCTCCTTGAGGCCACTGCCAGCACAGCCGGCCAGGCTCAGGACGAGCAGGGCGGCAATCGATAGGAAATGGCGAAAGGGCTGCAACTCAATCTCCTGTGCGTAGGCTGCGCATCTGGTTCAGCGGTAGGTAAGTGAAATTCAGCATGCCGCCGGCCACTGGTTCCAGGCGCCACACGCCGTTGAGCACCTGGCCCGCGCGTACGCTCACCGAAGCGGTGCCGCGTGTCAGGTAATACGTGGTCTGCCCGGCCTCCTGCCAGCGCCCCATGTAGCTGAACGGCAGGGGTGGCGCCTGGGGCAGAGGCGGCGGGACATAGGGCGGCGGAGGCGGCGGAGGTGGCGGTACGAACCAGGTCTGTTCGGGAAACAGGTTGGTGCGGGCAAGCGCCAGCCGCGGCGCCACTGCCTGTGGTCTGGCAGGCGCGATGGCAGGCAGGTCGGCCGAGCGCGCACGCGCCGCGGGTTCGGCCAGTTCGACCACGGCGTTGCCTGCTTCGGTAGCTGATTCGTCGAGCGCCAGCCAACTCGACCATGCCGTGATGCCGGCCAGTGCGGCGAACAGAGCCCGCCGCCGCGCCTTGTCGTTCATGGTGCCGTCTCCACGAACAGACTCAGGCGCAACTCGGCCTGCAGGTCGGCAGATTCGATCCGCTCGCGTTTCAGCTTCAGCTCGTCCAGCGTCAGGTTGGGCAGGCGCTCCAGCGCTGCTGCGATGAAAGCATGCAGCGCCGGGTAGGGCATCTCGACCGGCAGCACCAGTTGCCAGCGTTGCAGCGAGGCGGCCGCCAGCGGCGCCACGCTGTATTGGCCGCGCGGCAGGTCGAATCCGTGCGCGCGCGCCAGCCGTTCCAGTTCGCCGATCTGCTGCGATGCCGTTCCTGCTGGCGGCAGCGCGGCCAGCGGATTGAATGGCCGCGGCGCTGGTGCGGCTGGCTGCGCCGCGGCTACGCGCATCGCAGCCAGCCGTTCGTGCTGGGCGACGACTGCCCGTTGCACCGAGGAAACCTGGACGACCTGCAGCAGCAGCGCGCCCGTCAGCAGGCCTAGCCCGGCCAGACCGGCAGGCCCCAGGCGGCGCGCCCACTGCCGCAGCAGCCAGATCAGGGTTGTCATGCGCCCAACTCCACCAGGATGTTGACGCGCACCGGGTGCTGCTCGACGTCGGCCTGCATCTCGTGCTGGGTCAGTACTGCGCGCTTTACGCCTGGCTGCTGTTGCAGCGCGTCGATGAAGGCGACCGCGTCGGCCAGCTGCCGCGCTTCGGCCACCAGCCTGAGCTGCGACTTGGCCTGCACCGCATCGAGCGAGAGCAGCGCGATCCTGCCGTTGCGCGCCGTGGCCAGCGCCTCGAATGCAGGCTGCCAGGAATAGGCCATCTGCGCCGAGACTTGCGCCCGGATGCGCTGGGCCGCGTCGTCCGTGCGCCTGACGGGTTGGGCAGCCGGATGCGACTGGTTTTTTTCGAGGGCGGCGATCTGCAGCGCCAGCCCGGTCCCGGTTGCGTGCGCCGTCTGCAGGTTTATCCAGACCCAGGCCATGGCGGCCACGCCGGCCAGCGCCAGCACGATGCCCAGCGCGCCAGGACGCGCGGAATGTGCATGAAAGTCGAAATCGAGCCTCGCCATCGTTATAGGCCTGCCAAGGCCAAGGCGCCGCGGGTGCCGGGATCATGCGGCAGCACCTGCCAGTCTCCGGCAGCCGGTTTCAGGACCGGGCCGGTGCCTACGGCCTGGACCCAGACTGCGGACGGCAAGGCCTCGGCGGCCGATGCGGTTTCCCGGTCGATCAGTTCGGGCAGGGCAGTGATCCAGTCGTCGCCGACCGGCTGGCCGGCGACGTGCCGCCAGATGCCGTTTGCCGAACCGAACAGGCTCAGCCAGCCCGGCTCGGCCAGCGCCCACCAGCCAGCCAGCCGCTGCGGCAGGCGACGTGCAGCGACGCTGGCGAGTGGACGGATTGCTGCCTCGCGAAACCCGTGGTGCGTCAGCTGGGCTTCCAGCTGTTGGATGAACGACGCATCCATCGCGGCGCCGAGCAGGCCATGCTGCGGCGGCTGGCTGAGTACCTGCACGTCCCACTGCAGCGCTTCGCCGCCGTAGATGTCGCGCAGGCTGGCGCTTACCAGCGCGCGTTCCTCCGCACGCGAGAGCGCCTTGCCGGGTGGCGGCGTCAGCACGTGGCGCACGAAATGCTGTGATAACACCACCTCGGCACGGCGGCTGTGCCAGGCGGCATCGGCGAGGGCTTCGTCGAGCAGCGGCAGCAGGCTCGCCGCGCTGCGCTCGACGAAGC
>ERZ761609.2016-NODE-2016-length-16110-cov-10.412769_pt1 | contig 16110 bp, 7 predicted proteins | sample MGYA00511163_ERZ761609 | MGnify/ENA primary metagenome ERZ761609 (study PRJEB28899, sample SAMN02445070) | bioreactor sludge metagenome | biome: EBPR sludge | place: Australia: Brisbane, Thorneside Wastewater Treatment Plant | collected 2011-12-16 ... | reverse complement strand
CGAGATTGGTCAGTGACTGGAGTTCAGACGTGTGCTCTTCCGATCTTGAAGCGCGGCTTCTCGCCCGCCGGATCGTGGCGACGCCGGCGGGATAGTAGCCGCGCTTCAGATACAGCTTTCCGACACGCGCCGCAGCGTCGGAGACGCCGAGGGCCGTCCCCTGGTAGTCCATAACGTTGTAGTAGACAAAAAGCCTGTTCGCATCGGCGTAGGCGTCGAGAGCATCCATCAGGGCTTTGGCGATGCGGGGGCTCCGCGCGCTTTCGGCCACGAAGAAATGCTCCGTCGAGAGATCGTTGGTCAGCATGTACCCGAAATCGACCCTGACGCACATGATGACGCCCACGATCTCTTCTCCGGCATAGGCCGCGAAGCCGACGCCGTTCTTGAGGCGATCCTCGAGGTGAGCCGCGCCGTGTACCGGGTCGAAGCGGTCGAGATGCCCCCACCGCTCGGCACTGAGCTTCAGGAGTGGCATCAGCTGCGGAACGTCGTCGACGGTCAGCGGGCGGATGAGGACCTTGGGAGAGAGATCGTCCATGTGAGTGTCCTCCGTAGGAGGGCCGACGCCTGCACGTGGTGCCAGGCCGCCGCCCTGAAGGTGGCCGCCGACCCTGGGCGGCGCCACGCCAACTAGCGCATCTTCAGCCAGCCGATTGCGGGGCCAGGGCGGTCGCCATGCCGGATCGAGGGCTGAGCCGCTGCCGGCGAACGCGCCAACCGGTCACCCACTCGAGACATGCACCTGCAAGACGACGAGCCCAGCCAGCAGACGGCCTTGAGCCAGGAGCTAGGGGTATAAAAGCACAACTTTCGCACAATGTCCAAAGCTAATCGTGTCGAGTAGTAACGTATAGACAGTGCTAGAAAGTTATGATAATGGGCCATATCCCAACGGACATGTCCATGATGCTCGATTGGTGTGTCTCTAACTCCGACGATGTCGACGTGCGGCTGGCGCGGACAGAGCGCAACGCCGTGGTCGGCGAGCCGTTGTTCTTCTGCCCGGACTCGGCTTCGGTCGCAGCCGACAACAACCTGGGCGTTGCGACCATCGCCAAGCGCGTCAGCGCTGCACAGATCGCCGGGTTCGTGAACCGCTCGGACCGGTTGGGGCGGAATGCGATCGATAACGTGCTGAATTGTCGGCCGACGACGCTCGCACGTGTCGTCAACACGCTGAACGTGATCAACTATACACTCATCGAGGATCGCGCTGCGGCGCCGGTCCTCAGGTCCACGTCGATCATCGCAGCCGTGTTTCGGATCGCCGACTTCAACGAGATCAAGCGCTCGACCGGTGTTGCGGACGCCGAGTTGGCCGAGCGGGCAAGCATCGCTCCGGTGCTGGTCGAAAGCCTGACCCGCAACTACCGTCTGCATTTCGACGCGACGCTGAAAATCTTCGAAGCATTGAGGACGCACCCGAAAGTGGCCGACTCGTCATGGGGGCCGCGGCTGCAATGCGAGCGTCTTCGCGGGAACATCGTGGTCGATGCCACCCCCTACACCAATGTGATGAAGGTCGGCGAGGACGTCAGGGGCAACCATCCGGTCTATGCGCTGAATGCGGACAACCTTCGGCCGGCGCCGGTCGAAGGTCACGACTGGGCGATCGGAGGTATCGAGGCTCCGTCCAGCGACGGCGACGGCCCGTTTCCCGCTCCGCCGTCGTTCCGTGCCAAGACGACGGCCTGATGCGGCCGCCGGTCAGGACGGTCCTTCCTGCTTCGGTTCGGAGTGAGTTCGGAGCAGGAGTGTCGCTGATGCCGGCCGCTCGAGCTTCCGGGCGCGCCACTGAAAGCGCTGTCTCCCGCCCGCGCAGAGCACTTCGCGCAGAAAAGATGGTGCTGCCGGTGAGGATTGAACTCGCGGCCTCTCCCTAATCGACAGGGCGTCGGCCCGGCAGAATTCTCGAGTACAGGTAAGCCCCTGGTCGGGTTCCGCATTCGCGGATCTCGAAATTCGAGATCAACGAACATCGCCCTGTTTCGACGGCGATCGCGCGTTTCGCTACCCCACGGCTGGCGCCGCCTCAAGCGATCCCTGGAAAACTGGGCGCGCGCACAGCCGGCATGGCGAACGCAATGACGACGCACGTCACGGACGTGGATCTGGTGCGGATGCAGCCGCTGGCCGAAGGCTGCGTCGAACTGGGCCATGTGAGGTCCCCTGTCCCGACAGGGCGCGTGACGGCCGGCGGCGTCATGAGCAGGGCAGTACCTACGAGACGTCCCACGCCGAAATCGGGTTGCGCCTTGAGGCGGGGCGACGGCGCGCATGTGCGATCCATCGCTGATTGCCGGCCGGCCCCACGCTCCATGGCTTCAATCGGCACGCCGAGCGCGGCGACGCCTTGAAACCGCGGTCTTGGCCGGCTCAGTCGCGGGACGCCATGGCCGTGACGGCGTCGCTGAAACCCTCGAGCGATACCGGCACTGCAACGCGCCGCTGTCCGCCATCGAAGAAGTGAAAGACCGCCACGCGGCCACCGCGCCATTCCGCTTCGAGCTCGCCCTCAAGGGGGATGCCGACGTGGCAGCCGTCCTCGTTGCACGTCTCGAACGAATAGGCGCGCGACGGCTGCTCGTCGATTTTCATGACGACACCTGGTTTCAGCGCGATCGAGTGCGGCGTCGAAATCATCGCGATGGGCGGCGCAGCCTTGTAGACGCGCACGAGCAGAAGGCGCGTTTGGGCCTTCTCGGCGAGAACGGACTGCGAAATCCTGCAGCCTTGGGATGGATCCATCGATGCAGGCTTGCTGCAGATGAGCTGCCACTTGCCGTACACGGGGCCCTTGCCGACAGTCTCGGGGACGGCAGCGCCCGCCGAGTCCTTCGGAGCGGGTTTCCCGGCGGGCTTCGTGGCGGGTGGCGACTGGGCGTTGGCCTGCGGCGCAAACACCAGACCGGCGACCAGTAGATGCGCGAGGAGGCTGGCGAAGAAGCGCATGGGAACGGCTCCAGGTTCGGGCTCAGGGTTCCGCCGCGCGAGCTGCGTTGCAGTCATCGCGTGATCCCGGTCTGCGGCAGGCTAGCCGCCGTCCTTGGTGCGGCTGACTACTTCTTCTTGGCGGGTGGCGCGGCTGCGTCCTTGCGCGCCGTCGGGTCGGGCTCCGACAGCTTGACCGTCGATTGATCCGCGCCCGCCGGCTTCCAGTCGCGTGCCATCTGCTGTGCCGCCTTGACCTGATCCTGGGTCATGTCGCGCTCGATCGCCTGCCGGGCCTGGATCGCCTCCGGATGTTGACGAACCGCGGCCAGATTGAAATAGCCGTGCGCCTTCACGGGGTCCTTCTCGATGCCGAGCCCGATGGCATAGGCTTGTCCCAGCGAGAACAGCCCGGCTGGATTGCCGACCGCCGCCGTCTTCTGCAGCAGTGCGAAGCCAGCCTTTTCGTCCTTGGGAACGCCCTGCCCCGTCAGATAGGCTTGGGCAAGCACGTTCTGCGCGCCGATGTGCTCGGCTGCCGCGGCCTTCTTGAGGTATGCGATGCCGGCGGCGGTGTCCGCCGGAGCGCCGCGGCCTTCGAGTTTGACCATGCCGCAGTTGAACTGCCCGTTGGCGTCCCCGGCATCGGCCGCCTCGCAAACCAGCCGCCCGCCCTCCTGATAATCCTGCAGCACACCCACGCCCTCCAGGTGCAGGACGCCGAGCCGGTTCTTGGCCAGAACGCTGTTTGCCTTCGCACCGCGCGCATAAAGGTCGACCGCAGCCTTGATGTCGGCTTGGCGTCCTATGCCAAGCTCGAGCATCCGGCCCAGATAGAAGGCGCCGTCGGCCTGTCCGGCCTCGAGCGACTTTGCAAACTGCTCGGCTGCGGCGGGGTAGTCCCCCTTGTCGAGCGCGGCGAGGCCGTCATTGATGCTGGCAAACGTCGGCTGGCTGGCGAGGCCGATCGAAAGTGCGACTGCGGCAAGACGCTTCATTGCGAATGCTCCCCTGGAATCAGAACAACTTGACGGTCACGCCGAGGCGGACCTCGAAGTCGGATGGTGTGAGGTCGTTCGAGTGTCCGACAGGCACGGCGGCCGTCAGATCGGCGCTCGCCCGATCGCTCGTAAATCTGATGCCGGCCCCGGCGCCGACCATGTAGTTGCGGTGGTCGTTGGCGATATTGTGCGTGGATCCGGCATCCACGAACAGGAATGGCGAGAAGCGCGACACGACGCCCTCGAATGTCCAAGGATCGGACACCGTCGCCGAGGGTGTGCGGCGGCCCGCAGTGCCGCCGCCGGCCTGGGTCGCACCCGGAGCGGCGGTCGGCGATGCAAAGAGCGCGGCAAGCGAATAGGACAGCGTGGTCTGCACGTAGGCGCCCGTGTCGCCTGCTGTGCGCGCGAAGCGGAAGCCGCGCACGGTCTCGTGCCCGCCGATTTCCAGTTGCTCTGTGCCGTAGAGCGGATCGTGTGTCATCTGGCCTGCTCCTGCCGAATAGATCGTCAATCCAGGCAGAAGGGCGCGATAATAGGAACCGCTGGCGCGCAGCTTCCGGAAGCTGGCCTGCGGCGCACCGTCGTCGGGATCGCCATCGGGATCCACGCCGAAGAAGCGAAGACCGAGATCGGTGCCAATCGTCAGCGACAGGAATGCCGAGGGGAGGAAATGCTCGTAAGTGACGTGTGCTCCGGCGATGCTGAGCTTCTGTGATGCGAGAGCCGCGTCGTTGACATAGCGATCGCTCCAGCGATGCGTGAAGGATGTTCCCACCCTGAGCTTGCTCTTGGAGTCACGGAACACGAGGCGGTCGATGGACACCGTCGATGCGGCGGCGCGGTGGAACAGATCCGATGTGGCGGAAAGCTGGTCGAGGTTTTCCGAATACGAGCCTGACGCGGACAGCAGCCAGTAGCCGTAGGGCGCCGAGGCACTGAAACTGATGCTATTCGAACTCGCTGCGCCACTGTAGGCAAGGTACCAGGTGTCGCTGATGCCCAGGAGGTCGTCGGCCTCGACGAACACGTCGGCTCGCATCTCGTGCCTGTGGCGGTCGCCCTCGGCCGTCGTGCGGATATGACCCCGCACTTCGTCAGCGATTTTGTTGCGGACCACGAGCGCAGTGCCGCCAAGTTCCTTCCCCGGCTTCAGATCGATGGTCGCCTTGTTGGACTGAAGCCGGTTGATCTGGTCGATCGCCTGCTCGATGTCGCGCAGATGGAGGCTGCGGCCGGTCATGCCGGGGAACGCCGTCGCCACCTTTCGGCCGGCGCCGGGTGCCGTCACGCCGTCGCGTTCCTCGAGGTACTCGATCGACTCGACGTGCCCCTCGACCACCTGAACCTTGAGGACGCCGGACGCCAGGTCTTGCTCGGGCAGCAGTGCGCGCGAGGTGATATAGCCGCGGTCGATGTAGCGCTTGCTGATGGCTTGCAGCAGCGCGCCGATGGATGATGATCCCATGCACGGTCGCCGGAACTCGGTGACCACGGCCGACAACTCCTCCTCCGGCAGCAGGGTGGCGCCTTGGACGTCGATGGTACGGATCGCGATGCACTGCGCCTCTTTTGCAGGCTTCTTGACCGGATCGGCTCGCACATCGAGACCGCTGGGACCCTCCTCGGCGCGCTTTCGTAGCGCCTCCGCCTCGCGTTCCTTCAGCAGTCGGTCGCCTTGCTCGCTCGTCTGGGCGACAGCCGGCTGGATGATGCCGCCCCAGCCGACGGCAGCCGATAGCAGCGCAACGGCGGTCAACGGAACAAGATCCGATAAGGGCCGCTGTGCCGTCGACTTCGGGCGGCCGTTGCGCGCGCTGCTCATCCGATAGCCTATGGCAAGATTGTGCGCAGCAGGCCGATGTGGCGCTGGTTGGCTGCAGCAAGACCGGCAGGCACGTCGGTCTGGACGACGCCATTGGCCGCGACCGGCGGGCTGGCGGCCACGATCGACGTTCCTTCGATGATGACCGGCGCATCGCTGAGGAATGCAACGGTCCCCTCGCCGACTGCGATGGCGCCACCGTCGTATCCGTAGAATGTCCGCCCCCATTCGCCCTGGAACAGCGACGAGAGGCCGGCGGGGCGTTCATAGTAGCGCGGCAACCATAGCGCCCCGAAGCGGATTGCCGGAGCCGATACCTCGATCCGGTTCTTCGCAGTCAGGGTGCCGCCGACGCTGCCAAAGGAGTTCGCTGCCGTGATGACGAGACTGTCGTCGGCGGAGATGACGCCGCCGTCGCGAGTGATCGAGCCGCGCGCCGCCCAGGTGCAGAAGAAGAGCACGCACGAACGTTCCGTCTCGAGCCGGCCGAGCCGAACCGCTTCATTGCGAACGCGGTCTGCGGACAGCGCAACAGTCGTGCCAGCGATCTCGCCGCCGATATTGTCGATCCGCCGGGCATCGATGCGAACTGCGTTGGCGGCGGTGACAAGGGCTATCTCCTTGCCGGCAGAGTAGGTGCCGAAATCGTGGGCGCTGCGCTGTCGTCCATAGAGGAGGCTGCTGAGGCCGCCGGATCCGCTCGACAACGGTAAGGGCTCGGTCCTCGCTACCGTATTGAGGAACGTTCCCCCGGTCGCAATGTCGATGTCGCTGTTCGAAAGCAGCCGTCCCGACAGGTTGGTAATGCCGGCCTTGGCGTTGACCACCAGCGCCGATTTCTCGGCGAAGAACGAGCCGATCTGCGCTTCGTCCCGCGTCTCGATGAGGACCAGCCCGTCGGTAAGCAAGGTGACGCCGCCTGCGCTGCGACTGTCACCGCGCACCGGATCGGCGCCCTGCACCAAAGCGCCGCGATTGGCGATCCCGTCCTTTGCCGTCACAAGCACGCCGCCGTCTTTGGCCTTGATCTCGGCACGGCGGCCTTCCGTGCTTGCAACCTCGAAGGCGCGTGCGTCGAACGTGACCGAGTCGGCCGCCTGGATGGTACTCCCGTTGATCGCGGCGTCCCCGGTGGCAAAGGCGATGACGTTGCCGGCGGCCGTCACGGCGGTGTCGGATAGACGAAGGCCTCCGGCGGTCGAGATCAGCACGTCCCGCGCCGAAGTCCAACGCCCCGATTGCCCTGTGATGTCTCCCTTTGCTTCGATTGCCAGCGCGTCGGCATCGCTGATCAGCGACGCGCCATAGCTGCTGCCTTCGACGGCGAGCGCGCCACCCGAGGACAGAGCCACAGCGCCGAGCGCAGCAAAACCGAACTTCGACCGCACATTGCCTTGCAGCACTGCTCCGTCGATGCGCAGGTCCTCCTTGGCAACAACCTGGATGCCCGAGGCCGTCGATCGAACCCTGCTTTGGGTGTTCCTGCTGTCTATGGTGACGCTGCGCCCTGACACGAAGGCATGATCTACCGATTGGACTTCGCTGTCCGTGACCGTGACCTGCCCGCTGGCGGACAGGATGAAGCTGCCGCTCGCGGCAAGCTTGGTGCCGTTCAGTCGAACGCCTGCGCCGGCGTCGTTCGCAGTGATCGTGATGCTGCCGCCGCGGATGATCGCTCCGCTTTCAAGGACGACGGTGACGCCCTGTGCGGTGCCCTGAGAGCCAAGGGTCTCGAGCCAGCCGGCTGGGCTCCCCGGATCAGCATTGGAGGCCACATCGACGTGTCCGCTGCCCGTGGACAGCGACACGGCCTTGTCAGGCACTGATATCTGGCCTCTGACCCGAATACTGCGGGAGACGATGTCGAGTTGCTCCATCGTGCCGCTGAGGCCGCCGTCCCCGATCAGAACGTCGCCTCCGGATGAAAGCTCCAGGCGCGTGGTGTCGCCGATTGCCGTGACCTTGCCGGTGATCAGCCCCACTCCGCCGGTGTTGACGAAGCTGCCGCCGTCGACGGTGATGCCGTTCGGGTTGGCGACGATGACGTTCGCCCGAGGTCCCGAGACCGACAAGGCGCCGTTGATTGCTGACCGGTTGTTGGAGCGCACCTCGTTCAAGATCGTGCGTGCTTTCGCGTCGGTGTTCGACAATGCGACACCGGCGCGAGGCACGTTGAAGTTGGAATAGGTGTTGTGGCTCAGCCCTTTCGCGGTCGGAGGGGCGATTTCGACCGTGATGCTTCCGTCGACTGCTGTCGTTGCCCGTGTCTTCGTCCCCCCGTCGGGCACAACTTGGGTAGACTGCGCGTGGGCGCCGGAGGGAAGGGCTGTCACCGTCGTGCCGGCGGCCGCGAGGCACAGCCCGGCCAGCCTGAATACTCGTTGCTGCGTACTGACCATGACCCGCGACACCACCATCCCGACAGAGGGCGTCTCATGCCACAGCGCTACGCTCCACTCAACCCCGTGCGATGGCGCGACGTCTCGTAAGCACCATGTTTTATTGGCGCTCTGGAGAGTCGTTTGAGTGCAGACAAACTTTTGCCAATCAACGCGTTGGTGTCGTCGCGGTACAGAACGTCTGAAGTCGGCGGTTCGGAGTCGCTGCCTTGGAATTCGGTCAGGCAACCGAAATCTGCTCCGATAGTCCGGCCATAGTGGCGCAGTGAGCACAGCGCGCTCGCAGGTAGCGAGGGCGGCTCGCTGATGCAATGCAATTGGCCGCCAGTGACTTGCATCGTCATGAGCAGAACGGGGCTCGCGTCGCGTCGACTGGTCAGTACCCAGAAAAGATGTTCAGGCTGCGGAAGCAACGTTGACGGGATGTCGGCGTTGCGTTCCTTTGGCGCCCGCATGTGGGTCGGCTTGAGTGAGAAATTTCGATGGCTAAGGACATCATTTCGTCCGCGCGCACTGCAGCGTCGCGACTGCTGGTCGGTGCCGGAGCGGCCCTGGCGCACTTGGCGGCCGTGGTCGTGGCGATCAATCCTCTGCTCATCCCGGTCGCCCAGGCGCAGAGCGTAAAGGTCGATCCGACGGCGCCTCGATCCCAGCAGCCGGGCATTTCCAGATCGGGGTCTGGCGTACCCCTCATCAACATCGCGCCTCCGTCGTCTGGCGTCTCCCACAACAGGTACGAGGACCTGTCCACCGGCGTCGGCGCGATCTTCAACAACTCGACGGTCTCGGGGACCAGCCGCACGGGCGGCGCGGTCCCGGGCAATGCCAATCTGTCGGGCACCGGCCCGGCAAATGTCATCTTGAACGAGGTGCGCGGGGGCAAGGTCACGTCCCTCAAGGGCGCGCTCGAAATCTTCGGCGCAAAGGCTGACCTCATCATCGCCAATGAGAACGGCGTGCATTGCGATGGCTGCGCCTTCGTCAACACCCAGCGGGCGACGTTGTCGACGGGCCGGCCCTCGGTTTCAGGCGCGAACATCGCACTGCACGTCACCGACGGTATCGTTGGCGTATGGGGGCAGGGCGCGTCCGGAGCCGACGAGCTCGAGCTCGTCGGCCGTCACGTCGTCATCGACGGCCCCACGGCCGCGGCGGCCGGAATAACAGCGTCCGGCGGCGCCCAGATCTACGATCACACCACGAAGACGCCCCGGATCGCGCCCTCCCTGCAGCAGCGCAAGGGTCCCTATGCGGTCGACGGCACGGCGCTCGGCGCGATGACGTCGGGCCAGATCCGGATCATCGGCAACGAAAGCGGCCTCGGCGTGAATCTGGGTGGCAAGGTCACCGCCCGCGGCAACGTCGGCATCTCCTCGCGCGGCGATGCCACAGTGCGCGAGGTTGACGCCGGCGACACGGTATCGATCGAGGCAATCGGCAGCGTGAAGCAGCCGACCGGGACCGTTCGGGGCGCAAAGGGCGTTGACGTCGCGGCGAACGCGATCGTCATCGGCAAGGACGCACGATTGATATCGTCCGGACCGGTCACGCTCAATCTGCGCGCCTATGCCAACATCTCGGGTGAGGTGCAGGGCTCGAGCGTCGACGTCATTGCGCCGAAGAGCGCGCTCAACATGGGCCGCATCATTGCGGCCACGAACTTGCAGGTCGTCGCCGGCGAGATCTCCAACCGTCGGGACGTCTCAGGCAGCACCGTCACCTACGCCGAGGCGTGGCTCGGCGAATACACGCCGTGGATGAAATGGTACATCCAGCAGAACCCCGGCGAGTGGACCAGCCGCTACTATCAGGGGCTCATCAGCCGCGGGGACGTCACGCTGGCCAGCGGTGCGGCGAGCGGACTGAGCGAAGGACGCATTCACGCCGGGCAGGACGTCACTCTTAACGCGACGGGCCAAGTCTACAATACCGGGATCGTGACGGCCGTTCGCGATCTCACGGTCTCGGCCGGTACCGATATCGTCAATACAGTTGCCCTGACGAGGAGCGGACAGGTCTGCTCGGGGTACGGACTTGGTTGCGGCACCGCATACACCGCCAACTATGCGCAGATGTACGCCGGTCGCAATGCTACGCTCAAGGCCGGACAGGACATCGTCAACCGCGGCTCCTATCTCCACGCCGCCGGCGACGTGAGCCTCGCCGCAGGGCGCGACATCCGCAACGAGTACTCGGCGATCGGCTACGGCTGGAGCACCTCGGGAAGCTCGTCAGCCTGGAACCGGGCCTACAGCTACGCCAACGACTATTACAAGTACGGCGACTACACGTATGGATGGTGGTGGTACACCTACACCTATCCGCTGACGACCTACGGCTACACGTGGAACGGCTTCACCGACACCACGACCAACTACGCCTGGGACCGTTCGAGCGTCCGCTACACCGGTCTCAGCCGCGCGCACATCTACTCGAGCGCCGGTGACGTGTCGCTGACCGCGGGCCGCGATATCGTCAACGACGGCTCCTATCTCTACGCGCCGAAATCGCTCAGCGTCGACGCCGGTCGAAACCTCAGCCTCGCCTCGACGTCCTACATCGACTACGACTGGGCGTCTGATCGGGTAAATCAGATCTCGTACCACTACGCGCGCAATCGCGCGGGCGGATACAGTCTCTATCAGGGTGCGTGGTGGACCACCGTCGGGTTCCTCACCGACGGCTACTATTACGCAGGCGCGAGCAGCTACAACAACGCCAACAACCGCTACACCTATTATGCAGGCGTCGGCGGCGCCGGATCGACGGTCGTCGGCGGCCAGGACGTGGCACTCTACGCGCGCGGCGGCAGCCTCACGCTCCCACATGCGATCAGCACCGCGCGCGACGTGACGCTCCTTGCGCGTGACGGCATCTCGAACGCCCATGGCATCAATGCCGGACGCAATCTCGCGGTCACGTCGGTGTCGGGAGCTATCTCGAACCCGTCACACATGGTGGCGGGCGGCACCGCCAGCCTCCGTGCGGGCTCGGCAATCGACAGCCGCTATCTGGCCAGCAACGGCGATCTCTCGGTACGCGCCGGAGCTTGGATCTGGAACCGGGACTACATGGGCTCGTCGCTGGGCAAGCTCGATGTCTACGGCGGCAGCGATCTTTACAACTACGATCCGAATAGCGTCGCGCGCGAGGCCCAGCTCTTCGGCCGCACCGGTGTCGACATCGACGTCGCCGGGAACATCCACGTCATCTACGGTGGAGCCATCCGCTCGTCGGGAGACGTCAACGTCACTTCGCGCGCCGGCTCGATCTACCTTTCCGGCGCCATCGTCGGAACCAACCATTGGTCTAGCTACTCGGGCGCGCCCTACGGCCGAGAAGTGTGGTCCAACGGCTGGCAGCATCAGGTCCGCTATGCGAGCATCACAGGCCGTAACCTCAACCTGAGCGCAAAGTACGACGTGGCGCTCACTGCCGGGTGGCTATCGGCGAGCGGGGACCTTTCGGTCGAGGCTGGCCGCGATTTCGTCAGCACCGGTGTCAACTTCCAGCACTATCAGTATTCGTATGTGCGGGACTGGCGGACCTACAGTTACGTCGCGTCACGGACCTGCACGGGCAGATTCTGGGGCTGGTGCTACAGTTATCGCGACAACTACGCGACGGCGTGGACGTATGACGACAGCGTGTCGTCGAGCAATCCAACGTACACGCTGAATACCGTCCTCCGTGGTAACGACGTATCCATCACCGCGGGTTCATTGTCCGCCGGACGCCTCGACGTCATTGCCCGCAACGATCTCGGCATAACGACCACGGCAGGCGCGCTCGGTACGAGCGGCGCGGTCCGGCTGCAGGCCACGCGCGATATCCTGCTGGCAGCGCGCACGGCTCTGGACGTCGACGGGCCGATCTCAGAGGGCCGAGACCTCTACCTCACGTCGACGGCAGGCGGCATCACTTTCAACACCGACCTGACGGCCTCTCGCGATCTGGTGATCAACGCCTTCGGCACGGTCACGAACTACGCCACGTTGCGCGGCGGCCGTTCGCTGCTCGTCACTACGACGGCCGGCCACATCCAGAACCTCGCCAGCACGGATTACTTCACGCTGACCGGCGCGCACGGCTGTTACGGCGCGGCGTGCGGACGGCGGGGCTTCGCCTACACACCGGCGCAGATGATCGCGGGCGCGGGCGGGCTCATCCTCAATGCTCGCTACGACATCCTCAATCGCGCGTCGACGATCCAGTCGGCGGGCGACATGCGCCTGACGGCGGGCCGTGACCTGGTCAACGAGGCGATGACGGGCGCCTACGCCATCCGCGACTACTCCTACTACGACGTCGACAAGACGTGGTACGGCAAGAAAACGACGACGCAGATCATCGACTACCTCGAGACGGCCGTGCTGCGTTCCGGCGTCGTCACCGCGGGCGGTGACCTCATGGTCACCGTCGGGCAGGATCTCAAAGTCTACGGATCGTCGATCAGGGCCACCGGCAGCGCCGACCTCATGGTGGGGCGAAACGTCGAGCTGGTCGCCCGGGCCGCCGAGATCAAGAGGCTCTACTCGTATCAGCAGAAGTCGGGCCTTTGGGGCTTCATTTCGCTCGGCAGCGCGCTCTCGTCGGCGGAATCGAACACCTTCACCAACGCCTACGCGTCGATCGAGGGCCGCCAGGTCTGGCTGCACGCGTCGGGCAATCTCTACGCCGAAGGCGCGCGCCTCAGGGCCCTGCAGGGCCTGACGCTGACGGTGTGGGGCAACATCATCATCACGCCCTTCAAGACCGAGCACTACAACAAGGTCGTGGCGAACAAGTCGGGCTTCCTCGGCACCGGCCGCAATGAGTTCGAGCACACCGAGAACCGGACCGTCATCTCGTCGACACAGGCCGCGGCCGGTCGCGACCTGACGTTCGAGTCCGTCGCAGGCAACGTCGTGCTGCAGGCGGCCTCGCTGCAGGCGGGCGGCGATCTCACGCTGTCGGCGAAGAACGGCCAGATCCTGATGCTGGTCGACAAGGAGACGAAGTACGTCAACACCCAGACCTACACCGAGAGCCTGGTGTGGTGGAAATCGGTCGAGAAGGGCTCGTACTCCGAGGACATCGTCCACAACCACCTGCGGGCGGGCGGCAGAATCGTCTTCGACGCCGGCAAGGGCGTCTACGTCGAGTTCGCCGACGGCAAGGGCACGGTCGACGAGGCGATCCGCACGCTGTCGCGCAAGCCCGAGCTGGCGTGGATGGCCGATCTCCAGATCCGCAACGACGTCGAGTGGAATGCGGTCAAGGCCAAGTTCGACCAGTGGAACTACAAGGCCGAGGGCCTGACCCAGGGCGCCGCCGCGCTGATCGCGCTGGCGGTCACCATCGCGACGCAGGGTGCGGCCTCCGGCCTCGCCGGCAGCTTGGTCGCCGGAGCCGGCTTCACAACCGTCACCGCGACCGGCTCCGTCGCCCTCACGGCCACGGGCGGTGCTCTGAGCACGGCACTCGCCGCCGGCATGACGACGCTTGCCAGCACAGCTACCGTTTCGCTTATCAATAACAAGGGCGACATCGGCAAAGTCCTGAGGGAGCTCGGCTCCAACGCCTTCCTCAAGCAGCTTGCCATTTCCATGGTCTCCGCGGGCCTGACGTCTGGTCTCAGCAATGCCGCCGGGCTGAATGGCACGCTGCCTCCGAATGCAGGCTTCGATCAACGTCTCATGTTCAGCTTGCAGCGCAATGTGCTGAAAGCGGCGGTCAACGGCTCCGTGAGCCTTGCGATCCAGGGCGGCAAGTTCGACCAGATCATGTTCGCCAGCCTCCGCTCGGCGGTGGCCTTGTCGCTCGGCGAGGTGATCGCCAACGACATCGGCGCGGCTTACATGAAGGCCAAAGCCGATGGTCTGGATATCGGCGAGTATGCCCTGCACAAGATCGCTCACACGGCCTTGGGCTGCGCCACCGGCGCGCTTGCCGCGAAAGACTGCGCGTCGGGTGCGCTCGGCGGGTTCGCAGGTGCTGTCGTGTCGGAGGGCTACCGCGCCCTGACCGAACCGGAGATGAAGGCCGAGCTCAACGCGCTGCGGGCCGACCTTGCAGGCAAAGGCTGGTCCGGACAGGAGCAATCGGAGTACCTCAACGCGAAGATGCAGGAGTGGCGCGCCCGCGGCGTCGATCTGACCAAGCTCGCGGCCGGCCTGTTCGCGCTGGTTACCAAAGCCGACGTCGATCGCGCCGCCGGTGCTGGCGGCAACGTCGCCGAGAACAATGTGCTGCCGGCTTTCATCATTGTGTTGAAGATCGGCGTGGCCGCCTACACGGCTTACGAGCTTTGGGAGACGGCACAGAAGGCGGTCGTTCTGGCCGACAAGCTCGCCAACGGGCAGGTGACCGACGAAGACCTGCGCAAGGCCGCCGTCCAACTCGGCATCGACGTCGCGCTCGGGGTGACGCTGAACAAGCTGAAGATGCTCGATGCGGCCTACGAACTTGCCAGGAAGGCCGGTGACAAGATCGGTGCCGATAAAATCTTCGGTTCTATCGTCAAGGCGGCTTGCAGCAGGAACTCGTTCGCGCCGCTGACGCCTATCCTGATGGCGGACGGGTCGTATCGTCCGATCCGGGACGTGCGCATCGGCGATCTCGTCGCCTCTCGCAACGAGTTCACAGGTGTCTACGGTGCCAACCGCGTCACGGCACTGCCGGGCGACTGGCACGAGGACCGAGTAGAACTGGTGATCGAGGACGGCTGGCGCGGGCGGACGGACGTGATCACGACGACGCTGGAGCATCCGTTCCACGTTCCGGGCCGCGGCTTCGTCGAGGCTGAGCACCTTAAGGCGGGTATGGCGGTGTCACGTTGGGCGCCGGCCGACTCGCCGGTTCAGCTCATCGGCCTGCGCGAGGCCGAGGCGGCGACCGGACACCTGCTGATCAAGGCCATCACGATCACTCGATCCGGCCTCGAGCCCTGGCGGGCCTACAACCTCACCGTCGAAGCCGACCATACCTACTTCGTTGGCAACCTCGACGCCTGGGTGCATAATGCTGATGACTGCGGCAAGTACGTCTACCGATACGTAGAAGACGGTGTGGTAAAGTATGTTGGCATCACCAAGGAACCCGCCATACGAGCGGCGGCTCACTTGCGCGAAAAGGGTCTCGCCAATCCGGAACAATTGTTCGCAGGTCCGATCTCTGCAAGAGATGCTAGATTGGTCGAGCAAGTTTTGATTGAATTGCATGGTCTCGGCATGAATGGGGGATCGTTGATGAATAAGATCAACAGCATCTCGCCCAGTAAGCCCCTTTACCAGGAGCTGAGCAGAGGGGTTGAGTTGCTAAAGAGTGTTGGATACAAGCTGTGACGAAACGTGGCCCTAGAGCAAAAATTGGTGACGTGGCTCGGGTCGTGCTGCCGATCGGCTGTGCCCACATTCAGTACGTTGGCAAACACGAGAACGGAATACCGGTAATTCGTGTTGGTTCTCGACTGGCACTGGTCCCTTCGGGAATAGACTCAGGTTGGTTCTGTAAAGGATATTTCGCGCTTTATCATTTCCCTGCGGCCTTGTCGCAAGGGCTAATAGAGCGCGTTGGGACGCTGCCGGCACCCGAAGTGCCGCAGCGTTGGCGATATCCGAACACGTGGCCGGAAGGAAGAGTTACGTGGCAGATCAGCGGCATGGGCGGCTACAAGACACCAGAAGAGTTGACTGCGGAGGAAGTCGCGCTTCCGGTTGTCGTCATACTTAGTCAGGTATCTCTCATACATCGGCTGCTGCACGATTGGCGGCCGGAGAAATTTGTGCGTAGCGAGCGGGAAGCCTACGGCATCGATCCAGCGTTATAACGCCGACGGGCCGGCGCGGGCGGTCTCATCCTCAATGCCCGCTACGACATCCTCAATCGCGCTTCGACAATACAGTCTGAACCGCGCCGAGATTGCCGGAGGCTCCAACTCTTGAGAGACTGGAGCCATGACGAACCAGAC
>ERZ761609.2015-NODE-2015-length-16121-cov-47.467198_pt1 | contig 16121 bp, 14 predicted proteins | sample MGYA00511163_ERZ761609 | MGnify/ENA primary metagenome ERZ761609 (study PRJEB28899, sample SAMN02445070) | bioreactor sludge metagenome | biome: EBPR sludge | place: Australia: Brisbane, Thorneside Wastewater Treatment Plant | collected 2011-12-16 ... | reverse complement strand
CGCATGCCCTCGGCCTACGCCGGCATCGACGACGCCGCGCTGCGCATGGGCAACGCCCTGGTCGACACCCTGGCCGACCTGCACGCCGTCGACTACGCGGCCATCGGCCTGGGCGAACTGGGGCGGGCCGACGGCTTCCTGCAGCGCCAGGTCGACGGCTGGCACAAGCGCTGGCTGGCCGCCAAGGTCGACGAGGTGCCGGCCATGGACGCCGTCCACGCCTGGCTGGTCGCCAACCTGCCCACCAGCCAGCGCACCAGCCTGGTCCACAACGACTACAAGCTCGACAACGTCATGCTCGCCGCCGACGACCCCGGCCGGGTGGTGGCGGTGTTCGACTGGGACATGTGCACCCTGGGCGACCCCCTGTCCGACCTGGGCGCGCTTCTGACCTACTGGCGCCAGCCCGACGACCCGGCCCAGTTCCAGGCCATGGCCATGATGCCCGACGACCCGCGCTTCCCCGACCGCGCCGCCCTGGTCGCCCGCTACGCATCACGCACCGGCCTGTATGTCGGCGGCATTGCCTGGTATCACGCCCTGGGCCTGTACCGGCTGGCAGTGATCCTGGCGCAAATCTACGTGCGCCATCACCGCGGGCAGACTGCGGATGCGCGGTTCAAGCCGTTTGGGAAGTTTGCGGCGTTGGCGGGGGAGTGGGCGCGGCGGGTGGCGGGGGTCTGAGTGGGCGGCGGGCCAGGGCGCGCTAAGGCCTTTTCATGCCGCTGCCTCCGGAACCTTCCTGACCGGCATAGACCCCGCGCAATCCCTGGCAACTGCGGGGGAGCTGCATACCCCGACAGTTTGGCCAAGGACGTATTTGTCCGGGCACCCTGACGAATAAATCGGCGGCATTGGACGGCGGGGAAGGTCGTAGGATCGGCAAGCGACTGACAGGAAGCTGGAAAGTTCCTATTGACGACTCGCCACCGACCTAGAACACTCCACCTAATCCGCCGCATTCGGCGAAGAATTGGCGTTAGATCTTGCTTCTACCCTCACGGAGTTCGCAGTGTTCTCGAAAGGTGACCTCATCGATGGGAAATACAGGGTCACCGGGCTTTGCAGCGATGCGGGTGGAATGGGAGCCCTCTTGCATGTGAAGGCGCTCCAAAACCCTCCAAGCTATGAGCTGGTCCTGAAGTACTGTCGAGAAACATCTGACGAGTACATCAAACGGTTTTGTCGCGAGGTTCGCCTGCTTTCTACATACAAAGGCAACTCTCGGGTAGTTCAGGTTGAGGATAGCAATCTAGTCTACGACCCGCCGTACTTCGTCATGAAGTACTACTCGGAGGGCGATCTCCTTTCCAAGGCGGCTGAGTTCAGGGCGTCTCCTGTGGCTTTGGAGGAGGCATGTCTGAGCATGGTTGATGCTATCCAAGAGCTTCACTCACGCGACAACTTCCATCGCGATATTAAGCCCCAGAATTTTCTTCTAGAGAAAGGAGCAGTGGTCGCCTCTGACTTCGGTCTAACGACCGAGCTAGGCTCCGGCACCGCATTTACCCGCAGCTCTTCTTGGTGGGGAACGCATGGATACATCCCTCCAGAATTCTTGGCCCCTGGTGGGTTCAAGAATGCGGACGCGGCTGGCGACATCTTCATGCTCGGAAAAACGATCTATAAGATTGCCTCAGATCGCGACCCGCTCTATCTTATGCCGGACAACATCCCCGCGCCGCTTTATCACGTGATCGAGCGAGCGTGCAGCCTCCAGAAGAATCAGAGGTATGAGTCTCTGGCTGAGATGCGTCAATCGATAGCGGCCGCCTTCGACGCGATTCTCGAACGTGGTGGGAGTGTAGGAAAAGCTAAACAGCAGCTTGCGGCCATTGCCGACCGCTTGTCGCGCGAACAGAAGTACGTCCCGTCTGACGTCAGTTCATTTGTTGAATCCCTTTGCTTGCTGGACTACGAGTTTAAGATCAGGCTGTGTGAAGAGATTCCACCGGCGTTCTTTCACGTCATCGCTCAGAAGCCTGTCAGTTCGAGCGTAGAAGATTTCTTGCGGTGCTATGAAGCGCTCGTTGAAAGCCAAGGGTATTCGTGGGCGTACGCTGAGACGATCGCTGATCGGATGAAGATCATATTTATTGCTGATGATCCGCAGCCATCTGTCAAGGCGCTGTCATTGGATCTTGCGGTTCGCGCTGCGAGGTACATGAATCGGTTTGCCGCAATGGACACCTGCCGCAGCATGGTTACGTCAGTGCGAGATGAGTTCCTTGGGGCAGCAATTGCCGCCGTCCTTCATAAGCATCGCGATTCTTTTATATCTGATATTGAGCCCAGTGAGTGCAGTAGTTCGGCGGTTGCAAGTGCACTGTCTGGCATTCGTTCCGCCAACAAGGTCTAACTATGCGTTCAAGTGGACCGCGGGGAGAGGCTATCGTGTTTCCTGAGGCTGTGTCGGCCCGCGGCCTCTTGACGCGGCGTTAGAACCGCACAGCAATGACCTCAGCTTTCAAAGATCGAAAGGCACGACTGGCTAAATTTCTTCAAGCCCTGAAGAATGATTCATTCATTGCAAAGAACCAGCATGAGGCTTACGAATTCCTCAAGAAGCACTTAGACGCAGTTGAGCTGGCCGCTCTTCCGTCCGAAAAGCACAGCGACTATACGGTTCGGATGAACATTCCGGGGTTCGGAGTTCTAGGTGCGTGGTCTCGCGCCGGGGCAATTCAAGAGTGGAAGGCCTTCGGCCACGTCATTCAAATCAGCGACACCGGTGGCATCGACATCAGTGCAAAGACTGTACCGTGGTTTTCTCGTCCAGGTGCGGTCTAACATCATTCAAACCGGCGCCGCTTCGCGGGTCGGCTTAAGTCAGGCGTTAGCGCTCATGCCAAGCACCTCGATCGCGGAAGCCATCTTGAAACAATGGGGTGCATCGGTCGTGCCGGTGCCTACGTCGCAGAAGGAGGAATCGGACTGGCTGGCCACGCTGGATGGATTCCGGCTACTTATCGAGGAAAAGACCAAGCTGGACAATCCGGCCAGCGCCGCCGAGAGGACAGAGGCGCTGAAGACCGAGCGCGTTCATGGCTCAACCACTCCTCTAAGGCCCAATAACCGCATCTCGGGAGTCATTGGGAAGGCTGCGAAACAGCTGCGATCAACCGGCGCCGACGTGCAACACGATGCACGCGTTATCTGGTTTACGTCAGTAGGTTTCGACCGAGAGGCTAAAGATCATCAGGCCTTCAACACGCTCTACGGAGCTACGAAGACATTTGATCTAGATCGAAGTGAATCACTGCAAGATTGTTTTTTCTTCTACAACAGCGAGTTCTATCGGCATCACGACGTTGATGGTGCATATCTGGTGGTGGCGGATGGTGGAACTGCCACGGTACGCCTTTGCCTCAATCCATTTTCTGAAAGATGGATGGCACTCCGAGACAGTTCCTTCGCCAAGAAGCTCGTAACTGGCCTGGTTGATCCAGTCGCTCGAGAAGCGGCGGCTGAAGCCATGCTTGTAGACGGAGGAGTCGATCGCAGCAACCGTTCCGCAGTACTGAGCTATTTGAGTGCGAAGTACGGGATGCCGATGCTGCAGAACATGGACATGAACATGGCGTCCGCGGTAGTGGCAGTCCCGCTTGAGCGCTAACCAATCATTCAAGCCGACGCCATCCGCGCGGCTTAACTTAGGTGGTGGTCGACAATAGAGGCTCTATGGTGAAGCACGCTCACTACAAGACGTTCATATCGCGAATGAAGTCTGCTTACGAAGCGGGCATGTACCTTGAAGCATCTTGGTACGTATACGCTGTGCTGGAGGATAGGCTTATTTCATTGCTTCGCAGTTCAGGGGGTGTCGGTGAGAACGGTGGCGGAGCGAAAGGCAAACCGATCAAGATGATGGGTCCAAAACTGAAGGAGCTCACGCGCCGAGCGAAGAAGGACAGGCTCCTAAAAGAAAACTTTGAACACGACAGACTTAACGCATGGAAAGAATCCCGCAATAATCTCATGCACGCGATGGCTGACGGCACGATGCCGGTGTCTGACATAGATGCGGCGGCGAAAAGGCTCGCCGAGGACGGTCAAGTTCTCGTGCGGGAATACGCTGCTGCGTGTATGCGCCTTAAGAAACATCGCTCGAAAGTTGTCGCCTAATCATGCGTTCAAGCGGACTGCGGAGAAAGGTTTCGATCTTTCGTGATACGTTGCCGGCCCGCGGTTGCTTAACGCGGCGTTAGCCCTCAATCCTGACAATGCCATGGCCCGAGCAAAAGCGCCCGAACGTAAGTCTGCGAATCTCAGCATCGAGCAGATGCGGTCTGCCTTGAAGAAGATCGAGCGGCGCATCGCGGACCTAGAAGGATTTGACGTCAACTCAATTCGCGAGCGATGGGATCCTACTATTGAGGCTCTTGAGAAAAAGGTGAACAGCACCCTTCAGGAGATCCTCGGACACGACACAGTGGAGTACCAGGAATACTCCATTAGCTCGCTGGATACCCTACCGATAACCATGGGTGGCGGACCCGATCCGATTCAGAAGATTCGCGCCGGTTACCGGGAAGGCATCGAACGAGAGCGACTCAAGCTAGGAACGCTCCGCGACATCCTTCGTGAGCGCATAGACGACTCGGAAGAGCCAATGGCGGCGTCACAAGCCGCCCCTGCCAAGGCTCGCGAGAGCACGCGGCACGTTTTTGTTGTCCATGGTCACGACGACGGCTTGAAGGAAACCGTAGCTAGATACTTGTCAAGGCTGGATCTCACGCCGGTAGTCCTTCATGAGCAACCAAACCAGGGCAGAACAATCATTGAGAAGTTCGAGCACCACGCGGATGTGGATTTTGCAGTTGTGCTTTTCACGCCCGACGATGCTGGTCATCCCATAAACAAAGCGGAGCAGGCTCGGCCAAGAGCTCGTCAGAACGTCGTACTTGAACTTGGATTCTTCATGGGCGCGCTTGGCCGTCATCGCGTCTGCGTTCTACACACCGGAGACATTGAGCTGCCTTCTGACTACGCGGGAGTGCTGTATCTCCCGCTGGACGCCGGCGGTGCTTGGCGGTTCCTACTAGCCAAAGAAATGAAAGCTAGCGGAATGAATATAGATCTCAACCTGGCTGGCTAGTTGAGGGCTAACAACTCGTGTATGGTCTTCTCCGTCAACCGGTGACGTCGGCTGTTTGATCATCCGGCCATTGCGTACTCTCCTGATGGCGACCCGCATTCCCTGCTGACGCTGTTCGATCCCCGCAAGACGGAACGGTTGCATTCGAGAGAACTGGGTCAGAGTGTAGTTTCAGGATGAGTGGGGCCGGAAGAAGAGGTTTCACCCTTTCGCCGCAGCCTGTCAACAGGGCGTACGTGAAAATTGGGGTCAGAGCGCAGTTTCGAGAGGTGCTGGAGGGTCTACTTCTAAACTGTGGGCTTGATGGGGACGTTTGAGTTGACCCGCCCTGGCCCCTGGCATCCGGAACGTCCGTGGGGCAGGGCACCGGTGGCGGTTGCCGGGCCGACCGGGCCCGGGCAGCGGCTTGGCCACCGGCCAACCTGCCGACCGGAGTCCCGCGATGATGCTGCCTCGATTGACTGCTGTGGCCGTGCTGGCGCTGGCCGGGCTGGCCTGCGGGCGCGCCGACGCCGCGACCTGGTGCGTCGGCACCGGCAGCGAGCTGTACCAGGCGCTGCTCGGCAGCAGCCTGAACAACGAGTCCGATGTCATCCGCCTGCAAACCGGCACCTACACCTCCGGCCTGCCGGAGGGCTTCACTGCGAACATCGCCGGCGGCGGGCTGGAGCTGTCCGGCGGCTGGTCGGGCGGTTGCCTGTTCCGGTCGCGCAGTGCCCGCAGCACCATTGACGGCGGGTACCTGCGACCGGGCCTGCGCATCAGCGGCAGCTCCAGCGTGCCGCGCACGGTCAGGATCACCCAGCTCGCATTCATCCGCGGCGTCGGCAACGAGTACGGCGGCCTGTCGGTGTCGGGCTCGGGCAGTGGCGACCTGACGGTGGAGATCGAACGCTGCCGCTTCCACGACAACACCAACACCGATCCGGACGACACCATCGGCGGCGGCCTGTACGTCAATGCCGACGACGTCAGCGTGCTCGGCAACCTGTTCACCGACAACCACGCCGGGGTCGCCGGCGGCGCGGCGGGATTGGAATGCTTCAGCGGGCTGGGCGCCGTCGGCAACAACACGGTGGTGGGCAATACCGTGGCGTTCGGCCAGGCGACCCGCACCGGCGGCATCACCGTGGGCGGCAGCTGCCTGTGGGAGGTCGCCAACAACATCCTCTGGGACAACGAGGGCTACGACCTGTCGATCCCGGACAACCTGGCGACGCTGCGGCACAACAACCTGGACGACCTGCGCGGCGTAGCGGCCGCCGGCAGCAGCGGCAACATCGCCGTCGACCCGCAGTTCGTCAGCGCCGGCATCCTGCGCCTGCAGCGCGGCTCGCCGCTGGTCGACGCCGGCCTCAACGAGACCTTCCTGGGCCTGCCGGCGTACTCCTACGACGGCGGCATCCGCATCGCCGGTCCGCGCATCGACATCGGCGCCTATGAGCTGGACACCCTGCTCGCCCACGGTTTCGATCCCCCGTTCTCGATCGGCGACGAGCGCCTCTGACCGCTCGGGAAAACCAGAACCGGGACTGCCACGATCTGCCTTGCTGCGCCCGGATTGGCGGCTGTGGGAGATGTTCATGGCGAGGATCGTGGGTGTATTGGTTCGCTTGGCTGGTTCACCTGAGCCAGCGCCTGCCAGGCTTGCGCCCTTCGCGGAACCCGGCGAGGTTCCCGGTCCGTTCATTGTTGTCGAGCAAACAGCGCGCAATTCGCCAGGGCACGGCCTGCCGATGGCATTGGCCGGCGCAAGGATTGGCAGCCATTCCACCCACCAACCCAGCCAGAATGCTGTTGTGGGTCTGTCGTCAGTTGGGGGCTGAAAGGCTCAGGTCCCTGAGCCTTTCAGCAGGGGCTCGTATTGCCGATCAGGGGCAGGCTGACGCCCGCAACTCCAATGCGAAGTGCGTCGGCAGGATTTCGCCGCTACCCGCTATGCGCGAGACTTCGACGGCCCAGGTTCCTTCGGCTTCCTTGCCATTGAACGTGCTGAGCAACACGCCCAACGGCGGGGTGGATTGGTCGTCCAGACTGAGCTGTTGAACAGACTCGTTGCTGCCCAGCAAGGCGATGGACCGCCAAGTGAAGTAGCTCTGGTTGGGCGCGGTCTGCGTATCCCACAGAACGGCCCGGTAGCCATCGGGCGCCTCAAGAATGATGCGCGTGTACGGGACGGAGAACGGAGCGCCAAGGGCCGGTTGATGGTAGAAGCCCACCTCCAGGTTGGCATCCGTGACACATAGGCCTGCCTCGTCGCTCAACTCCAGCTCGGTGCGCTGTGGCGTTCCATACGTTGCGCCGCCCGTGGGTAGGGCAAGGAAGTCCAGCTCGACCAACTGCAAGTAGTCCTGGACTCCATGGGTGAAGTTCACGTTCCGCACGATCGGCTGGTGGATGGCGCAGGTGCCGTCGGTAAAACCGATGTTTACGTTGCCTTGCCATGCAACGCCGGCGGGGAAGAGATCGAAGTTCGGGTGCATGGACAGCGTAAACGTCCCGGAATCGCCCGGGGATCCCGCCGGGGCCAAAGTCATGTTGATTTGCGAGAGTCCGTTTACCAGCACCCAGGCATCGCTGGTGTTGATGGAGAGCTGCGCCTGCGTGGGACGGGAATTGCTGACTTCGTAGACCTTGGTGAAGGTGAATGGCGGACCGAGGTCCGAAACCTCCCATGTGCCCGGGTTGTTCGCGGACACTTCCTTGAGCCCGATTTCGAATCGGTGTCTCAGTGGCGTGGAGAATCCGCTCACGGAGTCATGCAGTGGCAGCTCCAGGTCCCAGGTTCCGCATTGGCTGACGTTCCCCGCGCTGGCGGTGATCGTCACGCCCATCGAACTGTTCGGTCCCAGATTGGTGGTGCCCGGGCTGACGCTGGAACTTATTTCCGGCGTCCCCGACGCCATGCCCTGGGGGGCACCGACGGTGATGGTGGTTGCAACGCTTGGAGCGGTTATCGTGTAGGCCGAACTCGGCTGGGACAAGGACTGCCCGAGGTCGGCGCGATGGACAACGGTGACGTGCGGAGAAACCAGGGCTTCAAACCGCGGTATGCCCGCGGCGATGTCGGCCACCGCGCCGTTCGTCCGTCCGCGGTGGACGAAGTTGGGATCGGATTCGTCCATGTGCGTCATTTCGACGCACCCCAACTCCTGGTTGAGCGTCCATGACCCATTCATGACGCCAGCCACCACCGCCTCAAGTACTTCGTCCTTCACGTTGAACACGGGGCTGCCACTGCTGCCCTCATAGGGGTGAGCGTTGGAGAACCACGGATCGCCAAAATAGAACTGCCAGGGGCTGACTTGGAATTCGCCTCGATAAAGCGCCGCCGTATCGACCTTTTTCGTCAGACGCTGCGGGTGCCCGGCGAGGATGATCGAGTCGCCCACGGCGGCCTGGCCTGATCGCCTTACGCGCATGGGTTGCCGCCCGATCACCGGTCTATCCAATCGGAAGACCGCGTAGTCCCAACGACCATAGATGCCGTAACTGTTCAGCGTGGTGGTGTCTTCGACCGCGAAATACACGTTGTCGGCTGGGATATTGGTCCAATCAAGCGCCCCGCACGTCCCGCCCTGGTTCTCGACGCCGAAGATCACCACAAAGTTCTGCGGATTGAAGGTGTCGGTATGCGGCGCCGTCATGACCAGGTCGCTGCCGACCAGGACACCCGAACGCCCCCAGAACGTGGTGGGTTCGCCATAGAACTTTGAACCCGGACAGACCGGCGTGCCGTCGTTCAGTTGCGTGAACGGCACCTTTTGGACGTTGTAGGTACCGCTTCGATTCTGGGTCACATAGCCAGGTGCGGCTGGCGCCAGCATTGCGGTGGCGTCGAGCAGGCGCTGTTCGACCGGGGATCCCGCGAATTCACAGGAATCGACGAGGTCGTCCAGCGAGCCCTGCGCCGTGCAAATCGAGCATCCCATGACGAGGCCCGCGGCCACGAGCGCAGTTCGAATGATCTTCATGCTTCCCTCCCTCAGTGTTGCCAGTGCCGATCACCGACAAGATCTGCGATTTTGGGCGGTGCGGAGCCGGACGCGGCACAAATGATCCAACCGGAGTGCGTGCCTTCAACCATCCGTGGCGAACTTCAACGCTGGTAGCTCTCGCATGCTGTAGATAAGTGTGTAGAGCAAAAGTATCGGTGTCAATAAAAGTGTTTGGGATGCGACGCACGGTAGACATGTGATGTCAAACCCGATTCCGTCGGGTTTGCCGTATGGACGCACCGCTCGGGAAAGCAAAGGACATCGACAGTCCACCTTGAAGCGCTCGCATTGGCGGCGGTGGAGGAAGGTCGCGGCCAGGATCGTGTCGGTCCTGGTTCGTTCGCTCTGTTCCGCCAGCTGTTTCGCCTGATTGGTTCGCTGGGGTCGGCGCCTGCTAGGCTTGTGCCCTTCCCGGAACCTGGCGACGAAGCATGGAACAGCTATTTGGCGGCGGCATCCTCTGGACACTTCTGATCGGCTTCGTCTGCGGCTTGCTGGCGCGCGCGATAAAGCCGGGCCGGGACAAGCTGGGCATCATCATGACCATCCTGCTCGGCATCGGTGGCGCCCTGCTGGCGCGATTCGTCGGTGACTCGATGGGCTGGTTCGACCCCGATCAGCCCATCGGCTTTCTCGCATCGCTGGTCGGCGCGATCGTGCTGCTTGTGATCTACGCGCTGGTTCGGGGCAAGTCCAGATAGCCCGGCCGCTCGTCTCCGCAACGCAAGATGCAAGCAGCGGATGTCGAGAACGCGAGTGGAGTCGGGGACATCCACAATCTGGCTTGAACTGCTCCCAGATCCGGCTCGGGGGATATTCACGGCATCGAGGTCAGGTTCACTTTCCGGTTCCGCTCGTGGCGGTGCGGCAGACGGTAGATCCTTGCCCGCAATCCTCCCGAGTCGGTCCTGGGCGTGCTTGCGGCAGGCCCATTGGAGGACCTGATCAGGCTCCGCGGGGCGTCGTCCATCGATCGCATCGAGTTGCGGGCACGCCGGGTTGCCGGGTTCAGGGCGTTGCTGCGAGGCGTGTGGGCGTCCGGAGAGGGCGCGGTATGGGGGCGCGTTTCGTTGCCCAGGCGTACCATCGGGCGTAGGCAACCCATCAAGCCGTCGCCCAAGGCGCGGCTTTACCCAGGGCGATAGGTACGGTGGACAGTGCTTCGACCGAGGCAACAAGCAGCGAAGCCGGAACGATCACGTTCCGAACCGCTCGTGTCGAAGACCTGCCCATGTTGGTGAGCATGCTCGCCGACGATCCGCTTGGCGCCGGGCGCGAAGTGTTCTCAAGCCCGCTCGCCACCGGCTATGCGGAAGCGTTCGCTGCAATCGAGAAAGACCCAAACAACGCGCTGGTCGTTGCGATACTTGGCGAGCGTCCGGTAGGGATGCTGCAGATCACCTTCATACCGTACCTCACCCACCAGGGCCGCTGGCGGGCGCTGATAGAGGGGGTACGCGTCGCTTCGGATGCACGCTCGCACGGCGTCGGGAGCGCACTGTTCGAGTGGGCGATCGAGCTTGCGCGGTCCCGAAATTGCGTCATGGTTCAACTGACAACGGACCGGTCGAGAGAGGATGCGCTGCGGTTCTACGAGCGCCTGGGGTTCGTCCCGTCCCATCACGGCATGAAACTTCACCTCTAGGTCCGCCACTGTTCAACCATGACGAGCTCGCCCATTGGCTTCGTTCACGGATTACGTCGATGTAACATCCATAGCGCTGCGTGAAAAGGTGTCACCCTTTCGCCGCAGCCTGTCAACAGGGCGAACACCGCTCTCCCGAAGCCGGGTGGTGCGGGTAAGTCCCGTCCTGGGCATTGACCGGCTCCCGCTGCGTTCGTCGGGGGCGCCAAGACCGCGCCAGTCACCCTTCTGGATCAAGGCCGCCGGAGCGGCCCCTGCCTATTGGCCCAAACACATGTCGGTCGTCGTGGACAGCGTCCATCTGCACGCATAGCGATACAGGGTGTCGGGCTCAAGGCCCAGTCCCGATTCGGCTCGCGCCACGAGCGGTCCTGCTCCAACACGGGTGCCGGCGGTCGCGACCTTTCAGGTTTGCTGGCTGTGCGCCTCACACCTTTTCCGGCCTGCGACCGCCAGCATAGTCATGCGAACGCCCGGTCCAGCTTGAAGGGCTGGTCGTCGCGCAGCATGTGGAACACGGCGCGAGCCAGCTTGTGGGCAACGGCCTTGAGCGCTACCACGCGATGACGCTTGGCGTGTTTGCGGTCGTACCAGCGGCGGATGGGCTCGCTGTAGCGAATCGCGAAGTTGGCCGCCTCGATGAAGGCCCAGCACAGGTAGCGGTTGCCGCACTTGGCGTTGCCCCGACCTTTTCGCTTGCCGTTGGATAGCCGCACGCTCTCCACCATGCGGCAGTAGGAGGCGTACTCGCCGACACTGCCAAAGCGGTTGATGTCGCCGGTCTCCAGCAGGATCGTCATGCCCAGGATCGACCCGATGCCCGGCGTGCTCTGCAGCCGGGCCAGGTCAGACTTGGGGTGGATGTCCTGGCGGACCCAGCCTTCGATCCGATGGATCTGCTCGCGCATCACCTGCCAAACCCGCAGCTGGGCCAGCACGCCGCAGCACACGGTCGGGTCCGAGAGGGCGCTCATCAGCTCTTGAGGCTTGAGCTTGAGCAGGTCCTGGCCGCTGATCGGTCGGCCGGTGATCCGGGCGTACGTCGACTGCATCGACAGGATAACTTGGGTGGACTGACGAACCAACGCAGCACGTCGCCGCAGCAGGTCGCGCGTGGCGCGGGCCGGCCGGGGATAGATGTAGCCCTCCGGCAGAAGGCCCAGTCGCATCAGTTCGGCCAGGTGTCGTGCATCGGTCCGATCGTCACCGTGTTTGAGTCCGTCGTACTGCGGGATAGCCGTTGTGTTGACCAGCCGGACCCGGTGCCCGTGGTCCATGAGCCCGTCGACCAGCCAATACCAGTTGTAGGTCGACTCCACGGCCACCCCGACCAGGTCGGCCCGATAAGGCTCGAGTTCGGCCAGGATGGCCGGCAAGTCGTTGGCCAGGCGCTTGCTGCGTAGCTGCATCCCGCTGGCGTCGATGACTGCCAAAACGCTATTGCTGGAATGCAGATCGATCCCTGCATACAGTTCCATGGTCGCCTCCTGTTGGTGGGTCGCCTTCGAAGCTTGGTCGCCTCAAAAGGTACCGCCAGCGGGAGGCGGCGACATGAGTTTCAGGGACATTTATGCATCGGTTGGTGTCGGCAATCCCCAACTGCTTGTTGTAGTCGCCATGGTGGCTTGCTTGGGCCGCCAGCGTCGATTTGGTAGCGTGCTACCAAGGACGTTCACCGCGCGCCCAGCCGGGGCGTCAGCCACCAACTGGAGATGGCAATGCGTCGCATCGTGATGATCCTGATGGCATGCGGTATCGCCTCGGGCGCTGTTGCGGATCCCAGCCTTGATCGGGAAGCCAGGGACTTCCTGGCACGCTACATCGCGCTCGGCGAAGCATTTGACCCCGCGGTGGCCGAACTGTATGCCGACGATGCCCTCGTCAAGGCGTATCGCCGCTACCCGTTCGGGCTGGAGCGCGCCATGGAGATGAGCGGCGTCGCATGGAAGGAGTTGATCCGTACTGCCATGCCCTGGGCCAAGGCGCAGAACGACAGGAGCGATTTCAGGGCGCCGGAGTTCCAGGTTGACGAGGGCCGGGTGAAGATCAAGGCCAATCGCTACTCCTTTCGCAAGTGCTACCTGGACACGGGCTACTACATGATCTTGGCCAGGCAGCCGGACGGGTCGCTCAGAATCGTCGAGGAGTACACCGAGACCCAGCCGCAGTCCGATTGCCGGCCAGCTCCAGTCAGCGCCGATCCCGTCGACTGATTGGGCTGCGCCTCCGCGGTGAAGTGGTGTCAGGGACATTTTTGGCGCACTCCGGGGCGCCCGGACCGGCGAGGTATGCTGGGCCGGACATGTGGCCGATCCGTCGGGCATGGCTTGCGTGCGTGGTCGTTCGGGGAGGCGGTAGGTGAAGGCACTGGTGTTCCTCGGTTCCATACGCACGTCGAGCCCGCCCGCGCCGCCACGGCTTGGTGAGCGCGTCGCGCGGTGCCTGGCGAGCGCGGCGCAGGCCCGCTTCGATGTCGAGACGGTCGATCCGCTCGACTACGCGTTCGGCCCCAGCTTCAAGCCGTACTTCGCCTACCCCAGGGGTCGCGCACCCGAGGCGATGGAGAAGCTTGCCGCCCGGATCGCCGGCGCCGATGCCTACCTGATGGTCAGCCCGGAGTACAACCACGCCATGGGGCCGGCCCTGGCGGACCTGCTCAACCACTTTCCGAGCTCGCTGTTCTCGTTCAAGCCCAGCCTGATCGTCACCTACTCGGCGGGGCAGTGGGGCGGCACCCGGGCAGCCGTGCAGATGCGCAGCTTTCTGTCCGAGCTGGGCTGTCTGCCGGTGTCGGCGATGGTGCATGTGCCGCGGGCGGACCACGTGCTGGCGGCGGACGGCAGCTTCGAGCAGGCCGATACCGCCGCGGAGTGGCAGGCCTACCTCGGCAGGGCCCTGGCGCAGCTGGCGTGGTGGGCGCAGGCGACGACGCAGATGCGCGCGACCGAGGACCCCTTCGCCACATCCGCGGCGTTCACCCGCTCGCCGTCCCAGCGCAACGCCCCGCCCTGAGAGCATTAAAAGGTGTCAGGGACATTTTCTTGCCCGCCTGCCACCGGACCAGATCGCCGAACGGGCAGGGCATCGGGGTGCAGGACTGGGCGCGCAGTTCGCAGAGATGAGTCCCAGGCTGCCGTGGACGCTCATGGACCGGAACGCGTCGGGATTGCCATCGCTTGACCATCCACGCCGGGACCACTTCATCCACATCTGCCACGGGAGCGCGGCCATGAACCCACATCCAATCGAGGCCTGGCACCACCTGGTCAAGGCCAACGATCCGTCCGGCCTGGACCGCCTGCTGGCCGAGGACGTGGTGTTCATCTCGCCGGTCGTCCACACGCCACAGCGCGGAAAGGCGCTGGCCAAAGGCTATCTGGGTGCTGCCTTCCAGGTTTTCTTCAACCCCAGCTTCCGGTATGTGCGTGAGATCGTCGGGGACTTCGACGCCATGCTGGAATTCGAGACTGAGGTCGACGGGGTCCTGGTGAACGGCGTGGACATCATCAAATGGAACGCGCGCGGCGAGATCATCGAGTTCAAGGTAATGGTCCGGCCACTGAAGGCCATCACCGTCATCCACCAGCGGATGGGCGCCCTGCTTGCTGCCGGCCGGCCTGGCAAGTGACGCCTGGCAGTTCATCCATGGAGGCCTCGGCCAGCGCCTGCCGTGGGCGGCTGGTGCATCGGGCCATTGTGCAAGCTCGGGGAGTCGACCCGGATCGCCTGCTGGCGCATCGATGCCGCCTGGCGGTGCGGGAGCCGTCCACCCGATCATCCAGGCCGGCGCCGCTGCACGGCCCGGCTCGAGTGCGGCCCTGAACCGCCATGCCGGATCCGACCTTGAGGTTTGCCATTGAAGTCCGGGACGGCGGGCGCGGCGAAGACCGGGCTGCGTGTTTCACGGCGCATGGCCGTCATGTTCTCGTCGTTGCCGATGGTGCCGGCGGCGTCGGTGGCGGCGCGGTCGCTGCCGAGTGCGTGGTGCGCGCCGCGGAAGGACTTGCGCACGGCGCCCATGGTTCTGCGGCGGACGCCCTGCGCAGCGTGGATGCGGAGCTGTCCGGGCTCGGGTGCATGTCAACCGGCGTGATCGTCGAGGTGCGCGATGGCCTGATCAGTGGCGCCAGTTGCGGTGATTCGGTCGCCTGGCTGATCTCCGCGGGCGGCGTCGAGGAGCTGACCGGGCATCAGCTCCGCAAACCGCTGCTGGGCGCTGGTGGTTCGCCAGTGGCGTTCGGCAACGTGCAGCTCCGGGGCGCGCTCATCCTGGCGACAGACGGCCTGGTGAACTACGCGACGCGAGGGGCCATCGTCGAGGCCTCGGCGGGAGGCACGATCCGGGCATCGGCAAGAACCCTTGCCGAACTTCCTCGCATGCAGTCCGGGGACTATCCTGATGATGTTGCGGTCGTCCTTGTCCGCCCACGCCAGGTGCCCGCACGGTGATGCCGGCCCGGTAGCTGCCTTCGGCCGCTGCGACCCGTCCGCCGATGGCCGCGCGCCACCCGGGCCTTCACGCCGGCAGTGGCAGACTTGGCACCCACCCCACAACCACAGCCAGCAAGGAGCCAACCGTGTCGGATCGCGACCTCACCCGAAGCTACGGCCGCGCCCAGTTCGTCGCCAAGCTGCGCCGCCTGGCCGACGCCATCGAGTCCGAGCGCGCCTTCACCATCCAGGTGGCCGGCGAGCGCCTGCGCATCCCGGCCGATGCGGTGTTCAACATCGAACACGAGCGCAGCGGCGGCCAGCAGGAGCTGGAGTTCCAGCTGCTGTGGACCGCCGGGCCGGACTGAGCGCACGCGCCGGATCGCGCATGAACCCCGTCGGCCCGCGCATCGCTTGCCTTGGGCCAACCCCTGCGTCGGGCCCGGCAATCCGGGGCCCGGCGCTTGGCGAAGCCGCTGGCGGGACGCGGTCGAATCCGGCCGCACCGGTTCGACCATGGACGGCCAGGAGCCAGGATCGGAGGACGTCATGGGCACGCTGCGCGTAGCGAGTTTCTCGGTATCGCTGGACGGCTTCGGCGCCGGCCCGGCGCAGAGCCTGCACCACCCCCTGGGCATCGGCGGCATGGACATCCACGCCTGGGCGTTCCCGACCGCGACCTTCCAGCGCCGCGTGCTCGGCCGGCAGGGCGGCAGCACCGGCATCGACGACGACTTCATCGCCCGCGGCTTCGAAGGCGTCGGCGCGACGATCATGGGCCGCAACATGTTCGGGCCGGTGCGCGGTCCCTGGCCGGACCTGGACTGGACCGGCTGGTGGGGCGAGGAACCACCGTTCCACACGCCGGTGTTCGTGCTCACCCATCACCCGCGGCCGGACCTGGCGATGGCCGGCGGCACCGTGTTCCATTTCGTCACCGACGGCATCG
>ERZ761609.2014-NODE-2014-length-16122-cov-24.366714_pt1 | contig 16122 bp, 16 predicted proteins | sample MGYA00511163_ERZ761609 | MGnify/ENA primary metagenome ERZ761609 (study PRJEB28899, sample SAMN02445070) | bioreactor sludge metagenome | biome: EBPR sludge | place: Australia: Brisbane, Thorneside Wastewater Treatment Plant | collected 2011-12-16 ... | reverse complement strand
GTTTGGACGATCTTGAAAAAAACGGGCAATTGATCCGCATTAAGGCCGAAGTCGACCCTGATTTGGAAATGGCGGAAATTCACCGCCGCGTCCGTTCCGTCAATGGCCCGGTGATTTTATTCGAGAAGGTGAAGGGATCACCGTTTCCCGCCGTGTCCAATCTTTACGGCACGGAAGAACGCTGCCAATTTATTTTTCGCGGCACTTTGGAACGCGTCAAAAAAGCGTTTGAACTGAAAGCCGATCCCAAAAACTTCTTTAAGAATCCTTTGCGCTATCTTTTCAGCATGCCGCGTTTCGCGTTTTCAGCTTTACCCCAAAAAGTTTCGGACGGGCCTTGCCTCGAATGTGAAACGACCATCGATCAATTGCCGCAAATCCGCTGTTGGGAAAAAGATGGCGGGGCTTTTGTGCTTTTGCCGCAGGTTTATACCGAGAATCAGGCGAAGCCCGGTATTATGAGTTCAAATCTGGGAATGTACCGTATTCAGCTTTCGGGCAATGAGTATGATCCGAATAAAGAAATCGGCCTGCATTATCAAATCCGCCGAGATATCGGCATTCATCATCACACGGCCCTTGAACGAGGCGAACCGCTCAAAATTTCTGTTTTTGTGGGCGGACCGCCTTCGCATGCTTTCGCGGCGGTGATGTATTGCCCCGAAGGCATGCCTGAGGTTTTATTCGCGGGTGCGCTCAACGGCGCGGGTTTTCGTTATGCGATGCGCGATGGATTTGTGATTTCGGCCGATGCCGATTTTTGTATTACGGGAACGGTCGATCCTAAAGCTTTAAAACCCGAAGGGCCATTCGGCGATCACTTGGGTTATTACTCGCTGAAGCATGACTTTCCGTTTATGAAAGTGCACAAGGTCTATCACCGCAAAGACGCTGTTTGGCCGTTTACGGTGGTGGGACGCCCGCCTCAGGAAGATTCGCAATTCGGAAAATTGATTCATGAATTGGCGGGTCCGGTAATCAAAACCGTGATTCCCGGCGTCAAAGAAGTGCATGCCGTGGATGAAGCGGGTGTGCATCCGCTTTTGCTCGCTATCGGCAGCGAGCGTTATTTGCCTTATCAGAAACGTAAACCGCAGGAATTGCTTCAGCTTTCCAATGCCATTCTTGGAACCGGTCCTTTAAGTTTGGCAAAGTTCCTTTTTATGATCGCGGGCGAAGATAACCCGAAAGTATCAACACACGATTACGAAGCTTATTTTACGCATTTTCTCGAACGCTTTGATCCGCAAAAGGATTTGCATTTTCAAACCATGACGACCATGGATACGCTGGATTATTCCGGGACAGGCATCAATCAGGGTTCCAAAGTGATTTTAGCGGCGGCAGGTGAGCCCATTCGTAAATTGCCCGGGACTTTACCTGAGTCTGACCCCAATCTTGGGAAAATGACTTTGGTGATGCCTGGTATTTTGATGATGGAACAGCCCGCTTTTAAAGATTACAAAACCGCGCAAGGCGAGATGGCGGCACTGGCGACAGCCGTCGATCAAAACGGACAAGCGCGGGGATTTCCTTTGATTGTGGTTTGCGATTCATTCCCGCTCTCTCAAAATAATCTGCATGATTTCTTATGGCTGACTTTTACCCGCGCAAACCCTTCGCATGATATTTACGGCGTGAACAGTTTTAATGAGTTTAAACATTGGGGCTGTGAAGGAGCGGTGATCATTGACGCCCGCATCAAACCGCATCATGCGCCGCCTTTAACAGTGGATAAGTCCGTGGCGCTTCGGGTTGATGATTTGATTGAACGCGAACCCGCATTGAAACAAGCGCTGAGACTATGAGTTTTGTTGTTTCGCAAGCCAAAATTGACGCTTTAAAGCAGCAAATGGAAAAACTCGGTATCCGCGAAGACGATATTGAGGAAATCTTCGCCCGTTCCGGCGGCGCGGGCGGCCAGCATGTAAATAAAGTTTCCACCTGCGTGATGCTGAAATATAAACCCACCGGCCTGATTGTGAAATGCCAGGAAACCCGTTCGCAGGCCATGAACCGTTATTTTGCGCGCGTTCAGTTAGTGAGAAAAATCGAGAATGAAGTTCTCGGCAAAGAAAGCGCCGAAGCCAAGCGCGTTTTTAAAATCCGCAAGCAAAAAGCCAAGCGTTCCCGCCGTGCCAAGAATAAAATGCTCGATGATAAAAAGAAGCACAGCAGTAAAAAGCAGATGCGCGGCAGGCCTTCCCATGATTGAAGAGGATTGCCCGTTTGATTGCCCGCATTGCGGAGATGCCATGAGCGCGCGTGTTGATGCCACAGGTGGAAAGCATCAATCTTTTATCCAGGACTGCGAAACTTGCTGCCGTCCGATTCAAATCACGGTTGAAGTTGAAGACGGGGAAGTGCTTTCTTTTTCCGCGGAAGCGACGGAGTAAATTTCGCAGAGCTACTTTTTGCTGATGAGCTGTGGTTGGACTAAGTCCAGAACTAGAAATCAGCCAGCCTATTCGGCTGCAGCTGATTTCTGAACATGACTGAGAGCGCCTAAATATTCGCGGTTCATCTTGGAAATGAACTTGATCGAGATTTCTTTCGGGCAGGATGATTCGCATTCGCCGTGATTCGTGCAATTTCCAAACCCTTCCTTATCCATCTGAGTCACCATATTCTGCACGCGTGTTTTTGCTTCGACTTGTCCCTGCGGTAAATTGGCGAGATGCGAAACCTTGGCGCCCACAAAAAGCATGGCTGAAGCATTGGGGCAGGCCGCCACACAGGCGCCGCAACCGATACATTGCGCCGCGTCCATGGCTTCATCCGCGCGCTCTTTCGGGATCAGAATCGAATTGGCATCAGGAACTCCGCCCGTTGCCGCTGAAGTATAGCCGCCTGACTGAATGATGCGGTCAAACGCGCCGCGGTCAACAATGAGATCTTTTAAAACAGGGAAGGCCTTAGCGCGCCACGGCTCAATCACAATCGTGTCGCCGTCTTTAAATTTGCGCATATGCAACTGGCAAGTCGTAGTCGCTTTTTCAGGGCCATGCGGCGATCCATTGATCACCATGGAACAGGCACCGCAAATTCCTTCGCGGCAATCGTGATCGAATGCAACCGGGTCTTTGCCGTCGCGTTCCAGCTTTTCGTTCACGACATCAAGCATTTCGAGAAAAGACATATGTTCGCTGGCCAGCGTTTTATAAGTTTCAAAACAGCCTTTTTGATCTTTGCTTTTCTGGCGCCAGACTTTTAAAGTTAAATTCATGTCACTCATTATTTGTATGACCGTGTTTGTAAGTGAATCGACTCAAATTTAAGTTCTTCTTTGTGCAGTATCGGCTGTGAATCAACGCCGGTAAACTCCCAGGCTGCGGCATAGGTAAACTTTTCGTCATTGCGTTTGGCTTCGCCCTCTTCGGTTTGATATTCGACGCGGAAATGGCCGCCGCAGGATTCTTCGCGGTGCAGGGCGTCCATGCAAAGCACTTCGCCAAATTCGAGGAAATCAGCCACGCGTCCGGCTCTTTCAAGCGACTGGTTCAATTCATTTTCGCCGCCGGTTACTTTCAAGTCTTTCCAGAATTCGGCACGCAACGCGCGGATTTCTTTGATGGCCTGCTCCAAACCTTCTTTGGTGCGCGCCATACCGCATTTATCCCAGATAATTTTTCCGAGGCGGCGGTGAAATTCATCCACCGTTGTTTTACCGTTAATCGAAAGCATTCTCTTAATTTTTTCGCGTGTTTCTTTTTCTGCGGCGGCGAATTCAGGCGCGTCCGTTGTGACTTTGCCCGGTTTCACGGATGCGATGTAATTGGAAACCGAATGGGGAGAGATGAAGTAACCGTCCGCCAACCCCTGCATCAAAGCGCTCGCGCCGAGACGGTTCGCGCCATGGTCCGAGAAATTCGCTTCACCCGTAACAAACAAGCCGGGGATATTGCTCATCAAATCATAATCAACCCATAAACCGCCCATGGTGTAATGCACCGCGGGATAAATACGCATCGGCTGGGTATAAGGATCTTCGCCGGTGATGCGGTTATACATATCAATCAAATTGCCGTAGCGTTCTTTTACGGTTTGCTTACCAAGGCGCTTAATCGCATCCGCGAAATCGAGATAAACGCCGAGGCCGTTGGGACCGACGCCGCGGCCTTCGTCACAGGCTTCTTTCGCGGCGCGGGAAGAGATATCGCGCGGAGCGAGGTTGCCGTAGCTCGGATATTTTCTTTCAAGGAAATAATCGCGTTCGTTTTCCGGGATTTCATTCGGCGGGCGTTTGTCGCCTTTGGCTTTGGGCGCCCACATACGGCCGTCATTGCGCAAAGACTCTGACATCAGCGTCAGCTTCGATTGATAATCGCCGCTGACGGGAATACAAGTCGGATGAATCTGCGTGTAGCAGGGATTTGCCATCAACGCGCCGCGTTTGTAAGCGCGGTGAATCGCCGAAGCACTGCAGCCTTTGGCATTGGTTGAAAGATAAAAGACATTGCCGTAACCGCCGGTAGCGAGAATGACGCAGTCCGCGACATGTTTCGTGATTTCGCCGGTTACCATATTGCGCGCGATAATGCCGCGGGCTTGGCCATTCACAAGCACAAGGTCGAGCATTTCGGTGCGTTCATGCATGGTGACTTTTTTTGCGTTGATCTGGCGCTCCAATGCCTGATAAGCGCCGAGCAATAACTGCTGGCCGGTTTGTCCGCGCGCGTAAAAGGTGCGCGAGACCTGCGCGCCGCCGAAAGAACGGTTCGCGAGATAACCCGAATATTCACGCGCGAAGGGAACACCCTGCGCGACGCATTGATCAATAATATTGCCGCTGATTTGGGCTAGGCGGTAAACATTGGCTTCACGGGCACGGAAATCGCCGCCTTTGATTGTGTCATAAAACAAACGGTAAATGCTGTCGTTGTCGCCGCGGTAATTTTTAGAAGCGTTGATGCCGCCTTGCGCTGCAATTGAATGCGCGCGGCGCGGGGAATCCTGATAGCAGAAAGATTCGACGTTATATCCAAGCTCAGCCAAAGTAGCTGCAGCAGCGCCGCCCGCAAGGCCGGTACCCACGATAATAATTTTGTGTTTCCGTTTGTTTGCGGGGTTAACGAGTTTGTATTCAGCTAAACGGTTTTGCCATTTATCCTTCAGGTCGCCCTCGGGAATGTTTGAATTGAGTTTCGGTGATGACGCCATATTAAACCTTCACTAATCCGAAATAACAAGTGAGCGGAATTGAGATATAAGCCAAATACAGAATGAATGAAACGGCACAGCTGATTTTTTTTGCTACGGGAAGCGTGCGCTCACCCAAAAGCCCGATTGATTGAAACAGACTCCACAGCCCGTGGCTTAAATGAAGAAAAAGAAGCGTCAGCGCGGCAACATAACCGAAAGCCAGCTCAGGGCGCTGAAAGCTCATGACAACCATTTTAAAAACATCGCGATGACCGTGTTCATCAAGGCTGTTTGAAATTTCGGGATGCGTGACGCGGAAAGTGAAATGCATAAGATGAAAAATGATAAAAGCCAGAATAACCGTGCCTGTCAGTGCCATGGTGCGCGCGCCGACGGAAGTGGTCTGATGTTCTTTTTTAGCGTAAGCCACAGGGCGTGCTTGTCTATTCTTAATAGTCAGGCAAATAGCGGTCAAAATATGAATGGTGACTAAGCCCAAAAGAGTAATGCGGGCGGCCCAAACCAAAGGTTTAAGTTCTTCCAAATGATAAGCGTAAGAGTTGATCCACTCACGGCCGGCAAAAATGGTGAGATTGCCCAGTAAATGACCGACAATGAATCCGGACAGCATGAGTCCGGTAAGCGCCATGAGAACTTTTTTGCCGATGGATGTTTGTGCGGGACAATCGCGGTTCATCTAATACTCCAAGAGACCGAATTCTATCATGAAGGCGAAGGGTTGGGATTATTTTTTCCGTAGGAGATCAAAACCACGAACCAAAGCGCGAGTGATCCCCACAGCGGAAGTCCGAGAACGGCAAGAGAATCAAAAATCATTCCGGTCGTGAAAAAAATAAGGCAAAGCGCCATGGCGCCCCAAAGCATTTTTCGTGAAGAGGGGTGAAGTTCCGATTGTAAAAAAGCGGAAGCGCTTAAAAGAACCAACGGCGTAAAGTGATGAAGCTGAGATACCGGAGAAGTAAAAAGCATGATGCAGGAGAGCAGGCTGTAAACCGTAAATTCATTTTTTATTTTCGGCTGCCACGGACCCAGGGCTTTACGGATTTCTTTTTTTGATTTAAAAAAATGGAGAGTGACCGCCGCTAAAAGAGTCAGCAGGAAAATAAAATTCACTTTTCTGATTAGGCCGTTGCTGTGCCCGATAAAAAGCGCTTCGGTCTTCCAATAGAAGCGGGTTAAGACCGCATAGAACGATTGATTGTCGCCCGCAAACGGAGTGAAAAGTTCGCCCCATAAATAGCTTTGATGCGCGAGATTGCCTGTGCCGCCTGAAATGGCGTCGTAATAATTTCTGAGGAAGACATAGTGAAGTTCGGGGCCGAAAATTAAAGTGGGGATTAAAAGCCCGAAGAGGAACCCTCCCGCGGCACAGCCCGCGAGCGCTCGCCAATTGCGGTTGAGCAGAAAATAAAAAGGCAGAATCAGAAGCGGGCTCATTTTTAATACGATGGCGAACCCCAAAATAAATCCCGCGGTAAATTTTTTTCCGCTTTGATCGAGAATAAAAGGGAGCAGAGTTAAAAATAAACTGAGCGCGCCCAATTGCCCGCGTGTCAAAGTGTTGAGAAGCGGAGGCAGCGCGACGAGAAAGCAGGCGGAAATGACGGCCCAGCCCCGTTCTTGATCTCTGAAGAGGGTTTTGAGTCCCCAAAAAGTTCCGAAGAGCGTCGCTATGGAGAGCGCGTACCAAAGCAATGCGTTCAGCCAAAGAGGAAGTGATGTGAACGGAATCAGAAGAATGGCGAGCAAGGGTAAATAGACATAATGCCAATGGCGTTGGTTTTCCACCGCGTAAATATTTTCGCCGTCGGGAATCGCCTCAGCGGCTCTTAAATAAACGGTTAAATCGGTGCGGGACTTTTCACCCCATGCCGCGCGGTAAACGGTGGAATACCCCAGGATGGTTAGTCCGATGAGAAGAGCAATGCATGTGATTAATTTGGCTTTGGAAAGTGAAAAATACGAAAGCATGCCGTTGTTTTAAAGGAGTCCTGTTGGGGTGTCAAGCTTGATGTCGATTGCTTGCGTGATTGCTGATTGCGCTCGGAAGACCTGCTCGCTATAATGCGGGCTTCTCTAATCTAGTGAACCGAGGGCGCATGAAAAGAACCGTTACATCCAAAATTATTCTTGAAGACATTGAGCAGTTAGCCAAGTCGCTTAAGACTTATCACAAGTTTTTCTCAGGCAAGACTTTTTTGCTTTCCGGCGCGGGCGGGTTTTTGGGGAAGTATATTGTCCTTTTGTTGAAGCATCTCAATGAGAAGGTGCTGACGGAGCCCCTCAAAGCGATTTTACTCGATAACTTCATTACCGGCTACGAGCAGGAGATCATTTCGGACGGTAATATTAAATTTATCCGTCACAATGTGATTCAGCCTTTCGAGACTTCAGAGCCGATTGATTATATTATTCACGCCGCAGGAATCGCGTCGCCGGCTTATTACACCAAATTTCCGATTGAAACCATGGATGTCGGCACCGTGGGAACGCGCCATATGCTTGAACTTGCGCGTAAAAAAGAAGTGAAGAGTTTTATTTTCATGAGTTCCAGCGAAGTTTACGGCGACCCTGATCCAAAGCATGTTCCCACGAAAGAAGAGTACCGCGGCAATGTTTCCGTTTTGGGCGCGCGCGCGTGCTATGACGAATCGAAACGCTTTGGCGAAACGATGTGCGAAGCGTATTGGAATGTTTACGGCGTGCCGACCAAGATGGTGCGGCCGTTCAATGTTTACGGACCCGGTATTCGTCCCGATGATTACCGCGTTTTGCCTAATTTTATCGAACATGCTTTGCGTAAAGAACCTTTGCCGATTCACGGCGATGGACGTAATACGCGTTCTTTCTGCTATATCAATGATCAAATTGAAGGTATTTTTCGGGTTTTATTTTGTGATGCGAACGGAGAGCCGTTTAATATCGGAAATCCTGACCCCGAAATTTCAGTGAAAGATTTGGCGAAAAAAGTCGTGCAGAACATGCCTTTTAAGGTGGATATCGTGAACATTGATCCGCCCCATGAGGTTTACGCCAACAGCGATCCCAAACGCCGTTGTCCGGATATTTCTAAAATTGCAAAATTAACCGGATTTAAACCGAAATACGATTTGGATACGGGACTCAAAAGAACGATCGACTGGTTTTCGGAACGGTAACGATTTTATTTAATTGCTTTGTTTGAAACCGATCAAAAAGTTTCAGATACAAGGCTTGCGCAAGTGACCGCGGAGGCGTATTTTGAAATACGCCGCACAAGGAAACGCAGCGCGTAACGTAGTAGATGAAATTTTTTCATCGGTTTAAGGAGAAAATTATGGAACTTGAAACAGTAAAGCACATCGGTTCAGCATTCAGCGACGCGCGCGGCGACATTTTCAATGTTTTTGAAGGGGAATCGCGCCACATTGCGTTGATCACTTCCAAAAAAGATACGGTTCGCGCGAATCATTATCACAAAGAAGATTTGCAGTACATTTATCTCGTCAGCGGTGCTTATGACAGCTACTCCCACCCGTTGAACAAACCGGAAGAACTCAAAATCATTCACGTGAAGCCGGGCGATATCGTCAAAACTCCGCCGCTCGTCGCGCACGCGCAAAAGTTCACGGAAGATTCTGTTTTTATCGCTATTTCCACGCGTTTGCGCGAAGAAGGCAAATACGAAAACGACACCATCGCTTATCCCGTTATTCAGGGCGGATACCTGAACCAGAAGCTTCAGCAAGCGAAATAAATGGCAAGCGCGAAAACAGCACTGATCACCGGAGCTTCCCGGGGACTTGGGTTGGAGCTTTCGGCCAAGCTGGTGAAGCTTGGTTATCAGGTGATCGGCGTTAGCCGCACAGCCGCGCATTGGTCTTCCGCGCGAAAGAAAATCAACGCCAAAAATTTCCATTTGCTTCAGGCTGATTTAGCTTCTGCCTCCGCGGTGGAGCAGCTTTTTACCGTCGTTAAAAAAATCAGCCCCCGCATTGATTTGCTCGTGAACAGCGCGGCTTACGGCGGTAAGCTGGAGCGTATTGAAGAAACTTCACCTGAGGAATTCAACGCGCATTTGCGGGGCAATTTGTTCTCTGTGTTTTTAATGTGCCGCGCCGCTTTTCCATTTCTAAAGAAAGCGCGCCAGCCTCTTGTGATCAATGTTTCATCCATGGCGGGAGTCAGAGCCGTTCCGAAAATTGCCGGGTATTCCGCGAGTAAATTTGGCGTGCTCGCATTGACAGAAGCTTTTGCGAAAGAAAATTTAGACTGGCTCAAAGTGATGACGGTTTGTCCCGGCGGCATGAATACCAAAATGCGTTCGGATCTTTTCGGAAAAGAAGATGCAGCGAAACAGCAGACCCCCGAATTTGTCGCGGATAAAATGGTGCAGATCATCAACAATGAAATTCCGCTGCTTTCACCGAGCCATATCGTGATTCGTCATGGCAAAATCACTCAAATCATTATTCCGCCCAATAATTAATTATGAGCACAGACCAATACCGTAAAAAGACATGCCGTTATTGCGATTCTCCTTTGGGGAAATCATTTCTTGATCTGGGCGCGAATCATCCTTTGGCGAATTCTTTACCGCGCAAAGAAGATTTAAGTACTCCGCAGTTCACTTGTCCTTTGGAATTGGTGAAATGCGGACATTGCCATTTGGTTCAGTTGGCGCATGCCGTACCGGCCGACCTGATGTTTAAGGATTATCTTTATGTCAGCTCCACCACCAAAACATTCCGTGAGCATTTTGCGGCTTACGCGCAAACGGTGAAAAGTAAATTAACGCATATTTCTGATCCTGTGGCGGTGGATATTGGCAGTAATGACGGGTTGCTCGTTTCCTGTTATATGAAAGAGGGGATGAAGGCCGTGGGCGTGGACCCCGCTGAGAACCTTGCCAAACAAGCAAATGCCGAAGGCCGACCGACACTGAACCGTTATTTTGACGTGGTTTGTGTGAAAGAAATTATTTCAAAATACGGCAAAGCGCACGCGATCAGCGCGAACAATGTCTTTGCCCACATCGATGATATTCAATCAGTTTGCCGCAATGTTTTTGATTTACTTGATGATCAGGGCTTTTTCGTAATTGAGTTTCCTTATCTTGTGACGATGCTCGATGAGATGCTGTTTGACATGATTTATCACGAGCATGTGTCTTATATCGGTGTGACTTCGCTTCAGTTTTTAATGCAAAAATTCGGCGGGCGTATTTTTGACATTCAGCAAGTCAGCTCTCATGGCGGTTCTTTGCGGGTTTTTATTTGCAAACAGCCCGCGGCTTATCAGGCTCAGCCGATTGTCGCTCAGTTGTTGCAGCTGGAAAAAGACAAAGGCTGTTTAGAGGACGCGGTGTATGAAAAATTTGCTACGCGTGTTTTGAACTTCAAAAAAGATTTAAATGCGCTGTTGAGCGGGCTCCGCTCCGAAGGTAAAACGATTTGCGGGTATGGTGCCCCAGCGAAAGCCACGACTATCGTTAATTTTTGTGAATTAACTCCCAAACAGATTGACTATATTGTGGACGATAACCCGCTCAAGCAAGGCCGTTTTGTTCCGGGTGGTCAGTGTCCTTCTGCCTCTGCGCTTAATGGCGCAACCGGCTGCATCCCAATTGTACCGAGCTCTCATCTCGAATCCAAGCCCGCTGATTATATTTTGATTTTTGCTTGGAATTTTGCCAAAGAAATTATGTCCAAATTGCCTCATCTTCAGGATCGCGGTGTTCAGTTTATTGTTCCTTTGCCTGAACCGCGCGTGATTCTCGACCATGCCCGAAAAAGTTAACCCAATCATTTCTCCTCTCAGTCAGGTTTGGTTTATCCAAAACACCACCACGGAAGGCCCCGGCTATCTCGGAGACCTTCTCAAACGTTGGAAAATTCCCATGCGTATTTGTAATTTAGAGCTGGGTGACCCGCTGCCGGATGTAGCTGATCAGGATGCCGTGATTGTTTTGGGCGGGCCCATGAGCGCAAATGACCGGACCAAAACCATGCTGGCATTGCTGAAGTGGATACGAAGTCTTTTGAGGCGTGATATTCCTTATTTGGGAATTTGTCTGGGACTTCAAACTTTGGTCAAAGCAGCCGGCGGCGCGGTTGTGAAAAGTCCGCTTAAAGAAGTCGGACTTAAGATGAACGATCAATTTCCTTATGTCTGCGAGCTGACGCTGGACGGTAAGCGTGACCCTTTGTTCCGCAGGTTTACAAAAATATTTCCTGTTTTTCAGCTGCACGGTGAGATGGTTGAATTGACGTCGGATATGACGCTGCTTGCCACAGGACAGTGGTGCCATAACCAAATTGCTCGTGTTGGAAAAAGAGCTTACGGAGTTCAGGGGCACTTAGAAGTGACAACGCCGCTTTTGACTGATTGGCTGCAAACGGATGCTGATTTAAAACATTACCGTCCTGAGTTTCTGATTAAAGAGTGGCTTAAAGAAGAAAAAGAAATGCATTATTATTGCCGAAAGATTTTGCTGAATTTTCTTAAAGTGGCCCGTATTGTCGGTTAACGGATATGCTGGATGATGAACCGGATTTCTTGCCGCCGAAGCCGGAGGAAATTCCCGATCGGTTGGCTAAGAAGTGGGAAGAGCGGGAAACCAAAGAATCTTTAGTTGTTTGCCGGAATTGCGGCAAGCAAGTGCTTGCGTCGAGTTCGGTTTGCGCTTATTGTGGTGGCCGGCTGAGTAACGGAAAAAAGCCGTTTTGGGTGATGGTCGCGGCCGCGGTTTTGATTTTGTTTTCGATATTATTTTTTTTAAGACGTTGGGTATAAGCAAATGAAGATTTCACAAATTTTCGCTCAAAAAAAACAGTCTTTCTCGTTCGAGTTTTTTCCGCCAAAGACACCGGAGGCCGAAGAACAGCTTTATGGTGCGGTTGCTGATTTAAAATCTTTAAAGCCGACCTTTGTTTCAGTGACTTACGGCGCCATGGGTTCCACTAGTTCAAACTCCATCCGCATTGCCGAGCGCATTAAAACAAAGCTGGGGCTTGAAGTGGCTTCGCATTTAACCTGCGTCGGCAACACAAAACAGGAAATCGAAAAAGTTTTAAGCGAATTAAAATCCAAAGGTATTCAGAATTTGGTGGCTTTGCGCGGCGATCCGCCGAAAGGGGAAACGGAATTTAAACCCGTTGCGGGAGGGTTCCGTTACGCTTCCGAATTGGTGTCTTTTATCCGGGCGCATGCCGATTTCCGCGATTGGTTTTCAATCGCGGTGGCAGGTTATCCTGAAAAACATCCCGAGTCTGTTTCGCTAGAGCAGGACTGGAAAAATTTAAGCCTAAAAGTGAGAGAGGGCGCGGATGCCGTTGTGACCCAGCTTTTCTTTTCTAACGGCGATTTTTTCCGATTTGAAGAAGGCTGCCGCAAACTCGGAATTACGGTTCCGCTTGTCGCGGGAATTATGCCGGTTACGAACGGCAAGCAAATTGAGCGGTTTTCACAAATGTGCGGCGCTTCGATTCCGCAGCCGATTCTCGCCGCGATTCAAAAATTCGGCGATGACAATGAATCCATTACTCAGTTTGGTATTGAGTATGCCTCGCGTCAATGCGAAGAGTTAATTCGGCAGGGAATCGCGGGAATTCACTTTTATACGCTTAATAAGTCGCGTGCTACCGCCGAAATCTATACCAATCTGGGTCTCCATAAGTCTTAGCCTTGAAATGAGATAGGACTTTATTCTTGGGGGATTTAGAAGTCGTTTTATCTCCTTTTCGCCTTGTTTACAATGAATCGCTTGCCATAGAGTCTTTTTTGGCTATAATTCACCACTCGTTCGTAAGTTTTGTATTCGTCAACAATCGCGACTGGCCTCTGGCTTCAGTTGTGGTCCATGCAAAAAAGAGAGTTCGGTGTTTAACTGAACAGGCATTTAGCGCTCTTTCCGCACGGGTTTCCAAGATTGGTATTAAGGCGGATCCTCGGAGCTTTTTGCGACGGGGATTTTTCTGTTTTTAAGGCGTTTTTCGCCGAGGCAGAGATCCGAAAACCAAATCTGGAATATTAAAAAAGGGGAAATCACTTGGCTCAAGTTACTATTAAACAGCTTTTAGACTCCGGTGCTCATTTTGGACACCAAACACAGCGTTGGAATCCGAAAATGAAGCCGTATATTTTCGGCGACCGTAACGGGATTCATATCGTGAATCTTGAAATCACCGCCAAGGTGCTTGATAAAGCGCTTAAATTTATTTATGAAATCACCAAAAAGGGTGAAGGTATTCTTTTCGTCGGAACAAAAAAGCAAGCGCAGGATCCTTTGCAGACCGCAGCCGAAAAATCCGGCATGGCGTATGTGAATGAGCGTTGGCTCGGCGGAATGTTGACCAACTTTGAAACTATCCGTAAATCCATCAAGAAAATCGAAGACATCGATAAGATGGAAAAAACAGGCGAGTATCAGTATGTGACCAAAAAAGAATGGTCATCGATGAGAAAAGAACGCGAAAAGCTCGTTAAAAACTTAGCGGGTATCCGTGAAATGAAGAAGCTTCCCGGTGCGATTTTTATTGTGGATATCGAAAAAGAAAAGATCGCCGTTTTTGAAGCGAAAAAACTCGGTATTCCCGTGGTTGCCATTGCCGATACCAACAGCGATCCTGAATTGGTTGATATCGCGATTCCGGGCAATGATGACGCGATCAAAGCGATTTCACTTTTTTGCGACGCGGTAGCCAATAGCGCCCTTGAAGGCAGCAATGAGTTCCGCATGTCGAAAAATGCTGATTCGAAACCGGAAGCGGATGCCGCGGTAGATGCCGTAGCCGAAGAAGCGCTGAATACGACAGCCAAGCAATAATCTGAAAATACGACAGAGGATATTATGACTGTGAATACTGAAAATTTTACAAAAGAAGATATCGTTAAACTGCGCGAAATGACCGGCGCGGGCATGATGGATGTGAAAAAAGCCCTCGTTGAAGCCAACGGCAACTTTGAAGCGGCGAAAGACATTATCCGCAAAAAGGGTTTGGATAGCGCGAAGAAAAAAGCCTCCCGCGAAGTCCGCGAAGGCCAAGTGATTTCATATATTCATGCCGGCGGGAAGTTGGGTGTTTTAGTTGAAATCAATTGCGAAACCGACTTCGTCGCGAAGAATGACCGCTTTCAGGAGTTTGCCCGCAATGTTGCGATGCACATTGCCGCGGCGTTTCCGCTGTATGTCAGCGCAGATCAGATTCCTGCTGAGGTTATGGACCGCGAAAAAGCAGTCTTTTTTGAATCGGTGAAGGATAAGCCTGAAGCCGTGCGTGAAAAGATTCTTGAAGGCAAGCTCGCGAAGCGTTATGAAGACATTTGTCTTTTGAACCAGAAGTTCATTAAGAATGATTCGCAAACCATTCAGGATTATCTCTCTGAAACCATCGCGACCATTGGCGAAAACATTGTGATTCGCCGCTTTGTTCGCTTTGAGGTTGGCGGCGCGTAATTCAGTTTGGCACGGCGAAGAGCTTTGCGCTTCGCTCGATGCCGAAACATTTTTGAGCATCGCGGAGTAAGTCTTCGTTCAATGCGATACGGTATCAAACAATAGCTTTTTAATTGTTAAAGGTTCGATGAAGTTTAAACGGGTTCTTCTCAAACTTTCCGGTGAAGCTCTTCAAGGGGCTAAAGGGTTCGGTGTCGATCCTGCCGTTGTTTCTTCCATTGCTTCCCAAATTAAAGATGTCCGTAAACTGGGCGTTGAACTTGCGGTTGTGATCGGCGGGGGCAATTTTTTCCGCGGTGTTCCCGCGGCTGAACAGGGCATTGACCGTGCGACCGGGGACTACATCGGAATGATGGCTACTCTGATGAATTCGTTGATTGTCTGCGACGCTCTTGAGAAAAAAGGTGTCCCGACACGGGTTCAAACCGCGATTCGTGTTGATGCTCTCTGTGAACCCTATATTCGCCGCCGTGCCATGCGTCATTTAGAAAAAGACCGTGTTGTGATTTTTGCCGCGGGAACAGGCAATCCTTTTTTCACGACGGATACCGCCGCCGCTTTGCGTGCGACTGAAATCGGTGCGGATGTGATTTTAAAAGCTACCAAAGTTGATGGAATTTATGATTCTGATCCCGTTAAAAATAAAAAAGCCAAAAAATTTGAACAGCTTTCCTATATGGATGTTTTGAAAAAACAGCTGAAGGTGATGGATTCCACGGCGATTTCGCTTTGTATGGATAATCAGCTTCCGATCGTTGTTTTCAATATGAATAAAAGCGGCAATATCGTTCGGGTTTTAAAAGGCGAACGTATCGGCACTTGGGTGTCGTAACGAGGGAGAAAAAATATGCCAGTAAACTCAAAAGATGTGGTTAAAGTCATGCGCGGGAAAATGGAGAAAACTCTTGAATCGACCAAAAAAGAGTTTCAAAACTTGCGTACGGGGCGCGCTTCAACATCGTTAATTGAAAACATCATGGTGGATTATTATGGAACCATGACCGCTTTGCGTCAAATGGCCGCGATTTCAATTCCTGATGCGAAAACGCTCGCAATTACGCCGTGGGACGCGACCGCTTTGGTTGAAATTGAAAAGGCACTTATGAAGTCAGAGTTGGGCTTGACGCCGATGAATGACGGCAAATTGATTCGCATTCAGATTCCTCAGTTGACGCAGGAACGCCGGACGGATTTGACGAAGCTGATTAAGAAAATCGCCGAAGAAGGCCGTGTTGCGGCGCGCGCGTCGCGCCATGAAGCGATTGAAACGATTAAAAAAGGCGAAAAAGCCAAAGAGATTTCAGAAGATGAATCGCGCACTGTGCAAAAAGATATTCAGAAGGTGACTGACGAATTCACCGCGAAGATTGATGAAGCTTTGAAGCAAAAAGAAGTCGAGCTTCAGGAAGTCTGACGATAAGTTTTCCTGTGGAATTTATTCCGCAGGGTTGAGGCCGTAGCTCAGTTGGTAGAGCACGTCCCTTTTAAGGACGCTGTCGATGGTTCGATTCCATCCGGCCTCA
>ERZ761609.2013-NODE-2013-length-16128-cov-7.433584_pt1 | contig 16128 bp, 19 predicted proteins | sample MGYA00511163_ERZ761609 | MGnify/ENA primary metagenome ERZ761609 (study PRJEB28899, sample SAMN02445070) | bioreactor sludge metagenome | biome: EBPR sludge | place: Australia: Brisbane, Thorneside Wastewater Treatment Plant | collected 2011-12-16 ... | reverse complement strand
ACGAGATTGGTCAGTGACTGGAGTTCAGACGTGTGCTCTTCCGATCTCATGGAGGCTTGGCGCGGGAATACCTTTCCGCGGTGGAGCATGTGGTTGGCGCACAAGACGCCATGAGTGCAATTTCCATTGAGGATGAGCACGATCGGGGAGCAAAATCGGCAGAGATCAGCGCCGCGGCGGATGCCGTTGATCGTGGCGCAGGGGTCGTGGTGGTCACCGACATGTTCGGCGGGTCTCCCTCCAACCTGTCGCTTCCGGCCTGTGCTGCGCGCAACCGGCGCATTCTCTATGGGGCCAATCTGCCCATGTTGATCAAGCTGACCAAATCGCGCGACCTGCCCCTGCCAGAGGCTGTCGGCCTCGCGTTGGAGGCAGGGCGCAAGTATATCAACAGCCTCGATCTGGGCGGTGACATGCCAGCCGGGCAAGGAGAGCAGGCATGAGCAATCGCCATCTGAAGATCGTGAATGAAAAGGGCCTGCATGCACGCGCTTCGGCAAAGTTTGTCGAATGCGTCGAGGGCTTTGACGCTCAGGCCGAAGTCACGAAAGATGGCATGACCGTATCGGGGGACTCGATCATGGGCTTGCTGATGCTGGGGGCTTCGCGCGGAACATTCATCGAGGTTGCCACCACTGGCAACGAGGCAGCACGGCTGGCCGATGCCCTTGAGGCATTGGTGGCCAATCGCTTTGGCGAAGATCGGTAAGGCAGATTGTGACCGGACAGGTCGAGACACGGGTCGAACGCCCCTATGATATGCGCCGCCTGTCTTATGCGGGCACTTTCACAAATCCTTTCAAGGCGGGAAGTATCCGCGCCATCGAGTGGTTGACTGCCAAGGTCACCCTGTTGCGATTGATCCGCAAATTCGAGGCCTCAGGGGCACCGTTTGGCGTGGCCTTCTGGCCAAAGGCGATCCGCACAATGGGGATCGACATTCAGACGCCGCCAGAAGAAATCGCACAAATCCCCTCCACCGGCCCGGTGGTTCTGGTGGCAAACCACCCGCACGGGCTGGTTGACGGCATGATCATGGCCGAAATCGTTGCCCGCGTGCGCCCTGATTTCAAGATCCTGACCCGATCCCTGCTGACCGGGATTCCTGAAATCGAAGAGTTCATGATCCCTGTGCCCTTCCCGCATGAGGAAAACGCAAGAGAACTTGGTCTCCAGATGCGCAATGAGACCATGGCGCATCTGAAGAGGGGCGGGTTGATCATCCTGTTCCCGGCGGGCAAAGTCGCCATGTCCGAGACATGGTTTGGCCCGGCCATCGAGGCGGAGTGGAATGTATTTACGCACAAGATGGTGCGCACTTCTGGCGCAACCATCGTGCCCATGCGCTTTCCAGGGCAGAACAGCCGGGCGTTCCTGATTGCCAACAAGCTGTCGGATACATTGCGCCAAGGGCTCTTGCTCTATGAAATCCGCCGCGCACTTTTCAAGCCGCAGCGGCCCCATATCGGTGCCCCGATCCCGCCGAGCGAGTTGGACAAATGGGAGGGCAACCCGCGCGGCTTTTTGGCATGGCTGCGCGAGCACACCTTGGCGCTTGGCCGTTAACGGGTCGGCACCGGGGTATCGCCGCGATAATCGTAGAAACCGCGACCGGTCTTGCGTCCCAGCCAGCCAGCCTCGACATATTTGGTCAGCAGCGGGCACGGGCGGTATTTCGTATCGGCGAGACCGTCATACAGGACGTTCATGATGGCGAGGCAGGTATCCAGCCCGATGAAATCGGCGAGTTCCAGCGGACCCATCGGGTGATTGGCCCCCAGCTTCAGCGATTCGTCGATGCTTTTCACGGAACCCACGCCCTCATAAAGCGTGTAAACGGCCTCGTTGATCATCGGAATGAGGATACGGTTCACGATGAAGGCGGGAAAATCTTCTGCCGAAGCAGCGGTCTTGCCCAGACGGCGCACCACCTCATGCAGCGCATCCCAGGTCGGCTGATCGGTGGCAATGCCGCGGATCAACTCGACCAATTGCATCAATGGAACCGGGTTCATGAAGTGGAACCCCATGAATTTCTCGGGCCGGTCGGTGCGGCTGGCAAGACGGGTGATCGAAATCGAGGACGTGTTGGAAGTGAGGATCGTCTCCGGTTTCAGATGCGGCAGCAGCGAGTCGAAGATCTTTTGCTTGATCGCTTCGTTTTCAGTTGCGGCCTCGATGACCAGATCGGTTTGGCCGATCTCCGGGAGCGTCAATGTAGTGCGGATACGCAGGAGCGCTGCCTTACGATCGTCATCACTGATTTTACCACGGCTGACCTGGCGATCCATATTCTTCTCGATCGTCGCAATGGCCTGAGCGAGGCTGTCAGCGTTGATGTCGTTCAGAACCACCTGATAGCCTGCCAGAGCGAAGACATGCGCGATGCCGTTGCCCATTTGCCCGGCGCCGACGACGCCCACGGTTTCAATTGCCATTCCGCTCTCCCATCCAGACGCCGCAAGTCTAAGCCCCTGCCGCACTGCGGCGCAAGGGTGCCTGACGCTGCGTCAGATTTCTGAAATTTGAGGCAAATGCGGCTGTTAGCTTTTTGGCAACAGCTTTGCTCCAGTCTGAGTCGTGGGTGTATCAAGACTGGGTGGTTGAGATGGCTTATGTGTATCCAGGCGCGGGTGCGCTGGATTACGCGCCATGCCGCTATGGCGCGTCGCGTGTTGTGTTCCGGGGGCCGGCAAAGTCGCTTGATTGCCCATATGTCGCAGTTCTGGGGGGGACTGAAACATATGGGAAATTTGTGCCAGAGCCTTTTCCTGCTCTGGTAGAGGCAGAGACCGGGGTTCAGGTGGTCAATCTCGGGGCGGTGAATGCTGGCCTGGATGTATATTTGAATGATCCTGACATCCTCGACATCGCACGAGGGGCCAGGGCCGTTGTGATCCAGATCGTTGGGGCGCATAATCTGTCGAACCGGTTTTACAAGGTCCACCGGCGTCGCAATGATCGCTTTCTGGGGGCCAATCCGGCCCTCAAGGCCTTGTTTCCCGAGGTGGATTTCACCGAATTCAGCTTTACCCGGCATATGCTGCAAAGCCTGCATAAACTTTCAGCCGATCGTTTCGATCGCGTGGTTGATGAATTGCGGCTGACATGGCAGGCGCGCATGCAGCGGCTGATCCGGGAGCTTGGATCGGAGATTGTGTTGCTGTGGTTCAGCCCACACCGGCCTCCTCGTGCCGACCGGCCGGTTGATTTGACGCGGGAGCCGCTTTTGATCACCACCGAGATGATCTCGCAGTTGCGCCCGTCTGTTGGGACTGTGGTTGAAGTTCTCAGCAGTTCCGCAATGCGGGGCGAGGCAGGTGGCGGGCTTTCATTCTCTGAATTGGAGGAGCCAGCGGCCAGAGGTGTGCCCGGTCTCGCGGCGCATCGCGAAGTTGCGGGGCGTTTGGCTACCGTGCTAAGGCCGTTCGTGGAATGATGAAGGCCCGCGCCAATGGCGCGGGCCTGTGACTTTGTTCACGCTGCCTATCAGAGCTTGCTTGTCAGCTCAGGCACTGCGGCGAACAGATCCGCCACAAGACCGTAATCTGCCACCTGGAAGATCGGAGCTTCTTCGTCCTTGTTGATGGCGACGATGATCTTGCTGTCTTTCATGCCGGCCAGATGCTGGATCGCGCCGGAGATACCAACGGCAACATAGAGCGCCGGGGCAACAACCTTGCCGGTCTGGCCAACCTGCCAATCGTTCGGGGCAAAGCCCGAGTCGACAGCGGCACGGCTTGCGCCAACAGCGGCACCCAGCTTGTCGGCGAGGGTTTCGATCAGCGCGAAATCGGCCTGGCTGCCGACGCCACGGCCACCTGACACGACGATCTTGGCCGAAGTCAGCTCCGGGCGATCCGAAGCGGCGACCTTGTCTTCCACCCAAGCTGACAGGTCAGACCCCTTGGCGGCGACGGCTTCCACAGCGGCAGAGCCACCGGCAGCAGCGGCAGCGAAAGCCGCGGTGCGGACGGTGAACACCTTTTTCGCATCCGAGGATTTCACGGTCTGGATCGCGTTCCCGGCATAGATCGGGCGCTCGAATGTATCGGCATCCACGATGGCGGTAACATCAGACAGCACCATGACATCCAGCAGCGCAGCCACGCGGGGCAGCACGTTCTTGGAATAGGCCGTCGCGGCTGCCGTGATGTGGCTGTAACCGCCTGCCAGCGATACGATCAGATCGGCCAGACCTTCGGCGAGGCCATTGCCCGCCTCATCTGCATGCAGCACCTTCGCAACCCCGGAAAGCGTCGCGGCTTCTGCTGCGGCCGAGGCAGGGCCTGCCACCAGAAGGTGCACGTCGCCAAGACCGGCCACTGCCGTCAATGTTTTGGAAACCGAGTCAGTGGCAAGCTGGCCACCGTTCACATCGGCCAGAAGGAGAACAGCCATCAGATCACCCCCGCTTCATCTTTGAGTTTCGCAATCAGTTCCTCCACCGAGGCAACCTTGACGCCAGCCTTCCGCCCGGCGGGCTCCGAGGTTTTGATCACGGTCAGGCGCGGCGTGACATCGACGCCGTAATCGGCAGCGGTCTTTTCATCGAGCGGCTTTTTCTTCGCCTTCATGATGTTCGGCAGCGAGGCATAGCGCGGCTCATTGAGGCGCAGGTCCACCGTCACCACGGCGGGCAGCTTGACCTTGATCGTTTGCAGGCCGCCATCCACTTCGCGGGTGACAGTCGCCGTGTTGCCCTCGACCGAGAGTTCGCTGGCGAAGGTGCCTTGGCTCCAGCCCAGCAGCGCCGACAACATCTGGCCGGTGGCGTTCAGGTCATTGTCGATGGCCTGTTTGCCCGCCAGCACAAGGCCCGGCTGCTCTTCCTTCACCACGGCGGCGAGGATTTTCGCAACCGCCAGCGGCTCGATATCCGTGTGCACGTCCGAGGCGGCCTCAATCAGGATCGCGCGATCCGCACCCATGGCCAGCGCGGTGCGCAGGGTTTCCTGCGCCTGCTTCACGCCAATGGAAACCACCACGATTTCCGACGCGATTCCCTTTTCCTTCAGACGGATGGCCTCTTCCACGGCAATCTCGTCAAAGGGGTTCATCGACATCTTCACGTTCGCAAGATCGACACCCGTGCCATCCGCTTTCACGCGGACCTTCACGTTATAGTCAATCACGCGTTTGACAGGCACCAAAACCTTCATCAGCGGCAATCTCCCAGATTCCCGGCCCCGTATCGGGCCTTTCCAAGCTCTCCGCAGCGTTGTTAGCCCGGTGGGGATGGCAAAAACAATCCAAAAGCGACGCGACACGGCGCGGGGACGCCGCGTCATTTACGCAACGTCAGGCGTCTCGGGTCAGCCCCGGCACCCAGAGCACATCGGATTTACCGTCATCATTGGCGATGCGGCCCGCCACAAACAGCCAATCCGACAGACGATTCAAATACTTGACAGCTTCTGGATTTACCTCTTCCAGAGAGGCAAGATGCACGGTCTCGCGCTCGGCCCGTCTGGCGATCGTCCGAGACAGATGCAGATATGCAGCCAATGCCGAACCACCGGGAAGGATAAAGCTGCGCAATGGCGTCAGCCGCGCGTTCATCGCGTCGATTTCGCTTTCCAAGCGCGCCACCTGGGGCGCGATCATGCGCAACGGCGGATATTCGGCCTGGGCATCGCGCGCCATATCCGGGGTGCAAAGATCGGCTCCAAGATCGAACAGATCATTCTGAATGCGCGCCAGAGCTGCATCCATCTCGCCGGTCGCATGCAGCCGGCACAGGCCGAGGGTGGAATTTGCCTCATCCACGGTGCCATAGGCTGTGACGCGGGCCGAATACTTTGCCACGCGGGCCCCATTGCCAAGCGCAGTATCGCCCTTGTCGCCGGTGCGGGTGTAGATTTTGGACAGAACGACCATCATTGGCCCCCTTGTTTGTAGAAATAGGCAAATAGCACGATCAGGATGACCGCGATGGCCTGGCCGATGATGCGATAGCGCATCAGGCGGTTGGCATGTTTGCGGTTGAACTCGCCTCCTTTGCCAAAGGCACCGATGCCGATGGTCAGCACGATGACCACCCCGAAACAGGCCACAGCGGCCAGAATGAACAGCGGATTCTGCGTCAGCATGGCTTTCCCTGTGCAAGACTTTGCCCGAGACATAGCGTCTTGGTGGCGAAAGGCGAGCGTGAAAACGTCTCAGCTGCGCGCGATCAGCCAATCCAGCGCCGCGGTGGGCAGAATGCGTCGTGCCAGCCCCATCAGATGTGTGGCCTGAGTCACATAGTATCGGCCCTTGGGGCGCGGGCTCTCGATGGCATGAATCAGCTTGGCGGTCACGGCAGAGCAGGGCAGTTCAAACCGATCCGGCCCCTGTTTGGGCTCATAAAGCCGATGCAACAGGCTGCGATATTCTTCGGCGCGGGGGGAGTTTTGCCAATCAATCCAGCGTTCGAAATGCGGGATCGAGTTTTCACGAATGCGGGTGGGAATCGGGCCGGGCTCCAGCAGGCTGACATGTATGCCGGTGCCGCGCATCTCCACCCGCAGCACGTCGGTCAGGCCTTCCAGCGCGAATTTCGTGCTGACATAGGCCGCGCGCCAGCGCATACCCACCAGCCCAAGCACCGAAGAACAATTGACAATGCGCCCATGCCCTTGCGCCCGCATGACCGGGATCACCTGTCGGGTCAGGTCATGGGTGCCAAAGAGATTGACTTCGAAAATCTCTCGCAATGCGCCGCGCGGCAGGTCTTCTGCGGCACCAGGGCAGGCGTAGGCGCCATTGTTGTAAAGCGCATCCAGCGTGCCGCCGGTGCGATGAAGCACTTCGGCCACCGCGCTTGCGATACTGGCCTCATCCGCCAGATCAAGGGCGAAGCTCTCCAACCCTTCGGCCCGAAGCCGTTCACAATCGGCCTCGGCCCGGCAAGTGGCAAAGACCCGCCAGCCGCGTGTTTGCAGGGTGCGGGCGGCATCAAGGCCAATGCCAGAGGAACATCCGGTGATCAGGATCGAACGGGTTTGGGTCATGCACGGCTCCGGGCTTTGCCATGGGATAGGGGCAAAGCACCGCTTGCGCAATCAGGGGGCGTTGGCGGACAGGAACTCGCCGGATACGAAGCCTGTCAGGCCATCGCCTTCCAGGATGATATGGGCCCAACCGTTGTCTTCCAGCCAAAGCAATCGCGTCGCCTCTCCCCTTGTCAGCTTGCCGATCACCGGAAACTCGGTCGATGGCCCCTCGCGCACATTCACCGTCTTGGCCGTGATGTAGCGCAGGTCGATGGCAGCTTCGGGGGCGACGGCTTCTGCCTCGGGCGCAGGCGCGGTGACCAGCGGCAGCACCAGAGGCAGGGCAGAGGCCGGCTCGACCGGGGTGTAGGCTGCGGTTTGCAGCGCCGGAATTTCGCGAGGGGATTCGGTGCTGGGCCGGGGTGCTGCGGCATCGGTCTGATGCCCTGTGCCCTCGCCCCAGATCAGCAGGACCGCAAGCATGCACATGCACAGGGTCAAGAGCATCCGGATCATGGCTTACCTCGCAAATCGTGCCAGCTTTGGCACACGGAAACTTGAATAGGGGCTGCATATCACAAAAGTTTATCACGTCGCGTGGAAAATTTCGCCACATTTCCCCGTCACAATCGTGGCGGCTGCTATTCTGGCTGGACCGGGCCGGGGGCAGCGATTACACCACATCCATGACCGACAAGACCGACGACCCCCAAATCCTGCCCGAAGATGGGCCAGCCACCCATTCTGAGCCGCTGCGCCGTGCGATTGGTGAGCGCTACCTGACCTATGCGCTGTCCACCATCATGCACCGGGCCTTGCCGGATGCGCGCGATGGGCTGAAGCCTGTGCATCGCCGCATCATGTATGCGATGCGCGAATTGCGCCTTTCGCCCACCGGGGGCTTTCGGAAATCGGCCAAGATTTCGGGCGATGTGATGGGCAACTATCACCCGCATGGCGATGCCGCGATCTATGATGCGATGGCGCGCTTGGCGCAGGATTTCAACGTGCGCTACCCGCTGGTCGACGGGCAGGGGAATTTTGGTAATATCGACGGCGATAACCCCGCCGCCAGCCGCTATACCGAGGCCCGCCTGACCCATGTGGCCGAGCTGCTGATGGATGGGCTGACCGAGAACGCGGTCGATTTTCGCCCGAATTACGATGGCACGCTGGAAGAGCCGGTGGTCATGCCCGCCGCTTTCCCGAACCTGCTGGCCAATGGCAGCAGCGGTATTGCGGTGGGGATGGCCACCAACATTCCGCCGCATAACCTGCACGAGCTGATCGACGCCTGCCAAGCGATGATCGAAGATCCCGAGGTTTCGGATGCCGAGCTGATGCGCCATGTGCCCGGCCCGGATTTCCCGACAGGGGGCGTGATCGTCGAGCCGCGCGACAGCATTCTTGAGGCCTATCGCACGGGGCGCGGTGCCTTCCGTCTGCGTGCCCGCTGGGCGGTGGAGGATCTCGGGCGCGGTCAGTGGCAGATCGTCGTCACCGAAATTCCCTATCAGGTGCAGAAATCCAAGCTGATCGAGCGTCTGGCTGAGGTGATCCAGACCAAGAAGGTGCCTGCGCTGGCCGATGTGCGGGATGAGAGCGCCGAGGACGTGCGTATCGTGCTGGAACCGCGCGCGCGCACCATTGACCCTGATATGCTGATGGGGATGCTGTTCAAGAATTCGGATCTGGAGATCCGCTTCAGCCTGAACATGAACGTGCTGATCGACGGCAAGGTGCCGAAAGTGTGCAGCCTCAAGGAGGTCTTGCGCGCTTTCCTGGATCACCGGCGCGAAGTGCTGGCGCGGCGCACCACGCATCGCATTGAAAAGATTGATCACCGGCTGGAAATTCTGGATGGGTTCATCCTGACCTTCCTGAACCTTGATCGCGTCATCGACATCATCCGCTATGATGATGACCCCAAATCCGCCTTGATGGCCGAGACCTGGGGCAAAAAGCACAAGCGGGCGATGACCGAGGCGGATTATGTGCCGCCGAAGCCCGGCAAGGGTGAATTGTCCGAAGTGCAGGCCGAGGCGATCCTCAACATGCGGCTGCGCTCCTTGCGCAAGCTGGAGGAGCTGGAGCTGATCGCGGAGCGTGACGCGCTGCGCGAGGAACGCGCCGATCTGATGGCGCTGATGGGCGATGCGGGCCTGCAATGGGCGCGCATTGGCCGCGATCTGGCCGATGTGCAGCGCCAGTTCGGCAAGGCGACCGCGCTTGGCAAGCGCCGCAGCGATTTTGCGGATATGGCCGAGGTCGAGGAGGTGCCGCTGGAGGCGATGATCGAGCGCGAGCCGATCACCGTGATCTGCTCCAAGATGGGCTGGATCCGGGCGATGAAGGGCCATCAGCCACTGGATACCGAGCTGAAATTCAAGGATGGCGACGAAGGCCGCTTTGTCTTCCACGCCGAGACCACTGACCGGATCATCGTGGTGGGGGCCAATGGCCGCTTCTATACGGTGGTGGGTGCCAACCTGCCCGGCGGGCGTGGCATGGGCGAGCCGCTGCGCCTGATGATCGACCTGCCCAATGATGCCGAAATCACAGACATGCTGATCTGGCGCGCGGGGGAGAAGCTGCTGGTGGCCTCCAGTGCGGGCGATGGGTTCATTGTGCCGTCTGAGGAGGTCGTGGCGCAGACCCGCGCGGGCAAACAGGTGCTGACCTTCAAGGACGGCCTGCGCACAGCGCTGTGCCGCCGGGTGAATGGCGATCACGTCGCCGTGGTGGGCGAAAACCGCAAACTTCTGATCTTCCCGCTGGCCGAACTACCCGAGATGGCCAAGGGCAAGGGCGTTCGCTTGCAGAAATACAAGGATGGCGGTCTCAGCGATGCGACCACCTTTACGCTGACCGATGGTCTGACATGGAAAGACCCGGCGGGCCGCACCCGCACCGAGACCGACCTGACACAATGGCAAGGCCCGCGCGCCGGGGCAGGGGCCATGGCCCCGCGCGGCTTCCCACGCGACAACAGGTTTAACTGAGAAACTTGCGATCCCCCTCCGGCAGGGCTAGGCTTTTCAAACAGCTTTGCCGGAGGAATTGATGGCTTCGATCGTTTTCAACACCGCCTTGCCAGGAATCGACCTGACATCGACCGATATTTTCGGGGAGTTGTTCGACCTCGATATTGTCACAAGCAGCTCTACCCGGCTGACGCTCGCCGATGAGGGCGACCGCTACAACTTTATCGGCACGGGCCTCAGCTATGAAATGTCAGGGTCCGAGATCGTGGGCGTGCCTACGGGCACTGTCACCCAGATGACCATCACATTTGGCAGCACCAATTTGCTGAACTGGTCGGGCCTGTCTGTATCCGCCAATCAGATGTTCACTTTTGCAGCATTGGGCAACTGGACTGCGCTGAACAATCTGTTGCTGGGGCAGTCTGATACGATCTCCATGACCAATGCCGGGGATCAGATCAACAGTTTCGGCGGCAATGACCGTGTGCGGACGCTGGGCGGCAATGATCTGGCCGATGGTGGCGCGGGGGCCGATACGCTGGATGGCGGGACCGGGAATGACAAACTGTTTGGTGGTCTGGGCCGTGACCGTCTGCTGGGCGGTAGTGGGGCTGATACGCTGATCGGCGGTGCCGGTGTGGATGTGCTGACCGGCGGGACGGGGGCTGATGTCTTTGCCTTTACCCATCGCGGTGCCGCAAACCGTGAGATCATCACCGATTTCAACGCGCGGCAGGATGACCTGCATTTCGACAATGATGCCTTCACAGCGTTTTCCTATACCGGAAGGTTGCGCGCAGCGGATTTCGTGCTGGGCACGGCGGCACAGGATGCCTCGGATCGGTTCATCTATGACCGGGCGAGCGGCAATCTGTGGTATGATGCCGATGGCTCGGGTCAGGGTGGCAAGGTCCTGGTGGCGGAGCTGCGTGATGGCACCGCGCTTGGGGCGGGTGATATTCATATCCTGTAAACAAAGGCATATTCCATAAACCAAAAGGTGCCCCGCGGGGCACCTTTTCATTCAGCGGCTGAGGCCCCCGGCCAGATCTGGCAGATCCAGTGCGGCAAATCCGTAATGACGCAGCCAGCGCAGGTCAGCCTCGAAGAAGGCGCGCAAATCGGGGATACCATATTTCAACATGGCGATGCGGTCGATCCCCATGCCAAAAGCGTAGCCCTGCCATTTCTCCGGGTCGATCCCGCCTGCTTGCAGCACCTTCGGATGCATCATGCCCGAACCAAGGATTTCCATCCATTTGTCGCCTTCGCCAATCCGAAGCTGCCCGCCGACATTGGAATAACGGATGTCCACCTCGGCCGAGGGTTCGGTGAAGGGGAAGTGGCTGGCACGGAAGCGCAGCTCCACCTTGTCCACCTCAAAGAAGGCGCGGCAGAATTCTTCCAACGTCCATTTCAGGTTGGCCATGCTGATGTCTCGGTCAATGGCCATGCCTTCGACCTGATGGAACATCGGGGTATGTGTCTGATCCATGTCCATGCGATAGACACGGCCCGGTGCAATCACCCGGATCGGTGCGCCATGTTCCAGCGCCGCGCGGATCTGCACTGGCGAAGTATGCGTGCGCAGCACATGCGGAGGGCGCTCGTCGCCCTCGGCGCGGTGCATGAAGAAGGTGTCATGTTCTTGCCGTGCCGGATGTTCCGGCGGGATGTTCAGCGCATCAAAGTTATACCAGTCGCTTTCCACCTGCGGCCCTTCGGCCACCGAGAAGCCCATATCCGCGAAAATCGCGGTCAGCTCGTCCATCACCTGAGAAACCGGGTGAATGGTGCCGACGCGGCGCGGGCGACCGGGCAGGGTGACATCCAGCCATTCCGATTTCAGCCGCTCGTCCAGCGCTGCATCTGCCAAGGCCACTTTACGGGCACGCAGGGCGGCGTCGATTTCGTCCTTCAGCACGTTCATGGAGGCGCCAGCGGCCTTGCGGGCCTCTGGCTCCATCTTGCCCAGACCGGCCATCAGGGCCGAAATTTCGCCCTTCTTGCCAAGTGCGGCAATACGCACTTCTTCCAGCGCGCTTTCATCGGCAGCGCGGGCCACGGCCTCGATATACTTGCCACGAAGTTCGGTCAGATCCATCTCAGCCTCCGGCTTTTCTTGGGCTTGGTGCTAGCCCTGCCGCCATGCATTTGCAAGCACTCCAAGCGGAAAAGCCCCCTGCATGAGGGGGCCTTTCGTCATCAGCCTTTCAGGCCCAGAAACTCCGAGATCGTGGCAATCGCCTTGCCGTGCAAGATGGCGCGGTCGCCGCCTGCGGGCTCGTCACAAACCGGATCGTCCTTGTCTTCGCGCAGAAGTTCGGCCCCCATGTCAGTGCAGGTGCCCAGGAAGGAGAAATGCCATGCCGGGGCCAGCCGTTCCAGCTTCGCCCCCGGAATATGGGCCAGCAAGTTCGACCCGTTGGGGCCTGCATCTGTCGCGGCCCACTGGGTTTCGTCATCTCCCAGATTGACGATCAACGTGCGCGCCGTGATCGTGGCCAGACTGGCCTCGGTCATGGCATAGCCAAAACCGGGATCGACCGAGATCATCGTTTTGATGCGTGGCTCACGCATATCTGTGGCCTCCCATTCGGCGGGTAGATCGTGCAGGTTCACGCCCCCCCGTCCGAGGAATTCGCAATCCGAGGCGGTGGGGAAGCGGTCGCAATAGGCTCCATAGGCTTCGCGTTTCATCTGTGCCCCGGCCACATGCAGCGCCGTGGCCCCTCCCAGCGAAAAGCCCAGGACCGTGATTTGCTCCGGGTCGATGGCGGGGCCGAAATCGGGATGGGCCAGCACCGCGTCGATCACGGCGGGAATGTCGCGGGCGCGCTCGGTCACTTGCACGGTGCGGCGGGCCGAACTGTCGCCCGAGGTGGTGCCCGGATGGTTGACGCCCACGACGATGGCCCCCTTGATCGCCAGCGGTCCGGCAAGCCAGCCCATACCGTTGATATTGCCGCCAGAGCCATGCGACAGAATGATCAGCGGATAGCGCCCCTCTGCCAGTTTCGGGGCAAAACTGACGCGGGTGCCGGTGAAGACCGGATTGGCCCCGAGCGGCACGCTATAGCTTTGGCTACCTGCCGGATACCAGACCGCAGCCTCCATCACGCGGGGGCGATGCGGCGCATCTACCATGATGTGATCGAAGCCAGGCAGGGTTTCAGCCTGAGCCATGATGGGGGTGGGCAGGGTGCAGAGCAGGGCGAGGATGAGGGGTTTGAACATTGCGGCCTCCTTGGCGTTGTGATGGGCCGATCTGGCCTGCAAGCCCCGGCTTTGGCGTCCTTTTTCCGGTTTCAGGTCGCGCAGAACCGGATTTTGGCCTATTCCGGGCACATGGAGGTGCCCGATGTTGACCCTGCCCGTGCCTTTGGTGGCAAGTCTGATCCTGATCTATCTGGTGTTGCGTGCCGCCTTGCGGCGCACGGCTCCGGCCCCGTTGCTCTGGCTGATCACGGCCGAGGCCTTGCAGGGGGCGGTGATCTCGGGGCGGCTGCACTATGGCATCACGGAACTCGGTTTGGTGCAGCCTGTGTTGGCTATGGCGATACCGCCCCTGGCCTTTCTGGCATTTGAACTGGTGGCGCGGCGCGGGCGGCTGGTGCCGGGCGATCTTTGGCATCTGGTGGGGCCTGCCTTCGGGGTGTTTTGTGTCGTCATGGCACCTTCGATGCTGGATCATGCGGTGCTGGCGAGCTTTTTCGGCTATGGCGTAGCGCTATGGCTCGCCTTGCGCGCGGGGCGCGACACGCTGGAGCGCACCCGGCTGGACAGCGGCGAGGCCCCCTTGCGCATTTGGCGCTGGATCGCGGTTGCGCTGATTCTGTCGGGGTTCAGCGATGTGATCATTGTGGCGATGGAATGGGCCGGGTTGGGGGCATGGCGGGGGCTGACGGTCAGCGTCATGTGGGGTGGCACGCTGCTGGCGATTGGCGGCTTGGCGCTGTCGGATGTGCTGGCCCCGGGGGACGATGCGCCAGAGCCCGCACCCCCACAGCCGGTGGCCACATCGGATGATGCGGCGCTGGTGACCCAGATGGAGGCGCTGCTGGCCGACCGGCAATTGTTTCTGGACCCCGGCCTGACGCTGGCACAGATCGCCCGGCGGCTGAAAGTGCCTGCAAAAACGCTGTCCGCAGCCATCAACCGGGTGAAAGGCGAGAATGTCAGCCGGGTGGTGAACGGGCTGCGCATCGCCCATGCCTGCACCTTGCTGCAAGCTGGCACCAATGTCACGCAGGCCATGTTGGACTCGGGCTTCAACACCAAATCGAACTTCAACCGCGAATTCCTTCGCGTAACCGGGCAGTCGCCGTCAGATTGGTTGCGCGGCCAGAAAAAATGAAAAAGCCCCGCACGAGGCGGGGCTTTCGTATTCGTTTGCCTGAAATCAGGCAGCCAGAGCGGCCTTGGCCTGAGCGGCGATGGCGTTGAACGCCTCCGGCTCATGCACGGCCAGATCTGCCAGAACCTTGCGGTCCACTTCGATGCCGGCTTTCGCCAGACCGTTGATGAAGCGCGAATAGGTCATTTCAAGGTCGAACAGACGCACAGCCGCGTTGATACGCTGGATCCACAGGGCGCGGAAGTTGCGCTTGCGGGTCTTGCGGTCGCGGGTGGCGTATTGGTTGGCCTTGTCGACCGCCTGAGTGGCGGTGCGGAAGTTGGTCGAGCGGGCGGCATAGTAGCCAGCGGCCTGCTTGATGACCTTGCGGTGACGGGCGTGGGTCACCTTACCGGATTTGACGCGGGACATGTTTCAGGCTCCTCAGCGGTCGTAGGGCATGTATTTTTTGACGATCTTCGCGTCGCTCTCGCACAGGATCATCGCGCCGGATGCGTCGCGAATGAACTTGGTCGAGCGCTTGATCATGCCGTGACGCTTGCCCGCCGGGCCGGCCTTCACACGACCGGAAGCCGTGAAGCTGAAGCGCTTCTTGGCCGCCGATTTGGTCTTCATCTTGGGCATTTCCATCTCCTCGTTGAGGGTGAACGCACGACTCGGCAATGCCACATGGGCCGGTCGCACGGGTATAGAGCGGGCCGTATAGGCCGCATTGGCAAAAAGCACAAGCCGTATCGGGCCTAGTGGTGCCAGAATTCCATCCGCAGATCGCCAATCACCCGAAACAGCGCCATAGGCACATCGGCCAGATGATAGCCCCCCGGCTTTTTCCACAGCGCCAGACCGATCAGCGTCACCGCCACCAGCATGCAGAAGGCCGCAACCACCGGGCTGCGGCCATCCAGACGGGCTGATAAGAATGAGGGCACAGCCAGACAGACAAACACAAGGCCGGTGACCAGATATGCGTCGCTGTTCATGCTTGCCCCCTGTTCAGGGCAGCTTACTCGGCTTCGGCGCGGTGGATCAAGCGTTCGTCGCAAGGGGCCACGCGCAGGATGTTGGTCGTGCCGGTGACGTTGAAGGGCACCCCGGCGGTCACCACGATCTGATCTTTCTCCTCGGCAAAGCCATATTCCCGTGCGGCCCGCACCGCCGAGATCACGGCCCCCTTGAAGCGGTCCTGTTCCTCGGTGATGGCGCAATGTGCGCCCCAGGTCAGGCAGAGGCGGCGGGCGGTGGATTGCAGCGGCGTCAGGCCGATGATCGGCACGCGCGGACGCTCGCGCGCCACGAGGCTGACCGTGGTGCCCGATTGGCTGAAGCAGCAGATCGCCTTGATGTCGGCGGCCTCGGCAATCTCGCGCGCGGCGGCCACGATGCCATCGGCCACGGTGGTGCGGCTGACCTTGCGGCTGGCCTCGATGATGTCACGATAGGTCGCGTCGCTTTCCACGCTGATCGCCACGTTGTTCATCGTGGTCACAGCTTCGATCGGGAACTTGCCGGCCGCGCTTTCGGCCGAGAGCATCACGGCATCGGCCCCTTCGTAAATCGCGGTGGCCACGTCCGACACCTCGGCGCGGGTCGGCACCGGGCTTTCGATCATCGATTCAAGCATCTGCGTTGCCACGATCACCGGCTTGGCGGCGGCGCGGGCCTTGCGCACCAGTTGTTTCTGGATCGGCGGCACCGCATGCACCGGCAATTCCACACCCAGATCGCCGCGCGCCACCATGATGCCATCGGCCACGGCCAGAATGGCATCATAGGTTTTCACAGCGGCGGGTTTTTCGATCTTGGCCAGAAT
>ERZ761609.2012-NODE-2012-length-16129-cov-38.973622_pt1 | contig 16129 bp, 10 predicted proteins | sample MGYA00511163_ERZ761609 | MGnify/ENA primary metagenome ERZ761609 (study PRJEB28899, sample SAMN02445070) | bioreactor sludge metagenome | biome: EBPR sludge | place: Australia: Brisbane, Thorneside Wastewater Treatment Plant | collected 2011-12-16 ... | reverse complement strand
GGAATACCGCGTGGCGGCCGGGCCGGAGCGTGCTTGCGGTGGCGCTGATCGCCTCGGCGGCGTTTTTGCTGGTTTCGCTCGAAGCCTTCCGGCACGGTGAGCAGCGCGATCCGGCGCGGCGGGATTCGGGCACCGGCGGTTTCACGCTGTATGCCGAGTCGCAGGCGGCGCTGATCCACGACCCGAACAGCGAAGCGGGGCGCGCTGCGCTGAACCTGGACACGCTGCCGGAGATGAAGTGGACCGCGTTCCGGCTGCGGCCGGGCGATGACGTGTCGTGTCTGAATCTGTATCAGCCGCGAAATCCGCGGATGCTGGGGGCGCCGGCGGGCTTTCTGCGCGAGGGGCGGTTCCGGTTCGCGGCGTCAGTGGCGGCGTCGGCTGAGACGGAAGCGAACCCGTGGCTGCTGCTTGAAGGCCAGCAGGACCGGGGGGTCGTGCCGGCGATCGCCGATGCGCATTCGATGCAATATGTGCTGCACAAGAAAGTGGGTGATCTGCTCAGGATCGAGCGCGAGGGCGCCGAGCCGGTGACGCTGCGGCTGGTGGCGTCGCTGCGGCCGAGCGTGTTCCAGAGCGAGTTAATCATCGCCGAGAAGGATTTCCTGCGGCTGTTTCCGGCTGTGGAGGGGACGCGGGTGTTTCTGCTGGAGGGGCCGGCGGAGTCGGCGCGGGGGATCGAGGACGCGCTGGGGGACTACGCGATGACCGTGGAGCGGACTGAACGGCGGCTGGCCGATTTCCAGCAGGTGGATAACACCTACATTTCGACGTTCCAGGCGCTGGGCGCGCTGGGGCTGCTGCTGGGCACGATTGGGCTGGCGGCGGTCCTGCTGCGGAACGCGCTGGAGCGCAGGCGCGAACTGGCGCTGCTGCGGGCGGCGGGTTATGGGGCGCGGGAAGTGGGGCGGCTGCTGTTGTTCGAAAACCTGGCGCTGCTGGGCGCGGGACTGACGGCGGGGGCGGTGTGCGCGGTGGTGGCGATTGGACCAGCGCTGGTCGAAAGAGAGTCACTGGCGCCGGCTGCGCCGATCGCAGGGATTGTCAGTCTGATTTTTGCAGGAGGGGCTGGGGCGACGTGGTTAGCGGTGCGTGCCACCCTGCACGCACCGCTAATGGAATCACTCAGGTCGGAATAGGCGAAGCGCTACTGGCCACGGCCGCCGCGTCCACCGCCACCACCCGAAGCCGCCGCACCGGCGCTGGAGCCGCCGCCCGCGGGAGCGGCCGAAACGCTGCCGCCACCGCTGTAGCCACCGCCGCCACCACCACTGTAGCCGCCACCGCCGAAGCCGCCGGACGTGGAGCGATTGCTGCCAAATGCGGATTCGCCGCCGCGGACCATCGGTCCGCTGGCCGCGCTCCAACGGCCCTGGGAGCCGCCGGCGCCACCGGCATTCTGCCAGCCGCCATCGACAGGCCGGGGCATGGTGTAGAAGCGCCACGCGCTGACCGGGCTGAAGTAGGCCCAGCCGAACGGGCTGAAGACGTTATTGCCGAAGGGCACGTAAGTCATGGTGCCGAACCAGGGGTTCAGGAACCAGCCGCCGGGCAGGGCGCCCCACATACCGAGGCTGTCGAATCCGCGGCGCGGGGCCGAACGGGCGGCCGAGAGATTGGCCATGGCGATGTATTCGGAGCGGCGCATCGCCCAGCGGTAGAGCGGATCGGTGTCCTTCGAATCGAACTTGTTGACGGTCCAGCCATTGGTCGCGGCGACGAGTTCGCGGGAGCCTTTCACGGTGAAGACTTCGTCGTTTACCGCCACTTCGGCTTCGCCGCTGCCATAGACGCGGACGCGGGCTTGGGGCGTGACCTCGACCAGGTAAATGCCAGCCTTCCTGAGGCGGACGACCTGCTCCTGCGCTTTGAGCGTGATGGCGGTCTCGCCCGAGAGTTCGGCCACTTCAACCAGCGCGGCGCCTTCGATCAGGTCCACCACGACATTGGAAAGGTCATTCTCAAGCAGCCGGAAAGAGCCGTAGTCGGCCATGCGGAGGAACGAGCCGGGGGTGAGCAGGACCTCGACACGGCCTTCCGTGGTCTTCAGCAAACCTTCCTTGGGGATCGTGACAAACTCGGTGGCCTTGGGGGCGACGAGCTTGCCATCAACGAAAACTTCTCCGTCGGCGACGTTGATCAGACCGGCCTTCGTGGAGATGGCCATCTGGCCGAACCCAGGGGCGGCAATCAGCAGGGCGGCGGCGGCGAGGAGCAGAAGCGGGCGGTAACCATTCATGGTGTTGCCTTTCCGACCCATCATGGTCTGCTTTCTAGACGCCTGTCAACCCGTGACCGTTTCGCAAGATTTGGGCCGCCTCTATTCGACTGGAGCGACGGGTAGTAGCGCGGAGTTTGACAGGCGGCCACCCATGCGGACCTGAAGAGTCAAATTGCGGGGCTCGTCTTCGCTGAATTCGGGTAGGGGGCCGAGGACAAAGTGGATGAGCGTGCGGCCCGCGCGGTGGGGCTGAGCGCCGGCCCAAAGATGAGGGTGCGGCTCGCCGCTGATGAGCAGTTCCATAGGGTCGCGCAGGGGCAGCACCGGGGACTCGGGAGGGGCGAAACCGTCGAGCCAGGGCGGGGCAGTAGGGCCGAAGCCGGTGCCGATGAGCAGCAGAGTCTGGCCGGGACGCGCCGGCTGTTCGGGGGTGACGGGTTTGCCGTCAGCGTGGTAGATCTCGGCGTAGGGAAGTTCAGCCTCGGGCTGGGTGAACAGGCCGGGGGCGGGCAGCGCCACTTCGAAATCGGCCGATACTGCGGGCTGATCCGGCTGGCGGACGGTGAGCTTATATTCACCGGGGGGTAGGGTCGAGGGGAGCTGGGCAATGATCTCGTCAGGTTCGACGCTGACGAGCGGGAGCAGACGGTCGCCAACATGAACGGTGACCTCCATGAGCGCCTGGCGCAGGGGGTTGAAATAGCGGGTGTCGGAGCCGCGGGCCAAGTGTTTACCGCGGATGGCGATCAGGGAGCCGGGGGCGACGACCTTGTCCGGGGTTTCGCCGGCGGCGTTCTGGACAGCGCCTTCCGGCAAGGCGGGGATGCGGTCGAAGCGGGCGACGACGGTGGCCGGGCGGTTCATCAGGACCGAGCCCGACGGGTAGACGCCCGAGAGCGCGCCATCCCAGCGGCGGAATTTGAAACCGGGGTTGGCTTCGACTTCAATCTGGGCGCGGATGCCTGCGGTGAGGAAGCCGCCCGTGCCGGGTGCAGGATTGACCTTGTAGCTGGCGCCGTCCTCGGGGTCGGAGAGCAACTGGAGCCGGTGGAGGTGCTGATAGCGCGCGGTGAGGGTTTGGGCTTCCTGCGAGAAGGTGTAGATGCGGTCGAGGGTTTTGGTGTCCTCCCAGCCAGTGAACTCGACGCGGGTGTCCTCGGAGAAGGAGCGCTCGGGCAGAGCGGCGATGGAGATCTGCTCGCCGGCGGCGCGATCGTAGGTGCAGGGTGTCGTGCAGGTTTGGCCGTCCACCTCGACTGTGAGCGAGGAGGGGTCGGTCCGGAGCGTAACCTGGCCGAGGAGTTCGTACTCGGCGATGAAGCGGAGGCCGGCGTCGGGTGCGGTTTCGGGGACGACGATCTCCTGTTCGGCGGGGCCGCCATGGGTCCAGCCCTTGAATCTCCATTTGCGGCCGCGGGCGTCGGTTTGTTCGAACGGTGCGGCGAAGGTGTGCTTGTGGCCGACACCCCATTCGAAGTTGTAGGCGGTCCAGTTTTCGCGGCCGTTCACGCTGAGCTTGAGCTGAGCCGGGCTGGTGACGAAGGATACGCGCGCGCCACGCACGAAACGGGCCGTGAAGGTGTGGGCGCGGTAGTCCTGCGGGATGGTGACCACGGTGTTCTGGCCGCCGGGTTCGAAGCCCGGGCCGAGGTCCCAATGATCGAAGACCCAGAGATTGCCCATCGAATCCGTCTGCGAGGGCGGCGCGCCAAGCAGGTGGGGCGTGCCGGGCAGGAGGTCAAATTCGCCGTTGCAGAGCGGGATGCGGCTGCAGGCGCTCCAGGGCGCCTGGGGCAAGCTGGGGCTGTTGAACGGAGGCGCGGGGTTGTTGGGCGGCGGATAAGGGACCAGCGTGCCGGGCAGGGTATTGGTGGGGAGGCAATCGTCGCCGGGGGTGCGCGTCCGGACCACGTCGCGGTTGAGCAGCACCTTCAGGCCAGCCTGCGGGGCGGTGACGAGCGAGACGCGCCGCGCTTCGGCAAATCGGGCGCGGATGCGCCACGGGCGGTTCATCACGATCTGGCCCAGGAAGCCGGTGGTGGGCGCGCCGGGCAGTTCCCAGCCCACGAAGACGAACCCGGGATACGAGAAAGCGTTCAGGGTGACGGCCGATTCCGCGGGAAACCACCCCCAGCCGGAGGTGGACAGGCATTGGGGGAATTGGCGCGGGGGACGGAACGTGCCGCCGCCGGCGGAATCCACGAAGCCCATCGGGTTGGGGGGCAGGCGATGGTCGTTATTGTCGGAGAAATCCTGCTCATGGGCGCAGGCGCGGTCGAGAATGAGAGGGTCGTCGTTGACCTGGACATCAAGACGGTATTCGAGCGCAAAGTTGGCACCGACGAAGGGCTGACTGCGATGGGCCGTGTAGATGAAGACGGGATTGGATGGCGCGGTGAGCTGCTGATCGCCCGCAACCCAGCTTTGGAAGCGCCAGCGGGTGTCGCAGAACTCATTGATTTGTAGAATCTTGCGAATTTCAAGGGTATGCTTGCTGCCCTCCGGCCAGGAGAACACGGCCGAAGTCTTGTACTCCATCCCATCCACCCAGAATGAGCCGCCAGGCAGGCTGGTGGAGATGGTAACGCCCACCATCGAGGCGCCGGACTGAGCGGCGGCGGGGGCGCAGAGCAGAGCGGCGGCGGCCAGGGCCGCGAGGGCATGTCGTTGGAGTTTGGGCATAGACACTCTCACGTCATTCATCTGTTCGGCCAAAGTGAGCGGCTCCGATAGGGAGGAAACACCTTAGCCCGGACGGGAGAGGGACTATGCCCGAATGAGAATCAGCGCTGGACGCGGCCGGAGCCGCCTTCCTTGAGCAGGGATTCGACCTCGGCGCGGGAGAAGCGGTTGAAGTCGCCGGGGATGGAGTGTTTGAGGCAACTGGCGGCGACGGCGAATTCGAGCGCCTCCTGGTGGGAGCCGAGGTTGAGGAGTCCGTAGATGAGGCCGCCCGCGAAGGCGTCGCCGCCGCCGACGCGGTCCACGATGTGGGTGATTTCGTAGTGGCGGGAAAGGAGGAACTGCTGGCGGTCGTGGAGGCAGGCGGACCAGCCGTTGTGGGAGGCGGAGCGGGATTCGCGCAGGGTGATGGCGATCAGCTTGAGGTTGGGGTAGGCGTCGAGGACGCGGGCTGCGAGATGTTCGTACTTGGCGCGGTCGAGTTCGCCGGAGTGGACATCGACGTCGGCCTGGATGCCGAGGGATTTCTGACAATCTTCCTCGTTGGCGATGGCGTAGTCCACGTACTGGGCGAGTTCGCGCATGACTTCCGGGGCGGATTTGCCGTATTTCCAGAGGTTCTTGCGGTAGTTGAGGTCGCAGGAGACGGTGACGCCCATCTGGCGGGCGGCGCGGACGGCTTCGAGGGAGAGGTCGGCGGCGGACTGTGAAAGAGCGGGAGTGATGCCGGTGATATGGAACAGCGTCGCACCGGCGAAGATGGTCTGCCAGTCGAGGTCGCCGGGCTTGGCGAGGGCGATGGCGGAGTGGTCGCGGTCATAAACGACCTTGGAGGGGCGCTGGTTGGCGCCCGGTTCGACGAAGTACACGCCGAAACGGCCGGGCTGGCGCTTGACGTGGGAGACGTCCACGCCGACGGCGCGCATCTGTCCGAGGAAGGCGTCAGCGATGGGGTTATTGGGGGGGAGGACGGTGACGTAGCGCGCCGGGTGGCCGTAGTTGGCCACGGAGAAAGCGACGTTGGCCTCGCCGCCGCCGAAGGTGGCAACGAGCGAGGGGGACATCAGGAAGCGCTCGAAGTTGGGCGGGGCGAGGCGGAGCATGATTTCGCCGAAGGTGACAACGCAAGGAGCGGACATGGGGTGGGTGGACCTCGTTTCTAGGGGGTGGGGGCCGCGTCCGGCAGGGCCACGGCCTCGAGGGCGAAAGCGCCGTCCATGGAGGGGAGGCCTTCGAACAGGAGGAGCGTGGAGGCTGGAGGGCGGGCCGGGTCAAGGAAATCGAAGCGGACTTTGCGAACCAGTTCCGCAATCTGGGTGGAGAGCGGGTAAGTGTTGAGGAAGATCGTGCGGCGGAGCGAGGAGCCGGCGGAGGCGAGGGTTTTGTCGAGGCGTTCAAAGGCGAGGCGCGCGTCGTTTTCGGTGTAGCGGAAAGCGAGCTGGGAGCCGGCGAGGACGATCGTGGGCACATTGACGATGGCCACCTGGGAGTAGGCCTTCGACTGGGGGAGGCCTGCAGGGTTGAGGAGCGCGACGGGCCGACTGGGCGGAGCGGCGAGGCGGGCGATGCCTTCACATTCGACGAGGGTCTGGAGGGGGGAGCGCTGGGTCTGGACGAGGATGGGCGTGAGGCGGGGGAAGCGGCGGGCGATGGCGGCACGGACTTCGGCGACGTCGTCGAGCGAGGACAGGAAGCAGGAGACGCGGAGCATGGCCTCGGGGGCGGCGCCGGCGGCGCGGGAGGCGGCCTCTAGGTTAGCGAGAGACTGTTCGGCGAGGGGGGCGACGCGGACTTCGAGCGGCCCGTCGCGCGTGATCAATTGGCCGGAGAGCAGGGCGAGGCCGTGGGGATTGACGGGCTTGGCTGCGATCAGGGTGGCTTCGAGCTGGACCTGGGCGCCGTCGAGAGGAAGCGAGCCGGCCTGGATGACGCTGAGCACGGGCAGGGATTTGCGTTTTTTGGTGAAGACTTCGCTGACGATGGCCTGGACGCGGCGCATGTCGCCCGTGCCGGCGACGAAGGCGCGGATTTTGACGACTTCATTGCGGCGGGCGTAGCGGAGGAGGTTGTCGAGGCCGTCGCGGACCTGCTGGGAGAGCAGGCCCTTGGCGGACATGGGGACCGTATAGTAAGAGAGCCGAGCGGTGGGCGCAGAGAGGACGGCGGGCGGGTCGGGAAAGACTTCGAGGGTCTGGGTGAAGTCCTCTTCGGACTTCTTTTTGCGGCGCTGGGCGTCGGCGGGCTCGGGAAGAGCGAAGGCGAGTAGGATCAGAAATGCCGTAAAGCGGCGGGAAATCATGGGCTCGACGTTATGGTATCAAAGGGCGGGCGCGCGTCAGGCTCAAGCGGCCTCCCAGGTCCAGCCGACGCCTGCCGGGGCGGTGGCGATGTGGGGGCTGAGGGCTTGGGAGAAATGGTCGAGGGCGCTGGCGCCGGTGCAGTGGCAGGCGGCGACGATGGAGGCGCCGGATTCGAGCAGGAGGCGGGCGGCGCTGTCGTATTCATCCAGCGAAGCGCCGCCGGTGTGGAGTCCTCCGATGATGGCTCCGAGGCGGCGGGGGCCGGCGATGCTGCGGATGGCGGCCAGGGTATTGGCCAGGCCGGAGTGGGTGCAGCCGAGCAAGGCAACGGCGCCGCCGGCCCAATCGAGCGTGACGGCCTGGTCGTCGATGAGGGGGTCAGGAATGCGCGCGGCGGGGTCGAGGAAGAAGACGGGTTCGGCGGGTCCAGATTCGTGAATGCGGGGGATGGGTCCGGTGCAGGTCATGCCCGGCAGGGCCGGGGTGGGGCGGTGGGTCCAGTGGACGTCGGGGCCATGAGCCTCGACGGCACGGACGCAGACCGCGGGCATGCCGATGGAGCGGACGGGCGCGCCGGGTCGGCGGCGGGAGTACCGGGGTTGGAGCGCGGCGGGGTGGAGGTAGAGCCGCGCTAGGGGATTGAGCGCCAGCACGAACGCGAGGGCTCCGGTGTGATCGTAATGCCCGTGACTGAGGACGATGGCGTCCAGCCCGTCCAGCCGCCGGCCAAGGATTCTTGCGTTGGCCTCCAATGCGCCCGCCGAGGGGCCCGTATCGAAGAGCAGACGGCCAGCGGCGGTTTCCACAAGAGCGGAGAAACCATGGAGGGCGTGCAGGCCCGGTGCGGCAGTATTGTCTGCAAGAAGGGTAATTCTTGATTTTGCGACCATGAACTCGGATAGGGGCCACTGAACTGCCGCGGACCCACACTGATATAGTAATCGAAAATCAGCTTAAATAGGACAAAAAAATCCGTTGTGAAAGACTGAACATGGAAACCGATCGTTTGATGGCCAAGTATCTGATCGAGACCGCACAGGAGCCGGAGCGGGCGGCGGCGGTGATGGCGGGCGAGCAATCCACGGGAACGTTCGTGCCGGTGCCGGGTGAAACGGACGAGTTGCGGGAGCGCGCCGGGGCGAGGGTCGAAAGCGTGCGGGTGGTGGGCGAAAGCGGCGCGCCGGCGTTGCCCCATGCGCGGGCGGCGGGACCGGGCGGGGTGTACCGGCGGGCGGAGGTGGTGCTTTCGTGGCCGCTGCAGAATATGGGGCCATCGCTGGGCAATGTACTGGCGACCGTGGCGGGGAACCTGTTTGAGCTGCGCGATTTTTCGGGGCTGCGGCTGACAGACGTGGAGTTTCCGGCGGCGTTCGCACAGGCGTATCCGGGGCCGCGGTTTGGGGTGGCGGGCACGCGGCGGCTGGCGGGCGTCGAAGGAAGGCCGATCATCGGGACGATCATCAAGCCGAGCGTGGGACTGAGTCCACAGGAGACGGCGGCGATGGTGCGGGAACTGGTGCGTGCGGGTCTGGACTTTATCAAGGACGATGAGCTGATGGCGAATGGGCCGGGGAACCCCTTTCCGGAGCGCGTGGCGGCGGTGATGGAGGTAATCCACGAGGAGGCGGCGCGGACGGGGCGGCAGGCGATGTTCGCCTTCAACCTGACGGGCGAGATCGACGAGATGTTCCGTCACGCGGAGATGGTGGAACGGGCGGGCGGCACGTGCGTGATGGTGAGCATTCACAGCGTGGGGCTCGCGGGGGTGGCGCACTTGCGGCGCCATTGCGGGCTGCCAATTCACGGTCACCGGAACGGCTGGGGCGCGTTGACGCGCGCCCCGCTGCTGGGCTTCGAGTTTACGGCGTGGCAGAAGTTCTGGCGGCTGGCCGGGGTAGATCATCTGCACTGCAACGGCTTGCGGAACAAGTTCTGGGAGCCGGACGATTCGGTGGTGGCGTCGGCGCGCGAGTGTCTGACGCCGCTGCTGGGCGGCTATACCGTGATGCCGGTGTTGAGTTCCGGGCAATGGGCGGGACAGGCGCCGGACACTTACCGGCGGCTGGGGACGGCGGATCTGATGTACCTGTGCGGAGGCGGGATTTGCGCGCATCCGCGCGGCGTGGCGGCTGGTGTGGCGAGCGTGCGGCAGGCCTGGGAGGCGGCGCTGGCGGGCGTCGAACTGAAGGAATACGCGGCCCAGCATCCCGAATTGCGGGCAGCCCTGGAGGCATTTGGACAATGAGTTTGCGGCTGGCGTTTTACGGCGACGACTTTACGGGTTCGACGGACGCGATGGAGGCTCTGGAGATGGGGGGCGTCCGCACGGTGCTGTTTCTGCGGCCGCCGGCGCCGGCTCAACTGGATGCGCATCCGGGCCTGGAGGCGGTGGGTGTGGCAGGGGGCAGCCGCACGATGACGCCGGCGGAGATGGACGAGCGGCTGACGCCGGTGCTGGCGGCGCTCGCGGAGTTGGGGGCGCCGGTGGTCCACTACAAGGTCTGCTCGACGTTTGACTCCTCACCGCGGGTGGGCAGCATTGGCCGCGCGATTGAGATTGGGCGGGCGGTGACAGGGTCGAACCCGGTGGCGGTGATGAGCGGGGCGCCGATTCTGGGGCGGTTCTGCTGCTTTGGCAACCTGTTCGCGCGTTCGGGGTTGGATAGTCCCGTGTACCGGCTGGACCGGCATCCGACGATGAGCCGGCATCCGGTGACGCCGATGGACGAGAGCGATTTGCGGCTGCACTTGGGGCGGCAGACGGAGTTGGAGTGCGCACTATTGGACGTGTTGGATCTCGAGTTCGAGGACGAGGCGCTGGAAGCGCGGCTGGAGGAGCTGGCGGGCACGGGCTGCGGGATGATTCTGTTTGACGTCTTGCGGGAGGCTCACCTGGCGCGGATTGGTCGTCTGTTCGAGATGATGAGCCGGCGGCAGGGGCAGTTGTTCATCGCAGGTTCGTCCGGCGTGGAGTATGCGCTGGCGGCGCACTGGCAGCAGCAGCCGGGTGGGCCGCGCCCGCGTGAGGCGGCGCGCGTGGAGCGGGCGGCCCAGATGCTGGTGGTGTCAGGGAGTTGTTCGCCAGTTTCCGACCGGCAACTGGGATGGCTGGTGGAACGCGGGGCAATGGAGGTGGCGCTGGACAGCGAGGCTGTGCTGGGTGAAGGCGGCGGGGCGGTGGTCGATGGGTGCGTGCGGCGCGTGCTGGAGTTGATGGAGCAAGGGGCGACGGTGGTGGTCCACACGTGCAGGGGGCCGCAGGATCCGCGGCTGGCGGCGACAAAGGCGCGGCTGGCGGCGGCGGGAGAGAGCGACGGCGGCGGCGGTCGGCTGGCACGGCATCTGGGGCGGCTGCTGCGGGCGATTCTGGAGCGGCGGCGGCCGGCTCGGACGGTTGTTGTCGGTGGGGACACATCGGCGGCGGTGGGCGAGGCGATGGGTGTGGAGTCGTTGACACTGCTGGCGCCGCTCGACCCGGGAGGGCCGTTGTGCACCGTGCGCGGCGATGCCGTGGTGGACGGTATGGAACTGGTGTTCAAGGGCGGGCAGGTGGGTAAAGTGGATTATCTGGGCAAGGCCCAGGGGATTGTCTGACGGAGCGAGGAGGCGCGAATGAGCACGATTGCGATCTTTGGCGCGGCGGGCAACATGGGGACGCGCGTGAGCCGGGCGCTGGCCGCCGGGGGCGCGCACCGCCTGTTGTATGTGGAGGGCACGGAGGCGGGCGTCGAGAAGCTGCGCGCACGGGGCGATGTGGCGACGGAGGCCGTGGCCGCGTGCGGGGAGGCGGACGTGGTGGTGCTGGCGCTGCCCGATGTGCTGATCGGCCGCGTGGCGCGCGAGATTGTGCCGCGGCTGCTGCCAGCAACGCTGGTGATGACGCTGGACCCCGCGGCGGCGGCGGCCGGGCGGCTGCCTGCGCGGAGCGATGTCAGCTATTTCGTCACGCATCCGGCGCATCCGCCGGTCTTCAACGACGAGACGGGCATGGCCGCGCGGCGCGATTTCTTCGGCAGCGGGCTGGCGCGGCAGGCGATTGTGTGCGCGCTGATGCAGGGGCCGGAAGAGGATTACGCGCGCGGCGAGGGGATCGCGGCGGAGATGTTCGGGCCGGTGCTCAGGGCGCACCGGGTGACGGTGGAGCAGATGGCGATCCTGGAGCCGGTGCTGTCGGAGACCGTGGCGGCGACGTGCTTGAGCGTGATACGCGAAGCATTGGACGAGGCCGCGGCGCGCGGGGTGCCGTTCGAGGCGGCTCGCGATTTTCTGATGGGCCATCTGAATGTGGAACTGGCGATTCTGTTCAACGAGATCGACTGGAACTTTTCGGCCGGCGCGCAGCAGGCCATCGCCGAGGCCAAGAAGGTGTTGTTCAAGGAAGATTGGAAGCGCGTCTTCGACGAACGCGAATGGGCGGCTTCGGTATGGCGCATCTCGGGGGGCGACGCGGGGTGAGTACGCCCGCGGTGGAGGTGCTGCGAAGCGGCCTGACGCCGCCGGAGCGACTGGTGGAGTTGAACGCTGGGCCGGTGCGCGTGCTGTTCGAGCCGGCGTCGGGTTCGTTGCGGTCTATCTATCTGGGTGGGGCCGAGGTGCTGCGGGGGATCTCCGCGCCGGTGAGAGACCGGAACTGGGGCACCGTGGCGCCCGTGGTTTCCGGGGTGAAGATCGATCAGGGCCAGGGACGCTTCGCGGTGGGGTTTCAGGTGGACTGCCGCCAGGGAGAGATCGACTTTGGCTGGCGCGGGTCGATCGTCGGGACGGCCGCGGGCACGGTGCTCTTCACGTTCGCGGGCCGGGCGAGGAGCGCGTTTCTGAAGAACCGGATCGGCTTCTGCATTCTCCATCCTTCGGAGATCTGTGCGGGCCGGGCGGTACGGACGCGATCGACGGGCGGCGTGGTAACCGAGGGGCGGTTTCCGAAGCTGATTGCGCCGCACCAGCCGTTTCTCGACCTGGCGGTGATCGAGCATCCGGTGGCGCCGGGCGTGTGGGCGCGTGTCGAGTTGAGCGGCGATGTGTTCGAGATGGAAGACCAGCGGAACTGGGGCGATGCCTCGTTCAAGACCTACTGCACGCCGCTGGCGCGGCCGTTTCCGGTTGAGATGAAGCCGGGCGATGAAATCCGGCAGGAGGTAGTGGTTTCGCTGCAGGGCAAGGCGGCGAGCGTGCCCGGGCCGCGCGCCGCCGCCGCCGTGCAGGTCAAGCTGACGGATGCGAGCCATCTTCTGCCCGCATTGGGATTGGGCTTCGATCCCGGCGCTCCGGAGTTGACTGAAGCGCAGAGGGAACGTCTGCGGGCGCTGCGGCTGGCCCATTTGCGGGTGGATGTGCTGGCCGGACGCGCGGATGTAAACGAGCGCCTGGGCAAGGCCGCGGCAGCGGCGCGAGCGCTGGAGACGCGGCTCGAGATTGCGCTGCTGTTGAGCGGCGGAGCGCCAGAGCCCGTGCCGGAGATGCCGAATGCGCGGTGGCTGCTGCTGCCGGCTGCGGGTCCGGCGAGCGACCCCGCTTGGGCGGGCGCCTTCCCAGGCGCGGCGGGTGGCACGAATTCGTTCTTCGCGGAGTTGAACCGCAACCGTGCGCCGGCGGAGGCGTTCGGCGAGATCTGCTGGTCGTTCAATCCACAGGTGCACGCATTCGACAACCGCAGCGTGGCCGAGACGCTGCTGGCGATGGGCGACATGGTGGCCACGGCGCGGGCGTTTGCGCCGAAGGCGCGGCTGGCGGTTTCGCCTCTGACGCTGAAGATGCGTTTCAACCCGAACGCAACGGTGCAGGCGGAGCGTGACCCGCTGGCCGCGCGCGAATCAAGGGTGGACGCGCGGCAGATGTCGCTGTTTGGGGCGGGGTTCACCCTTGGCGCGATTGCGGCGCACGCCGTGGCGGGCATCGACAGTCTGACGCTCTATGAGACGCATGGCGCTTGCGGGGTGATGGCTTCAGCGGATGCGCCCGAATGGTTCCCGGTGCGAGACGCGGCGCTGGTGTATCCGGTGTACCATGTGCTGGCGGAACTGGCGGCATTTGCGGGCGGCACGTGCCGCCGCGTTGAGGTGAGCGACCCCCGCGCGGTGGCGGCGCTGCACGTGGAGAAGAACGGCGCGCGTGCGCTATGGCTGGCCAACCTGACCGCCGAACCGCAGGGGGTGCGCCTGCCGGCGGGTGGGCGAATCCGCACCCTGACCTCCGAAAATGTGTGGCTGGCGATGACGCAGCCCGCGCTGTTCCGGCGCACCTGGTCGAAATCGGACACCGCCGGTGAACTCGCACCCTATGCTTTGCACTTTCAAATCTGGGAGACCGCATGAAGCCCGAACGCTCCATTGAATGGCATTCCGTGATTGATTCCACCATGCACCGCGCGGCGGCCCTGGCGCGCGAGGGCGCGCCAGCGGGCACGATTGTGGGCGCGGACCAGCAGACCGCCGGGCATGGGCGGCTCGGCCGGCCATGGCATTCGGCGTCGTCCGGCGGACTGTACTTCACGGTGATTCTGCGGCCGCAACTGCCGGCCGCGGGGCTCCCGCTGGTGACGCTGGCGCTGGGCGTGGCGGTGGCTGATGCCGTGCAGTTGTTCACGGGCCTGGCGTGCGATTTGCGCTGGCCGAACGACGTGCTGGCGAATGGGCGCAAGCTGGCCGGCATCCTGACGCAGATGCAGGATGGAGCCGTGCTGGCGGGAGTCGGACTGAATGTGAACCAGGCGGACTTTCCGCCGGAACTGCGCGAGATTGCGACATCGGTGATCCTGGAAACCGGCACCGGACACGATAAGCATTTCCTCATGCGGGCCATCGCCGGGGCGATCGAATCAAACGTCAAAATTCTGGAGACGAGCGGGACGGAGGCGATCCTGCGGCTGTTCACCGCCGCGTCGAGCTATGTGGAAGGACGGCGCGTGGTGGTGGAACTGCCCACCGGCGAAGTGACGGGCGTGACCGCCGGGTTGACGCCGGATGGCTTTCTGCTGCTGCGGACCGGCGCGGGCGAGACGTTGACCATCACGGCTGGCGGCGTGCGGCCGGCGAGCTAAGCCGTAAGGGCGCGGTACACGACGTTGGCGAAGTCGGCCACGTCCATTTGCCGGGGTCCGTTGCCGGGGACCGCGTAGCCGGCCTGAGCGAGCCATCGGCTCAGTTCGGCGGCCGAGAGCGGGGCGGAGGGGTTGCCGCTTTCCATGCGCCAGAACTTACCCTCGAACTGGAGGATGCGCGCGAGGCGCTCCGCGGCGTCACCGCGCGTCAACAGGGTGTCCATCTCGGCACGGTAGCCGCGGTTGAGTCCGCGCGCGCCGAGATATTGAATCGCGGCGAAATGCGGGTCGTTGAAAGGCAGGTCTTCAAAGAAGGTCACCACGGCGCCGCGTTCCACCAGCAGGTGCTGCAAAATGGCGGGCGGCACGGCCCTGGTCGCCACATTCGAATCAAGGGACAGATGCGCTGCGATTCCAGCGGCTTCGCCGAGCGCCATGAAAACCGGTTCCATGCGCACGGCGTTGTAGGCCACATGGCTACAGGAACACGCCACGGGTACCAGCAGGCCCTCGATCTGCTTCGGCACCAGGATGCCGTATGGCGCCTGGAAAGGCGGATGGTCAAGATAGAAATAGCCTTCGCGGACGCCTGGATGGGCGGGGTCGTATTTATGGTGGCCGTGGGGGTCAAAGGCCCATTCGATGGTGGCGATGGAATCCGGGCGGATTTCTGTCCGCTTGAGTTCGGGCATCAGATCGGCGTCGCGCTCCGTGAGCGTGTATTCGCCCACGATGCGGCAGCCTTGGCGGACATAGACCTGGCGGGGCATATGGCCATTGCCGGCCCATTCGTCACGGTGCCAGCCGTACTGGCGGGCGTCGTCGCGGAGTGAATCGGGCACCTCGGGGTCGTTCTGGAGCAGCCAGATGAGGCCCACGTTGTGGTTGAGGTAGCGCTGGTAGATCTCGCGCCGGCGGGCGAGCGTGGCGGTGGGCCATTCCCAGTTTTCCTCGGCGAGATCGAGCGACTCCTTGGGGACGCCGGTCTCCGGGTGAGGATGGTCGCTGTTCAATTCGAAGCGGCCTCGGGGCATGGGGTAGACCTGAATGATGTGGCGGAAAGTGGTGGCGCGGCCGGCGCGGATGTCCTCGAGCACCCAGAAGTAATCGTCGCGGTTGTAAGCGGCGGGCTTTTCAATCGGGACGCGCACCGCCGGATCGTTGGTGACGTGGAAGCGGAAGCAGTAGGCCTGAGTGGCTTCGTCCCCCTCGCCGGTGGAGCCGGGCAGCAGCTCGGTATCCCGGAAGCGCATGTAGATGCGGCCAGCATGAGGCTCATTGAACTCCGCACGGCCTTCGCGTCCGGTGCGGAAGGGGGCGCCGGCGGCGGCGGCGAGGTCACCTTCATAGGTGGCGTCGATAAAGATGGAGGCATCGAGCTGGACGGAAGTGCGTCCGGCATCGAGCGCCTCGAGTCGGATACCGGTGAGTCGGTTGTCCCGCACAATGGCGCGCTTCAACTCATGACCCAACATGAGGCGGATGCGCGGCGTCTGCTCGGCAATCATCTCTTGGAAGATCTGTTCGGCGACGCTGGCTTCATACCAGTAGCCGTTGCGGCAGAGCTTCACATTGGGCTGGTCGAGGCTGTTCTGGTCCACCTCTTCGTAGTGCTTCACCACGCGGCGGGTGAACTCATAAAAGAGGCCGCCGACGGCCTGGCGCTTGCCGATGTCGGCATTCGTGAGGCCGTTGGAGACGATGCCCCCGATGTGGTCCTGGTGGTCGCAGAGGATGACGGAGTGGCCCTGGCGAGCGGCGGCGACCGCGGCGGCAATGCCGCCCGGCGTGGCGCCATAGACGACGACTTCGGTTTGCTGTCGGCGTGCGGCGCAACCGCTGGCAAGCGCACCCCCCGCCAGGCCGGCCCGCAGCAGGCCGCGCCGCGTG
>ERZ761609.2011-NODE-2011-length-16137-cov-59.744808_pt1 | contig 16137 bp, 6 predicted proteins | sample MGYA00511163_ERZ761609 | MGnify/ENA primary metagenome ERZ761609 (study PRJEB28899, sample SAMN02445070) | bioreactor sludge metagenome | biome: EBPR sludge | place: Australia: Brisbane, Thorneside Wastewater Treatment Plant | collected 2011-12-16 ... | reverse complement strand
TCAATAAATCACTCTTTAACGCATTTATCTTCCACCTTTTTGTTACACACTCGGTGAAGTTAGTTATGCGTTACGAGTTACCCACTAATCACTGATAGTTAATCACTTATCACTAATTAAGTATTTCATTTTCGAGGGTTGCTTGTACTTGGTAAATCTGACGGTAGTAACCCTCTTGTTGGAGTAAATTTTCGGGCGAGTCAAAGTGGGCAACTTCGCCTTTTTGCATCACCAAAATCTTATCGGTATGTTGAACGGCGGTAACGCGGTGGGCAATAATGAACACCGTTTTTTGCTCAATATAACGTTCAAGGGCTTGCTGAATATCGTATTCGGTTTCGGTATCAACGGCAGAAGTGGCATCGTCAAGCACTAAAATATCGGGCGTTTCGAGCAGGGTTCGGGCAAGCGTTACGCGTTGCTTTTGACCACCGGAAAGCGATACGCCTTTTTCGCCCACCATAGTATCATAACCTTGCGGAAAAATGTGGATAATATCATGTATGCTGGCGGCGGTAGAGGCTTCTATGAGTTTTTCTTCGGGCGTATGCAGATTGGTGTAGGCTATATTGCGCTTAATAGTAGTAGAAAATAAAAACGGTTTTTGAAGTACCACCCCTATACGGCTGCGCAAAAACTGCTTGTTATACTGCGTAAGCGGTACATTATCTAACAGGATTTCGCCTTTATCGGGTTCATAAAATCGGGATAACAAGGCGATAATGGTAGATTTACCCGACCCCGTAGGACCCATGAGGGCTATTTTTTGTCCCGATTGTACTTTAAACGAAACATCTTTGAGCACATACTCATCGCTGCCCGGATACTTAAACCAAACGTTTTTAAACGCTATATTGCCTTGCACCTTAGTTCCGGTAATGCCGGTATATTCTTCTGCCGGTGCATCGGTAATAGTAGCAATGCGTTCAACGGCTACTAATGACATGCTCAATTGCGATATAACCCTGCCTATGTTTCTTACAGGCCAGCCTACCATAACTATATAGCTATAAAAAGCCGATAGCTCTCCTATGGTAAGGGCGTTGTTTAACACATAAAACCCACCTGCCAAAATAGAAACCACCACTTGCAGGTGATACAAAAAATCGGAAAGAGGCCAAAAATTGGCGTGCAGTTGCACATGCCTTAACCCTATACTTAACTTTGCCTGATTTTGGTTTTCAAATTTTTGATTTTCGGCAGTTTCCTGTGCAAAGGCTTTTACCACCCTTATGCCGCCCAAGTTTTCTTCTACTATGGAGGTGAGTTTGTCTTGCTCTGCCTCATGCTCTTCCCATATTTTGCTCTCGCGCTTAAAAAACAGGTATGATTGTATAAAAATAAGCGGCGTAAGGCATATAGCTATTATGGCATAAGCGGCATGTATGCTAAACATCATGACGAAAGAAAAAATAAAGATAGCGGATAGCAAAACTACGTCCACTACCTGAGTGCCTATAAACCGTTTTACCGTATCTACATCGCCGGTACAGCGCTGAATAAGTTCGCCGGTAGTGGCGGTAACATGAAAACTAAGGGGCAGTTTTTGCAGGTAGGCAAAAAGGTTATCGCGCAGGCGTTTGGTGGCTTTTTCGGTGCTGTAAGCGGTAATGGCGCTCGAAATAAACGTGCCGGCGCTTCGTATAAGGGCTATTGAAAGGTACATAATAGCCGCCCACCATAATAACTGATTTAAGTTGTCGGGTTGTGGAGTGGGCAATAAATTATATAACCAACGCGCAAGGGTATCGGTAATTTTTATGTCTTCCAAGCCATTATGCTGATACCAAAAAATGATGCCGTCTATGGTAATTTGCAACACTTTTGGCTCTAACATTCTAAAAAAAGTGGCTACCACTAATAATACTGCCGATAGCAGATAGTAGGGTTTCCATACGTGTAAAACATCAAATAATTTATTAAAGTTCTTCATGAAATTGAGTGTTTTTTTGCCCGATAAGGCAGACCCGAGGTGAACCTGAAATTAATTCACTGTATGCTGTATATGTAATACAGAGCGCCAACCCTTTTTTACAGATTGACTGTTTTGGTAACAACAAAGCAGGGAACTCCCACAACAAAAAAACCGCAAACATTTTGTAGCGGTGTTTGCGGTTTTTTATAACAGTACAGGCATTTTATTGCAAAAATGCCAATGATTAAAACGCAAACCGGTTTGTGCGGCGGTTATAGCGCCGGAAAATTGGGGCGTGAGGTAAAAAGTGTAGAATAGGCTCATAGTTTTGCAGGTTGAGTGAGTGATAAACAAATAATGGTGTATAACCGCCCGATTTTAAAAAAAGTTCCGCAAAACAAAAAAAAGCTGTAACAAACCCGATGATACCGTTTGTTGCCATTTTTTGGAAGTAAGGTAAAGACACCATACAAACTCCAATAGCAATACATCTGCTAATCTAAAATCTCTAATCCTACTATAATTGGGGTTTTTATTACAAAAAGTTGTGCCTATTGGCAGTAAATTTAACTGTGTGCTACCTTCTGCCATTTTTTTCTGCATATTTCCTCACTCTCTACCACCAAATCATTTTTTTTGTAGTTTTACCACCAGAAAAACAAACTGTTTTATGAAAAGCAATTATGTAATGATGTGTAAATCTCGCCTATAAAATAAAAACAATAAACCATGAAAAAGTTTAAGGAATTTCTGCTAATCTCTTTTCTATTTATTGTTGGCAATATATTTTTGGTGCCAATTGGTACTTGGCTTGTGTCAAAATGGGAAGGGTGTATTGAAACCAACAGTTACTATGATGTTTTGTTTGGAATGTTATGGTTGCTTACTGTAGTATATTACATCTACAAAATAGATTTTGCCCTGATAAAAGGCTATATTGCATCTTCCTTTTACTCTGTGTTAAGTATTTTACTGGGAATTACTTATGTCCTACAGCGTTGCTGTGAGTATTACTTCCTGTTTTGGGGTTTTTCCTTCTTGCCCAACATTAAATACCTTGATTTTATTTTGTTGGGAGTCATTTTAAATACTGTCTTATTTATTTGCAATAAGCCACATTTAGATTGGCTTCAAAGTAAGTTTCCTAAGTTTGAAAAGTTTCTGTCCAAGATTAGTGTATGGATAAAAAGCAAACTCAAATTTTCACAGGCAGAAAAACCAAAAGTAGAACTAGGTGAAGAAAAACGACCCTTCTTTTACCTCGATGACCCGGAGGATGGATTAGCAAAGAACAAACTTAGTGAAAGACAAAAAGCTGCCGAAGAATTAGCATTGCGTATAACAGAAACAAATAGCAAAAAGGCTTTTGCCATTGCTATAGAAGGAGAATGGGGGTCAGGTAAAACGGTTTTTTTAAAGGAAATTCAAAAAGCCTTAGAAGACAAAGCAGCACCCAATCAAATCATAATTGCATTCAATCCTTGGGATGGTAATATGCCAAACTCCATAGTTGAAAATTTCTTTGGCGTTTTGAGCAATACGTTGGGGAATTATAGCACACAACTTGCGTGGCAAATTAACAGCTACATGGACAACCTAATTAGCTCTAATGACAATACAGTGATTAACGGCATTCTGCATTTTTTTAAATCTTTCTTTGGTAGTTCTGCATTAAGCACTAAGTTTGACCACATCAACGATACTCTAATAAAATTGAATAAACAACTCATCATTTTTATTGATGACTTAGACCGTTTAGACAAACCGGAAATATGGGAGGTGGTTAAACTAATTAGAAATACAGCAAATTTTCACAATACTATTTTTGTGGCTGCTTTTGATAGAGATTATGTTGTGGAGGCATTAAATGAGTTTAATAAGCACAAAACAAAACGTTTTTTGGAAAAAATATTTCAATTAGAAATTCAAATTCCTGCATACTCACACAAAAGCCTAAGAGATTTTTTTAAGAAGGTAGTTATAGATGAGCTAAATCACTATCTTACTGGTGAGAAAGAAAAAGGAAATGAGAGTGATATAAGTTTAGCCAATAAAGGAGAATTGTATAATCAAGCTATCGATGCTTTAGTAAGCAACAAATTTAATATTGACTATAGAGCCGGTTTTACCGATAACTTATCCAATCTACCCGAAAATTTGTTTGATAAATACATATCTACATACAGAGATGTTTATAGGTTCGTAAATTCTTTTAAGTTGAAAATTCCTTCTGTAGAAGGAGAATTATGTTTGATTGATTTTTTAATAATTGAACTTTTGCGGCTTAAATATCCCGATATTACAAATGAACTTTACTGGCATAGTAAGTTTTACTTACACCAATCACCTCAATTAACAAATAACCCAGGATTCTTTATTATAAACTCAGATACGAGTGAAATCCGTCCATTAGATAATATGATAAAAAGAGTAGGTTATGATATAAATAGTAATGATAGTGATGTGATAAAAAGCACATTGTATATTCTATTTGGTAATGGATTTGCCAACTCAGACAAAGAAAAAACCATTCGATTACCCTCCAACTTCCATAAATATTTTAGTTATGGTTTGTTTGACAGTGATTTTCCGCATAAAGAATTTGATAAATTTAGACAACAAAAGAATAACGAAGGAGAATTTTTAGAAACTTTAAAAAAATGGTATAAGGAGGGCAAAGCCGAGGCAATTTTTGAGAAATTTGAAAACATACAACACTATGATAGCAAAGAAGATATAGAGAAAATACTTGGGGTTTTATTTAGGTTATACAACGATTTTCAGGAAAAAATTCAAAGTGCGCGTTTTAAGGATAAAGTAATATTTATTTATAATAATGAGATAATGCATGAGGTTTTTGATTATAAAAAAGAGGAGTACATAAATTTTGTATTGAGTCTATTTGAAAATAAGGCAACCACTCCTTATGATTTTGCAGCATCAGTCCTTTCCGGTATTGACATTATTAATAATGAAAACAAACTCAGGATACTCTTGAAATATTTTGAGGAGTATTTAGGTACTGGCAATAATTTTAATATAATGTGTCAAATTTATTACAATATCATAAAATTAAACAAGGAAAAAGAAAAAGAACTTAAGCCAAAAATGTTGAACTTCATTAAGAATAAAGCATTAAAATCGTTTTTTGAAAATCAGCGCTTTATCGACCACTCACAAAGGTTGACATCAGTTTTAATACGTAAAAAAAGTTTCATTTTTGAGTTTTTTAATAACCAAGAGGAGTATGAAACTTTTCTTGCTGGCTTGCCCGATTCTGAACCCTACATCATTGAGTACAAAAATTATTATGCTCAGTGCAAAGACAATAATTTTGATCTTATCAATTTTCCTTTTAAGCACTTAAGCTCTCCATAACCCTAACAAAATAACCTCTTCCCCCATTATAGTAGTGAGTACTCGTAACTCATAACTTTCCACTTATTTTTCACCCAAAAAGCATCGGGAGTTGGTTAATTGCTACATTTGTGTTTAAACAGGGCAGTTATGGAAGCATTAGCGGTTATAGTGGTTGGTTTGTTATTGATTACGCCTATACTGGCGCTTTATTTGTTTTTTAAGGTACACAGTTTATCGGGCAAGGTGCGGCAGTTAGAAGAATCGGAATTGGAGCTGAAAAACCGAATTAGTAAGTTGGAGTTTAATTGGCAACAAAAAATGACCAATGATAAACCTAAGGAGGCAACTGCCCAAAAACAACCCGAACTGCCGGAGCGCAATATAGCTAAACTGCCCGATTTGGTAAGTTCGGAAGTGCCCGAAATTGACCTTACTACTGTGCAACCGCCTTTGCCCGATAAGGAAATGCCGCTCACGGATAGCCATGTGGTGGTTTTGCAAATAAAAGAACATGAAAAAGAAACTGCTGCTGCTATAAACACAACGGCTGCCAATGAAAAAGGCAGTTTATGGGAGCGTTTGGGTGGCGAAAACTGGATAGGGGTGCTGGGTTCTGTACTGCTGCTCATTGGGTCGGTTTTTTTAATTACGTTTGCCGCATTGCAGGTAGAGCCTGTTTATCGGTTTGTTATAGTGGTGTTGTTTTCGGCATTGGTGGGGGGTACGGGTTTTGCGCTTCGCAAGCAGGAAAAGTGGGAAAACTTAGGCTCTTGGCTTCGCAGTACAGGCGGGGCGCTGCTGCTTTTTGGGTGTTTGGGCAGTGGTAATATACCCGGCTTGCAGTGGATAACCCAATCTACCGGTGCCTTAGTTTTGCTCATGGTAGGTATAGGGGTAAACTTGGCGCTGGGTTTGCTGGGCGGTAAGCAGGTGTTTGCATCGTTGCATGTGGTACTGAGTTTGGTGGCTCTTAGCCTTGCCCCGCAAACTAATTTAACCTTAGGATTGGGTGCGGTGATTACCCTTTTTGGATTAGCGCCGGCATTTAAAGAGCGGTGGGATTGGCATTTGCTGCTTACGGTATTGGCATTTTTTGTGTTTCACCTTGCTTGGCGTTTTTATTTTGACCTTAAAAATTTACCCCTCAGCCAAAGCCAACATTTATTTGCCATAGCCGTTTGTTTGCCGGTGGGTATTACTGCCGCCATAGTGCATTACCGACAGGTTTATACTGCCCAAAAATTTGAGGTACTCCCTTTTATCGGGCATTTGGCAAATTGGTTGTTTTTATCGGTAAGTCTTGCCATGCACGCATTGGGCAGTACTTGGAAAACGCTGTATATTGCCCTTGGCGCAGCGGCGGTAATTGGTTTGGCGCAAAGAGCTAAAAAATTGGGTATCATTTGGTTGTATTATACCGATATGCTGCTGGCACAAATAGCCTTGTTGGTTGCGCTGCTAACCCTTACCGATTGGCAGTGGGCTACCGATAACGATATGACTGTTTTGTGCCTGATGTATTTAGAGGCTCTTTTGTTTGCTGCCATGATGCTGGTAGTAAAGGAGGTTTGGTTATACCGTGCAGGTATGTTGTTTGCCGGATTGCTGGGTGTGCTTTTGCTGGCAATGGGTTTACAAGAAGTGTTTGAGGGGCAGTATTATGGCAATTATTTACATGCCGGTATGTTGGTGGTGGCAATGGTGGCTACGGCGGCTTTTGAGGTTTTTAGCAGCCAAAATACCGTTTGGAATAATGGCGAAATAAACGGAGAGGTGGGTTTATGGCATAGGTTAGGGGGCATATCGGGAATCGGTTTTTCTTTAACCGGGTTACTTTGCGGGTTGTTTCCTGTGGTAATTTGGGGTTATGCGTATAATGACTTATGGGCTGTTTATGCTGTGGCAGGCATCTTTTTAGGGTTGCTTTACCTACGCAAAACTACTCAATCAAACGGTTTGGGAACGGGGCTTTTGGCGGCAATACTGCTGTGGCATTATGCAGTTTGGCAAAATGTGTATGACCACCCCCAATGGCAAGACGGGTTTAGTTTTGTGTATGTTTTACCGCTTTTACCGGTTTCGGCGCTGGCGGCGGTATGGAGCTATGTGGCAACAGGAAAGCAGTATTTTAGAGCGCCGGGTTTATATTTAAGTGTATTGGGCGCTGCTTTTACGGCATGGTATTTTTTAGACCCCGTTTGGGTGTTTGCTCCGGCGCTGTTTTTTTTAGCTATGTCTTTGTTGATGCTGGAAATAGCCAAATTGGTAAACCGAAATGTAGCTGCACAAGAAACTGACTCAGACGAACCCGACCGGTTTTTGTTGCAATTGGGGTATATTTTGCTGTTTGCTTTTGTAATGCGCCATTTTACCATACATGGTTATGCCGAGCAGAGTTTGGGTGTGGTAAAAGTGCGGTGGTTGGTTGCCTTAGCGGGTTTTGGGGCAATGGTTTACTGGGCATTGCAGCAGCCCAATACATCGGGCAGGGTTTACCCTTTGTGGAGTTTTGTGCAACCCCTTATGCCTGAGTTGTTATTGGGTTTTACCATTGGCGTAGCGGTAACGGAGGTGGTATTTATATGGCAGCCGGTGGCGTGGGTAGTTTTAGCCTTGGGCTCCTTAGCTTTAACGTTTAAAAAGGGCGAACTGCTGAACCGTTTTAGGTTTTATGCCTTGCTGCTTAGCTGGGCATCGGCAGTGGGTATTATATATGTAAGCCATGAACGCATAACCCCCTTAGCAAGTTGGTTTGCTCCTGTTTGGCTGGGTAGTGTGGCGGGTATTTTACTGCTGTTTGTGTTTATAGCGTTTTATTACCCCTACCGGCAGTTGCAAGGTATTCAGTTTCCGCCTGTTTTACAATTGCTTGCCCAAATTCCTTTGTCTATCATTAGGCATAAAACTATGTGGTGGATTTTTTACCCCGTTTTTATATCACTGGCGGTATTTTTGTATTATTCGTTTAGCAAATCGGGGCTTACGCTATTATGGGTTATGGAGTGTTTTGCCATTTTCAGCCTTGCTTTGCTTATACGGGAAAATCATTTTCGCTATGTAGCTTTTGCGGGGGTGCTGATTTGTTTGGTTAGGTTGGTGGTATTTGACCTTGCCCAAACCGGTACGCTTGCCCGTGCTTTGGCATTTTTGGGTATGGGTGGCTTGTTATTGGCTATGTATGTGGTGGGTAATAGGTTTAAAGACCGCTGGGGTTAGCGCTTGGGCTGGGTAAACAATGGTGAAAAATTAGGTCAAACGGGGGTACAATAGACTTGTTTTTTTATCGGGTTCTTTGTAACTACTTAGGTAGCTGCCCACCCTGCAAGTTCATAGCATATATCGGGCGTTTATTTTAATTTTTAACTCACGTTAAAATATGGTATTGCCAAGTTCAAAATACAGGTAAAACTACGGGTGGGCTGCACATTATGCTTTCTTAGTTTCTTCCTTAAATTCAACCGGAGTAGCAGTCCACATTAGTTGAAAAACAGCAGCTCCTATACAAGTCCAAAGAACATCATTCCAGTCAAAGCGACCTCTTGTTGTGGTTGTTTGCAAAAACTCCCACAAAAGAAGCCCGATAATCGAAATCAGATTGGCTGTAATGTGTTTTTTGTTATTCAGCCATTTATTGGCGGTATTCCGTTTATTAAACTCAGGGAGTAATACAACAAACAGAGCAGGTATGCCAATAGCCGGAAAAAAATTAGGAGCCACCCCCAATAAGTAGGCAATAACAGAATTCTTGCCATGGTAATTTGGTCTTATGTTGTCTTGCACTATTTGGTATGCCATAAAGGTTAGGGCAAAAATGGTGAACCAAAAATAAACGGGTTTCAGTTTTATTTTCATTTTGTAGCAGAGGGAAGGTTTTTGATGGCTTAATTAAGCCTCATTATGCTTATTGTGCAGTACTTAAACAAATCTACACCTATTCTCTCAACTCGCCAATTCATACACCCTGTTTTTTCGGAAAGAATGAATAAACACCAAAAAAAACTCCCGCAAATGCTGCTGCTGTTGTATTGGCAAACATCTGCGGGAGTTGTTATTTCAGCCTGTAAGCGTTATAGACAGAACTACCACCCGTTTAATACCTGATAAACGGCACCCCTAATCGGGAGGCGTTGGGCACAAGGATGTTAAAATCGGAAATGGTAACGTTGCCGTCCATGTTGGCATCGGCGCGGCGGTATTGGTTTACCGTGCCCGATTGGGTGATGAAGAGGTTAAAATCGGCAACGCTCATTACGCCATCGGCGTTAAAATCGGCGGCAAGGAGGGCGTAGGAACCATTGGGCAACAGTTTTAACTGGCTATTACCGCCCATTACCTGCGCCGGATGAACAAAGTTTACCACGCCGCCAAACGGCACGCTTACGGGCAGCGCCGTCATTACGGCTAAGTGGTTGCGGTGGCGCAGCACAAAGTAGTAGCTTTGCCCGGCTTCGAGGTTGTAAAACTTCATGCGGGGCTGGGCGCTTCCCCAAACTATGTTGGCGGGGTAGTAGCCGTTTATAATGCCGTTGTTTGCCAACAAACCGGCGCGGGTTTCTACCACCACATTGGGGTTGGCGGCGCTTCGGGCTTCTATCAGCACATAATCCACTGCGTTATCGGGTATGGCGGCTGGGCTGTGGTAGCCTTCGGCTCCGCCGTATTGCCAAGGCGTGGCGCTGTATGGCTGGGTTATGGGCAGCAGGTTGTTTTGGCGCAAGGTGGTATTCATGAGCGCGGTGGCGGTGTTGTAGGCTCCCTCCAGCGTTGCCTGCATTTGTATGGGTATAAATGCGCCGGCGCTTACGGTTACGGAGGCTATTACCATATCGCAACTGCCCGGCGTTCCTTCGGTGCATACGTAGTACACAAATACATCGGTACCGCTAAAACCCGGTTCGGGAGTATAAACAAACTCGCCTGTGGCGGCGCTATATTCTACGGCGCCGTGTGCCGGTTGCAGGGTAATGTTTACCGTATAAGTGGGCAGCGGGGTTATGCAAAGGAAAGGCGTGGGGTTAACCACCACTACGTTAAAGGCGGTAATGAGCAAGGTGGGGTCGGTAGTAGGGTCATCGGGACCAATGATTATTTTGGGCACTTTTACCTTTCGGCAAACGGTGTATTGGCACAGCAATTGCCCACTGGGCGAGTATCGTTTTACCGTCATACACACACAGTAATTGCCGTGCGTGGGGAAGGTGTAAACGGCAGGGTTGCTGCCCTGTGTGGTGGCAAATACGGTAGAACCTGTACCGGTTTGCACTGACCAGGTAACTTGGTCGCAATTGGGGTCAAAGCTGCCGTAGGGGGTAAAGGTGCCGTTGTAGCCCGATATAGAGAAGAAAAACCCAAGGTTTGCTTGTGCATAAAATGCCTCATCGCACTGGCAGCAGGGGGGCACATTTATTTCTATGCACTTTTCATAAATGCCGCAGATGTTGCCGTTGGCATCGTACTGGGTAGCCACCATACAAATGGTATGTATGCCCGATGCGGTGAAAATGTGGGTAATGGTATCGTTGCCGTTGCCGTAGTACAGGTAGGTATTGTCTATAATCCACTGAATAGAATCGCACACGCCCAGCGAGTTGGCAACAAAGGCGTATTTTTTGCAAGTATCTATCGGAATTACGGCAAAACCGGCGTTTACATTGGCAATAAACTCGGGCATATTACACTCGCAGCCTCCGCAATCGGGCAAAACAATACAAATGGTATCGGTTGCACAGCATTGTATTTCATCGCCCGTTGGGCTCATTTCGTGCAGGTTTAACTGAAAACAGATGGTATCGCCCGGTTGTGCGCCGGGTCCGCCTATGCTGGCGGTGAGCATGGGCGTGGTGGCTTGGTTGGGCAGGGTTACGCCAAACACATTGGGCGATACAAAAACGCCGCCGTTGCCGCTGGTAGATAGATTGAACAGGCTGATTTGGTTTACCGTAAACCCGGTGTTGTTAAATACCTGAAAGTTATAAAGGTAGTAACCCGGGTTTTGCAAATCGCACAGAATGGTATCGTTTTGTACCGATGCACAGGGGCTGCAATCTATGAGGGTTAGGTAAAGCGGGTTGCTAAGGGCGGTGCAGCCAAAACTATTGGTGAGCAATACCTGATATGTGCCGCTTTGGGTGGCTACGTAGTTATTGCTTGTGCCGGCGGGCGGAGCTATGGGGTTGCCGTTTAAGTACCACTGATAGGCGGCGTAAATGTTGGGAACGCAAATGGTATCGGGTCCGCAGCGTTTGTAGCAGCCCGATGGCACTACGCAAATATCGGGTATCGGGTTTACCTGTATCACATTGCTTTTGCGCTCGCAGCCGGTTACGGAGTCAATGGCAAGGGCAAAATAACCGCCTTCTTGCACTACGGTGGTAATGCTGTTTACCCCTACCTGACCCGTACTCCAAGCATAAAATATGCCCGATTGAACCGGAGCGGTAAAGGTAACGGTATCGCCGGCGCAATGCGGACCTGCCGGGCTGGAAGTGATGGTAAACGGCGCAGGCAAGGGGTGTACTACTATGGTATGCGCTGCCGATGAGGTACAGCCCGTAGTGTTATCGGTAACGGTTACGGTGTAGGTGTGGGCGCCGGGCGGGGTTTGGCACGCAAACCAAGGCGGATTTACGTAGATATTGCAACTGTTAAACCCGTTAGACCACTGGTAGGTAAAATTGGTATTGTTGCAGGGCAGTACCTTTAACTGTGCTACCGAACACTCGCAAACTTCCGTTGGTCCTTTTATTTGGAAGGTAGGATTGGGGTTAAATGCAATGGTTTGGGCAGGGGGTATGTACTGGCAACCGTTTACATCAAACATGGTTACGCTGTAAGTGCCGTTGGTGGTAACGGTTATGGGCTGGGTGGTAGCGCCGGTGTTCCACTGGTAGTTGGCAGCGCCGCCGGGGGCAGTAAGGGTAACGGGTGTGCCCTCGCATTGCGGAGGCGCCGGGGCTACGCTTATGAGCCCGGTCATGGTGTTTGGGTAAATGGTGATGTTTTGCTGGGCAGACCCCGTGCAGCCGTAGGTATCGGTTACGGTGAGGGTAACGGTGTAAGCGCCGGGCAAATTGTAGGTATGCGAGGTGTTTGGATAAGTGGAGGTATTGGCAATGCCGCTGGGCGGGTCGCCAAAGTTCCAAAGCCAGTTTACAATGGTATTGGTAGAACTGCCGCCAAAGGTAACGCCATCGCCTTGGCAGGCGGGGGCGTTGGTGGTAATAGAGGGCACGGGCGGCGCTTGTACGGTAATGTTTTTAACCATTTGCGAAGTGCAGCCGGCGCTTGAAGTAACCGTTAGCGTAACGGTATAACTGCCCGATGTGCTGAACTGATGGCAGGGGTTTTGCAAGGTGGAAGTATTGTTGATGCCGCTTGCGGGGTCGCCAAAGTTCCAGCTCCAACCGGTGAGTGAGGTGGTGGGCACAAAGGTACTGGCATCGGTAAAACAGAGCGGGTTGCAGCCTGCGCCAACGGTAAAATTGGCAACCATAGGCACTAAAATGGTTTCTACTCTGGTTACTACGCAAGTGGCAGGAGGCGGGTTTAGGTTGGGCACCGTTGCCGAAAGAATGACCTGATAATACCCGGGCTGGGTGTAGGTGTGGTTTACATTTATGCCCGAACCCACGTTGCCATCGCCAAACGACCAACTGTATGCGCTTGCATTAACGGAGGGCGAAGCATCAAAATTGAAAAAGTTGCAATTGCTGCCCGATGTGGGGATAAAGGCTGCCGACCCGCCGGGCGTGCAACTGCCGGGCGGACAAGGCGGCTGACCCGGACAGCCGCAGGGCGCACCCGCTGTTATGGCATTTGACTGGGCAGTGCAGCCGCAGGAGTTGGTTACTACTACGGTATAAGAACCAAACCCACTAATGCTGTAACTGGGCGAGGTAGCTCCGCCAATGGGTGTAGCGCCGTTGTACCACTGATAGGTGTAACCGGTGGCGTTGTTGAGCGCATATAAAGCGCCCGATGCGCCGGCACAGCTTACCGTTATGCCCGATGTGGTAATAACCGCATCGGGCAAGGGGCAACCGGTAACGTTTATGCTGCCTACGCCGGTGCAACCGGTTACGCAATCGGTTACGCTAACAAAGTAAGAGCCGCCTTGGGTAATGGTGGCGGTAGCTCCGGTAGATATGGTTGCCCCGCTTGCGTTTTGCCAAACATAGGGCGCACAATAACCACCTACTACCGATAACAAGGCGCTGCTGCCGGCGCACAAGTTAGCCGGACCCGATACGGTTACGGGAAACTTGGGATTGATGGTTACTATTTTGTTGGCGGTAAACCCGCATACCGATACGCTTACTACTGCTGCGCCCGATACGTTCCACTGAACGCTGATGCTGTTGGTGCCGCTGCCCGATATAATGCTGCCCGATGTAGGGGGCGATATGCTCCACGTGTAGTTTTCGCCGGCTATAAACGGTACGCTGTAGGTAACGGTAGCATTTTCGCAAGAGGGCGAGGGTCCGGTAATGGTGGGCGCGGTAAGCCCGGTAACAGCAAGGGTAAACGGTAGCGAGGTGCAGAAGGGCGAGTTAATCATGGTTTGGGTAACGGAAAGGGTGTATGGACCCGATGGGTTCCATGTAACCGTAACGGTGTTACCCGTGTTGGCGCTGAGAGCGCCGTTTACCGCCGTCCAGTTAAAGGTGCCTGCCGGCGGCGAGGCAAGCGCTGTATAGGTGTAACTGCCGCCCGGGCAAACAAAGGTGGGACCCGCTATGCCGGTGGGCGCCGGTGGAGCGGGCGCTACCACTACGGTAAAATAGGCAGTATCGTTACAAAAAGCATTGGGAATAACCGAGGTTGCCTTTACTATGTAGGTGCCGGGTCCGCTGCTCCATACATAAGGCAAAGTGGGTGTGTTAAAGCCTGCCGGAATCTGCACATTGGCAGGGGTAAGCACAAACCAGTTGCACACACCCAGCGGAAAGCCCGAAGGCAAACCGCCGGCGGTAAAGGTGCTGAGGGTGTTTTGGCAGGCTTCATCGGGACCGGTGATGGCTAACTCGGGGCGAATCAACACGTTTAAATTGCCCGAACCGCCGCAGCCAAGGTAGCAATTGTTATAGGTAACATTGATGGTTCCGTTGGTAGTCATTTGCCACCAGTCGTCCCATTGAATAGTTATATCGCTGGTGCCTTGTCCGGCTACTATGGTTCCTCCTGTAACCGTCCATGTGTATTCGGTGCCACCGCAAAAAGCTATGGGCAGGGAGTAGTTTTGGGTAGCGCCGTAGCAAACTAAGGTGGGTCCTAAAATGGGTACGGTGGGCGAAATAATGGGCACCTGCACCGTAGTAGGTATGGGGCAGGTGGAGCAAGGAGTAGAAAGGGTAACGGTGCCTATGGGTCCGTTGCCCCATACTACCCAAATACTATCGGGCGCAAAATTACCCCAGTTGGTTTGCCCTGTTACCGACCAGTTGTACGTGCTGCAAATATGATTGGTATAATAACAAGCGGTATCGGCAGGGCAAACGGTAGAAACGCACTCAATTTGGGGCGAAGTGCCGGGCTGCACCACCACCTGTACCGATGTGGTATCGGTACAGTAACAACTGTTTCGGACAATGAGGGTGGCGGTGTAGGTGCCGGGCGTGGTGTAGGGGTGGTTTACAATGGGGTTGGTGGTGGTAAGTAGGGGGCTGGCATCGCCAAAATTCCACTGCGCCCAGTTGTAGCCGGTAGAGGTATTTAAAAAACTAACGGGCTGCCCCTGACAAATGGTAACGGTGCCGGCAATGGTGGCAGGCAAGGTATTAAACGAGGCAACAGGCGAGGCTATCACATGCACACAGAGTTGAGTAGAATCGACACAGCCAAACTGGTTGGTTTCTACCACTTTTACCATACTATTACCCACAGCGCCCCAAAGCACGTTTATTTGGTTGCCGTTTGGGTTAATGAAGGTAATGGCATCTGCCCCGCGCCCTACCGACCAAACATAGGTACTGCCGGCATTGTACTGCGTGTAGTAGGTATGGGTAGCAAAAGCACAGGCATCAATGCAGGGGTCGGGCGGGGCATCGCTACCGGCGGGGTTGCCACTGTTGTTGCCGGCAAGGTTGCAATTGGGCAGGGGCGGTTTAATGATAACCGGCGCCGGCTTAGGGTTAATGGTAACGGCAAGGCTTGCGGTGGCGCTGCCCACTTGCGCTACGCTGATGTTTGCAGCGCCGGCTGCGCCCCAGCAGATGTTTGCAGTAGAACCGGTGGCGGCAGCGGGCGTGCCGCCGGTAATTGTCCAGGTGTAGGGGTTAGTATTACCACCCGAGACGGTGTACGTGTAGCATTTACCGGCACAAACGGGATTGGTTCCGCTGATGCTTAGTTGGGCAAATGCCATTTGTGCGCTGCCAAAAAGCAGTAAAACCACCAACCCCAAAGCAGTAAGTAATTGCTTTTTCATGGCGAAGGTGTTTATGATGAAAGAATTGAGCTCGCTGTGCGGGTGCAGAACCTATTTTTTTCTCCCCCCCAGCCCCTCCTCAAAGAAGGGGGGTGTTTTATGCCTTTGTTGGGCTATGGTTGGGTGTGTTTTTGCCTGCTGCCCCTTTTTTTATAGAAAGGTAAAAACAATTGCTGTTATTGGCGCTTTTGGGGGGGAAATTATTTTTTGGGGGGAGGGAAAAACAATTTTTATACGCCTGACAACGTAAAGACGCACGGCAACGTAGAGACACACGGCCGTGTGTCTCTACATGGTGGATTTACCAAAAACCGGTGGTGATTTACCTTGCCACTATTTGCCTTTTACCTTTCACCCGCCTAACGCCGGTTTTACCAACACCAACCGTACAGACACACGGCCGTGTGTCTCTACATGGTGGATTTACCAAAAACCG
>ERZ761609.2010-NODE-2010-length-16148-cov-8.094948_pt1 | contig 16148 bp, 15 predicted proteins | sample MGYA00511163_ERZ761609 | MGnify/ENA primary metagenome ERZ761609 (study PRJEB28899, sample SAMN02445070) | bioreactor sludge metagenome | biome: EBPR sludge | place: Australia: Brisbane, Thorneside Wastewater Treatment Plant | collected 2011-12-16 ... | reverse complement strand
GGCCAGCGGATTGCGCAGATAGCCCTGCATCGCCGCCCCTGCCAATCCAAGGCTCGCCCCCACCATCACTGCCAGAATCGCGCGGGGCAGGCGAATTTCACGCATCACCATACTGAGTGCGCCATGGTCGCCAAACAGCGCTGACAGGCTTTCGCCCGCACCGATCCCGGCAGGGCCAACCAGCAGCGACAAGGCAAACAGCGCGGTCACCGCCAGCGCCAGCGCGCTCAGCAAACTGCCAAACCTCATTGCAGCGCCTCCCGCGCCTTGCCCAACCGCTCCACCACATCCAGCACGGCGGGCAGGCCACAAAGCCAGTCGCGATCCTCCACCCGCATCTTCTGCGCCGTCATTTCCAGCAGGGCCGGATGGCGCAGGATCTCCTCGGACCGCGAGGCCCCCGGATAGGTATTGCCAGAGATCACCAGCGCCGGATCGGCCAGCAGCAACAGTTCCAGCGGCAAGACGCCGCCGCCCTGCATGCCAAGACTTTCGCCCAGATTGCGGAAACCCGCCGCCTTCACAATCTCACCCGACAGGCTGCCACCGCCATTGGTATAGCCATTGGCGGCATAGGTCGCAGCCAGAGGACCATCGGCAGGAACAGCAAGGCGCGCGCGGCGCTTGGCGAAGGCCTCAGCCATGGCCGCCCCCTGCGCAGGCTGGCCCAGCACATCACCCATGCGGCGCAGGCCGTCTTCCACCGCCTCCAGCCCGAAAGCGGGTGGAAAGCGCTCCACCCGGATGCCCAGCCGCTCCAGCATGGTCAGCGTGGCCGCGTCGGAATAGCTGCCAGCCAGAACCAGATCGGGTTCCAGCAGATAGATTTCCTCGGCGCGGGCATGGTTGACCGGATAGGCCACGGCCTGTTCCGCCATGGCAGAGCTGCGCGAATCGCGAGCAAGGTCAGAGATCGAGATCAACTGCCCAGGCGCTGCCAGCAGCATGGCCAGTTGATCGGTGCAAAGGTTCATCGACACCACCCGGGCGGGTGGCACGGTGTCAGCTTGCGCCCCCGCCCCGGTCATGGCGCAGAACGCCAGAACGGCAAGGGAGCGCAAGCGGCTTACCACTTGGCTTCCAGCCCGACCCAAGCGGTGCGGCCCTCGGTCGCGTAGCCCCAGGTTTCGGTATAGTCCTTGTCGAACAGGTTGGTCACCCGGCCCGTCAGTTGCACGGCATCGGTCAGATCATAGCTGGCCGAGATATTGGCCAGCCAGTAATCCGGCAGCTTCGCCGTGGCATAGGCCCCGTAATACTGGTTGTCCCAATTGTCGGCGACATAGCGCAGATCGGCCGCCAGATGGCCCTTGCCCTCCAGCACTTCCAGCCCGGCCTGAATGCCCAGCTCATGCCGGGGACGGCGCAGCTCGCGGCTGGCATCGGGGTTCTTGGCATCCAGATAGGTATAGCTGAGCCCCAGCGTCAGCGTGTCGGTGGCCTCCAACCGCCCCGAAAGCTCGATCCCCTCGCGGGTAGAGGTGCCGGTCTGATTGAAATAGTTGGAACCGTTGATCGGGGTGCCGGTCCAGGTGATCTCATCCTTCAGGCGTTCGTTGAAATAGGTCAGATCGACCACCGCGCGGCCATCCAGCAAGGTGGCCTCCACACCCAGATCAAAGCCCCGGTTCTGTTCAGGCCGCAGGTTCAGGTTGCCCACTTGGCCGAAGCCGCCATACAGCTCGGAATAGGCCGGGTTCACCACGCCTTTGCCCGCCGAGGCATGCAGGCGCAGCCCGGTATCCGCCAGATCATAAGACAGCGCCAGCGACCAGGTGTCGGCCTCGGGGAAGACCGAGTTGTTGTCATGGCGCAAACCGCCCTGCACGGTCAGCGCGTCAAATTTGCCGCGATATTCCAGCGCATAGGAGGTGGATTTGCGGTTCACACCCGCTTGCAGCGTGTTGCTGTCTTTCTGCTTGTCCAGCATCAGGCTGATCACCTGATTGGCATCTGCCACCGCGCCATCAAGGCCAAAGCTGGCGCGGTATTTCAACGCCTCGGAATGGCCGACGGAATTGGTATAAGTCGGATCGGTGTAGCGCTGGTCCAGCTTGCTTTCCTGCCAGGAAAGCCGATGCGTCAGCCGCCCGTCCATCATGGCATATTCGGCAAAGACCGAGCCCACGGTTTCACGCCGATCGCTGGTATAGGGGCTGTCGACCAGATATTCCTCCTCGGTCGTGGCAGACCAGGACGAGGAATCCAGGCCGTAATCCTCCTGGCTGCGGCGCAGGGCAAAGCCCAGCTTCAGATCGTCGGTCAGCAGATAATCGCCCGAAAGCGTCAGGCTGCGGCGGGTGATGCCATCCTTGTCGCCACCCGGATCGCCCGAGACGTTGAAGCCATTGTCATCGCGGGTCGAAAGCCCCAGCGACAGCCCACCCCGCGCGTCACGCTGCGACACGAAACCAGAGGCGGCCCAGCCATTCCCGGCCTCCACCGCGCCGCCATAGCGCAGCCCCTCTTCGCCCTTGCGGGTGATGATATTCACCACCCCCGCCGAGGCGTTGGAGCCATAATAGGCCGATTGCGGCCCGCGCAGCACCTCGATACGCTCGATATCGGCGGTTTCCAGCCCCGAGAAGGTGTATTCATCGCCGCCAGCGGCCGCCTTCACCCCATCAATCAGCACCAGAACATGACTGGTCTCGCTGCCGCGCATGCGGATATTGGTATAGCTGTTGCCCGAGGATGACAGCGACACGCCCGGCAGGCTGCGCAGCGCCTCTTGCACGGTGCGCAGGCCGCGCGCCTCCAGCTCCTCGGCCTCCACCACACTATAGGCCCGGCCATAACCGGCTTCGGAAATCGGCGACAGGCCGCCGGTGAGGATGACCTCATCCAGCAGGATCTCGGCCTCCTGCGCCAGTGCGGCGCTCGGCAGGCCCAAGCTGGCAGGCAAGCACAGGGCAACGGACAAAAGAAGATGCAATTTCACGCGCGACGGCATGGCAGGCTCCGGGTTTGGGCAAGGCCCATATGGCGATAGGGTCCGGGATTGCTCCGCAGACAGTGAGTTAAGGTCACCTCTGCGGGTCATGCCGCTTCCATGGCGCGCCCCGCGCCCGGAAAGGGTGGTCTCCAGGCAGGTCTCCTGGCTCGCGGGTCTTCGCTTGGCCGGCCTTCCCGGGAAACCCCAGTGGCATATCGGCGTCGCTCACCGCTCACAGTTGCGGGGGCAGCTACGGATCAGGCTTGCGCCCTGCCGTATTCCCTTTGAACCGGCTTGCGCCGGACCTGGATGCCCCGGTCTTTTCGCCAAATCTTGCCGATGTCAAGCGTCCCGCCGCGCAGCGGCAAGGTGACCGAAGCGACTGTGCCAACAGGGTTGCAGGTCACCCGGCAGGGGCCGGGCTTCATAGACCGCCCGCGCAATGGCCCGCGCCAGAACGCAAGCCGCCGCATGCCCGATCTGATACAGATCGCGGATCGGATCTTGCAAGGCATGCTGCCCGGTCGCGGCAGCAAACACCAGATCGCCATCCAGCAGCGTATGCGACGGCAGGATCGCCCGCGCCATGCCATCTTGGGCCGCCGTCGCCATGCGCAACGCCTCGGCTTGGGTCAGCCGGGCGTCGGTCGCGACAATGGCGATGGTGGTGGCCTCGCCCTGCCGCTTCATTGGCAAGGGCTCGCCCTGCGGGTCATGGCCCGCGCCAAGACCCAGGCCCCCGAACTCGGCCCCCAATTCAAAAGGTGCCGCCCAGAAATGCGGCCCGTTGCCGATGGTGACAGAGCCAAGCGCATTCACCACCACCAGCGCCCCGATGGTGATGCCGCTGTCCAACACCGCCGAGGCAGACCCGAGCCCGCCCTTCAACAGCCCTGTCGCGGCCCCATAGCCCGCCCCGGCGGTGCCAAGCGCAAACTCCTGCCGGGCGTCCGCCAGGGCCTGCCGCCCCAGCGGGCCATAGGGGTTGCGCTCCCATCCCTTGTCGCCACCATTCAGCAGGTCAAAGACAATCGCACCGGGAACGATCGGCACGCGCTGCGCCCCCACCGCAAAGCCGCGCCCCATCACCCGCAGGCCATCCGCCACGCCGGAGGCGGCATCCAGTCCAAAGGCCGACCCGCCCGATAGGGTGATCGCATCCACCTGCTGCACCAGCCGATCAGGGGCCAGCAGGTCGGTCTCGCGGGTGCCGGGGGCCCCGCCCATCACACTGACCGCCGCTGTAAAAGGGGCCTCGCCCAGCAGAACGGTGCATCCCGAACGCAAGGCCGCATCCTCGGCATGGCCGACGCGCAGCCCCGCCACATCGGTGATCAGATTGCGCTGGCCTGCCCGCATCGCCGCCTCCATCCTTTGTGCCAGCATGGCGCAAGGCGGGCGGGCGCGAAACCCCTTGCCAGACCCGGCATCCTGCGGCACTCTGGACCTGAGCCGTGACGATGGCGTCGTCGCAGGAGCATCGCTCCGCCGCTTGCAGGGCAACCTGCCTCAGTCCTGTACGCCGGGACCTTTCGGGGTCTCGCACTGGCTGTTTGCCCAGACCCCGCTCAAGGAGGGTCTGATATGACGGAACGTCCACAATTCTACAGATTTCACCAAGGTGAGCGCGTGCTGCCCTTTGCGGCCAGCGAATATGACGCGCGGCTGGCTGGCCTGCGCCAGATCATGCGCGATCACGGTATTGATGCCTGTGTCTTCACGTCGATGCACAATATCGCCTATTATTCCGGGTTCCTCTATTGCTCGTTCGGGCGGCCCTATGGGCTGGTGGTCACCGCGCAGGACAGCGTGACGATCAGCGCGGGCATCGACGCCGCCCAACCCTGGCGTCGATGCCACGGCGACAACATCACCTATACCGACTGGCAACGCGACAATTACTGGCGCGCAATCCTTTCGGTGACCGGGCCGGGCCGCGTGATCGGGCATGAGGCCGACCACCTGACCCTGCTGCAATCGCAGAAACTGCAAGCCTTCCTGACGCCTGCACGTCTGGTCGATGTGGCACCGGCCACCATGATGCAGCGCATGCGCAAATCGCAGGCCGAGCTGGATCTGATCCGCCACGGGGCCGCCGTTGCCGATGTCGGCGGCTTTGCCATCCGCGATACGGTGCGCGAGGGTATCCGCGAGATTGACGTGGCCATGGCAGGCCGCGACGCGATGGAGGCCGAGATCGCGCGCCGTTTCCCCGATGCCGAATATCGGGACACCTGGGTCTGGTTCCAGTCGGGGATCAATACCGACGGGGCGCATAACCCGATCACGGCGCGGGTTCTGCAACGGGGGGATATTCTCAGCCTGAACACCTTCCCGATGATTTCAGGCTATTATACCGCGCTGGAACGCACGATGTTTGTAGGCGAAGTGGATGCGGCCAGCCTGAAAATCTGGGAGGCGAATGTCGCCGCTCATGAATATGGCATGAGCCTGCTGAAGCCCGGAGCCTCCTGCGCCGAGGTGACGGCCAAGATCAACGCCTTCTTCGAGGAGCGCCAGCTGCTGCAATACCGCACCTTCGGCTATGGCCACAGCTTTGGCGTGCTGTCGCACTATTATGGCCGCGAGGCCGGGCTTGAGCTGCGCGAGGATATCGACACCGTGCTGGAGCCGGGCATGGTGATCAGCATGGAACCGATGCTGACCATTCCGGAAGGCCAGCCTGGTGCGGGCGGCTATCGCGAGCATGACATTCTGTTCATTACGGAAGATGGCAACGAAGACATCACCAAATATCCCTATGGTCCGGCCTTCAACGTGGTGTGACTCCGTTCTCAAGGTGCGGCGGCCCCGGCTGCCGCACCCCTAAAAGTAACTTCGCACCAAAGCCGAAGACAGGATGGCCCAGCCGTCCGCCACAACGAAGAAAGCCAGTTTGAACGGAAGTGAGACCACCGCAGGTGGCACCATCATCATCCCCATCGACATGAGAACAGCCGCAACAACCAGATCAATGATCAGGAAGGGCAGGAACACCAGAAAGCCGATCTCGAAGGCGCGCTGGATTTCCGACAGCATGAAGGATGGCACCAGCAACGACAAGGGAGCGTCGACCGCCGGGCCGATTGCGCCGGGGCGCAGGGCCTGCATCTGTGCAAAGGTGTCAGGGTCTACCCGCCCGGCCATGAAGATGCGAAAGGGCTCCACCGTGACGGGTATCGCCTGGGCCAGTTCGATTTCGCCGCGCGAGAAAGGTCCGGCCCCTCGCGTCCAGGCTTCGGTCAGGACCGGGTCCATGATGAACCATGTCAGGAACAACGCCAAGCTGACGATCACCATATTGGGCGGTGCCGTCGGCAAGCCAAGTGCCTGACGCAGGATCGACAGCACCGTGACAAGGAAGGGAAAGCAGGTGACCATCACCGCGATCCCGGGCACGATGCTGAGAATGGTGATCAATGCGATCAATTGCACTGATCGTCCAGCAAGATCCGGTCCTTGCAGCATGTCCAATGGCGCGTCCTGCGCCAGGGCCGGTGTGGCCAGCGCCAGAAACAGGGCCAAAGCCCCTGCAAGATGACGCATCAAAGACCGCCTTTGAGGCTGGCCACCTCGATCAGCCGCACCGCCAGTTGCCCCGCCTGGTCGCCCTCCAGCTCTTGCAGCTCGCCGCGCGCGATCAGCCGGTCGCCGACATATAGTTCCACAGGATCATCAACCCGGCGGTCCAGCGGCAGAACGGCATCGCGCTGAAGCCGCAGAAGATCTCGCACTTGTGGCCGCGCCTTCCCGACCGAGATGAGAATCTCGATCGGCACCTGACCGAAAGGGCTTTGCTCAACCATGTCTTCCATCGCTCATTCCTTTTCCGAAAATCCAAAGAAGCCCCGGACCGCCGCAGCGATTTCAGCCGTGGCACGGGCAAGATCGATATGCACTTCCTGCAAGCCCAGGCGCAGGAAGGCCTGACCTTCGCTCAGCGTGGCTTCCTCCACGATGGTCACCGGCAGACCGGTTGCCTGTTCCAGCAATTCCTCGATCGCCTTGCGGTCATTGGTGTTCACCACCAGAGTGACCGGCTCATCGGCAAGCTGTTCGGCCAGCGGCATCAGCGTTTCCAGCACCGTAGGTGCCAATGCTTCACGCGCCATTTCCGGCAAAAGTTTGCCGACCATGTCCTGCATCAGCGGCGCGAGTGATTTCAGCACATGCGCGCGCGCTTCCTGATAGGTAAAGCCGAGCGCTTGCAGACTTCGGGCCAGATCGACACGGATCCGCCGTTGATCCTCGGCATGGGCGGCGGCAGCATCCTCCCATCCTGCGCGATACCCCTGTTCATAGGCTTCCAGCCGGCTTTCCTGATCGGCCCCCGTGGCGGGTGCCGGTGCAGGGTCTTGTCCGGGGCCAGCCGCCTCGAAAACCTCAAGCCTCAGCATTGCCATCATGCACGCTCCTCTTCCGACTCCAGCCAACCGCGCAAAATCTCGACCGATTCTGCTTGTCGTTCGTCGATCAGGCGGCGCAAGCGTTCCACCGGATCGTCAGGCAGCTCTGTCGCCTCGCCATAGACGGGCATGCCCGAGTATTCACCAATGTCGTCAATCTCGCCGCTGACGACGCGGGGGGATGCCTGGTCGACACCCGATTCTGCCGCGGGTAAGGCCAATGGCGTGGCTCCGGCCGGCAAACTTGCCGCTGTAGCAGGGGCTGATGTCAGAAGTGGGCGCAGTACGAAAAGCCCCAGAACCAAGGCAACCAGTGCCAGGACGGCAACTTGAACCAACGACATGATGTCAAGCTGACCAAAGCTCGACAGCAGCCCGGCTTCTGCCAGTGTGCCGGCCTGTGGCTCAGCCTCGAAAGCCAGCGATTTGAGCGTGAGAACGTCACCGCGGCTTTCATCCAATCCGACTGCCGAGGCGACAAGTTCCCGCAATACCGCAAGCTCTTCTTCCGGGCGGGGCTGCCAGGTTGCCACACCATCGGCATCGACCACACGCAGGCCATCCACCAGCACAGCGACGGTCAGGCGTCGCACCGCACCCGGCCCGCGCACCAGTTCCCGCTGTGTTTCGGATACTTCGAAATTGACCCGCTCGCGGGTTTCCGAATTCTGGCTTTGCGTGCCATTTCCCCCTGCCGCATCGCCCTCCGGCAAGTTGGAGGCCACGGTGACATCCTGTGCCGATTCACTGCTTGTACCGGATTTTTCCTGTGTCTCGGTGGAGATGGCGACACGCCCCTGCGGATCGAATTTGCGTTCGGTGATCTGCTCGCGATCATTCACCACATCCAGGCTGACTTCAACCACGGCCTTGCCCGGCCCAACCCGAGCCTCCAGCAACCGTTCGACATTGTGTCGAAGTTCCGTCGCCCGATCCTTGCCGACCGGATCAGCACCGCTCTGATCGTCTCCTGTCTGGATAAGCCCGGCTTGGGCGTCGATCACCGAGACATCTTCTGGTGCCAGTCCGCTGACCGCAGAAGCCACGAGATGCTTGAAGGCCCGTGCTTGCGCCACGGACATCGTGCCGCTCGTCATTGTGACGGTCACCGAGGCCGAGGCGCGTTTATCCCGCTGGAAAAGCTGCGGGCCCGGTTGCGCCAGATGCACGCGTGCCGCCTTGGTGCCAGGCGTTGCCAGAATGGTGCGTGCAAGCTCGCCCTCCTTGGCCCGCCAATAGGCCGCATCAAACATCTGGGATGTTGTGCCGAACCCCGATAGCCCGTCGAGCAATTCATAACCGCCAACGCCCGCTGCCGGCAGGCCCTCGCCCGCCAATGCCATGCGCAAGGCGTCTCGCTGCGCGGCATCGACATGAATCGAATCGCCGCGCACTTCGTAGATGACGCCCTTTTGGTCGAGAGCCGTGATCACCTCACCGGCGGCCGCACTATCAAGCCCGGCATAAAGCAGGGCCATGTTGTTTTGCCCTGTAACTCGCGAAATGCCCAAAATCGCAAGGAACATGGCAATTGTGGCACCGATCACGATGATCTTCCGGCGCGTGTTCATCTGAAACCAAAGCGATACCAGGTTCTGCAAGGCTTGACTCCGTATTGGGGCTTCTGCCCCTTCCAAAGTGAGTCTTGCGCCATTGGCCTTAACAATCGGTTAGTGAGATCGGGTCTATAGATGATTCCGGCAGAAAGACCGGAGAGACCCATGGCTGAGCCCGAAACGCCGCAGGAAGCGGCGCCCAAACGCAAATCGAAACTGCCACTGCTGATTGGCGTGGTGCTGGCAATCCTGCTGGGTGGTGGCGGTTTTTTTGTGACTTACAGCGGCATGATACTGGGGGGCGATACGCACACAGAGGCTGCACATCCAGAGATCAAGCTACCCGATATCGCTTTTGTGCCCTTGGAGCCGATCATGATTTCCTTGGGGGCGGCAGCGGAGAATCGGCGCTTGCGCATGGTCTCGCAGCTTGAGGTGGCCAATGCTCATGTGGCGGAGGTCACACTGCTGATGCCGCGGGTTCTGGATGTGATCAACACCTATCTGCGGGCTGTGGAAGTGCGGCAATTGGAAGACCCGGCGGCGCTGACACTCATACGATCGCATCTTCTGCGGCGTATTCAGCTCGTGACGGGCGAAGGGCGGGTGAATGACCTGCTCATTACCGAATTCATAGTGAATTGAGGGAGGTTCAGCATGAACCTGATTGCAGACATCCTGATGATTGCCGGCACGATTGGTGTGGCAATCTACTGCTATGTTCTTGCAGGGAGGCTAAAGAAATTCTCCACCCTTGAATCCGGGATGGGTGGGGCCATTGCAGTTCTGTCAGCGCAGGTTGACGATCTTACACGGGCTTTGGAAAAGGCGCGTGGTGCGGCGACAGGTTCTGCCGCGACACTAGAGGCGTTGACCGTGCGCTCCGAGATGGTTGCAGCCCGGCTGGAGGTGATGCTGGCCTCGATGCACGATGTCCCCGAGCCTCGATTGGACCGACGCAGCGACTCTGAGAATAGCGATGCGGCACGCCGCATGCGTTTTGTCAGGCGTCGCACGGTGCGCGACGATCTGGAGGCTGCGGAATGAGTGCGTCTGGTCGAAAGTCTGGAGGGCGGAAACTGGGGGTAAGTGCCCTTTTCACGCTGTCACTGCTGCTCTTGGCCAGCGCGTCGTTGCGTATAGGGCTGAATGCCGGTTCTGCCTGGGCCTCATCGGGCGCAGCAGAGCCTGCCGCAGGGGAGCCTGCGCCGCCGTTGGAATGCCCGCAACCACCAGCTGCACTTGCCGCCGCCCTGACGGAACGCGAAAAGCAGGCTTCTGTTCGGGAAACGGCCATTGACGAGCGCAGGGCTGCGCTGGACCTGGCAGAGCAAGTGATTGCCCGTCGTCTTGCAGAGCTTGAGCAGGCCGAAGCCGCCCTGCGCGATACGCTGGCCGTGGCGGACAAGGCCGCAGAGACTGACCTATCTCAACTGACCGAGGTTTATCAGGCCATGAAGCCCAAAGATGCCGCGATCTTGTTCGATGGTATGGACCCCGACTTTGCAGCAGGCTTCCTTGGGCGGATGCGACCTGCCGAAGCCGCCGCCATCATGTCCGGTATGGCACCTGAAAAGGCCTATGCCGTCAGTGCGCTTCTCGCAGGGCGCAATGCAAATGTGCCCAAGGAGTAAGGGATTCTTAAGCTGCGGCTGAGAGTTTGACGGGGTATGCGATCAAAGGAGTGACGGATGTTCGGGATTGTCGGGATCGTCGTGATCTTCCTCATGGTGTTCGGGGGCTATGTGCTGGCCGGCGGCAAGATGGGGATCATCCTCAAATCCTTGCCCTTCGAGATGATCATGATCGGCGGGGCAGCCGTCGGGGCGTTCTTCATTTCCAATGACTTTCCATCGGTAAAACATGCGCTCAAAGATATTGGAAAGGTGTTCAAGGGGCCCAAATGGAAGCCAGGCGATTACCGCGATCTCCTTTGCCTCTTGTTCGAACTGATTCGTATCGCGCGCGCAAATCCAGTCGCCTTGGAGGAGCATATCGAAAAGCCTGGCGAGTCGGCGATTTTTTCCCGCTACCCCCGAATCCAGCACGATCATGATGCTGTGGACCTGATTTGCGATACGATGCGGGCTGCCTCGATGAATTACGATGATCCCCATCAGGTCGAAGAGGTGCTGGACAAGCGCATGGAGACTGCGCGCCACCATGCCCTGCACTCCAGCCACGCCCTTCAATCCATGGCGGATGCCTTGCCTGCACTCGGGATCGTGGCGGCTGTTTTGGGGGTGATCAAGACCATGGGGTCAATCGACCAGCCGCCCGAAGTACTGGGAAAAATGATCGGTGGTGCGCTTGTGGGCACTTTTCTGGGCGTGTTTCTGGCTTATGGCATTGTCGGGCCCTTTGCGACACGCGTCAAAGCCGTGGTGGAAGAGGATGAGCATTTCTATCAGCTCATTCGTGAGGTGCTGATTGCGAATTTGCATAATCACCCGGCCAATATCTGTATCGAGGTCGGGCGGCAGAATACACCGCACGCTGTTCGTCCCAGTTTTTCGGATCTTGAGGAGGCTCTGCGCGCTTTGAAGCAGGAGGCCGCATGAAGCGTTTCGCCCTTCTGGCCCTGTCCTTTATTTTTCCATCAGCGATTATGGCCGCTCCGGCTGTAGTGACGACCGGTGAACACAGCAATTTCACGCGCATCGTCGTGACTTTGCCTGCCCCAAATAACTGGAGGTTGGGGCGCGTGGCAGATGGCTATACCCTTTCCGTCGAGCTGCAAGGGCTGGAATATGACTTGACGGGGGCATTCAAGCGCATACCCAAAACACGCATCGCAGACATACAGCAGGTACCCGCAACAAGTGATCTGCATATTGTCGCGGCTTGCGCGTGTCACGTCACTGCTTTTGCCTTTCGCCCAAATGTGATTGTCGTCGATATCAAGGCGGGGGATCCGCCTGCTGAGTCAGTGTTCGAGGCTCCGCTTGTTTCCTTCACACCCCCAACCTCGGCCCCGGCAACGCCAACAGTGACAATTACACCCGAGGCTGGCGCGATTGCACTCGACTGGGCTGAACGTATAGGTGGGCCTGTCGGGGGAACGAAACCCGTGCAGAGCCCTGTTTCGCGTATACCACAAGGATTTCGTGAAACGATCGTCGAGCAGTTGGGACTCGCGGCAAGTCAGGGGCTTGTGAGCCTTGATACAACCAAATCCAGTGTTGATGAAAAGCCTGCACGGCCGCTGATGCCACCAGTTCAGATGCCCGAAGCATCTTTTAGGGTCATTCCCGAGGCTGGAATGGAGATGAGACTGGGCGGTGTGTCGGATGACACGCCCGTCTTGCAGGAAGAATGTCTGCCACTTGAGGCTGTCGATCTTCCTTCATGGGGTAAAACGGACGATAATCCTGCGGAAACACTTTCGGCGATCCATCGCATGTTGGTGACGGATGCGGATCGGTTACCCGATGCTCAACTTGCAGATGCGGCAAGGCAATACCTGTATTTGGGCTTCGGCGTGGAGGCCCGTCTCGTGCTGGCAGCCATTCCCGAGCCGACGCGACAGCAGCTTGCCCTGGCAGAGATCGGGCTTATCATCGACGGCGGGGCCAGCGGAAACAGCCCTTTCCGAAACATGGAAACCTGCAATAACGCTTCGGCTCTATGGGCTGTACTTGCACGGGATCGGCTCAGGCCATCCGAGCCTATAGCTGCGGGTGCGGTTGTGCAGGCTTTCGCGGCGCTACCATATCACTTGCGCGAAACACTGGGGGCGCGACTCATCGACCGGCTGCTGGAGCGTGGCGATGAGGCCAGCGCACATATGGTCCGCGATACGATCAGCCGCGTTACAGAGCAGGTGCCGTTGAGCATGCAACTTTCTGAGGCGCGCCTAGATTTGCGTGAAGACCGCCCTGAGCAAGCGAAGGCCGCTCTACAGGCTGCATCCGCCCATCCCGGACCAGATGAGGCGGCAGCATTGGTGGGCTTGATCAATATGGATTTTGCTGCCCGGAATCCTGTCACTGCGGATCGCATCGCCATGTTGGAGACCTTGATTGCGCAGAACCGTGGCCAGAAAGTCGAGCAAGATCTGCGACGTGCGCTGGTTCTGGCCTATGCCCTGTCAGGGGAATTCGATTTGGCTTATCTGGCTTTACAGCAAGTGCCGGTCGCAGCGGGTGAATTCTGGTCCCTTATGGCTGAAAGTGGCGCGGACGCAGATATTTTGGAGCATGCATTCGTTCCTCCAATAGACCGGGCCGGGATTGATGCCGAAAGCACATTTGCTTTGGCGCGTAAGCTAAACGAGCTGGGCTTTCCAGGACAGGCGTTGCAATGGCTGAATGTTCCGCGCGATGACATTGCGACCTTTCCAGACGCGATACGCATGACAATCGCACAAGCGCAGCTTGCACTTTTCCAACCTAAGGAAGCCCTCGAAACCATTTCCGGCCTAGATCATCAAGCCGACCATCTGAGGGCTCAAGCGATGCGCGCTTTGGGGCGGTCGGATGAGGCTGCGGCGCTGTTGCAAGGCAATTCCGAACATGCGGGCGACCTTGCCTTCCTGCAACGCACAGAGAGGCAATGGGCCGCAGTTGCGGCGCAAGGGGAGGGTGCTTGGCCCGGTGTTGCAGCGCTGGCCATCGAAGACGAACAACGACCATTGCTCCAAGAGTCAGTTACTTTGGGTGGGGCAAGTGCGATCGCAACCAAAGCTGAGGAAAGCCGAAAACTTCTGGATGCCCTTTTGCAGGAAACCCAGATCAATTCGGTTCCACCGTGAAACATATTGTCTGCCTTGGGTATGATCCGGACAAGTCCCCTCTCCCGCATGCGGGCATCCAAGTAGCTTTTGTGCATGGCTGCGAGAGCCATTGAGCCCCCGTGCTTTGGACGATCGGCGTCAAACCGTGCTGCTTAAGCAGGCTTGGGATGATAGTGGCGAGGTCTATGGCTAACGCAAGCCGCACGATGATCTATACGACATGGGCGAAGACATCAGCCCCAACTAGGCTCCAGACTTATTGAGTTTCACAGCCAGAACAAGACGGTTGCGGCGAGCATGATGGCAGAGAAGAAGGTTTCCGGGCAGCGGTCGTATCGGGTTGCAACACGCCGCCAGTCCTTCAACCGCCCGAACATGATCTCGATGCGATTGCGGCGCTTGTAGCGCCGTTTATCGTATTTCACCGCCTTCTTGCGAGACTTTCGGCCCGGGATGCAGACCTTTATCCCCTTGTCTTTCAACGCTTCTCTGAACCAATCGGCGTCATAACCTCGATCGGCGAGCAGCCAGCCCGCCTTCGGCAGACTACCGAGTAGCGCCGACGCGCCGGTGTAATCGCTGACCTGACCGGCCGACAGGTAGAACCCGATCGGCCGCCCTTTGGCATCGGCAACGGCGTGCAGCTTGGTGTTCATCCCACCTTTGGTGCACCCGATCTGGCACCCGCGCCCCCCTTTTTTACGCACAGGCTCGATGCCGTGCGGTGCGCCTTCAGATAGGTCGCGTCGATCATGATGGTCTTGTGTTCGGCGCGCTCAGTGGCCAGGCCCACCATGATCCGGGCGAAGCCCCCGTTGTCGCTCCAGCGCTTCCAACGGTTGTAGAGGGTCTTGGACGGGCCGTATTCCTTTGGCGCGTCGCACCAGCGCAAGCCATTGCGATTGATGAAAATTATGCCGCCGAGAACACGGCGATCATCGACGCGGGGCTTTCCATGGCTCTTGGGGAAGAAAGGCCTAAGGCGCTCCATCTGGGCGTCCGTCAGCCAGTAAAGATTGCTCATGATCCAGTCTCCTTGCGGTCCCTGAAACACGCCAAACGAACGAAATCAATGCATCTGGACCCTAGAAACGCTTGCGGCCAACGAAGCGTTTTGCGCCGCCCCAGAGGACTATCTGGGTACGCGGCCGCACGTCGAAGATGAGCCGATCATAGGCGCCCTTTTGATTTTCGTGTCACAGCAACTTCCTTCGATGTCCCGTTGTGACTAATCGATTTCGCTGCAACCACCAAGGCGGCCGTCAACAGTCCCAACACTTCTTAGTTAAGGCGAAGTCCAGCTTCGCTCGTCAGGGCCTTGCGACAACGATGGAGCGCTTAACCTTGTTCGGCGAACCATTCCCTGCGGACCCAAAGCAAGCGGACACTGGCTCGCACGGTTTTCTCTGTGTTTCGAAGAACTTCGCCCCCTTTTGCTTCCACAGTGCTTCCACGGGTTCTGCAAACGCAAACGCCGCCCTAGAGGGCGGCGCGTAAGCGTTTGATAACGCGTATAAAACTGGTTGCGGGGGCGTGCATTGGCCTTGACCGAACGGCAAGGGAGCCTTTGCGCTGACCTAATGGGGACTGATGTGCTTGGCGGTGGGAGGTATCGGCGGTGCCGCCAAGCCTCTTGCCACGCCGACACTTATGGCTTCTGGCAATGGCGCGCGGTGATGGCCAAGCTCAGACTGCGGATATCTGCCCCATCTCACCCAAGCGCCTGCTTTGAAATATGTCGGGCCTTTCAGCGGACGTCTGTCTTCGACCAAGCTCCCTTACATCTATCCCAGCAGCAAATGTTCCCGTAATGTTTCAAGGCAATCTACGGTCAGGGCCGATTCATGTGCAACCTCTACGCCCAAACCAAACCGCAGGATGCCCTGCGCCATGCCTTTGAACAGATCACGGATGACGGTGCGCTGATCGAAGATCTGACCGGCAACCTTCCTGCCATGCCGGCGATCTGGCCGGATTATCCGGCGCCCATCCTGCGACGGGGCGCTCAAGGATTGCAGCTGTCATTGGCCCGTTGGGGCATGCCGACGCCACCGCACTTTCTGGTAGGCAAGCGCACCGATCCCGGCGTGACCAATATCCGCAACCTTGCCGCGCCGCATTGGCAGCGCTGGTTAGGGGTGGCACACCGTTGCCTCGTGCCCTTCACCAGCTTTGCCGAACCTGACAGCCGCACCGGCCTCACCAAAGGCAAGCCGATCTGGTTTGCCCTTGGCCCTGAGCGTCCGCTGACCTGCTTTGCCGGGATTTGCACCGAATGGACCAGCACCCGCAAAGTGAAGGAAGGCGAGGTGACGGTGCAGGCTTTTGGCTTCCTCACCTGCGAGCCGAACCGCGAGGTGGCGCGCATCCACCCCAAGGCCATGCCGGTCATCCTCACCCGGCCCGAGGAATGGCGCGATTGGCTGACCCAACCTTTTGACCTTCTTCACCCGCTGCAACGCCCCCTGCCGGATGGCGAATTGGAAATCGTGCTGGAGGCCGCGCATGAAGACCCT
>ERZ761609.2005-NODE-2005-length-16221-cov-8.228195_pt1 | contig 16221 bp, 19 predicted proteins | sample MGYA00511163_ERZ761609 | MGnify/ENA primary metagenome ERZ761609 (study PRJEB28899, sample SAMN02445070) | bioreactor sludge metagenome | biome: EBPR sludge | place: Australia: Brisbane, Thorneside Wastewater Treatment Plant | collected 2011-12-16 ... | reverse complement strand
GGACTCAAGGTGTCCGAAGGCGGCGAGATCGATGTCGATGGCGAGAGCGGCAAGCCGCCTTCTTGTCGGCGATGGCGATGTCCTTGATGGCGTCGAAGATGGAACCGAACATGATGGTCGTCCTTTTGCTGTGCTGCCGCTGTTGCGGCGAGGAATGGCGGGCGAACCCGCCGGCGGTTCCGTCCGATGAGACGGAATGGGGAACTCAGTTGTGGCGCGCCCAGTAGTGGCGCGTGTCCTCCTGAAAGAGGCGCATGAAGAGCCTGCCAGCTTCAACCTCGACACCTTCGGCAAGCGTGATGCAGTTGGTGCCGACCTGGATGGTGATGTGCGGTTCGAAGGCCTCGTCAGCCTTGCCTGCATTGCTGGTGACGCCATAGCCGACGACCCAGATGTGTTCGGCGGCAAAGAAGCTGACATCGTCGAGAATGAGACCGTCGGGGCGGATGGTGATGCGGGTGATCTTGCGCAATCCGGTGACGATGAAGGCAGCTGTCACGGCAAGGGCCAGGAGCCCGTGCAGCAGGAAGAATACCAGCACGACGTAGAGCCAAGTCACGTTGAGGGGCGATCCGGTCTCGCGCTCCGGGAACAGCACCGGCCAGACGATGGCGAGAGCCGCAACGCTAAGGACGACTTTCGCGCGCGCCGCGAACGCCATCACACTGGCGCCGAGCGTATGCGGCAGGGAGTACCGCTTGCCGCCATCGGGCGTGTGCTGGATGTCGAAATGCCCGTAGAGATCGGCAGGCAGATGCCGCGGAACCTCCGGCAGATGACGCTGCGCAGCTTCGGATTTTTGCATCGGCATGAGTGGCCTCGTCGTCAGCTTCGAAGCGACGATAACGAGACCCGCCTGCAATCTGGAAGCTGACGGTCCTTGCGAACTACGCCTCGTCAGGCGCGCCATGGAGCGCGCTTTGGAAGGGAGGCGTGATGCTGATGGCAATCTTCAATCTGTTCCAGCGCTCCTACCTGCTGCTGCAGGGGGTGGCGCTCATGATCTGGCTCGGCCTCGAGCTGGCGGGATATGGCTTTGGGCTGCTCGACGGCGTGCTCGGGCGCCGATTGACCAACGCAGAAGTGCCGCGCGGCATCGGCGGATTGCTGTCGCGCGCTCCGCCCGGCCCGGTGCGGCTCTCACGCGGCGAGCGCGAGGCCTTGCGCAGCCGGATGCTGGCGGCTTTCGGAAGCGCGTCGCCCAAGCACACGACGGTGTCGGAGCTGCGCTGGATGTACGAGCTCAAATCCGGAAGCCTGTGCGACTGGCGTGGCAGCAACGTCGCGAGCGATACGGCCGAATGCAATCGGCTGACGCGCACGACGCCATTCTTCCAGGCGCTACTGGAGGCGATGCATCCCAAGACCGAAATGCTGATGCTGGAGGAGATCACCGGACACAAAGGCGACAAGGTGCTCCTCGCCTTCTTCCTGGGAGCCGATGGAAAGCCGAAGATCCTATTCGATCTGTCGCGCATCGATACCGGCAAATGGGACCCGGCCAAGGGCTTCAAGCTCAAGGCCTATCATGGTGGGGGCTTGAGTGAGATCGCGCTCGGCGAGCCGGTGAACCGCGACGCGCGCGCTTTTCTCATTGCTGATCCGGGCAAGCTGACGCGCCGCCGCGCCGATTGCGATCAGGCTCACTGCACGGCGCTGCTTTTGCTTTATGGCTACGACTATCAGGGCTATCGCAACACGGAAGGGCAGCTCACCACGAACAATCTGGCCGATATTTCCGTCACGCCCGATCTGGAGCGGCGCTTCGATCTCTTTGCCGTCGCGCTCGGCACTGCCATGCCGGCGCCGGCAACCGTGGCACCGGTGCCCTACACGATCGAGCGCTTCGGCGTGACCAGGTTCCAGACGATTGAACTCGACCGCAAGCTGGAGGCGCTGCTCGGTGCCGATGCGGCGAAGCGCGTGCTGTACTCGCCCTATGGGTACGATGTGGCTTTCGGCCGTGTGTTCGCCATCACGCTCGATGGAGCGCTCTATGCGCTCTGGGATGGTGGGACCGGCTATGCACGCCACGGCACCGACCGGCTGGTGTTCGATGTGATCGAGGGCGGCAAGCGGCGGCGGCTCGAAAATGTGCGCAGCGCGGGCGGCGTCTATCTCCTGCCCTACTCCGGTCCGGCGGGCATCGAGGTACGGAAATTCATCGCGCAGGACGGCAAGCCCTGGTCGAGCTTTGAGAGCTTCACCGATCTTTTCGCGCCCCTGCGCTAGGTGAACTATTGAAAGCAGCGTGAGCGCGGCAGGCCGGCCCCACCAGAGCCAGCCGCGCTTCAACCTCATCCCATCAACATCGCCCCCTTAGCGCACGTTCTGGCGCGAAAGACGCTGCAGCGCCGGGCTCTTGGCCAGCAGCGTCAGGGCCGGGGTGGCGTAGCCGACATAGGGTTTGGGCTCCTTCACCGAGCTGCGATGCAGCCCGACTATGGCATGGTCGCGTTCGGCGAGCAGCAGCGAACCCGAGCTCCCCGATTTGGCGGAGCAGCTATGGGCGAGCTTGTCCGGCCCGAGATTGCTCTCCGTCGCGACGCGGCAGTGAAAGCGCGTCACCGCCTTCACGTCACCGCGGCTGTGATGGACGAGAAGAAGCCGCTCGCCGGGAAGCGCAGCGCGGAAGACGAGCTTCGGCAGCACATGTGCGTTCGAGTTCACCGCCTGTTTCAGGGTGAGGATCGCATAGTCCAGCGATTTGTCCTGCTCCACTGCAGCGGGATCGACATCGATCAAGGTGACGTTGTTCTCGTCGATGTAATCCAGCCAGAGCGTGATGCGGTCGATCTTCTCTCCGGGTGCCGTCTCGATGCAATGGTGGTTGGTGATGACCTGCTGCTGGGCGATGACGGCGGCCGTGCAACGGTAGGTCCAGCGCTGCGTGGCGGTGCTGGTTTCGATGACGAGCATGCCGATGCTGGCGGCGAGCCGCCGCAGCGGCTCATCAGGGCGGAATTCCGCAAGCCGCTCGGAGTAATCCTGATGCGCATCGGATTTCGGCATGCGGCCTTCGAGGAGCGTTGCCACGCTGCTGAATACGGTATGAAGCGTTTCGTGCGGCGGGGCCGACCGGACATGGGCGCCCATCTCGGTGCGCGCAAGCCAGGCGCCAAGCGTCAATGCGCCAGCGATGCTGAGCGCGAAACGTGCGGAGATCATCACCTGCCTCCTCATGAAGAGGCAGACAGAGAATGCCACGCGGGCACATAGCAGAAAGCTGGCGCTCACCTACCGCAGGCTCGATGCTCGCGAATGAATGGCGTTATGCAACATGCCTTACCGTGGAGGCATGCATGCGACGAGTCTTGACCGCAGCTGCGATCATCGCGGCGATCGTTCTGGTGGCCGCTTCGGCAACGATGAATTTCACCTTCGCGCGGTCGATGGGACGCACCCCCGAGGAGGGTCTGATCCTGGGTGCGGTCGCTGTCGGCGTCGATATTCTGAAGGCCGTGCTGGCGCTGCAGATCGCGGAGGCGCTTCGCGATCGACGCTGGGGCTTCGCGCTGATCGGGACGCTCACCTTCGTGCTGTTCAGCGCCCTCTCCCTTGCTGCCGCCCTCGGTTTTGCGGCGAGCAACCGGGAGGCGGTGCTGGGTGAGAAGGCCCGCGGCAATCTGCGGCTCGCCGCGCTAGAGGCGCAACTGGGCACGTTGCGCAAGAAGCGGGATGCACTTCCGCCCCATCGGCTGGCCGCGCTGGTCGATGAGGATTTGGCCACGGGCCAACGCGATCCGCGTTGGCCGACATCGCGCCAGTGCAGCGCAAGCAACGCGCGCACGCTGCGTGAGTTCTGCGATGGGGTCAGCCGATTGCGCAGCGAGCGGATTGCAGCACGCGAGGGTGCGAGGCTCGAGCAGGAGATCGTAGCGATCGAACGAGAGATGGACGGGCTACGCAAGGCCGGAGGAGGCATAGCGAGCGATCCGCAGGCCCATGCCTTGGCGCAGGCATTGGGATTGAACGAAGCGCAGGTGCAGCGCGGGCTCTCGGCGCTGATGGCGATCGTAGTGGAGGTGGGCTCCGGACTGGGGTTGTTCCTCGCGCACAATCGATCTTCAAATCCAGCGAAACCCCCGACGGACTGGACGCTTCGATCGGAAAACGAGGCACCGGCCACTGACGAAGACAGTGAGCCGACGGGCAAGCCTGATGAGCCAGAAGCAACTGCGCCGGACAACGGTCAGCGTGCCGTGGTGGTGGTCAGGCCGCGCAAGGGGCAGTTGCCGGCGCCGCGGTCGGACCGGCCAAGCCGCCGACGCAAGCTGAACGGGGAGACCGAACAATCCGATGCATAGCTGCCGCCAGAAAGAAGAGCGCCGGTTGATCCAGCGCTCTTTGGGTGATTATCATTCGGAGCGTGAGTACATCAGGTCGTAGGCTTCGACGGCGCGCCTCAAGAAGGTGCGCCAGTCGACGCGGTCCCGCTTCATCAACTGGCGCAGCCGTCTCTGGGTGTCCCAATCGATGACGTTGGTTGTTGGTCCGGCGTGGGGCACCTGGTGAGCGCTGTCAGCCATGCTCCCCTCCCTTCTCTTGATCCGGATGAGCCGGCGGCGGCAGGGCGATGCGCGGCGCTTCAATGCTCAACCATTCCGGGGCTGCGGTCTGGCGCTGGAGGAAGCGGTACCCCTGGATCAGGTGCGTGACGAGATCGTCGACGTTGCGGTAATTCATCTCGCGGGCCAGTTCATCGATCCGGAGGAAGGTCTTGAAGCCATGCTCGATCAGATCTGCTCTGGCGCCACAACCCGGGACATGGGTTCCCGTCTCGCGGTTGGCGGGAATGTCGAGCAACTGCTCGAGTTTTGTGAACCATTCTTCGCTCAGTCGGACATAATACTCATAGTCACGGTTTTTCCGCTTATTAAAGCGACCATCTTTCATTTTTCGCTTCGTCAGGATGTGACCTTCGACATTACGCTGAGGGTGTTGTGCGCCGTGAGACATGCCTATCTCCTTTCATGGTCACCGGGAATTGATTGCGCGGCCGGTGAATGCAGTGAGTAGGCCCGAAGTCAGTGCGGATTGATGCAATCAAGATGTGTGAATGTTGTGTTCCAGCTGTGTTTGCTGGCGCTCACAAGATCACCACATCCCGCTCTTGGCGTCGTTGGGTTCAGCAGCCGAACAAAGCACGGCATCACCGGTGAAAGTAATTCCATGCTGGACAGCAAAGCCCGCCATTTGCAATCTTGCGCGCATATTTAAATATCTTGATTTGTAAAGAGTGTTTCCATGCGCAAGAGTTCAAGCGACAAAGAGTTATTGGAGCAATGGCTTGCCGCCGCGGATAAGTTCTGCGGCTCGAAGAGGCCAGACATTGGCGCATTTGCGGCCATCACCTGGGACATAGAATTTGAGTTCACAAGCCGTTGGCTGGAACAGCACGCCGCTGATTTCCCCCCTTTTGAATCCCCCGCCACTATCCTGCGCGTCGCTAGCGGAATGGTCGATAGTCATTACGGATCGGTAAGCCCTTTTTTTGAGGTGATGCGGCGTTTGCCCAGCTCGCAAGTCGATCGCATTCTACTTAAATCGAAAGACCAGGCAGGTCGGCTCTTTTCAGATCGGCTTCTGGATCAGGCTGATCATTTCCTTTGTCAGTCGGTTGACGAGAAGCTGTTAACGATGGCGGACTTAGGCCCGCTGGAGGATCGACTGATCGACACGATCGACCGCCGTAGAGAGCAGCTCAAGCGACGACGCCAGGCCAAGCCCGCGCCGTAGCTCGGTGCCATCTGGTTGATTGCACCGCATCGAGGTATGCTGAGGGCGTCGGTATTGGCGGGCAACCAGGAGCACGCGGTGGCGATGGGGCACGACGCGGACGAGACGAGGAAACACACCAGAGCGCATGAGGACGGTCGCAGGTCCAAGGCCCCGCGAATCTATGTTTTTGAGCTTGAAGCAAAGATCGCGGCCCTGCTCGCATGCCACCCTACATTGACGCGGGCTGCGATGTGCGAAGAGGCTCCCATCCCGCCGACGTCGCTTGCAAGGGCGATCGGGCAAGGGAACGACAAGGAGGGAATCAAGGCGGGCGACGGTCGTCTTGGGCACAAGCACCAGGAACGCCTCGGCAGAGTCTTTAGGTTTCCGGCAGTCGATGTCTTCGAGGACGGCAAGATCGTAACGCCGATGTGGCCCGAGTGGCGGGATTTGGCCGCGCCGGCGGGTAGTAAAGACCGTCGAGATACTGCCAAGGCGTTTGCTGAGCGATATCGGCTACACCTCCAGGCGCAGGGCCGGCCTGGACCACAGGTTGTTGGGGAGGAGCCACCTGCTCAACCGCGCGATGCCGACACCGCGAAAGACGCAGCGCGTCAACTGATGCCCCGAATCGGCCCTGCCGGTTCGCCGAAAGTGACAAATCTTACGAGCACGATGCGTGTCGCGTCATTGGCAATCGATGGAGGGCAGTGGGGCTTTGGCACGGTCGGCTTGGCGGTCACCATAGCTTGCCCGCCATGGCACGGCTTTGCAGTCCAACGCGCGCGCGTGGTCATGGACCCGCATCCTGGACGGCTGAGTGAGCAGGCCGAGCGGTACTGGTCGGAGGCGCGGGAGTACACAACAGAAGCATACGGTCGCCCTGGAACAGCCGTCGTGATGCTCGGCTACTGCACACGGCTCGATCCCTTTTGGGAGGTGTCAGGCAAAAACACGCCGATCGGCAAGTTCGCGACCGGTCCGGAGTTTGCTCCTCTTGAAGGTCTTTCTCCCGGTGATCGTGTGACCGTTACCTTCGGCACTTGGCTCGGTGATGTGCAAGATTGCGAAGCGGTAGTCGAAGCGGCTGACGGCGACGCTTCTTTTCTGACGGACGGACTTGCTCCGACAGCTCCCTCCGAGAACACCGCAATGATCACAGATATCGAAGGCAAGAAGCGCAGGCTTGTTGCACTGATCCGCCAGACAGGTCTCAATTCAGCGCCGGACGGCTTCACTGAACTTGTGACCTGCGAGATCGAGATCGGAGGGGCGAGTTGATCACCTCATCGCTCGTAGGGTTGCAAGAGTCTGCGACACGCCCTGCGAACCTGGGCGTCCGTTCGAAGGAGACGAATTTGCTCTTCGCTGAACCCACGGTCGGTCAAGGTAGCCGCCGATTTGCGCCAATTCGAGATGGGGTCGTAAGCGCGATACACCGCATGAACAAGTCTCAAGGAGCGAACGGTCATGTCGCCGCCATAATCACGCCCATCGACTTCGTCCTGTGTGCGCTGAAGATACGCTACGACTGGCCAGTCATCTGTCAATACGAGCTTGGCTAACTTATACTTATAATTCCGCATGCGTGGTACTGACAACCCACTACTCAGAAGCTCACCAGTCGTTCTCGGTAGACGCCCATGCTCCTGATAAAACCCAACCAAGCCTTCGCGCTGCCTCCGCGCTGTCGTGGCGATGAATTTTCGCACTGCTGCGTTTGCCGTCCCGAACTGCTCAACCTCAGCATCGAATGCGGCCAACAGATCGTCCAATTCACTCAATATGCCCTCCCTTCAAAAAGAGAAGAAAATCATTGCCACGGCGAAAGTAAAAGAGATTTTTTTGAGGAGTGCTGAGATGATCGGAAGGACAAACAGGCCAGAGAGCGAAATTACGCGGCGAATAAACTCTATTCGCGCGTCAACCGAAATGACATTTCGCGGATTGCTGAAGGCTGGCGAGTTCGACATCCGATCAGAGCTTCGATTCCGCAACCTGTCAGGTCTCTCGTTTGCGGGTGAGGATTTACGCGGAATAGACTTCAGGGGAGCAAACTTGGTTGGCTGCTCTTTCGAGGGCGCACGAATTGAAGGGGCCAGATTTGAGCATGCACGACTTGGTCGAATTGAGAGTGGCAAGGCAGTCAAGTCAGATTTAACCAAGGCCGCGGATTGGAATGATTATGTGCAAGCGAATATGGCGCACCATTATCAATGCGACTTGTTGCCTGAACAGCATCTTCCTGATTGGACGGTATTCATGGATTCGCCATTGCTGCCACTAATGGCTGTTCTGCCGAACAAAATTAAACCACCAGGGTCGAAGGCTCGAATTGCCACAAGCATCACAATTGTCGAAGCTGATCATTGTCATGCGTTTGCCGCGATGTGCGAGCGCAGCAATGAAGCCCTACCGGAAATATCATTAGCAATGCCCCGACTTGAAATGACGTCGAGAGCTGCGCAGATCTTCATAACATGGGCACGCACGCTTGGGGCATTTCACTACAGAGCACCCTTCGCGGACGAGAATGAACTTCTGATGATTGCCGTAGATCTGGATCGATCGAACTCGTCAAATTTGTTCGACAGACGAATGTGGGCGGCGGAAAGGCATAGTATCAATGATTGGAAACTTTCCGACGGCTACAGTGCGTCAATTGGTGGGTACGGAAGCGTTCGATTGGTGCGCGAGTTGGCATAACTCCCGCGTGTTTGTTGAGCTCGGTCAGCGCCCGCCGCAAACAACCGTAGTGCCTTTGTTGTTGGTCCGAACAGTACAGGAAAACACTAACGGTATTTAACGGTATTAGGGGGAGGGTAAACCGTCACGAATTGGCGGGGTAAACCGTCACGCCTCAGGGGGGCATTCCGTCACGGGATGGGGAGTAAACCGTCACGACTTGGGCGAGTTGTTCCGTAGCATCCCTAAAGGGGGGTAAACCGTCACACGCTGCCGCCTGAGACTCGAGGGACACCCTTGCCGAACCTCGCGCTGCCTCAAAGGGGGGTAAACCGTCACGACCTGCTGGGTGCAAGAATCGCCGAGGCGGAATCGGCGAACACTGCATGACATCTCCGTTGGGCGAAGCTAGGCTCATGTCATTCCTTGAGTGAGATGGATGGCCGATAGACGCATTGCCTCGACCCGTGAATTGGTACCGCTGACGCGCCGTGTGACGGATGCTGCGGTCGAACTTGTCCAGCCGCTGAGCGACGAGCCGGAGTTCATGCATGCGGTGCTGTGTCAGGTCGGGCTGCCGCGCAGCGAGGTGAAGGCGCGCGAGTTCACACGGTCAACTGGCGGCGCGTCCATGCTTATCGAGGCCGGCAAATGGTTCGATGGCATTCGCTACCACGATATGCCCCTGCCCTATGGCACGCGCCCGCGCCTCGTGCTGTTTCATGTCTGCTCGGAGGCGGTGCGGCGCAAATCGCCGGAGGTCGAGGTCGAGCGGAGTGCCAGTGCGTTTCTGGAACGGCTGGGCATCAAGAAGAACGGCGAGAGTTTTTCGGCATTCAAGAAGCAGATGCTTGCGCTGGCAGCATGCCGCATGCAGATAGGCTATGCGACTGACAGCAAGGTGGTGAACCTCAAATGCGATCCGATCCAGCGCTTCGATGCGTGGACGCAGAGCGATAACGGACAATTGGGATTGTGGCCGGGTGTGATCCAGCTCTCCGGCGAGTTCTACGAGACGTTGCGTGAGCATGCGGTGCCGCTCGATCCGCGCGCCATCGCGGCCTTGCAGAATTCGGCGCTGGCGCTGGATACCTACACCTGGCTCGCACACCGGCTGTGCCGCATCCGGCAGAACAAGGGCTTCACGCTCTACTGGAAGAACCTCAAGGATCAGTTCGGACAGGAGTATCGCAGCGACAAGGATTTCAAGCGCGAATTCTCCGGCGCGCTGCGCAAGGCGCATGCGGTCTATCCGGAGGCACGCATCGAGATTGTGCGCGGCGGTCTTCGTTTGATGCCCTCCCCTCCTCCGGTCAAGCGACGTCAGGTCGTCGTTGCGCTCCCCGCTCCTGAAGCGGAAACGGCAGCAATCACGCCGACCTCGTCCGCGCCATTGGCGCTCCCGCAACCGGCGCCCACGGCGCTTCCGGAATTCATCGCGAAGCTGGACCCACAAACACTGCGGCGCGCGCGCGACCTTGCAGCCGGCTTCGATTTTGACAAGATCGCTGCGACCTATGCGGCGATGCTGACCAAGAGCAAACGCCCGCCCAGCAATCTGGATGAGAAATTCCTGTCCTATCTCCGCGGTTTCGTGAAGGGCGGCCCGGTCAAACCGGCAACGGCGACATCGACTGCTTCGGCGAGGATCGTGCTGAAGGCGGCAACCTATGAGCGGGCTGCTGCCGAGGCACCCGGCTGGGATCTGGGCGAGTTGGAGAAAGTGTGGCGCAACTGGATCGAGACATTGGGCACGCCTCCCGACAAACCCGACCAGGCCTTCCTCGGTTTCGTGCGCAAGCACATCCGCCAGAAGGGCGGCCGGGGGAATTGACGCCCTCTCCTACCCCTTCTGACACAATCCGGGGCACTCGGAGGCGGAGTCAAAATTTGGTCGCTGAGTGGCCTTGGCGGACTGTCATGTAGGGTAGGTGCGGCACACCGGGTTTGGCGCGTACCGGCGAATCCTGTGGCCAGTCTGGGAGTCTGGGAAGCCACCTCGACCCCGTCATTGCCTTGGAATCCGCCCCAACTGAAAACATGCTGCAAACAAGCTGATTGCACGAAGTGTTCAACGAGCAATCAGCTTGCAATCATGATGACAACAAACCGATTTCAATCGGAAATCAGTTCGCAAACAACTGTTTTCAGTTTGCAATCCCGATGCGGGCGCGACGACAATCTGAAAGCAATTTGCATGCAATATGTTTTCAGCTTGATTGCAGCGTGGCGCCTGCCCCGCTCTCTCGTTAGGTCCGATCCGCCTGGGTGAGGCTGTGCGCTACCCGCCTTTCAGGGTTCGCGGGCTGTGCATGCTGCGCGACCGGACGACGGCTTCTCGATGTCGGCCTGTCTCCTTCAAGGACCGACGCCGCAGGAATTGAGCGCGCGTCGGCGCCCTCGCGGCGCATCACAATATAGAATATCCCGGTCCCCTTCCGTCCGCGATAGCGATATGGGCGAAGCGCCCATCAAATCATTTGACGCGACTCGATGGCCGCGAGCATGCTTGTGAACATTAGTATTTCCAGATGCTTTCCGGATGTTTTCAGTAAGTTGACAAGGCGTTTTCAATTCGCATGCGCATTGCGTTCAAAGTGTTTTCAGTAAGTGGAGTGTTGTCATGGCGATGGTGATTGGGCTTGGCAGCCACAAGGGCGGGGTAGGGAAGACAACCTTTGCGCGGGCGATCGCGCTGGTGGCGGCTGCGCAGGATCTGACCGTGCATATCGCCGATCTCGACCAGGAGCAGCAGACAGCCTTCGAGTGGGCACAGCGGCGCCGGGAGACGGGGCGCAAGCCGGATATCTCGGTCGATGTGTATACCGATCCGGCGCAGGCCATGCGCCGCGCCGATGAATTCGACATCATCGTCCTCGATGGTCCGGCGCGCGCCAAAGCCATGGCGCTGGAGATCGCGGAGGCGAGCGACCTGTTCATCCAGCCGACCAAGGGCGTGATCGACGATATGGCGCCGGCGGTGCGCATGTTCCATGAGCTCGTGAAGCACGGCGTGCCCAAATCCAAGATGGTGTTCGCGCTGCATGGCGTTCTGGCAGCCAAAGAGATCGAGGATGGCATGGCCTATCTGACCGGTGCCGGGTACGAGGTCATCAAGGGCTCAATGTTCATGCAGCGCGGATACGGCGATGCGCAGAATTTTGGTCTGACGGCGCTGGAGACCAAATGGGAGTCGCTCAATGTCGATGCGGCCCGCGTCGTGGCTTCGGTCGTGCGCAAGGTGCGCCAGATCGTGGAAGAACGGGAAAGTGCGGCGCCTGAAGCTCGCAAGCTGGCGGGATAGGGGAGGGGAGTATGGCGCTGAAGAAGCTGATTGAGATCGATGAGAAGTTTCCGGTGATCAAGAAACCGCGCCTCGGCGCACCGCCGCCTGCCGATGACGTGCTCGACAATGTCGGCGAGGCAGAGAAGCCGCAGAAGGCAACTGTGCGTGAGACGACACCGATGGAGGATGCCGGCACCACGGCCGACGCCGCTGCCGCCGCTGAAGACGAAAGCGCGACGCCGGAGCAAACACGCAGTGGGGCGCCGCGCAAACGTGAGCGCCAGCCCAAGCGTCAGGCGCATCCGGATCGCAGCATCTATGGGAGGCGCTATCGCAAGACGGGCCGCACCTTCCAGTTCGGCGCGCGGGTGACGCCGGAATTTGCCGAGGCGATGCGCGTGACGGCGGCAGCGCGAAATATCACCATCGGCGAACTCCTTGATGAGATGCGCACCATCTACGATAGCATCCGCTCGCTCTCGGATGAGCGGCAGGTGGGCGTGTCTGAAATTCTGGCGAGCATTCGAAAGAGCTGACGCCTGCTCACTGACGCATGGCGCCATTCCCGGATCGATGGTCGCAGGTGAGGTAGGCGTGCAGTACGCGAACACGTTCCCAGTAGGCGAGGGTCGCAAGGGCACCGGGCGAGCCGTCCGCACGCATCGCGCGCTGGTATGCGGCTAGCGGCGCAAGATACCTTTGCTGCTCGGCTGGTGACAGGCCATTCCACCACGCCGTTGCCGGAGAAAGCGAGTGATAGGGCGGGGTTGCTCCGTCTGTCATTCTTAGACCTGATCCCAACGGTGATGGCGATCCTGTGGCTCACTCACTTTCGGCCATCCTACTGCCACGGCGGGCATCTTGGCTACGGAGCAAGCGAGCCCCGGAACAGGCCGCATGAGGTGCCGATGTCCAAGGAACAGATGCACAAGCTCTACTTGCAGGCGATGGAGAAAAGCATCCGGGCAGCGTATGGCTACATCGTGCCGGACGAGGAGGCCGCCGCACTCCATCGCGCCCGGAACGGGTCGAAGCGGCGGCGCGGCAAGCCCAAGACGCCCTACCGCAAATCGGAAGCGCACCCCGACGAGCCTGTGACGCCACTGGTGCTCAAGGATTTCGAGCTGATGTGCTTTGCCGATGCGATGGAACACGAGCAGGTGACCTTCGTCACCATGGCCGTGCGGGCGGATGACGTCCTGATCGAGGCGTCACCGGCGAATGCGACGCGGTTCCTGCTGCACCTGAAGGTCAAGCACGCCGAACTCAGTGCGGCCGAGAAGGCACAATGGGAATTACGCGGCGGCGAGCTGCGTGCCATGCTCATGCGCGCAGAATAACGGAGTGCAGAGTAGGGCTCGCTTCGTGGCTCCGCGTATATGGGGCCGACGGAAGCGGCCTTTCGTCTCGCTGTCAATCGGCGCGGAACTTTGCCCCCCCATCGAGGCGTCGGTTTTCCGTCGGTCGAGACCGGAGCTGACGAGCGTAGCGAGGAAGTGGAGGTCTCGCTTGTTGTACTTCGCCTTACAGTCCGCAGCGGTACTGTAGGAGATCGTGTGCGTCTTGAAAGCTTTCTGATCGCCTTACCGAAGTGCGAGGATTTCGACCCAGAGCGAAGCCCGCGTGAGCGTCGCCTAGTCCCAATCGCCGCATGCCTCTTGGCAGGTCTCGTCGTGTCGTCGCCCGCTTGTCATCCAATCACGCGTGAGCGCGTCCAACGGGCGCTGCACTTTGTGGCGGAGATCGTCGCGAGCCCAGGCGGCGAGGTCTATTTGCCGATCTTCGAGCGGCTGGAGGCGGAGCTCGCCGCGATCGACAGGAAGACGGACGCGCTCGCGCGGGCCCGCTCATTTGCCACGTTCAAATCCAGATCTTCGCCATCCACTCGGCGCGGTGTTTGAGCGTCGAGCCGTTGCCGTAGGGCATGCCTTTGAGTGTGTGCCCCATCAGCTCGTCCTGAATGCGCTCCGGCGTTCCGACGGCGATCATTCGGTCCTTGAAGCTGTGCCGAAGCGAGTAGACCGAGTGGGCCCGTGTCGGGCGAAGCCCTGCCGTGTCGAGGCACTTATTGGCGATAGCCGAGAAGCTGTCTGCCGACGCGCGATAGCGCGGGAACCCATCAGAATACATCCGCATGATCGCAAGGGCCTGCCCGACAAGCGGCATGTCACGCTCGCTGGCGCCTGTCTTGAGTTGGCGGGCATCGGGGCGGATCTGGAGGTGTGGGATCGGATCGTCTATTCGGATGCGCCGCGCTTCCAGCGCGACGATCTCGCTCGGGCGCATGCCGGTCAGGGCGACCATGCGTACGATGTCGGCAGCTTCCGCATTGAGGCCGCCGATCTTGGGTGCTGCCAAGAAGTGCTGACGGACGAAGTCGGGGTCATAGGCTTGCCGCCGTGTGTATTTGGCGCCGGCAATGCGGACGCCCTTGAACGGCAAGGAGAGATTGAGGCGGAAGGCGTCGTCAACAGTGCGCATCATGCCGGCGAGGGCGCCGAAGTTCTTGTTGGCCGAGTTGCGCGTGTAGCCCTCGTTCTTGATCCGGCCGATCCACCAATCGCGGAAGTCGAGGGCATCGCCTCGAGTGATTTCGGCGAGCGGCTTGTCGCCGATGCGTCTGATCAGTGTGTCGACTGCGCGCTGATGTTTGGCCTTCCATTGCTTCAGCTGCTTCTCGCTCTTGCCGATGGTCTGGTCGGAGGCAAGCTTCTGGTAGGCTTCGACGAGGCTTGAGAGCGTGAACTCGGGCTTTCTGGCACCGCCTAGGACAGCAGTGACGATGGCTGGTGCCGGAGCGAGGGGAGGTGCGACGGCGGGGGCCAAAATTGTGCCAGCGATCGCTGCCTGCGCTGCACGTGTACTGCCTGCGAGTTTGCCCAGGGGCTGCTATAGTCGCTCGACGCGCGCGAGCAGGTCTTCCAAACGTCCGGCGGCTATTTCGGCGACAGGGCGGTAGGTCACGCCCAAGGCTTCGGCCGTGGTAACTGCCTCCTGGAAATCGGTACAGACGCTGGAGTCGGGATCGGCGCCGACGAGCTTCAACCACTTCAGCTCGAGAGCAGCGCTGATCTGGGCGGCGGCGCGCATCGCTTCAGTTCGGTCACGTGCCCCAGTCGAGACACGAACCTCGGTTGTTCTGAGGTGTTCGACAAGTCGTTTGGGAACCCTGCGGCGATACTGCCAAACGCCTCCACGGCGCACGAGGTAGGTGGCGGTCTGATAGCCGAACGCAGGTTTGGCAGGTCGGAGGAAGGGCTGCATCGACGGCATGTCCTGACGCTGGTCGGACCGTCGTGCCTCAACGTCGAATGTGGCACAGCAATGTGTCACACCAATGTGGCACAGCGGCCCGGATGGATCGGGCTCAAGCGTGCGGCAACATTGGAGATTTTCAGCGATATCAACGAGCTGGCAGGTTTAAGTCCTTGACGGACTTGGTGGAGCCGAGGGGAATCGAACCCCTGACCTCTGCAGTGCGATTGCAGCGCTCTCCCATCTGAGCTACGGCCCCTGCCAGTCGTGCTCCGGCCATGGGTGCCGGCTGCGCTGATCTACTGGCCCGGCTTCCGCGTTGTCAAGCGAGAGGCCGAACAGGCGGAGCCAGAAGTGCGGCCGGCCAACTCACTGCGGGAAAAGCCCGGATAAACGGTCAGAGGAGACGGCGTCCAACGTCTATTTCTCATTGTCAGGGCGTCAAGCGGGCGCGCAATCATCGCCAATCGTTGCAAAGTCCGGCGGCTGGTCCTCCTGGACGTCGACATCCGGAATGACGTCGGGCCGGGGTGCGCTGGCCGGAGCGGTGATGCTGTCGGCCCCTGGCCGAACCGTGAGCCAATCCATCAGTGTGGCGACATCGGCGGGACCGCGCTCCTCGAGGTCCGTCCCGCACCCCATCCACCGGCACCATTCGACGACGCGCTCCATAGCATCGCGAGCATCCGTGCCGGCGTAAATGTTGTTCCCCTTGAGAGGGTATATCGCATTGGTCGTCAACCTCTCATTAACCTCAATGAATGATGATCAAGGCCGTCGTGGTGACACATTCAGGCTGCATGCGGGTGTAGTCCGAGGCAGTCGGGGACGGTGGACGACAAAATTTCGTGCGTAATCCGGCGGGGCCCAGACCTCCCGGCGAGTTGGGACTTTCGTATGCGTTCGGCCTCGTTCTCGTCAGTTTTCGCGGGCATTGCTGCGATCGCTACCGCTACGATCGCGGTTCAGGCGGCACCGGCTGCGGCACAGCAACTCACATCGGCCGAAATAACCGAGCTGGTGCCGGGAGCGACGGTCAACATCGACACGCCGCTGGATGTGAAACTGCCCATCCGGTTCAATCCCGACGGCACCGTATTCGGCACCGCAGGCAAGCTCGAATTCTATCTCAAGTCTCCGACCGACCGCGGTCGCTGGTGGGTTGCAGACGACAAACTCTGCCAGAAATGGCGGCGCTGGTTCGACGCGAAGACTACCTATCTCACGCTGACGCGTTCTGGGGACAAATTCGCCTGGGCGCGGGACGACGGCAC
>ERZ761609.2002-NODE-2002-length-16248-cov-43.294016_pt1 | contig 16248 bp, 14 predicted proteins | sample MGYA00511163_ERZ761609 | MGnify/ENA primary metagenome ERZ761609 (study PRJEB28899, sample SAMN02445070) | bioreactor sludge metagenome | biome: EBPR sludge | place: Australia: Brisbane, Thorneside Wastewater Treatment Plant | collected 2011-12-16 ... | reverse complement strand
GCATACGAGATTGGTCAGTGACTAGAGTTCAGACGTGTGCTCTTCCGATCTCTCCGCCGCGCCATTGTCCAGATGCCAGCGCGCCGCCGCGCCCAGCGCCGCAATGCCGGCCACATTCTCCGTGCCCGCGCGGCGCTCGCGTTCATGACGCCCGCCAAAAAGCTGGCCCCGGACCTTCACCCCCTCGCGCACGTACAACGCGCCCACCCCCTTCGGCGCGCCCAGCTTATGCCCGCTGATCGTGTACAAATCCACGCCCAGCTCACGAACATCCAGCGAAAGCCGGCCGGCCGCCTGCACCCCGTCGCTGTGGACCAGCGCGCCCGCCTCGCGCGCCAGCCGCGCAACTTCGGCAATGGGCTGCACGGCCCCCGTCTCATTGTTGACGTGCATCACCGATACCAGGTCCGTCTCCGGACGCAGCAGGGCAGGGAAGGCGTCCAGGTCAATCACTCCCTCGCCCGTCACCGGCGCCTGCGTCACGGCCACCCCGCGCCGATCCAGTTCCGCCGCCGCCGCCAGCACCGCCGGGTGCTCGATGGCCGAGACAATCACATGCCGCGCCGCGCAGCCGAACAATGCCAGGTTGTCCGCCTCCGTGCCGCCGCTGGTGAAGACGATCTCCTTCGCCGACGCCCCCAGCATCGCCGCCACGTCGCGCCGAGCCGCCTCCACCAGTTGCCGCGCTGCCTGTCCGTCCTGATGAATGCTCGAAGGGTTGCCGAACGCCTCGCGGGCCGCGCCTGTAAAGGCTTCCATCGCCTCCGGCGACACCGGGGCCGAGGCGTTGTAATCAAAGTAGAATCTCATCGCAGCGCCCAGCGTGAACCCGCTATGCTGTTAGTTTAACAGCCCTTATGCCCGCCGCTCCACGCCTGATTACGTTGATGACCGACTTTGGCCTCGCGGATCATTTCGTCGGCGTGATGAAGGGTGTCATCGCCGGCATCGCCCCCCAGGCGCGCGTCATCGACATCACCCACGAAATCGCGCCCTTCCAGATCGCCCAGGCCCGCTACCTGCTCGCGCAGACTTACCCCTACTTCCCGCCGCGCACCATCCACGTCGTGGTGGTGGATCCGGGTGTCGGCAGCGCTCGCCGTCCCCTGCTGGTCGAGGCCGCCGGGCAGCTCTTCATCGGTCCGGACAATGGCATTTTCGGCGACCTGCTGGCCCTGCCCAAGGCCAAGGTCCGTGAACTCACCAACCCCGCGCTCTGGCTCCCGCACGTCAGTTCCACCTTCCACGGCCGCGACATCTTCGCGCCCGTCGCGGCCCACCTGGCCGCCGGCGCCTCGCCCGCGAAAGCCGGCAAGCTGATCAACGACGCCCTGCGCCAGCGCTCCCTCGCCCCCGTCCGCACCGGCAAACGCTACTGGACCGGCGAGGTGGTGCACGTGGACCGCTTCGGCAATCTCATCACGAACCTTGCGCCTCTCGACCTGCCCGAACTCGGCCGGCGGCGCGCTGTGCTCAAAATCGGCTATGAGGTGATCGACGGACTCTCGACCAGCTATTCGGCCGCGCCGCTGGGCGCCGTGGTGGCGGTGGTGGGGAGCGGCGGAACCATTGAAATCGCGGTCAACCAGGGCCGGGCCGATCGCAAGCTGGGCGTCGGCCCGGGCAGCCCGGTCGATCTCGAACTCGTCTAGCGGCTACAGCCCCACTGCGGCGGGCAGGCTCGATTGCGCGTCGTCCAACCGCTTGCGCAGTTCCCGCTCATAACCTTCCACCGCGCTGTGGATCACGATCTCGAAATAGCGCCCCAACACGCGCAGCAGCTCCATCTCCTCGTACACTTCCAGCGCCGTCATCGAAAGGTTTTGCTCGGTCGCGAACGAGGCGATCTTGCGCTTGATCAACTGGATCTTCAACACCATCTCGTGCAGCGGCACCCCTGCGCGGCAGCGCCGCTCCCCCAACGACTGGTACCGGCGCACCAGTTCTTCCTCGGTCATTCCCTCCAGCCACAGCCGGAGATTGCTCACCAGATCCCGCGCACGCTCCCGGATTTCAGCGTCACTCAGGCTGTGGTACTTGCGGAGCCGGGCGTCACGTCGGCCGTGGGCGATCACTTCGGCGGCAATTCGCTCCCAGTTGCGGTCAATGCGGTCCAGCAGGCGCGCGGATAGCATGGTGGTTCTTCTCTCCTTTCACACACACAGAATTGTTTACAGCTATGAAGCGGTTGACGACCCGGAATCGCGCCCGGTTGCGAAAATCGTACTTCTTTCGTCTGTTTTTCCGCCACCGGTTGGTGCGCCTCCGGCCGGTGCGCTAGACTCGGGATTACCAACCCTCCATGAAGCCCGTTGTGCACCCGCCCTCCCGCGCCGCGGAGTTCCGCGAGCGTCTGGCCCACCGCGTCCTCGTCTCCGACGGAGCCATGGGCACGATGCTCTACGGGCGCGGCATCTTCATCAACCGCTGCTTCGACGAGCTCAACCTCTCGCAGCCCTCGATGGTGAAAGAGATCCACGAGGAATACGTCAAGGCGGGCGCGGAAATCCTGGAGACCAACACCTACGGCGCAAACCGTCCCCGGCTTGAAACCTTTGGTCTCGCAGACCGCCTGCTCGACGTAAACCGCGCCGGCGTCCGTCTGGCCCGCGAGGCGGCCGAAGACCATCCGGACGTCTTCGTTGCGGGCTCCATCGGGCCGCTCGGGCTGCACATCGAACCCCTTGGACCCACCTCCTTCGCCGAAGCGCGCGCCCATTTCTTCGAACAGGCGCAGGCGCTGGTGGAAGCCGGGGTGGACCTGCTGCTGCTGGAAACCTTCGGCTCCACCGCGGAGCTGCGTGAAGCGCTCGCCGCTGCCCGCCAGGCCGCCGGCGAGCAGATGGTGCTCATCGCCCAGATGACCATTGGCGACGACGGCCGCCTGCTCGACGGGACCGAACTCGAGGACTTCACCCGCTTCCTCAACGAATCGCCCGCCGACGTAATCGGCCTGAACTGCTCGGTCGGGCCGAAGGCCATGTTCGAAGCCGTCGAGCGGATGCTGACACTCACCCGGAAGCCGATCAGCGCCCTGCCCAACGCCGGACATCCCACCAAGGTCGAAGGCCGCAACATCTACCTGAGCAGCCCCGAATACGTGGCGCAATATGCCCGGCGCATGCTCTGGGCTGGCGTGCGGATCGTCGGCGGTTGCTGCGGTACCACGCCCGAACACATCCGCGCCATCCGCAGCGAAGCCCGCAGCCTCCAACCGGGACACCGGTCGCTGCAGGCCGTCGTGGGCGAGCCCAAAGCCCGCGCGCAGGCCATGGAGAAGGTGCAGGTGGCGGACAAATCCGCCCTCGGCGCCAAACTCGCCGCGGGCCAGTTCGTCGCCTTCGTCGAAATCCTGCCGCCCCGCGGCGTTGATCCATCGAAGGAGATCGCCGGTGCGCGCCAGTGTAAGGACGCCGGCATCGACGCCATCAACGTGCCCGACGGCCCGCGCGCCTCTGCCCGGCTCAGCGCCCAGGTCACCTGCCAGTTGATCGAACGCGAAGCCCGCATTGAAAGCGTTCTCCACTTCTGCTGCCGCGACCGCAACATCCTCAGCATCCAGAGCGAACTGCTCGGCGCCCACGCCGCCGGCATCCGCAACCTCATCTGCATCACCGGCGATCCCCCGCGCATGGGCGCTTATCCGAACGCCACCGCCGTCTTCGATGTGGACGCGATCGGGCTTGCGAACATCGTCAACAATCTCAACCACGGCCTCGACATCGGCGGCAACGCGATCGGCTCGCAAACCGCACTGCTGCTGGGCGTGGGCGCGAATCCCGGCGCGCTCAACCTCGATGAAGAGATCCGCCGCACCCGCTGGAAAGTGGAAGCGGGCGCCGAGTACATCGTTACGCAGCCCGTCTTCGACCTCGCCCTGCTCGAAGAATTCCTCCACCAGATCCGCGAATTCCGCGTTCCCGTCATCGCCGGCATCTGGCCGCTCACCAGCTATCGCAACGCCGAGTTCATGGTGAACGAACTCCGCGTCCCGGTGCCCGAGCCCTACATGGAGCGCATGCGCGCCGCCGCCTCGCCCGAAACCGCGCGCGCCGAAGGCGTCGCCATCGCCCAGGAGATGGTGCGCCGCGTGCGCCCCCTCGTGGAAGGCGTGCAACTAAGCGCCCCGTTCGGCCGCTACGAAATGGCCATCGAGGTTGCCCAGGCCATCGGGCCGCGATAAGCTGATAAGTTTCTCTCTTATTGTGGCCACTGACCTCATCGAAATCGACCCCGAGCAGCCCAGCGTAGAGGCCATCGAACGCGCTGCTATCGCCGTCCGCCGCGGCGAAGTCCTCGCCATCCCCACCGATGCCCTCTACACCCTCGTCGCCGACCCGTTCAATCTCCACGCCGTCGGCCGCGTCTTCGCCGCCAAGGGCCGCGACCAGCATCGCTCGCTCCCGCTCCTGGTCAGCGACTTCCTGATGGCCGAGGATCTGGTCACCGAACTGCCCGCGCGCTTCTATCTGCTCGCCCGCCATTTCTGGCCCGGCCCGCTCTCCATCATCGTCCCCGCCTCGGCCAAAATTCCCCTGAAAGTCACCGGCAACACGGGCCGCCTCGCGCTGCGCCAGTCGCGTTCCCGCGTGGCGCAGGCGCTGCTGGACTGGCTCGGCCAGCCTCTCATCGCCACCTCGGCCAACGTCAGCGGCATGCCCACCTGCAACACAGGCATTGAGGTCTTCGGCACCATGGACGGCCGCGTCGATCTCGTCCTCGATGGCGGTTTGTGCGTCGGCCACGGCTCCACCACGGTTGATGTCACCGAGCCTTACTGGCGCATCATCAAGTCCGGCGCCGTCACCGAAAAAGAGATCGCCGAATGTCTCGACGGCGCCTGAGCCGCCGATTTTTCTTCCCTCCCAAGGGCCGGTTACGTTATCCTGACAGTCATGGAGCGCTGCTGCAATGCAGGTGCACCGGTCTCAAAATTGATCCGATATCATTGAATCCGGAGTCTGACTCGGATGAAGCGCTGGTGAGCATGCTCTGAGAAGAGAAGCCTGAAGGCGCTCGGCGGACTCCCCCCGTGTTCCTATCGGGGTCGATTCAGAGGCCGGCACGGCCCCGTGGGGCGCTCCACCTTTTCGCGGTTCTCGCGCCGCGGCTTCTGATCCGATGAACCTTCTTTTTATTGGCGACATTTATGCCTCTGCCGGCCGCCGGATTCTCGCGGAAAACCTCCAGCGTCTGATCAGCGAGGAGAAAATCGACCTCGCCATCGCCAACGGCGAAAACGCCGCGGGCGGCTTCGGCATCACTCCGCCCATCGCCGAGGAACTACTCAGCCTCGGCATCGACGTCATCACCACCGGTAACCACGTCTGGGACAAACGCGAAATTTACGACCACTTCGCCCGTCAGCCTCGCCTGCTCCGGCCGGCCAACTACGCCGCCGAGTTGCCTGGCTCGGGCCTCTACCAGGGCGTGGCCCGCAACGGGGTCCCCTTCGCCGTGCTCAACCTCCAGGGCCGTGTCCACCTGCCCGCCCTCGATTGCCCTTTCCGCACCGCCGATGCCCTGCTGCGCACTCTGCCTGCGGAGGTCAAAGTCATCTTCGTTGACTTCCATGCCGAAGTCACCAGCGAAAAGATGGCTCTCGGTTGGTATCTCGACGGGCGCGTCTCCGCCCTCATCGGCACCCACACCCACATCCCCACCGCCGACGAGCGCGTCCTCCCCGGCGGCACCGCCTATCAGACGGACTCCGGCATGACCGGTCCTTACGATTCAGTCATCGGCGTGGACAAGAAACTCATCATCCAGCGCTTCCTCACCCAGTTGCCGATGCGGTTTGAATCCGCCAAGGGTGGTGTCGAACTGCACGGCGCAATTGTCACCGTTGACCCGCTCACCGGACGCGCCTTCAAGATCCGCCGGTGCGAAATTACTGCGTCCTGAACCCACCCCCCGGCTCGCGGTAGTATCGAAGAAAATCCACCATGCCGCCTCCCGCACTCCCCGCGTGGGATGAACCCTCCCTGCTCGCCGTCTGCGGCCAGGCCGCGGCTCTTGCTGCCCGCCTCGCGGGCGGATTCGCCGGCGTCGCCTGGCTCACCGAGCGCGAGGGCGTGCCCGGCGAATGGTTGGTCACCGGCGCAGCCCCTCCCCTCTGGCGCCCCCACGGCGCCGCTGAGCCCCATCCTTGGGCCCAGCATGAACCCCTGATCCGGCTCCCCGTCCCGGGCGCCAACGCCCTCACGTTGGCGGCCCGCTGCGATGCCTGCCTCGACGTGTTGCAGGAGGTGGCCGTGCTGCTTTCGGCCGGTTCGCTTACCTCTACCGCCCCCCGCCTGCGCCAGATCTTCGAATCCACCCGCGACGGCGTCTTCCTGGTGGACCGCGAATGGCGCATCGTGTACATCAACCATCAGGGCGCGAAGCTGCTCTATTCCACCCCAGCCGCGCTCACCGGCGCCATTCTTTGGGAGCGCTTTCCCGAAGCCGTCGGCTCCCGCTTCCAGCAGATCTACGAGCGCATCTTCGCCACCGGCAACAGCGAGTCCTTCGAAGAGTACTTCCCGCCGATGGATATCTGGTTTCAGGTGGACGCCTTCATCTCCGGCGAGGAGTTATGCGTCTTCTATCGGAATATCAACCAGCAGGTCGCTGAACGCGAACGCCTCCTGCGCATGGAAGCCGAACTCCGCCTCGCGCTCAATCGGCTTCGCCGCGTCGCTGACGAATCGCAGGATCTGATCTGCACCTGGAGCGCCGACGGCCGCTTCGAACGCGTCAATTCGGCCTCACTGCGCATCCTCGGCTACCAACCCGCGCAACTCCAGGGCCAGCCGTTTCTTGACTTTGTGGCGGAAGAGGACCGCGCGGCCTCCATCGAAATCACCCGCCGTATCCTTGATGGCGAGCGCGTCGGCAACTTCCAGAACCGCATGCTCGCCGCCGACGGCCGCGTCGTCCATGTCGCCTGGTCCTCGGTCTGGATTGGTGAGGATTCTGTCGGCTTCGCCATCGGACGCGACATCTCCGATCAGATGGCCGCCGCCGAACGCCTCCGCGAAAGCGAACAGCGCTACCGGCTCATCTTCGATGAACACCCCGCGTGCATGTGGATCTACGACGACGAAACCCACCGCATGCTCGCCGCCAATCAGGCCGCCCTGGACGGCTACGGTTACAGCCGCGAAGAGTTTCTGAATCTAACCATCCTCGACCTGGTCCACCCCGATGAAGTCGAAATCGCCCGCCACCGGCTGTTGGTCGAGCGTACCCCGGGCCCGCGCGTCGGCGTCTGGCTCCACCGGCGCAAGGACGGCGAGCCCGTCGTCGTCCAAGGATGGTCCATGCCCATGACGATGGACGGCCGCCGCGTCCGCCTCGGCGTGGCTATCGACGTCACCCGCGAACGCCAGCTGGAAGACCAACTCCGCCAGGCCCAGAAAATGGAGGCCGTCGGCGAACTCGCCGGCGGCATCGCCCACGACTTCAACAACCTGCTCACCGTCATCAACGGCTATGCCGAAATGGGCAGAAAGGCCGCCTCCGGCACCCCGCTCGAATCCATGCTCCGCTCCATCGAGCAGGCCGGCGCCCGCGCCGCCTTGCTCACCCGCCAGTTGCTCGCCTTCAGCCGCCGCCAGGTCCTCCAGCCCCAGGTCCTCGACCTCAACGACCTGATCCGCTCCATGGAGCCCATGCTCCGCCGCGTCCCCGCCGAGAGCGTCGATTTCGTTCTCGACCTTGACCCCTCCCTCACGCCCATCCGCGCCGACGCCGGCCAACTCGAACAGGTCCTGCTCAACCTCGTCGTCAACGCCCGCGACGCCCTCGAAGGCCGCGCCGGCCGCATCGCCGTCGAGACCTTCAACGTCACGCTCGACGAAGAATACGCCGCCACCCATCCCGGCGTCGCCCCCGGCCCCTACGTCCTGCTCACCGTCACCGACTCCGGCCACGGCATGGACCAGGCCACCGCCGGGCGCATCTTCGAACCCTTCTTCACCACCAAAACCCGCGGGCGCGGCACCGGCCTCGGCCTGCCCATGGCCTATGGCATTGTCAAACAAAGCGGCGGCCACATCGGCGTCTATTCCGAACCCGGCGTCGGCACCACCATGAAGGTCTATCTGCCCGCCGCGCAGGGCGCGGCCCCGGACGCCGCCCCCGCCCCGCAACCGGCTTCCCACGTCCTGCCCGGCGGATCGGAAACCATCCTCCTCGTCGAGGACGACGAGCGCGTCCGCGAGTTCACCGCCCTCGTGCTGCGTCCGCTCGGCTACCGCCTCATCGAAGCCGCCGACGGCCACGCCGCCCTCGACGCCGCCGCGGCCGAGCCCGGCGAGATCCACCTCCTGCTCACCGACGTCGTCCTGCCCCGCCTCAGCGGCCGCGAAGTGGCCCAGCGCCTCGCCCCCCGCCGTCCCGCCATGCGCGCCCTCTTCGTCTCTGGCTACACCGAAAACGCCATCGTCCACCACGGCGTCCTCGATGCCGGCCTCAACTTCCTGCCCAAACCCTTCAGCCCCGAATCCCTCGCCAGCAAGGTCCGCGAAGTCCTCGACCAGCCGCTCCGCCCCCGCTGCGTGTTGATCGCCGGCGGCTCCCTCCAGTGGCGCACGGAATCTCAGGAGCAGCTTCGCCAGGCCGGCTACGTCGCCATCCTCGCCGCCAACGCCGCCGATTGCCTCCGCAACACCCGCCGCCGCGCCGTCGATCTCGTCCTCTCCCCCCTCGACCTCCCCGGCCACTCCGCGGCGGAATCCCTCGCCTTCTTCCGCAAGGAATTCCCCCACATCCGCGTCGCCGCTCCCGGCCCATCCGCCGCCGCCGCGGACTTCATCGCCGATCCCGCCAGCCTCGCCGCCAGCATCCGCGCCCAGATCGGCTGACGCCTCAATTGGCCAGCGGCGTCTCCCCCGGCAGCAGGCTCCCCAGATAATCGTTCGTGAAATCCACCTTCAATTCCACCCACAGCAGCAGGTGGTCCGACATCTGCCAGGTGATCCACTCACGGTTGTAATACGCCCGCTTCTCCTCTTCCGTCCTCGGCTGCCCCTTCTTCGCCCCCTGCGTGTGGAAGTCGCGCAAATGCGCCGGCATGTGGTCGTGATATGCCTCGAAATCCTCTTCCCGGTACACCGCGTCCCGGAAATCGAACGTCCCCGCCGAGCCAAACTCCAACCGCCGGTCCTGCTGCCGGAATGCGATCTGGTCGTAAAACTTGTTCTTCCCCAGATTCGTCCGGAACCCCTGCAACGCCGCCGGAATCTCAAAGCCGCTCTCCCGCAACGCCTCCATCGTCCGGTGCTGGGGGCTGATGATGTTGAAGTCGCCCAGCAGAATGTAATCGCCCGGCTCCTTCTCCTGCAGCTCCTTAAAATGCCCCGCAATCCGCCGGATCTCCTCAATCCGCCGCTCCAGTTCGTCCCCCGTGTCCTTGCCAAAGTAAATATGCACGGTGGACAAATTGAACTGGAACCATCCCGCCCGAAAACTCGCCAGATAGGGCGTCCGCGCGAATTGCAGCCCGTCGCCCGCCTGCCCCGGTGTCGTCACCAGCCGCGTCTTCGGCAACACCACCTGCCCCGCCAGGTTTGTGAACTTCACCCGCTTCCAGTTGTATACGAACGCCATCCGCTCCTGCCCCCCCGAGCTGCCCTCCGTCACCGCCGTCACGATAAACGTCCAGTCCTCGCCCAGCAGCTCCACCACCCTCCGCAGCGGCGTCAGATCCCGGTTCACCTCCTGCACCGCCACCAGGTCAAACCGCGCCAGAATCTCCGCGATGTAGTGGAACGCCTCCCTCAGCCGCGGCCCGTGCCCAAACTTGTTCGAGTCGAAATCGCGGATGTTCCACGTCGCCAACAGCAGCGAATCCGGTCCCGGTTTCGCTACCTTCTCGTCCAGCGCCGCCCGCAGCGCCAGCAGCCTCTCGATCACCCGCGAACGTTCAACGTCGCCGTAACTGGGAATGGACCGGTAGTGTGGCATGACCGAATCATGACAGAATTCCGGCCCGGTGGCGACGCCAACCCGCTAATCTTCGTCGTGCTGCGCCGCCAGCTTGTGCACCACGCCCAGGTCCTCCAGCGTCGTCACATCGCCCGACACCGTATGCGATGTGACAATCTCCCGCAGCAGCCGCCGCATGATCTTCCCGCTCCGCGTCTTCGGCAGCGCCTCGGCGAACCGGATCTCCGCCGGACGCGCGAACGACCCGATCTCATGCGCCACCCACTGCCGCAACTCCTGCCCCAACTCGTGATGATCCCAGTTGCCTTCCTTCAGCGTCACGAAGCAGCATACGGCCTGCCCCGTAATCTCATGCGGCTTGCCCACCACCGCCGCCTCCGCCACTGCCCGGTGCCGCACCAGCGCGCTCTCCACCTCCATCGTGGACAACCGGTGGCCGCTCACATTCATCACATCGTCCACCCGGCCCAGAATCCAGAAGTACCCATCCGCGTCCCGCCGCGCCGCGTCGCCCGTGAAATAAATCCCCGGAATGCGGCTGAAATACTGCTGCTCGAAGCGTACCGGATCGCCCCAGATATTGCGGATCATGCTCGGCCACGGCCGCTTCACAATCAGAAACCCTTCCTGGTCCACGCCTACCGGATTCCCGTCGAAATCCACCACCTCGGCCAGAATCCCCGGCATCGGCAGCGTCCCCGAACCCGGCTTCAGCGGCACCGCGCCCGGCATCGGCGCGATCAATATGCCGCCCGTCTCAGTCTGCCACCACGTGTCCACAATCGGGCACCGCCCGCCGCCAATCACCCGGTGATACCACTCCCACGCCGCCGGATTGATCGGCTCGCCCACCGAACCCAGCAGCCGCAGGCTCGACAGATCATGCTTTGCCGGCAGCGCCTCGCCCTGCTTGATCAACGCCCGGATCGCCGTCGGCGACGTGTAGAACACCGTCGCCTTGTACTTCGCCGCGATCGCCCACCACCGGTCCCAGCCCGGATGGTCCGGCGCGCCCTCGTACATCACCTGCGTCGCCCCCGCCGCCATCGGCCCGTACACGATGTAGGTGTGCCCGGTCACCCAGCCAATATCGGCCGAACACCAGTACACATCCTCGTCTTTCAGATCAAACACCCACTTCATCGTCATCCGCGCGTGCAGCAGATACCCCCCCGTGGTATGCAGAATCCCCTTCGGCTTGCCCGTCGTGCCTGATGTATACAAGACAAACAGCGGATGCTCGGCGTCCAGCCGTTCCGGCTCGCACTCCTCCGCTTGCCCTTCCACCAGCGTGTGCCACCACACGTCGCGCCCTTCCGTCATCGCCGCGCCGGACTTCGTCCGTTCATAGACGATCACGTGCTGCACCGTCGGACAATCGCCCAGCGCCTCGTCCACCGCCGGCTTCAGCTTCACTTCCTTGCCCCGCCGCCAGCCGCCATCGGCCGTGATCACCACCTGCGCCTCCAGATCCTGAATCCGCGCCTTCAGCGCTTCGGCCGAAAACCCGCCGAACACCACGCTGTGCGTCACCCCGATCCGCGCGCACCCCAGCATCGCCACCACCGCCTCGGGCACCATCGGCATGTAGATCACCGCCCGGTCGCCCGCCTTCAGCCCCAGTTGCTTCAGCCCGTTCGCGAACCGGCACACCTCCGCCAGCATCTCCGCGTAGGTCAACTGCCGCGTATCGCCCGGCTCGCCCTCCCACAACAGCGCCACCTTCCCGCCCTTGCCCGCGGCCACGTGCCGGTCCAGGCAGTTCGCGCTTGCATTCGTCTTCCCATCCACAAACCACTTCACAAACGGCGGATGCCATTCAAAAACGTGCGACCATTTTTCGTACCAAAGAATCTCTTTTTCGGCTAATTCCCCCCAAAATTGCTCAGGATTTTCTTCAGCGCGCTGGCAAAGCTCGCGATAAGCCTCCATGCTGCCCACATGGGCGGAGGCGGAAAAATCCTGCGGGGGAGCGAACACGGCTGTCTCTGACATGGCTTTCCTGCGAGTTTAGCAAACCCGCCCCCGCGCGCCTCAACGCCCCGGCCGCAGCACCTTGCCCAGAAACGCCCAGATCTCCCGCCGCGATTCCCGCGCCAGCCGCGTGTCCAGCCGGTTGAACGCATGCCCGCCCGGCGCGTTCTGATAGACCTTGTACTCAAACGTCTTGCCCGCCGCCGTCAGCGCCGCGATCAGCCGCTCCACCTCCAGCACGTTCACATCCTCATCGTTCGTCGTCGTGTGGATCAGCAGCGGCGTCGCCAGCTTGTGCGCGTGCGTCACCGGCGACCGCCGCAGATACTCCTTCACGTCCTCCTCCGCCGTCTTGCCGATGTGATATTCGGCCGAAAACAGCCGCCGGTACGAGTCGCTCTTGTACCCCATCCGCGCCACCAGGTCGCTCACCGGCACCCCCGCATACGCCACCGCGTACGCCTCCGGCCGCTCGAAGATGCTCATCAGCGTGATCATCCCCCCGTGCGACCACCCCAGGATCCCCACCCGCTTCGGGTCCACGAACTCGAAGCTGTCCAGCGCCCATTCGCGCGCCGCCTCAATGTCGTCGTTCTCGCGCCCGCCATAGTCGATCTGTTCCCAAAACCCGCGCCCGTAGCCGTTCGAGCCGCGGTATTCCGGCGCAATCACCACGTAACCCTCCTCCATCATCTCCCTCACCAGCGACGCCGCCGCCGTCGAATGGTTCCCATGCACCCCGCCGTGGACATAGATCAGCATCGGGTGTTTCCGGCTCCGGTCCAGCTTCTTCGGCACGAAAGTGTAGGCCTGAATGATCAGCGGATTGCCCGCGCCCTGCGCCGTCGGGTTCGGCTGCCGCGCCGGCGGCGTGCTCGTGAAGCGCACCTTGTTCACCGCCGCGATGTCCTCCAGCTTGACGTGCCACATCAGGTCGTCCACCGCCTTCAGCATCTGGTCCACCGCATGCTGGTCATAGACCTGCGTTGGCGGCGCCGGCGCGGTCTGCGCCGCCGCGCACAGCACAAACACGAACACCAATCCCATGAGCTTCATAAACGCCAGTCTACGCCCTCAGCAGATCCGCGGCAGCAGCTCGCCGCTCAGTTGATCCAACACCCGCCGTCCCCCCAGCGCCCCGCGCACCACCACCTCGCCGCGCCCCTCCGCGCCCACCACGCCCGCCAGCGTCGCCTGCCCGTCAAACTGCCGCAAAATCCCCAGCGCCCGCTCCGCATCAGCCGCCGCCACCAGCGCGCAGAACCGCCCCTCGTTCGCCACATACATCGGATCCAGCCCCAGAAACTCGCACGCCCCCCGCACCGCCGCCGGCACCCTCACCTGCGTCTCCTCGATCTCGATCTCCACGCCCCGCGTCCGCGCGATCTCGTTCAGCGCGCTCGCCAGCCCGCCCCGCGTCAGATCCCTCAGACAGTGGATTTCGACGCCCGCCCGCAACATCGCCTCCACCGGCGCCCACAGCGGCGCGGTGTCGCTCACGATCTCCGTCTCGAACGCCAGCCCTTCGCGCACCGACATCACCGCCACGCCGTGCGCCCCCAACTCGCCGCTCAGCAGCACCGCATCACCGGGACCGATCAGCGCCGGGCCCACCCGCGCTCCGTATTCGATCATTCCGACGCCCGCCGTCGTGATGAACATCCCGTCCGCCGCGCCCCGCTCCACCACCTTCGTGTCGCCCGTCACAATCTCCACCCGCGCCGCCCGCGCCGCCCGCGCCATGTCGCCCACCACGCGCCTCAGCGTCTCCAGCGGCAACCCCTCCTCCAGGATGAAGCCCGCGCTCAGCCACCGCGGCCGTGCGCCGCACATCGCCAGGTCATTCACCGTGCCGTTCACGGCCAGGTCCCCGATCGAGCCGCCCGGAAAGAACAACGGCCGCACCACATAGGAATCGGTCGTGAACGCGAGCGACCCGTCCAGCCGCGCCCCGTCGTGCCGCTCGTGCGCCGCCACGCCGCCAAACTCGGGCAGAAACACTTCCTCGATCAGCCGGTCCATCATCCGGCCGCCGCTGCCGTGCGCCATCACCACTCGATCACTGGCCATAGCGATAATATGCCGCGCACGCGCCTTCGCTCGAAACCATCGGCGCGCCCAGCGGATGTTCCGGCGTGCACCGGCCACCAAACGCCGGACACGCCAGCGGCTTCAGCCGCCCTTGCAGCACATCCCCGGCGCGGCATTCGCCCGCCTCCTCCCGCGCGTCTGCCCTCAACCCGAACCGCCGCTCCGCATCCAACCCCGCGTACTCCGCGCGCAACCGCAGCCCGCTGCCCGCAATCACGCCCAGCCCCCGCCACTCGCGGTCGCATACCTCGAAGACCTCCGCCACCACCCGCAACGCCGCCGCATTCCCGCTTCGCCGCACTGCGCGTGCATATTGGTTTTCGACCACCGCCCGCCCCGCCTCCAATTGCCGCACCGCCATCAGCGTCCCTTCCAGCAGGTCCGCCGGTTCAAACCCGGTCACCACCACCGGCGTCCGGAACTCCCGCGCCAGCTCCTCCCACGCCTCATAGCCGGCTACGGTGCACACGTGTCCCGGAGCCAGGAACGCCTGCACGCCGCTCCGACCGCCCTCAAGAATCGCCCGCACCGCCGGCGGCGCCAGCACATGCGCCACCAGCAGGCTGAAGTTCCGCAGCCCCAGCCGCGCCGCCTGCCAGGCCGCCATCGCATTCGCCGGAGCGGTCGTCTCGAAGCCCACTGCGAAGAACACTACCTCGCGCCCCGCATCCGCCTGCGCCAGCTTCAGCGCATCCAGCGGCGAGTACACCACTCTCGCATCCGCGCCCTCCGCCCGCGCCTCCAGCAGGCTCCGCCGCGTCCCCGGCACCCGCATCATGTCTCCGAACGACGCCACCGTCACCCCCGGCCGCAGCGCCAGCTCCACCGCGGCGTCAATCAGCCCCACCGGCGTCACGCACACCGGGCACCCCGGGCCGTGGATCAGCTCCACCCCCTCGGGCAGCAGCGCCGTCAGCCCCGATTTCAGAATCGTGTGCGTCTGCCCCCCGCACACCTCCATGATCGACCACCGCCCCCGCGCCGCCGCGCGCAACTCCGCCGCCAGCGCATGCGCCACCGCCGGGTCGCGGTATTCGTCCACGTGCTTCACGGGCCTTCGCCTTCTTCGCCCAAACCCAACGCCCGCAGCGCCGCCAGCCTCTCGGCCGCCTCGCGCTCGTCCACCACCTCCAGCGCAAAGCCTGCGTGCACCAGAACATAATCGCCCACCCGCGCTTCGGGCGTGAACGCCAGGCTCACCTCGCGCCGCACTCCGCCGAAGTCCACCAGCCCGCAGCGGGACTCCGCCTCGCCCCCGCGAAGCTCTTCAATCCGCGCCGGAGCCGCCAGGCACATCGTCTTACCGCGCCTCCCGCGCCGCCACCCACTCCACCCACGCCTCCAGCCCATCGCCCGTCCGGCTCGACACCTCGAAGATCTCCGCCCGCGGGCTCACCATCCGCACGCTCTCCCGCAGCTCTGCAATCGACACGTCGCAGTAGGGCGCCAAATCGATCTTGTTCAACACCACCGCGTCGCTCTGATGGAACATCCGCGGGTACTTGCGCGGCTTGTCCGCGCCTTCGGCCGCGCTGAACACCGTCACCCGCCACCCCTCGCCCAGATCGTACGCCGCCGGACACACCAGGTTGCCGATGTTCTCGATGAACAATAGATCGGGCGCTTCCATCTCCAGCCCGCGCGCCGCCTCGCCCACCATTCGCGCATCCAGGTGGCAAGAGTTCACGTTGATCTGATGCGCCGCCACGCCCACCGCGCGGATGCGGCTCGCATCCAGGTCCGTTTGCAGGTCCCCTTCAATCACCGCGCACCGCCGCCGCCCGGCGAGCCGCGGCAGCGTCTTCTCGAGCAGCGTCGTCTTGCCCGCGCCCGGAGCCGACATCATGTTGACCACCGTCCACCCGCGCGCCGCAAACCACGCGCGGTTCTCCGCCGCCAGTTCATCGTTCTTCCGCAAGACCGGCGTTGCCAGCGTCACCGTCTCCATTACGCCGCCTCCACAAGTTCGAGCGACCGGACTTCCAGTTCCTGCCCCGCCACCACCTCCAGCGCCGCCCCGCACCCCGGACACCACAACACCAGCTCCGCGCCCGCCGTTCGCTCCTCGCCGCACCGCGCGCACCGCGCCCGCACCGGAATCCTTTCCACATGCAGCTTCACCCCCGCCATCGCCGTCCCCGCGCACAGCGCCTCGAAGGCGAACTCCAGCGCTTCGGCCACCACCCCCGACAGATCCCCCACCCTGACCACCCGACCCCTGCGGCACCACCGCCGGATTGACCGGACCAT
>ERZ761609.1998-NODE-1998-length-16269-cov-22.426792_pt1 | contig 16269 bp, 19 predicted proteins | sample MGYA00511163_ERZ761609 | MGnify/ENA primary metagenome ERZ761609 (study PRJEB28899, sample SAMN02445070) | bioreactor sludge metagenome | biome: EBPR sludge | place: Australia: Brisbane, Thorneside Wastewater Treatment Plant | collected 2011-12-16 ... | reverse complement strand
GCCTGGTGCCGCTTTTTTTGATACGCATTGTCATCTTTACTATGATGACTTTGACGCGGACCGTGCGGAGATGTTTGCGCGCGCGAAGGCTGTCGGCGTAAACACTTTTTTAAATGTGGGAGTGAATCTCGCCATTTCCAAAGTTTGTTTGGAGTACGCTGAAAAATATCCGAATGTCTATGCCTCCGCCGGCGTTCATCCTACGGAAGCTCACAAAGCCGCTGAAGAAGATTTTGCGGAAATTGAGGCTTTGCTGAAACACCCCAGGGTTGTTGCCTTGGGGGAAGTCGGCCTCGATTTTTATCATCAAGATTCTCCGCGTGATATTCAGGAAAAGGTTTTTATTCGCTTTTTAGAGATGCAGCAGCGCGTGAAGAAGCCTTTGATTATTCACTCACGCGATTGTTTCGACCGCTTGCTTGAGATGCTGCGTGATTTCGGTAAAGCGCCTTATGCGGGCGTGTTTCACTGCTTTACGGGTGACCGCGCGGTGATGAAGCAATGCCTTGACTTAGGTTTTCATATTTCTTTTTCCGGAATATTGACCTACAAAAAAAATGACGAATTGCGCGCGGCTTGCGCGGAATGTCCGCAAGACCGGGTTTTGATCGAAACGGATTGTCCGTATTTGCCGCCGCAAAGCATGCGGGGTAAGCGAAACGAGCCTGCGTTGATGCTGGAAACCGCTCAAATGGCGGCCCAGGTTCGCGGTGTTTCAGTTGAGGAATTGGCCCGGCTTACGACCCGGAATGGTTTTAAGCTGTTTGGCATAAAAGTGTAAGATTTCTGTTCAGAAAATCGGGTTTTGTCTTTACAATACTGCCCATGTCGATTTGGATTGGTCTCACAGGAAAAAATGGTTCGGGAAAAGGTGAAGCGGCCAAGTATTTGCAGTCTAAGGGATTTGCTTACTTTTCGCTTTCCGATGTGCTTCGTGAAGAAGCCAAAAAGCGTGGTATTGCCTCTACTCGCGACAGTCTTTATGCTCTCGGCAATGAAATGCGCTCCGAGCATGGTTCCGGCGTTCTCGCCAAAAAAGTTTTAGAGCAGCTGCAGCCGGGAAAAAATTACTGCATTGATTCTATTCGCCATCCCGATGAAGTCGGTGTTTTTCGTTCCTCAAAGCAGTTCTCTTTTATTGAGGTGTATGCCGATCCCCGTATCCGCTTTGAACGCATGCTGAAACGCGCCCGCGAAAATGACCCGACCACATTTGAGGCTTTTCAGGAGTTGGAGGTGCGTGAAGCCAAGAGTTCTGAATCGACTGCGCAGCGTTTAGATGCCACGATTAAGCTTGCGGATTACCGTGTGTCGAGCGATCAAAATCTTCCCGGTCTTTATCACGATCTTGACGAGCTTCTTGCCAAACTTCAGAAACTAGAACATTCTAGGGCTTAATCCGCATGGCGGGCTTCGCGGCATTCTGGCGTGAAATTCCTTCGTATATTGATCCCATTTTTTTCCGCTTAGGTTCTTTCGAAATCCGCTGGTATGGAATTTGTTATTTTCTCGCGATTTTTGTTTCCTTTTTGCTTTGCGCATGGCGGGTGAAGCGCAGGGAAACGACGCTGACACGGGCTTTGTTGGAAGACTATTATTTTTGGGTGATTTTGGGCGTGGTGATCGGCTCAAGACTTGGATATGTCTTTTTTTATCAATGGAGTTATTATTCCGCGCATCCTCTCGAGATTATTCTGCCGTTTCAATTTGACGGAGGTGTTCGGTTTACCGGTATCAGCGGGCTGTCATTTCATGGAGGATGGTTGGGCTCAACCGTTGCCACGTGGCTCTTTTGCCGCAAGCACAAGATCGAGTTTTGGAAGCATATCGATTTTATCGTAGCGTCAGTTCCCGCCGGGTATGCTTTTGGAAGATTGGGGAATTTCTTGAACGGCGAACTTTGGGGGCGCGCGACAGAATCTGCGATTGGGATGGTTTTTTCCAATGATCCGCTGGGCGTAGCTCGGCATCCTTCGCAGCTCTATGAGATTGCGGGGGAAGGCCTGCTGATTTTTCTTATTCTCTGGCCTTTGCGGAATAAAAACTATTTTGCGGGGTGGATTTTTTGCGCTTACGCGTTCTTTTATGGGCTTGTCCGATTCGGCATTGAGTTTTTTCGTGAGCCGGATGAACAGCTTGGGCTTTTGAGTTTGGGGCTTTCGATGGGGCAATGGCTTTGTGTGGGAATGATGGGGCTGGGGCTCGGTTTAGGTTTGTTTCTTTACAGGAGATCAAAAAAGTGAAAACGCAGGTTGTGATTGTCCACGGCTGGGCGGCCGATCCGGATTGTAATTGGTTTCAATGGCTTAAAACAGTTTTGGAAGAAGATGGTTTTGCATGCACGATTCCGGCTATGCCCAATTCCTTGAATCCGGTTTTGGCGGAGTGGGTTGAGTATCTTCACCAAACCGTTGAATCGCTGCCCAAAAGCGGAAAGCTGATATTCATCGGGCATAGTTTGGGCTGTGTTACGATTACTCATTATCTTGCCCGTAAAGAGAATGCTCATGCCGACGGCTGTGTTTTTGTGGCGGGGTTTAGCGGTAATATTCGTATTTTAGCGATCAAAGAGTTCTATGAAATTCCCGTTGATCTCAAAAAAGCCGGATCGAAAATTAAAAAAGCGGTTTCTATTTTATCTTTGAATGACAAAGCCGTGCCCCCTGAACGCAGCCGCGAATTCGCGCGCGAACTCGGCGCGGAAGTGGTGGAAGTGAACGGATACGGGCATTTTATGGGCAGTGAAGGTGTGACGAAATTGCCGATGATATTGCCGGAGATCCAGAAGCTACTTTGATCCCTTTCAGCAAAGCATCTTATCTGCTCAGACAGCTGATGCTTCGCTCAGAACTCGCATCTAAGATGCTTTGCCCGAAATGTATCGGCAAAGGTGGTGGGAAGGCTGTTGAATGGAGAAACGCGGAGCGTTTCCAGTATTTTTAAGGAAAGAAATGACGATTGAAGAATTGATCGAAAATTTTGAGCTGATGGAAAGCTGGGAAGATCGTTACAAGTATGTCATCGATCTGGGCAAGGCTTTGCCGCCCATGCCTGATTCTGAAAAAACGGAAGCGAATAAAGTGCAGGGGTGTATGAGTCAGGTTTGGTTTAAGTTTTTACCTTCGGCATCCGTTCCTTCCCGCATCGAGTTTTTGGCCGATAGCGATGCTTTTATTGTGAAGGGGCTTGCGGCTATTTTGCATTTGATTTATTCCGGTAAGACGAAAGAAGAGGCCTCTCAGGTTGACCTGGACGGAACCTTCAAGAAGCTGGGGCTTGAAAGCCACTTGTCGATGAATAGACGGAATGGTTTTTTTGCGATGGCTAACCGCATTCGTGAATTCGCGGAAAAAGGAAAAATATGAAAAAGTATTGGATTGTGTTGATTTTAGTTACGGCTGTTTTTCCTGCCTGGGCGGATGAAGAAAAGCTGACGCGTGTTCATAAGATTTTTGATTTGCCCGGTGTCTTTTCACGGGACGGTGTGTTGCAGGAGTCGATTGGGGTTGAAACTTTGGCCGGAATTGCTTCGCCGGTTTTGAAAGCGGGGCAAAGCTTTCCCGCGTCGGCCAAAATGAAATTCGGTATTTCCGCCGATTGCCAATGCGCTAAGTTTCGGCTGTTTCGCATGCCCGCGAACGGGGCTCAGCCTCCCGTCGAAATTAGTTATGACGCGGTGCGTGGATTTTCGTCTGATAATAAAACACTCGAAATTTTGTTTGAAATCACAGATAACCGCAAAGTGAAGCTGTCGGTTGAAGTGGCGGAAACTATTTTGCCCGGTCAGTTACTCGAGTGGGTTCCTGCGAAAGAAATTGTTTCTATTCCTCAACCCAAGGTTGAGCCTGTGGCCGCCAAGCCTGTTGAATCTGAGAAACCTGCCGCGCCCAAAGCCGAAGCAAAAGTCGAAAGCTTCAAAATAGCTTCCGCTCAGGTTGACTGCATGGGTGTTGCGCCGATGAAGTGTTTGTCGATTCAGCGTGAAGGCAAAACGGATTGGGAAAATTTTTATGATTCGATTCAGGGTTTTGATTATGAGCCCGGCTTTGATTATGAGGTAAAAGTCAAAGTGACTCCGGTTGAAAACCCTCCGGCAGACGCGTCTTCGCTGAGTTATGCGTTAGAAGAGCTGGTTGCTAAAGTACCGGCAGTAACCGAAGAAGAGAAAGTGCTGCATGATATTTGGGTTCTCAAAAGCGCGGATTCCAAGTTGTTAAACCCGGAAACATTAAAAAACAAACCTGTTTTGGAATTGCACGTGAAAAAAAGTGTTTATATCGGACAGGCGCCTTGTAATCGGTATTCCGGCGGAATGAAGGTGCTTGAAAACAACGCGATTAAGTTTGAAAGCGCGGCTGTAACGCGGATGGCCTGCGATGATCTTGCCGCGGAAACCGATTATTTTGCTTTACTGGAACGAGTTGATTCTTACCGGCGTGAAGGCTTAGAACTTATTTTGATAGCGGGCGATTTGGAAGTTTTGCGCTTCAAGAAAGTTGATTAAGCTTGCGGATGAAATTGAACGGAATGCGAAATCAGCTTTTTGTTTTCATAGACAAATTTTCCTGTAAAAAATTTATCCTGCTTAAGCCAATCCAGAAATAAAGTGTCGCCTTCCCAAAGAGGCAGTGATTTCAGTTTCGAATCTTCAATCCATTCCAAATGGCCTTCATCGCAGTCTTTGATGGTTCCCGTAAATTCAGTCGCGGTATAGAGAAACATTTGCCAATCTTGTCCCGCTTTGAAATTGGGGAAGGTGAGAAACCCATGCAGTTTCGGATTTTGAATGCGAAAACCGGATTCCTCTTCAACTTCACGAATGACGCATTCTTCTGGGGATTCGCCCGATAGAAATTTTCCGCCCAGGCCGTTCCATTTACCTTGGTGAATATCCTGATCTTTTTTGATGCGGTGCAGCATCAGGGTTTTTCCGCCTTGTTTAAGGTAGCAAAGCGTGCTCATGATGTTTATGTTTTGACTCATATTGCTAGTTTTAAATCTGAGGAACGGATTTTTTTATGCCCAATTGCCAATGATTTTGAATTATGCCTTCACAAACCAATTAACGGTTTCTATAATACCAAACCTTTTTCAACAAGCCATTTATTTTAAAGGTGTTATGTCAGCAAAAGAGATCCGTAATTCAATTTTAAATTGCGAAACCAAGGATGAAACCGGCCTGAATGATTTTCAGAAGCTGCCGGATGACTCGGGGATTGCAATCGATAAAGTCGGTATTAACAATTACCGCATTCCGCTTCAGTTCCGCCACCAGGACGGCACGGTGATGAGCCATGACGCAACGGTGAGCATGTACGTGAACTGCCAGTCGGGAAAAACCGGCATTAACATGAGCCGGCTCGGCGAAATTCTGATGCAGGAGTCCGCCAAGAACCCGGTCGACGGTGCTTTTTTCAAAAAAGTATTGCACCGCTTTCGCGCTGATATGCGTGATTCGGTCGAGGAAGATTTTTTTGACGGAGCTTACCTCAAAATTCGTTATGCCTATTCCATCAAACAGCCCAGTTTGAAATCCAACCGATGGGGTTGGCAGTATTACGATTGCGTTTTGGAAGGCCATGAAAATGCCAAGGGTGGTGTGCGGCTTTATTTGACCGTGGATTATAAATATTCTTCCACTTGCCCGTGCTCGCTTTCGATGTCGAAACAATACGAAAAAGATTTTGCCGCCGGAAAAGAATGGGAAGGCAACGGGATCGCGGTGGGACATAGTCAGCGTTCTTTGGCCAAGGTCACGATTCAGTATTCTCCCGATCAGGATTTTTGCGTAGAAGATTTGGTGGCGCTGATTCGTAAAGGGTTACCGACAGAAACACAAAGCATGGTGAAGCGCATTGACGAACAGGCTTTCGCGATCATGAACGGATCAAACCCGATGTTTGTGGAACATGCCACGCGCCGGCTTTCCAAGGTCTTGAACGCCGATAAACGTATTTTGGATTGGGCAGGATCGGTTGAGCATTGGGAATCGTTGCATAGTCACAACGCCGTAGGCGTTATCCGCAAGGGCATCCCTGGAGGGTTGCGTTAATCGTTGAAAACGGCTTGTCTGCGTCGTTGCTCACTGCGTCCGTCGTGCGGCGTAGGTTTCACTACGCCTCCTCCGGTACTCGTTCGCGCCTTGCATCCAAACCATTTTGAACGATTTATAAATACGAGATTGTTTTAAGAAAAGGAAATTGAAATGACGGATTTAGCTTTTAAAATTTTCGGTGAACGCAAAAAAGAAACTCTCGAGGAAGGCTTTGATTTCGCGCCGAAGTTTGACGCAGATGGATTGATTCCGTGTATCGCTTCGGATTATAAAACCGGCGAGCTTTTGATGGTGGCTTACATGAACAAAGAATCGCTGGCAAAGACGCTTGAAATCGGCGAAGCAGTTTATTACAGCCGTAGCCGCAAAGAAATTTGGCATAAGGGGTTGACCAGCGGGCACACCCAGAAAATTATCGAAATCCGCACGGACTGCGATCAGGACGCGATTTGGATCCGTGTCGACCAGCAAGGCAGCGGTGCTTGCCACGTGGGATATGAATCTTGTTTTTATCGTGTGGTGCCTTTCGGGAAAGATTTTAAGAAAGATCAAATCGCGCAGCTGAAGCCCACGGGGGCGGCAAAAACATTCGATCCTAAAAAAGTTTACGGCTCAAAAACAAAATAAACGCAAATCGGGGAACGGGAAACGGATTTTGTTTTTCGAACCCCTTTTTTATTAAAACATGACTCATTCTTTGTTAATCAAAAACGGCACGTTGGTTTCCTCTCAGGGACGCGTTCAAGCCGATGTGCTTGTCCGGAACGGAAGAATTGCCAAGGTTGGACCTAATTTAAGTGAATCCGTTGAGCGGATCATTGATGCTTCGGGGCTGTTTGTGATTCCCGGTGCGTTGGATCCTCAGGTGCATTTTCGTGAACCCGGCAAAACCTACAAAGAAGATTTGCATACGGGCAGCATGGGGTGTGCGGCCGGCGGTATTACAGGCTTTTTTGATATGCCAAATAATGATCCGTCGATTACCACGCGCGAACTGATGGCAGAAAAGAAAAGAGCCGCGGCTTCTAAATGCGTGGTGAATTACAATTTTTTTATCGGAGCGACACCCGAAAATCTCGAAGAAGTGAACGCGGTTAAGAATGTTTGCGGTATTAAAATTTTTATGGGTTCTTCCACCGGCAATCTTCTCGTTGAAAAAGAAAGCGACTTGGAGAGAATTTTTGCGAACGGACACCGTTTGATCGCGGTGCATGCGGAAGACAATGATGTCATCCGTGAAACTAAAAAAATGCTCGGAAATGGGCCGTTTCATTTTGAAGATCATCCCAAAATTCGCAATGCGAAAGCGGCTTTGACCGCCACGCAGCGCGCGGTGCGTTTATCATTGAAGTATGGGCGCCGTCTTCACATTCTGCATGTGACTTCGGGCGATGAGGTTGAGTTTCTGCGCGCTTACCGCGATTACCCTCAGATTTCAGCCGAAGTTTGTCCGCAGCATCTCGTTTTTTCCGCGCCGGATGTTTACAATCGTTTGGGCAGCTTTGGGCAAATGAACCCGCCGATTCGTGACTATCGTCATGCACCTATTCTTTGGAGCGGCTTGAAAGACGGCACATTGAAGTGCATTGCCACCGACCATGCGCCGCACACAAAAGAAGAAAAAGCATTGCCTTACGGTGAATGTCCTTCCGGAATGCCGGGCGTTGAGACCTCGATGGCGGTGATGCTGGATCAGGTGAACCGTAGGCGCTGCACGCTTGAAGAAGTTGTTCTCTGGATGTGTGAAAATCCTGTAAAATTGTACTCGGTTGCGGATAAAGGCAAAGTTGCGGAAGGGTTTGACGCGGATATCACCTTGGTGGATTTAAATAAAAAGAAGATTGTCCGCGGCGCGGAGATGCAAACCAAAGTGAAGTGGACGCCCTTTGAAGGAATGACGCTTCAGGGTTGGCCGGTGACGACGATTGTGGGCGGCCAAGTGGTTTTTGAAAATGGAAAAGTAAATGAAGATGTGCGTGGTAAGGAAATAAAGATTAAAGACTAACGGTTGCGCGGTGGTCATACGGTCATACGACCGCAGGTCCGGAGAAAATCTCCGGCTTGCGACCCTAGGTTCGGAGCATGGTCTACGACCACAAGCGCTCCGGCTTAAAGCGAAATCCGGATTAAGGAATAAAGTATGATTCTCTCTGATAAAAGTATTCTTAAGTTGATCGCAGAAAAAAAACTGGTTATTGATCCGCTGGGTGAAAACGCGGTTCAACCCGCGTCGGTGGATTGTACGATCGGCAGTCATTTTCTTGCCGTGGATGAGCATCATATGGATATCATGACGCTCGACTCCGAAATTAAATACCGTTCAATCGAATCAAATGAGATCACGCTCGCGCCGCATTCTTTTATTCTCGCGACGACACAGGAATATTTTGAATTACCGAATGATTTGACTGCTTTTGTGGAAGGCCGCAGTTCTATCGGCCGTATGGGGCTTTTTATTCAAAATGCGGGCTGGGTGGATCCCGGTTTTAAGGGCCGTATTACGCTTGAGCTTTATAACGCGAATTCGCTGCCGATTAAAATTTCTGCCGGCCGCCGCGTGTGTCAGCTTGTTTTTTGCAAGATGGATAGTTCGCCTTCGGCACCTTATCAGGGAAAGTATCAGGGGCAAATGAAGACGACGGGATCTCGCGTTTTTCAAGATGCCAGGTAAAAACATGCTGAAAAAGACCATCTGCTGCGTTGCGACCATCGCTTCCTTGTGCGGCGTATTGATCAAATACGCCTCCGCGGGCGCTCGTTCGGGCCTTGCAGCTGGATCTTTTTGAGCAGTTTTATGAGTTCAAAGGTATTGCAAGTACAACCGTTGAATGGTGATCAGCTGATGATTGTTTGGGCGGACGGGCGGATCAGTTTACTGCCGAATACTTTGCTGCAGTTGAATTGCCGCTGCGCGAAGTGCGTGGATGAAATGACCGGTGAGCGGCTTATTCGTGAATCTGATCTCTCTGCCGACGCGAAGCTTTTGGAAGTGGTGACGGTGGGAAATTACGGCGTAAGATTCCGCTGGTCGAAGGGCTGTGAGTCGGGTATTTACGCGTATGAGTATCTGGAAAAACTGGAAATTGAAAATTTAAATCGAAATTAATAAATTAATATGGAGAAACAAAAAATGACAGCACATGCTTTAGAAGCCAACCCGCGCGGATGTTACAACTTTAATGCCGGTCCCGCTGTGCTGCCTTTTCCGGTGCTTGAAAAAATTAAGGAAGAGCTTTTTGACTATAAGGGGACGGGGATGTCGATCATGGAGATCGGCCACCGCACCAAAGAGTTTGAAGCGGTTATTAATCACGCTACGAATAAAGTCCGCGGGCTTTTGAATGTGCCTTCCAATTACGAAATTTTGTTTTTGCAGGGCGGCGCGCGCCTCCTTTTTGGAATGATTCCGATGAATTTTTATATGAAAGGCCATCCGGTGGATGTGATTCATACCGGAGAATGGACGAAGCAGGCGATTGCTGATTTGAAGCGCGTTGCGGAATACCGTTTGGCAGCTTCAACTGAAGCAACCAAGTTTTCACGTGTTCCGGCGTTGAATGAAATCGAATTGAACCCGAATGCTTCCTATTTGCATATTTGCGCCAATAACACCATTTTTGGAACCCAGTGGAAGACTGTTCCGGATGCCGGAAATGTGCCCGTGATCGTGGATACGACTTCCGAGATTTTTTCCCGTCCGATGGATGTCAAAAAATTCGGGGTGATTTTCGCGAGCGCGCAGAAAAACCTGGGAATCGCGGGTGTTTCGGTTGTGATTATTCGCAAAGATTTGGCGGAGCGCGCGCCCACAAATCTTCCTGTCATGCTGCAATTTCGTGAACACATTGAAGCAAAGTCACTTTTAAATACCGCGCCGACGTTCCCGATTTATGTTTCCGCTTTGGTGCTGGATTGGATTGAACAGCAGGGCGGTGTTTCTGTTATTGAACAGAAGAATGCTGAAAAGGCCAAAACACTTTATGATTTGTTGGATCAAAGTGGTGGTTTTTATACCTCGCCCGTCGAAGCGTCCAGTCGTTCGACTATGAATATTGTTTTCCGCATTAAAGCGGGCGATGAAGCATTGGAAAGCCAGTTTGTCAAGGAAGCCGAAGCAGCCGGTTTGAAAGGGCTGAAAGGCCATCGTTCCGTAGGTGGATTGCGCGCTTCTATTTACAATGCTCAGCCGCTCGAAGGTGTGCAAGCACTGGCGTCTTTCATGCGTGATTTTTTGAAGAAAAACGGATAATCAGAATTGAAAATCGCGGTGGTCGGCAGCGGTGCCGCCGGGTTAACTGCTGCACATCTTCTGGATCCGGTTCATCAGGTTACCCTTTTTGAAAAAGCGGACCGTTTCGGCGGTCATACTCATACTGTTTTTATTCCCGAAGGACCGGATGCCGGTACCCCCGTAGACACAGGCTTCATCGTTTTTAATCAAAAAAACTATCCTTTGCTTTGCCGTTTGTTTGAGCGCTTGGGCGTTGCGACAGAGTCTTCCGATATGGCTTTTGGCCTTACCGACCGCCACAGCGGTCTTGAATATTGCAGCGATTTCCCGAAAGGGCTTTTCGCGCAGAAGCGCAACTTGCTGAATCCGGCTTTCTTAAGGATGATCGCAGATATTTTGCGCATTAACAAAAAAGCCAAAGCTGCCATACTTTCCGCCTATCCCGAAGCGATTACTTTAAGAGAGTGGATTCAACTTCAAAAGCCGGGTCGGGAATTTTCGGACTGGTACTTACTGCCTATGGGAGCCGCGATTTGGTCTATGCCCGCATCCGAAATGCAGCGCTTTCCGGCCGCTATGTTTTTGCGTTTTTTTGAAAATCACGGTCTATGGGATTTAAAAAACCGGCCGCAGTGGCGTTTTGTCACGGGCGGAAGTCAAAGCTATATCAAGAAAATTCAAAGCGCCTTTCGCGGTGAAATGCGGTTAAGCGCAGGCGTGATTCATATCCGGCGTAGTGAAAATAAAGTTACCGTCAGAACGGATAAGGGCTTGGAAGATTTTGATGCCGTGGTGCTCGCTGCGCATGCCGATGAAACTTTTGCGATGCTGGAAGATCCGTCGGAGGAAGAAAGAAAAGCGCTTGCGGATTGGAAATACACGCAAAATGAAGCCATCCTTCACTGGGATGAAATGCTGATGCCAAACAGGCGTTCCGCCTGGGCCAGCTGGAACTGTCACATTTTTGCCTCTGAGACGGTGTCTCAACCGGCACAGCCTGTTGCACTGACTTATTGGATGAATCGGCTGCAGAAATTAAAAACAAAACGGGATTATTTTGTAACGCTTAACGCGGCGGATCAAATTGATCCCAGAAAAATTATTCGGAAAATTAATTATACCCATCCGCATTATGATTTTGCAGCGCTTGCGTCTCAAAAAAAATTGCCTTCGCTGAACGGGAAAAGAAACACCTATTTCTGCGGCAGCTATTTTGGCAATGGATTTCATGAAGATGCCGTGCGCTCCGCGGTTCAAGCCGCGGATCTGCTGGGGGCGAAGCTTTGAGCTCGTACGTCGTCGAAGGTAAGGTCTGGCATGCGCGCCTGGCTCAAACCAGACATGCTTTTGAGTATTCTGTTTATTTTTTTGACCTTGATGTTGACGGGCTCAACGATCTTCAAAAAAGAGTTTTCTTCTTTGGGGTTAGCCGTTGGAATGTTTTGTCGTTGCGTGAAAAAGATTTTTTGCGACCAGGCCCGGAAAGCTTGCGTCAAAAGGTTGAATCGCTTTTAGTCGGGAAAGGGGTTTTTGAAAAACCCGCTTCAATTCAACTTGTGACCCAGTTACGTTATTGGGGCTGGATTTTTAATCCCGTTAGTTTTTTCCTTTGCCGTAACTCCTCAGGGAGGCTATCGGCGGTTATTGCGGACGTGAATAACACCTTCGGTGAAGGACATGCTTATGTTCTTAGTGGTTTTAAAATCATCCGCCCTGACTGTTATGAGGCGCGCACGCCCAAGGTTTTTCATGTGTCGCCGTTCTTTGAACGTAAAGGAGAATACCGCTTTGAATTTGATTTGAGTAATCATGATGCCGTGAGCATTGTTTTAGATTATTATGAGGGGGCGAATCTGGCGTTGGCTTCCAGCTGGAAGGGATTGAAGAAACCGTTTGAAACGAGTAAGCTTTTTTCAGTTTTGTGCCGGTATCCCTTTGCGGGCTGGCTTACTTTAGTACGGATTCATTTTCAGGCAGTTATTTTGCATTTTTTTAAGAAATTGCCGATTTACTCTAAGCCTGAACCCGATGACAAAATGACTTTGCGCAGGAAGAATTAATAGAAAATGTTTGATCAGCTTTATTACAAAATATTTGATTATGTTCTCTTTTCCTCTCGCGAGGGCTTGTTGGAGTTGCGTCTGCCCAATGGAAAGGGACGCATTTACGGCGACGTAACAGCCAAGCCCTTGGTTGTTTCTGTTTCAGATTGGGGCTTTTTTAAGCGTGTTATCTGTGACGCGGGAATCGGTTTAGGAGAATCTTACACCGAAGGTTATTGGGAAACACCGAAGCTGGCTGAATTTCTTTGCTTCTTAATCAAGAATAAAAAATATTTTGACCGGCGTTTGCGTTATTTCCGCGGAATACGCCCCTGGATTGAAGCGCTCATGCACCGCAGCCGTAAGAACACGGTTCAAAACAGTCCGAAAAATATTCAAGACCACTATGATTTGAGCAATGATTTTTTCAGTCTTTTCCTTGATCCGAGCATGACTTATTCCAGCGCGGTATTTGAAAATCCCGAAGACGGGTTGGAAGAGGCGCAGAGGAATAAAGTAAGAAGATTAGCGCAAAGCATAGATATTACGGCCGAGGATCATGTTTTGGAAATCGGCTGCGGCTGGGGCGCTTTCGCGATTCAAACGGTAAGGGAGACAGGCTGCCGCTGGACAGGCTTAACTTTATCCGTTGAACAAAAAAAATGGGCGGAAGAAAAAATTGCTGAAGCAGGATTGAGTGATCGAATTGAGATTAAGCTTTTGGACTACCGTCATGTGGAAGGCGTTTATGATAAAGTGATTTCCGTTGAAATGATTGAGGCTGTCGGACATGAATTTTTGGACGAATTTTTTCAGGTTTGTTCGCGTTCTTTGCGTTTGGGCGGCAAGATGGCTTTACAGGGTATCGTCATTCCTCACGAACGCTATGATCAATACCGCCGCAGCTGTGATTGGCTGCAGAAGCATATTTTTCCGGGGGGGCATTTGCCGTCTTTGGAAGTTTTGCAGCATAAATTTAATGCTTCAAAATTAAGGCTCGTTTCTGTGGATCGTATCGGCGCGCATTACGCTCGTACGCTTGCTTTATGGCATGAAGCATTGAATCAAAAGACCGAAGAGCTTCATGCTTTGGGATGTACACCGGCCTTTATCCGTAAGTGGCGGTACTATTTTAGTTATTGCGAGGCGGGTTTTATTTCGAAGTTCATCGATGTTGTTCAGGTTGTACTCACAAAAGGCTGAAGTTCATGAAACGTTTTTTCCGCATCCCGGATGACGCACAGGTTGAATTGAGGGGGAATCTGCCGTTTCTTTTTCTGCATTTAGGCTGTTTGCTTGTCTTTTGGGTGGGAATGACTCCTGCTGCCGTCGCGATCGCTTTCTTGTTGCTTTTGCCGCGCATGTTCGGTTTAACCGCGGGCTATCACCGTTATTTTTCGCACCGCACTTACAAAACATCACGGTTTTTTCAGTTTATTCTCGCTTTACTGGGCGCGATGTCGATTCAGAAGGATCCGATGTGGTGGGCGGCGCATCATCGCGGGCATCACCGCTATACGGATACTTCGCGGGACGCGCATTCTCCGCGCGTGTATGGGTTTTTTTGGGCGCATATGGGGTGGGTCATGTGCAAGAAAAACGCTAACTTAGTGCCTGACGACTTGGTGCCTGATTTAGCAAAGTATCCGGAACTCAAATTTTTAAATCGCCATCAAAAATGGCCGGTATTGCTTTACGTTCTTTTGTGTGTTCTGACTGGGTTTGCGGTTCAATTCGGATTGCCTCAATGGGAGACGACCGCGGGACAAGTTTTTGTCTGGAGTTTTTTTGTAGGAACCATTGTTTTGCATCATGTGACATTTTTAGTTAATTCTGCGGCGCATATCTGGGGAAATCGCGCCTACGAGACCAATGAAGACAGCCGCAATAATTGGTGGGTTGCGTTGTTGACCATGGGTGAGGGGTGGCATAATAATCATCATCGCTATCCCGGTTCTGAGAGACAGGGTTTTTTTTGGTGGCAGGTGGATGTCACTCATTATGTGCTTCAGGCTTTGGCATGGTTCGGAATTGTCTGGGATTTGCAGAAACCGCCGGCTGAAGTTTTACGCCAGGCGAATACGGCTAGAATAGCCGGAATAGATTTAAAAGCAGGCCTGTCTGAGAATGTCGCCTGCCGAAGCGCCGATGCTTAAATCAGCAACGGTATAAAGCGGGGTTGTTTCACGGTTAATAATAACTAAACTCGCTCCGGATTCTTTCGCCCGGCGAGGAATAGAAGCCGCCGGTTCAACGACCAGACTCGATCCCACCGCAATCATCAAGTCGCAATTTCGGGCCAGCATAAAAGATCTTTGAAGCGTATCCGCGTTTAATTCCTGACCGAACGAAATCGTATTTGTTTTTAAAAGCCCGCCGCATTTTTCGCATAATGGAATTTCAATTCCCCGCAGCAGTTTCTGAAAGGTTGCCGGATAAGGAGCTGTGTCCGAGCAGGAAAGACATATTGTTTCCATGTTTGTGCCGTGTATTTCAAAAACTTTTTGAGAGCCGGCCGCCTGATGCAGACCGTCAATGTTTTGCGTAATGACACCGGCGATTTTGCCTTGTTTCTCAAGGCTTGCAATGGCGAGATGAGCTGCGTTGGGCGCGGCTTTTTTATGCTGCTGGTAAAACTCTTTTTTTCTCCGCCAAAATTCTTTGCGGCTTTCTTCGTCAGCTAAAAACTCTTGAATGGTAACAGGGCGGTAGCGTTCATAAACTCCGCCTTGAGAGCGGTAATCCGATATGCCGCTTTCGGTGGAAATGCCCGCGCCGGTAAAAAAAGCAATTTTTGAGGAGCCCGCGATCAGCTTGCGGAGCTCTTTGATTTCAAAATCAAAATTTGCTTTGGTCACGCAGAGATTGGAGATTGCAGGGAAACGGTTAAGGGCAGTTGATCCGCGGCATTTTCTTCGACCCGCAAAGGAAATTTAACGCGTACATTGTCGGTTAAACAAACTTGCGTGTCTTTGTCACAAAAATGAGCGCGCAGATCGACCACGACAACTGTTTTTCCCTGAGCCGCTTCATAGGGGATTCGGTGAGGAAGCTTGGATAAATCCAAAGGTGCCGGCTTGTTTTTAATTGGAGCAGTTTTAAATATGGAAGAGTTTTGGAACCTGACCCAAACGGTGGAAGGCGCTTCATGGGCGAATTCATGATGATGAGGAAGCATGAAGTCGAGTAGAATTTCACCCGTGCCCGAAGAGATCTTTTGGAGCGGCAGCTGAATCGTTCTTCCTTTAAACGGGCGTGCCTCAGCCGATAGGCTGACAAGCAACAGGCTTAAAAGTAAGATCGCGGAATTAACTTTAAAATTAAATTTATAAAACATGGCGCATTTTAGCACAGAAAAAGTAACCCGAAAATGAACCTGATCTTATGAAAATATCCGTTCAGGTAAAAGCCGGCGCAAAAGAAAACAAAGTAGAAGATATGGGCGTAGGACATTACCGCGTGCGTGTCAAAGCTCCGCCAATAGAAGGGAAAGCCAATGAAGCCTTGGTTGCCGTCCTTGCCGAGTATTTCGATGTTCCGAAGCGCAATGTGCGCCTTTGTTCGGGACGAACTTCAAAGCAGAAGATGTTTGAGATTGGCTTATAGGTGAGAGTAAGAAAGAACCCGGAAGGATTCGGCGCCCTTCATTCGCTCTCTCGCTTGGCGCTCGGGCTCATTGCGGGTCGGCCACTCGCTCCTCACAATGATTTCCTCATGCGCAATCTGACATTAAGTCAGTTCGCTTATTCGTCAATTATGATTTTGTCGTCGCTCACTTCGAATCCACCACTCCCCATATCTTTTAAAAGGAAATAAATAGAATAAGAAGTTGTGCAATATTGGCAGGTGAAATCGTGGTTGAGCTTTAGCTCAGAACAAAAAAGATATGGGGAGTGGTGGATTCGAACCACCGAAGGCGTAAGCCAACAGATTTACAGTCT
>ERZ761609.1997-NODE-1997-length-16286-cov-8.455610_pt1 | contig 16286 bp, 16 predicted proteins | sample MGYA00511163_ERZ761609 | MGnify/ENA primary metagenome ERZ761609 (study PRJEB28899, sample SAMN02445070) | bioreactor sludge metagenome | biome: EBPR sludge | place: Australia: Brisbane, Thorneside Wastewater Treatment Plant | collected 2011-12-16 ... | reverse complement strand
CGTCGAAGTCATCGTCGCGCCCTCTGGCGCGGCGCACATTGTCCAAACAGACTAGGATCCGACTTCATTCCTGCAAGTTCCTCGCTGTCGAGGAGACTCTGGATCAATGCCGGTGTGGCGGTGTCGATGGGCTGTCTGGGGACTGGGCGCGAGGGGGCGCTGGCGATTGTCCACCGGCACCCTAGTATCGACCGGCTGGAGCGGTCAGTGCTGGGTCTTCGGCATGCCGGGGCGCATCGCGGGCAAACGAAAGGGTAATCCTGCGCGGACGGATTGCGGCGGAATGCCACATGTTCATTTCATGGCCAGACGTATTTTCATTCCCGTATGAATGCGCATGCGTTGATGCATGACAGTCGGGCCGATTGCAAGGGAGACGCCATGCCGATGACACCGCGCGAGAACTTCATCGCTGCCATGGAGAGGCGCGGACCGGAATGGGTGCCGCTGGACATGGGCAAACACATCGGGGCGATCCACAAGACACATTATGCGGCGCTTCGGGAGGGGTTGCCAGAGCTCTCGCTGGCTGCGAGCCCGCCAATCCTTGACCGCATGGCGCAGACAGTTGTGCCCGAAGAGCAATTGCTGCGGCATTTCGGGGTCGATTTCCGCTGGCTGGTCCCGCACTGGGTACAGGTCACCGAACGGACGGATACCGATGGTTATCACGACATGTGGGGCGTGCCCTATCGCGGAGCGCACGGCGACCATTTCGCGGTCGACACCCTGGCCCGTCCACCTCTGGCTGAATGCGAGACGCCCGAAGACGTCCTGCTCGCGCCTTGCTGGCCTGACCCCGAGGACCCCGGCCAGTTCGCCGGCCTTCGCGAGACCGCACAGCACCTCCACACAACCACGGGGTATGTGATCGGCGCGGACGCGATCAAGGCCGGACCATTGATGAGCGCGCTCCAGATGCGCGGCTATCAGCAATTCTTCATGGATCTGGTCATAAACCCGGCGCTTGCCGATGCCATCATGGGCAAGATTACCGACCTATTGTGCCGGATGTGGACACGCTACCTCGATGCGGTGGGGCCTTGGGTTCAGATCGCCTATGTCACCGACGATCTGGGCACCCAGACCTCGCTGCTGATCTCGCCAAAGGTCTACCGCAATCGCATCAAGCCGTTTCACACCCGTCTGCACCAGCACATCAAGGCACAAGCCAACGTCTATCTGATGATGCACACGGATGGTGCGGTACTGCCACTGATCGGGGATCTGATCGAAACCGGTGCTGACATCCTGAATCCGGTCCAGACATCGACAACTGGAATGGATGATACCGCCGCGCTGAAGGCGAAGTTCGGCGACCGGCTGGCGTTCCATGGTGCGATGGATGTGCAACAGATGATGCCAGGCGCGACCGAAGCCGAACTGCGCTGGGAAATCGCCCGCCGCTTGTCCGATCTGGGGTCGGACGGGGGGTTTGTGATCGCTCCGTGCCACAACCTTGGGCACGACATACCACCCGCCAACACTCTGGCCTTCTTTCGCATGGTCAACGAGTTGCGCCGCTATCCCCTGGTGCTCGACCCCGCGCTTGCCGCTGGGAGTTCGTATTTCGAACGGTTGCGGCGCGAGGGCGGAGCATGACACCGAACGCACGGTTCAAGGCGCGCCTGACTGCGCGCCAGCCCCTGGTGGGTTGCTTCGTCAAGACCCCGCATCCGATGGTGGTCGAGGTTCTCGGCGCCACCGGGCTGGACTTCCTGGTATTGGACGCCGAACATTCGCCCTTTGACCGCACCGCCATCGATACCTGCCTGCTGGCGGCGCGGGCCGTTGGTGCCGCAGTTCTGGTGCGCGTGCCGGACGACCGGCCCTCGACAATCCTTGCGGCCCTCGATGGCGGTGCGGCCGGGGTTCTGGTGCCCCATGTCACGACCCCCGGGCAGGGCCGCGCGCTGACCGATGCAGTGCGCTATGTGCCGGGAGGGCGCGGAATTGCGGGTACCACGCGGGCCGGCGAGTATGGCCAGCGGCCACTGGCCGACCACCGCCGCGCTGCGGTCGACGAAGTTTCTCTGATCGTGCAGATCGAAGACCGCGAAGGGGTCGAGAACCACGCCGCCATCGCCGCCATCGACGGGGTCGATGCGCTCTTTGTCGGTCGGGCGGATCTCAGTCTGTCGCTGGGTCGGGACGATTTCTCGTCGCCGCAGATCGATGCGGTTGCAGCACGCATCCTGTCCGTTGCCGGGGCCGCAACCGGCCTCTTTTGCGCCCCGACCGAGGATTTTTCCCGCTGGGCGGCAGAAGGTGCCAGCTTTGCCGTCGTCGGCGCCGATCACAGCTTTCTCATCGCAGGGGCGCGCGCCTTGGCAAGCCGCTTCGCCCCCGCAAGCCACCCACAGGGAGACAGGCCATGACCGACATGCTGACCCCAGACCATGCCTGCAACATGCGTATCCTGGGCCATTCCGATCAAGGGGGGCGCCCGGACGGTATCCAGATCATGGTCTCGGGCGGCTATGCCTATGTTGGCCATGTCTTTCACAACGGGTTCTCGGTGATCGACGTGCGCGATGCGCGCAATCCCCGCTTCGTTCGCCATATCCCCCAGCCAAAGGGCACTTGGAGCCAGCACCTGCAAACCCATGGCGATCTGCTGATCGTCAACAACATGTGCGACATGCTGCGGGTGGAAACCTCGGGCGCGTTCGATCCGGGGGCCTATTACCGCGGCTCTGTCGCGGACAAGGTCGAGATCGGCGGCACGGATCGCCCCTATTCCGCGGGGATGCGGATCTATGACATCTCTGACCGTGCCAACCCGCGCGAAATCGCCTTTTTCGAGGTTCCGGGCCTGGGAGTGCACCGGACCTACTGGGATGGCGGCGACTGGGTCTATTTTTCCGCTCTGCCGCCGGGATTTTCCGACGACATCTTAATGATCGCCGATTTCCGCAACCCGACGCGCCCTGAAATCGTTTCGCAATTGTGGCTGCCCGGCATGAACCGGGCGGCGGGCGAGGAGCCGCACTGGGACCCGAAGTACCGCTACGCCCTGCACCATGCGATCGTGAAAGGCGATCTGGCAGCGGCGGCCTGGCGCGATGGCGGGCTGTCGCTGATCGATGTTTCCGACCGTCACAACCCGCGTTTCCTGAGCCATGACAACCCCTGCCCCCCCTTTGCCGGGCACACCCACAACACATTACCGCTGCCTGGTCGGGGGCTGATGTTCGTGGTCGAGGAAAGCCAAGCGGACAATTGCGCGGACGGGATAAAGCGCAACTGGGTCTATGACATCTCGGTGCCGGAAAACCCGGTCAGCATCGCCACCACGCTGCCCCCCGACGAGAGGGATTACGCCACAAAGGGCGGGCAGTTCGGGCCGCACAATTGCCATGAGAACCGCGCCGAGGGTTTCCAGAGCGAGGACCTAGTATTCGTCAGCTACCAGAACGCCGGAGTGAGAGTCTATGACCTTTCCAACCCGTTTCGCCCCGACGAAGTAGCGGCCTGCGTGCCTCCGGCACCCGCACGGCTAGCGGATTATCGACCAGACCGGCCCCGCGTGGTCGACACGACCGACGTCTACGTCGACCGAAATGGCCTTGTCTACACGACCGACATGAACGCGGGCTTGACGATCATGGAACTGGAGGGGCTGTAATGGCGCGTGTTCTTGTTTCAGGGCGCATACATCCAAGCGGAATGGCCGTGCTGACGGCCGAACCGGGACTGGAGATCGACCTGGTCCCCGATCCTGGTGCCATCTTGCCGATGGACCGACTGACCCGGGCGGATGCCTTGCTGATCCGGTATGGCACTCTCAGCGACGAGCAGGTAGCGGCCATGCCCCGGCTCCGCGTGGTGTCGCGTCACGGTGTCGGCTGTGACAATCTGCCGGTGCAGTCGCTTGCGGCGCGGGGTGTGCCGGTCACCATCGTCGGGCCGGTCAACGCGGTCTCGGTGGCCGAACAGGTGCTGACCATGCTGCTCGCGCTAATCAAGCGATTGGGCGCCTATGATGCCGCGGTGCGGGGTGGCCATTGGGCAATTCGCGACTCGCTGGCTGTGGGTGAACTGTCGGGACGGCGCCTGCTGCTGCTGGGCTTTGGCCGGATTGGCCGCGAGGTGGCGCGACGGGCGCGGGCATTTGACATGGCGGTCGGAGTCCATGATCCTTTTGTCACTGCCGAAACCATCACCGCCGCAGGCTGCGAGCCGGTCGCCGACTGGCGTGCCGCACTGGCCGAGTATGACGCACTGAGCCTGCACCTGCCCGCAACACCGGAAACGCTGGGCATGATTGGCACTGCGGAACTGGCTGCGATGAAACCCACGGCAATGCTGATCAATGCCGCCCGTGGCGGCCTGGTCGACGAAGCCGCACTGCACGCGGCGTTGACCGGCCGGATGGCCGCCGGGGGCTCGGCGCTCGATTGCTTTGCAACCGAACCTCCCCGCCCGGACAACCCCCTGCTGCAGCTAGCGAATGTCGTCCTTAGCCCGCATTCGGCAGCGCTCAGCGCCGAGGCGGCCGAGCGCATGGGCATTGTCGCGGCAAAGAATGTCCTCGCCGGGTTGCGGGGCACCCTGGACCCCGCGCTGGTGTTCAACCGTGAGGCACTTGTGCGGTCCGGCCATGTCCTCTGAAATCCCCGCCGAAGGTCGCATCCCGCTGACCGACATCACCGTGGCCCTGCATTGGGACAGCCACGCGGCGTTGATGTTCGCGCTCTGGCTTGTCGCAGTACCGGTGGCAGTGATGGTCCTGCGCTTTGGCAAGATCGCACCTGGACCTTGGGGCATTCCGCGCGGCACATCGAAATGGGCCCGGCCTGAACTGTGCTGGACACTGCACAAGCGGCTGCTTTACGCGGTGATTGCCCTGTCCCTCGGGGGGGCCGCGGTGCCGATGATCCTGACCGGCGGGTTTTCCGGCAGCCTGCATGCCTGGTTCGGATTGGCGACGCTGGGCCTGGGGCTTGGTCAGGGGCTGTCGGCCTGGTTTCGCGGCAGTCACGGCGGGCGCAAGGACCCCGCCGCCGATCCCGCGGACCGCTCCACCTGGGGCGGCGATCATTTCGACATGACACCCCGGCGCTGGTGGTTCGAGGCCTGGCACAAGACCGCGGGCTATTTCACGATATTCTGTGCGGGCGTGGCTGTTGCCAGCGGGCTGTCGAAATTCTGGATTGGCTGGATCGCGGCCACCTTCGGCGCGATTGTGTTCGGCGGATTGGTGCTCGCGGTCGTGTTGCAGGGGCTGGGCCTCAACCGCGACACCTACATGTCGGTCTATGGCACCCATCCACGCAATCCCTTCAACCGACGCCGTTTTGCCGCGCTGTTCGAGGACAGCGACAAGACACCATAAGGCGCCGATCAGCGCCTGCCCTGAGGCGGCAGCAACAGGTTCAGGCGCAAGACGGTATGCAGCGGGCGAAAGAACCCGGTGTCCGTGAGGCTAACGGGGCAGGAATGCGTGGGAAATTGTGCAAGCAGGGCCTGGACCGCCGCCGGATCCCATAGGCGACGCTCGCCACAGGCGGCCTCGGCCTGGACCGGCACGCGGATCAGCCGCCAACCCGGGTGCGGTGCCCGAAAGGCTCGGTCGCTTGCCCGTGCAAAGGCAAACAGCGTCTCGCGCGCAAGATCGGTCTGCACATGATGCACGGCATAGTCCCGTTCAGCCCAGTCGAACGCCGCGTCCTGATCATAGCCCAACGAGCAGAGGCCCGCACTCAAACGGCCAGCGCGGCGCAAGTCACGCGCCAGAGTCGGGTTCCGCAGCTCCACCGAGCGCGCAATGAGGATGTCATCCCCGTCCGTTTCGGCCTCAACAGGGATGCGCAGGTCCTGTGGGCGCGAGAGCGCCGTCACACACTGGCACGCCCTGTCCAACAGGGCACGCAAGGCCGAGGCACGCGCGCCACCCCGTGACAGGGCGGTCGCATAGCGGGCCTGACGCTCGATCCGGGCACGCGCCTGATTGACCAACGACGCGCCCAGCATCCCGCGCCCCGCTCAATTCGCCAGACCGAGCGCGCGCTTGACCGCGCGTACCGCCCCGGGCGCATCCTCGCCAAAGGCGTCCGCACCGATGATGTCCGCAAAGTCCTGCGTGACGACGGCACCGCCGATCACCACTTTTGCCGACTTCCCTGAAGCTTTCAGATGGGCAATGACCTTGACCATCTGCGGGCGCGTGGTGGTCAGCAAGGCGCTGAGACAAACCACCGAATTGCCCCTGTCGCAGGCAGCGGCAAACGCCTCGTTCGAAACGTCGACCCCTAGATCCTCGACCTCGAATCCCGCGCCCTTGAGCATCATCACCACAAGGTTCTTGCCGATATCGTGCAGATCACCCTTGACGCTGCCGATGCAGACACGGGCCAGTGGTTCGTGGTCAGTGGCGGCCAGCACCGGCTCGATGATGTCGATACCGCCCTGCATCGCTCGCGCGGCGACCAGCATTTCGGGCACGAATATCTCTCCAGCCGAAAACAGTTCGCCCACTTCGGCCATAGCGGGGATCATCGTGTCCTTGACCAATCGTGCCAGATCCTCGCCCTCGTCACGCGCCCGGGTCACCAGCGACACCACCGTCTCGCGATCGCCGTCGCAGATGGCCGCGAACAGATCGTCCTTGTCCTCTTCGGTCAGCATCGGAATCTCCCGTATTGAATGCGCATTCATGTTAGGCTCCCGATCCCGCTGAGGCAAGCAGAAACGCGATTCAGATCCGGGGGTTCGGCCAGGAATCTGGCGGCTTTCACTTGCCCCCGATGGCCTGATGATGCATCGGTTGCGAACCCAACCCGGCAACGCGGATGCATGACGTGACCCGAAAAAGCGCCACTTCCTATGATGTAGCCAGACTGGCCGGCGTGTCGCAGTCTGCGGTCTCGCGCGCATTTTCCGAGGGCGCGCCGATCGCCGCAGCAACCCGGGCACGCGTGCTCGAAGCGGCGCGCGAACTGGGATATCAGCCCAACGCAATCGCGCGCTCCATGTCCTCGGCGCGCAACGATCCGCACCAGAGATCGGGAATGGTCGGCCTGATCGTGACCCGGTTGCAGGACCCGTTCTTTTCCCACCTGATCGCGGGGTTCAGTCGCGACATCCAGGCGCGCGGCTGGCAAATCCTGCTGTTCACCGTCGACAGCCAGGACGAGGTTGACCCGGCATTGACCAGCCTCATGCGGTTCAAGGTCGATGGTGTGGTGATCCTGTCCGCCATCCTCAGCGAACACATGGCGGAACTGTGCAAGGCCTCTGGCATTCCGGTGCTGCTCTATAACCGCAGCGCAGGGGCGCTCGACGTCGCCTCGGTCCTGATCGAGAATCGGGCAGGTGGCCGCGCAGCGGCGGAGTTGCTTCTGGATGGCGGCCACCGGCGGATCGCGTATCTGGCCGGGGATGACCGGGACCTGACCTCGCGCCGACGCGAGGAAGGGTTCGTCGAAACCCTCGCCGAAGCCGGTGTGACATTGTTCGCACGCGAAACGGGCGATTATACCTTTGTGAGCGGTCGCGAGGCCGCGCTGCGCCTGTTCGCGCGGCAGGATCACCCCGACGCGGTGTTTTGTGCCAGCGATGTCATGGCTCTGGGCGTTCTTCATGCCGCGCGCCACGATCTGGGCCTAAGCATACCGCAGGATTTCTCGCTCATCGGCTTTGACGACATTCCTGCTGCAGACTGGCCCGGCCATCAGTTGACCACCATCCGCCAGCCCGTCAGCACGATGATCCGCGCTGCGGTCGGCATGTTGGCCGAGATGATGGCAGACCCCGAGCGACCCGCCCAGACACTGCGCTTTCCCGGCACATTGATCGTGCGGGCGTCGTGCCGCATTCCGTCGCGACGCGGCGCAGTCTAGCCGGGTCGACGCAATACCTCGCGCATCCGCGCCAACAGGTCGACGCCCATCTGGCGGAACAGATCCAGCATATCCAGCGGCACCCAGTTTTCGCGGATAAGCCCCTCATGGTGCAGATAGAAATCCATCACACGCATGAAGACCGGTCGCCCTGTCGGCGGCATGGCGCAGAATCCGCCGCCGTTGTGCATGGCATAGACCGAGGGCCATCCACCCGTGACCGAATAGGGCCCGTCCCCGATGCGGATGTAATGCCCGGCCCCGTGACGGGCGCGTTCCGCGGTGACCTCGTCAAAGGTGCCCTGAGGGCGATGAAACGCGATGCGAAACGGCAACTGGTGGCCATCGACAAAGCCGTCGAGCCCCCGCGTCGTGCCGATGCCGGCCGGGCCGTACCACATCATCTTAGGGTGCCAATGGTCGCGCTGGGGCATGGCGATCAAACCCTCGCGTGACAATTTCCCCAGGTCATCGAACTCGGCCAGGCTTTTGTGCATTGCCAGGGTCTGATCAAGTGAGGCCAGACTCTCGGCCTCGCTCGCGGGGGCCATTCGCAGTCCGTCCATGGTGATCGGGGCCTGCCATGCCTCCTCGACCCCCAGCGAAGGGGCTAACGGCCAGACCCCGGCCTGCCGCATCACGTCAAGAACATCCCAAAGCAGGTTCGCCTGGACGACACGGCCATCGGCGTCAACCTGCCAGACCTCGCCATATCGCAGACTCAGGGTCTTGTTTGTCGCCGGAATACCCAACCAGTCACCGCGCATGGTTCCGCAGTACTGGCCCATTGCGGCGAACAGCTTGCGCCCCTGATAGACCCCCGCGCAAAAGATCAGATCGCGACGCTCGAGATCGGGCACGGCACGTTTCAAAGGTGCCCAGATGGTGGCCAGCGCCGCAGCGTTACCGCCGACTTCGTTCATCGGATGCGCCGCGCGCCACTGTGCGTGCGGACGCGCCAAAGCCGCCAGCGCGGTCTCGATTCCGTCGGGTGGCGCTTCGGCGAGGGCGACGAGCCGCCGGTGCAGATCGCGGCGAAGCGGCGCATCCGGTGCGGCCGCAGGATCAAAGCCCTCTGTCAGCATGGTGTTCCTCCCGACGGGTCCTGTCGTTCGCCCTTGCTTGCCCCAAAGTGCAAGCGTATGCAATTTTTTTCTTGCATGCGTATTCATTTCGATTGAATGTGCCAGCAGGAACACCCCGCAGGGTGATTCTCGTTTGGCCCCGGGTGTCGCCGGTTGGCCGCGATCAGGGAGAGAGACATGACCGGAATGAATCGGGGGCTGACCGCGTCGGCCCTGCTGGCGGCTGGCGCGCTGGCGCTGTCCGCCGGGACGGCCTGGGCCGACTGCGGCATTTCCGCGGGCCGGGTATCCATCATCGGGAACGAGTTTCCCGCCATCCAGGCAATCGCCGCACGCGCTGCGGAATGTGCGGGCAGTGGCGTTACGGTGCAGGCGAACCTGACCTCGCAGCATCAGACTCTGAACGTCGCCGGCATGTCGACGACGCCCCCCGAATACACCAGCGCGATCATTGCGAACTCGTCCATCGTGGCGCTGATCAATGACAACGTGATCCGCCCGCTCAACGATCTGGTTGCCGCCCATGGTCAGGGGATCCAGCGTCATCAACTGATCACCATCGACGGCGACGTGATGGCGGTTGCCTTCATGGCCAATGCCCAGCACCTGATCTATCGCGAAGATGTTCTCGCCGGGCTCGGCATTGCAGTGCCTACCACATACGAAGAGGTCCTGGCCGCAGCCGAGACCATCCGCGCGGCCGGCGTCATGCAGAACCCGCTGGGTGGTGCCTATCAGGCCGGCTGGAACCTCGCGCAGGAATTCGTCAACATGTACATCGGCCATGGCGGCGCGTTCTTCGTGCCCGGATCGGCACAGGTGTCGATCAACAACCATGCGGGAGTGGCCACGCTGGAAATGCTAAAGGCGCTGACCGCCTACATGAACCCGGACTATCTGACCCACGATTCGAACGCGACCGCTGCCGAATGGATGGCGGGCAACGTGGCACTGATGAACTTCTGGGGCTCGCGGTCGCAGGCACTGATGATGCCTGAGAATTCGGCGCCCGAGGTCCACACCAACACCCGCGTTTCGGGGCCGTTGATGGTGGGCGACAGCGGCGTGCCCGCGACGACGCTGTGGTGGGACGGGTGGACAGTGGCCCGCACGGCCTCGGACGCCGATGCCGAGGCGACCTTCATCGCCTTGACCCATGCCATCCAGCCGGGCCTTCTGAATGAAACAACCAACCCGCTGGCGGTCTGGATGATCGAGGGTTATCAACCGACGCCGATCTCGGCCGGGGTCATTGCCACGATCCAGTCGGGCGCCCAGCCCTATCCTATGCTGCCCTACATGGGTCTCCTGCACACCGCGCTTGGTGACAACATCGCGCCCTTCCTGCAGGGAACCACGAGCGCGCCCGAGACGCTGGCCGCGATCGAGGCCGCCTATACCGCCGCAGCCCGCGAACGCGGTTTCCTGAACTGACCCGGACACCGGTTCAATCCGGGGGCGGGCGAGCAATCTGCTGCCCGCCCCACCCCTGCCCCGCCTGGCCAACCCCCGAGACACCATGAAACATCGCACATTCTTCTGGTTCTTTCTGCCGACCGCGACCGCGATGCTTCTGTTCATCGCCTTTCCCATCGTCTCGGTGGTCATCCAGTCGGTCTATGCCCCGCACAGTCAGGTGGTTGTCGAGGTCGAGAATTGCGGTCCCTTCGGCTGCACCCGCTCCAGTTCCGTCGATCAGGCCGCCACACGGGCCTTGCGCGAGGCCGAACCACTGGGACGCTTTGTCGGGCTGGAGATCTATCTGAACCGCGGCCACCTGGCGGTGAACGAGATCGCTGACCTGTGGCGCAATGCGCCCGATCTGGCGACGTTCACCAACCGCCTGCTGCGCCTGCCATTCTATGGCGCGCTGGCCTTCACCCTCACCTACACGGCATTGGTCACACCGCTTTCGATCATGTTGGGCTTTGTCGTGGCGCTTTCGGTGAACGCCCTGCCCCGGGTCCTCAAGGGGCCGACGATCTTCTTTTCCCTCCTGCCGATGATCGTCACGCCGCTGGTGGGCGGGTTGATCCTGTTCTGGATGATCGACAGCCGCGGCGTGCTGGGTGCCTTTTTCCAGTATCTCACCGGGGATCCCAACCTGTCGGTCAAGGCATCTACTCCGATGATGTGGGCCATGCTGATCGTCTACGGCATCTGGTCCACCGCCCCCTTCGCGTTCGTCGTCTATTACGCAGGTCTTCAGACCGTTCCGCAGGATACGCTTGAATCGGCGATGATCGACGGCGCGACCCGCTGGCAACGCATCCGTTATGTGATGCTGCCGCACCTTCTGCCGCTGACCACCTTCATGGCGCTGATCAAGCTGATGGACAACTTCCGCGTCTTCGAACCGATCATCAGCTTTTCAGCAAGCGCGCATGCCCAGTCACTAAGCTATTTCATCTATTCCGACCTCGGCGGCGAAACGCGGCTTCTGTCCTCGGCAGCCGCAACATCGGTGCTGACCATCGTCGGCATCATCATCCTGCTGTCTCCGGTGCTGGTTCGCACCTGGCGCAACTTTGGCAAAGCCTGAGAGGGGGGGACGCGCATGTCATCCGTCGCCAATCGCCGCCCGCTGGGGCTGAAACTGATGCTGGGCTCCTTTCTGGTCCTGTGGCTGATCCTCGCGGCCTTGCCGTTTCTGTGGACGCTCTGGGGTTCGTTCAAGGTCGAGGGCGATTTCTTTTCCCGCGCCGACTGGATGCAGGCCCTGACCGGCCCGCTGACGCTGGCCGAAACCGGAAGCACCGTGACCGGGCAAGGCTATTACGGCGCCTGGGTGCAGGAGCAGTTCTGGCGCGCGGCATTGAACACCCTGATCGTCACGGTCTCGGTGGTCTTCATCTCGCTGACCTTCGGTACACTCGGCGGCTATGCGCTGTCACGCTCGCCCTATCGCTATGCCTTCTGGCTCCTGATCCTGGCGCTGGTTTTTCGCGCCATGCCGCCGATCACGCTGGTTTCGGGCTATCTTCTGCCGTTCTTCGAGTGGAATCTCTGGGGCCATCTGCCCACCACGATCATTGTTCTGGTGGCCATCAATCAGCCGTTCACTCTGTGGATGCTGACCTCATTCTTTCGCAATATCCCGAAAGAGCTCGATGAAAGCGCCATGGTCGATGGCTGCTCGCGGTTTCAGGCCTTCCGGCATGTGATCATCCCGGTGATGTGGCCCGGCGTCATCACCACGGGGCTGTTCAGTTTCCTGCTCGCCTACAACGACTTTGCCGTGACCTCGATGCTCCTGTCGTCCGAGAACCTGACGATGGTGCCAAAACTCGCCAGCTTCCTCGGCACCACCCAGACGCGCGGCAATGTGATGTTCGCGGTAGCCTCGGTCGTGTCGGTGACGGCTCCTCTCTTCCTCCTGGTGATGTTCTTCCAGCGCCAGATCGTCAGCGGGCTGACCGCCGGCGCCGTGAAAGGATAAACAAATGGCTGACATCCGCCTTCAGAACCTGTCCAAACGCTGGGGCTCTTTCGTCGGCCTGCAGACGATGAACCTGCACATCGCCGATGGCGAGTTCCTGGTGCTGCTCGGCCCGTCAGGCTGCGGCAAGACGACCACGATGCGCATGATCGCCGGGCTCGAAGATGCGACAGACGGCGATATCCTGATCGGTGGCAAGCGGGTCAACGATCTCGAACCCAAGGACCGCGACATTGCCATGGTGTTCCAGTCGTATGGTCTCTATCCCACGATGACCGTCTACGAAAACATCCGCTTTCCACTGAAGGTTCGCGGGATACCGAACGCCGAACACCATGACCGCGTCATGCGCGCCTCGGCGACAGTCGAACTGGACGACTTCCTGCACCGCAAACCCGCCGCCCTGTCCGGTGGCCAGCGTCAGAGGGTGGCGCTGGCCCGCGCCATCGTGCGCAAGCCAAAGGTTTTCCTGATGGATGAACCCCTCTCGAACCTCGACGCCAAGCTGCGCGTCTCGACCCGGGCGCAGATCAAGAACCTCCACCACGAGCTGAAAACCACCACGATCTATGTGACCCATGACCAGATCGAAGCGATGACACTGGCCGACCGCGTGGTGGTAATGAACAAGGGTGCCGTGCAACAGGTGGGCACGCCGCTGGAGATTTATGACCGGCCGGCCAACACCTTCGTTGCGGGTTTCATCGGCAGCCCGGCGATGAACCTGCTGTCGGGACGCATGATCGGGGGCGTGTTCGAGGCCCAACACGCGCGCATACCCGGCTTTGCCGGCGTCGCCGACGGCCCCTTGACGCTGGGCTTTCGGGCTGAGGATGCGCGCATCGCACCCGAGGGCGAGATTGCCGCGCCGGTCTATTCGATGGAGCTTCTGGGCGATTCCTCGATGGCGACCGTGCAGGCAGGCGGCGGACTGGTCTCGATCAAGACCGCAAAGGACTTCCTGGCCCCGATCGGCACGCCCATCGCGGCCCATGTTCCCGCGCGCATCTGTCACCTGTTCGATGCGGAAACCGGGAACCGGATCGCGGTCTGAGGTCAGTCCATGTCATCGCCGAAGTCTCTTTATCGCCCCCTTATCGACGCCTTCGCGCTGGCGCCGCATTCCGCAGTCGATGCCGCGCTGCAATCGTTTCTTGCGCCGGACGCGGCAATCCATGTGGTGCATCCTTTCAACCTTTGCACCGGGCCGGACGCCCTGATCCGGCGACTGATCGACCCGCTGCGCGCCAGCTTTGCCAGATTGCATCGGCGTAGCGACCTGGTGATGGCAGGGCAGTTCGAGGGTGGCGATTGGGTCACCTCGATTGGGTATTTCTATGGCACTTTCGAACAGGACTGGCTGGGCATCCGTGCCACAAACCGGCTGGCCTTCCTACGCTACGGCGAGTTTCACCGGATCGAGAACGGCCTGGCGGTCGAAAGCTACCTTTTCCTTGATCTTCCAGAACTTATGATTGCCAGCGGCCAGTATCCCTTGCCCTTGCCGCCCGGCTATTCGGGGCTGTTGCCCGGGCCGATGGTGCCCGACGGGATGAATTGGGACGACAGCGATCCGGCCGAGTCATCGCGGTCCTACGCCATCGTCACCGAGATGCTGGGCAGACTGGCCACTAGGGACGAAGAATGGCGCCCGTACTGGCATCCAGACATGCTGTGGTACGGCACCGCAGCCTTTGGGAGCTATCAGGGGATCGATCGCTTTGCAGGGTTCCAAGTCCCCTTCGAACAGAGCTTCGAAGGGTGGGGCGGCGGATCGCTGGGTAATGGACGCACCCGGCACTTTACGCGCTTTGGCGACGGGCGCTACACCTGTTCCGGCGGCTGGCCATCGTTGTCGGGCGTTTCGGTGCGACCGTTCCTCGGTGCGCAGCCAACCGGCCTGATGACCTTTTTCCGGGTGTGCGACTGGTGGCGCCGCGAGGGCGACCTGTTGACCGAAAACTGGGTCTTTGTCGACATCCCCCACGCCATGCTGCAATTCGGCGTCGATCTGTTCCCCGGCATCGAGGTGCCGGAATGACCGAGGACGCCCGAACCCACGCCGACCGCTCACGCGCAACGCTGGCGGTGATCCAGCGCATGGAGGCCGCTCTCGGCGCCAATTCGAACGACATGGCCGCGCATTTCCACGAGGACTTCCTCTGGCGTGGCAATTGCGGGTGCGGCGTCAAACGGGGGATCACCGAGTTTCGCCGCAACTGGCAACTCCCTCTGCGTGCCGCTTTCACCGATCGCATCTACGAGACCGAGAAATTCCTTGCCGATGGCGACTGGGCGGCCTGTTTCGGTCTGATCGAGGCCACGCATTCCGGCCCCTTCATGGGCATTCCAGCAACCGGCAGGCGCGTCATCATCCCATACATGGATTTCTGGCGCGTCGAGGATGGCCGCATCAAGGACAACCCGGTTTCCGTCGATCTGGCCTTTGTCCTGCTCCAGCTTGGCCGTGATGTCTTCACGGGTGAGGGTTGGGAAACCTTTGATCGCGGCGAGAAGACCCCGCCACACCCCTTTGATATCCCTGAATGAGGTGCCGCCATGGCCATCCAACCCCTGAAATCCGGCAAACCCGAAGCCGAGCGTGCCGAGGATGACGCACGGGTACGCGCCACCGTAGAGGCGACGCTGAAAGACATCGAAACCCGGGGTGACGCAGCGATTGCCGAACTCAGCGCGAAATTCGATGGTGTGTCGCGTCCCTCCTTCCGGCTTACACCGTCCGAAATCGAAGCCGCGCTGCAGAAGGTCTCCCTCCGCGACATGGAGGATATCCGGTTTGCGCAGACACAGATTCGCCGCTTTGCCGAGGCGCAGCGCGCCAGCATGACGGATATCGAGATCGAAACCCTGCCCGGCGTGATCTTGGGACACCGCAACATCCCGGTACGATCGGTGGGCTGCTATGTGCCGGGCGGCAAGTTCCCCATGGTCGCATCCGCCCATATGTCGGTGCTGACCGCCACAGTGGCCGGTGTGCCGCGAATCGTGGCGAGTGCGCCCCCCGTCAAGGGCGCGCCCCATCCCGCCATTGTTGCCGCGATGCATCTGGGTGGGGCGCATGAAATCTATTTGCTGGGCGGCATGCAGGCAGTCGGCGCCATGGCACTGGGGACCGCCAGCATCGAGCCCGTGCACATGCTGGTCGGTCCCGGAAATGCCTTTGTCGCCGAGGCCAAGCGCCAGCTCTACGGGCGGGTAGGCATCGACCTGTTCGCCGGCCCGACCGAAACCATGGTCATCGCCGATGACACCGTGGATGCCGAGATGGTGGCGACCGACCTGCTGGGACAGGCCGAACATGGCTATAACTCGCCCGCCTGCCTGATCACCAATTCGCGCAAACTGGCCGAGGGGACCCTGGCCGAAGTGGACCGCCTGCTGGACATCCTGCCCACGCGCGACACCGCCTCTGTTTCCTGGCGCGATTACGGCGACGTAATCCTGTGCGACACACATGACGAGATGCTGCACGTCGCCAACGACATGGCCTATGAGCATGTACAGGTGATGACCGACCGCGACGACTGGTATCTGGCCAACATGCACAGCTATGGCGCGCTGTTCCTGGGACCGCGCACCAATGTGGCAAATGGCGACAAGGTGATCGGCACAAACCACACGCTGCCGACAAAGAAGGCCGGGCGCTATACCGGCGGGCTGTGGGTGGGCAAGTTTCTGAAAACCCACTCCTATCAGCGTGTCACCACCGACGCGGCAGCGACGCTCATCGGCGAGTATGGATCGCGTCTGTGCATGCTCGAAGGCTTCGTTGGCCATGCCGAACAATGCAACATCCGCGTGCGCCGCTATGGCGGCAAGAACGTGGGCTACGGGATGGCGGCGGAATGATCCTGCCGCGCATCCCTTCCTTTCGCCTCGATGGCCAACGCGCGCTGG
>ERZ761609.1995-NODE-1995-length-16291-cov-5.734479_pt1 | contig 16291 bp, 11 predicted proteins | sample MGYA00511163_ERZ761609 | MGnify/ENA primary metagenome ERZ761609 (study PRJEB28899, sample SAMN02445070) | bioreactor sludge metagenome | biome: EBPR sludge | place: Australia: Brisbane, Thorneside Wastewater Treatment Plant | collected 2011-12-16 ... | reverse complement strand
AAAGTAGTTGCTGCGAGGGCTCAAACTGCATCGCCGTGAACACTCCACATCCGATGATTGTCAGCCAAGAGGACCCAATGGACATGCCCTCTAATAGCAGGGTTTCTCGCTGCCCGTGATAAGCCGTTGGCTTGTCAGTGGGAAGGCTTTCCTCTGATTCACGGTGTCGTCGCTGCTTCTCAGCGATACGATCTCTCTCGTCAGCCCAACAGCGAAGTATACGGCCATGCTCAGCATGCAGGCTCCGAGCGACCGGCTTGGTCCAATCTGGCACTGCGATTGCGTCGAGAAGGACCTCAGCTTCCCAAACCTGCTTACTCGCTCGGTTGCGCCGATCCTCCAATGATTCTCCAGGACGAAGGGTAAGACTGCGAGGATCGATGCCACCTTTCTTGGACTCAACTTTCTTAAGCTCGGCTATCGTGTACCCCTGGAGATGCACGACACCTAAAACCAAGGCAATCATACGGTCGATCTCCCCTTCGTACGCTGGCACATAGAGCAAATTTCGATTCTCAGCAGACCTCTTCTGGTTGTCTCTTAACTGTTTGGCTCTCGATTCGAGGGAGCGACAAGCTCTTAGGGCGCAAGCCCTTATGAACCGCTTTTCTCCAAACGACACAAGGCCGTGTGTTGGCTCCGCACTAGTCGTATCCCTTCTTCTTTGCTCACGGGCGATTGTCGTGAACCAGGTCTCATGCTTTAGCCCTTTCACATGATATGAGTCATACATTGCTTGCGACGCAGGCGAAAGAGAAGGCAGCAGATCGTCCCTTCTGAGAAATGGGAAAAAACGCTTTCCAAACCTCATGATTCTTTCAAGCGAAGGCTCCACAAACAGGTTATCGCCTCGGTGAGGATCAGATTGGAACATTTCTCGGGCATAGTCTCCGGCCTGTTCCAGAATGACGAGAGCGTCGTCCTCAGTTTTGATTTGATAAATGTTACGAAGTGAATCCAGTTTCTCGCGGTCGATTCCGTGGTCGCCATCTTGGTAGAGCCACGTCAGGACCCAAGGGTCGTCTGGGGCAAACGGGGATTCATTCTCAATCTGGGTTGCTTTTCGATCATCTTCTGGCTGGCACAACTCCTCGCCCAAAGGTGTGCTAGGTTTGACCCCGATCTCAGGCTCATTTTGCCGTTTCGACAAACCTGATATTTCAGTCTGAGATTTTGTCTCATCCTTCAACTCCAGCATCGGCTCCGCCCCATCGCCTTGGTTCCTTTCAGTCGCTTCGCTCCGGGCGCTGATTTCGGCAACCAAGTCCTCGCCCATCGCCTGGAGCTCGTCAACTCGCTCGCGAACCCAGTTGAAACTGGCATTGAATACTGGAGTCTTGGGCCAGCTTTCTATACTTAGGCCGTCGTCAAACTCGGCCAGAGCCCGGCGCAGTTCATCTAGTCCCGCTGTTGAGCGACGGCGCCAGACTTCCTCAAACTCAAGGATGTCGGAAGACCACGAGCCGCCTTCGAGAACAATTCCGACGTTCTCTCGGAATCTGAGCTCAAGGCCCGTTTTGCCTTTGAAATGGTATTGGCCCGACCGTCCTAAGGGCCGGTTGGCCTTGTCGACAAGCGTCCGAATACTTTCGCTGGTGCCAAGCCTTCGGCCCTCGCCGTTATTGATTGCAAGCCCTCCAGAAAGGAGCAGGAGCCGAAGATAGGTGCCAACCGTCTTGTCCGGCAGCTCTACTTCCCGACCGTCTTTGTAAGCCTTTAAGCCTCCAAAGAGCCTAAACCTAACCCCATCATCCCTGGCCATAACCCGCATTCCAATTATGTCGCGATGGGCTCCGGCGGCAGATTTCGCGTTCGAGATTGAACCCGGACACGCTCAAATCGCAGTCCTTCCGCATTCTTCCGCATTGCTTCCGCAAGCTTGCTTTCTCTTCCTCAGGAAGGAACCCGTTTACTGCTCATGCGCCTCCAGCGAAGGGTTTGTATCGCTGGGATTGGGATAGCAAAAAGGAGCACGCTACTGATGCGCACTCCCGTTGATGGCCGACCCTCGGCTCCGGAACTGTAACCACCAGCCCGGGACCGGTACAAGTCGGTCGGAGGGCCAGCGTCGCAACTCTAGCAAAGCTTAGGGCTGAAATCAAGTCTTTGACGCTCCATTGTTCTCCCACGGGCGCAGGAGTACAAGAATGAAACTTGACAACATTGTCCAGCGCATGTGGGCGTCTCTGTTCCCACCAACGGTACCGCCCGCGCGAATCGTTGTGTACAGGACGCAGCCAGCGCCGATCCTACCGGTGTCCCCTGCTGGGAGCTTCCTCATCGGAATAGCTGAGAAGAACCGCGAGTTGGTGTGCGCCTTAAGCTGGCAGCTCGATCGGCACCTGCTAATCGTTGGCGGTACGGGCTGCGGCAAGACCACGCTCATCGCTCGACTGTTCATTGAGGAGATTCTGAAATGGCAGTAATCTCCATCGATCGAATTGGTGATTTGGCCGACCGCTTGATAGCACGATCTGCGGCGGCCAAGATTCGACCCGGACGCGTGGTGATCATCGATCCATGCGATCCCGACTGGGTCGTTCCCTGGAATCCCTTCTTGCAGCCTGGCGATCCGTTTCGCGTTGCGGACGGCTTCGTTGATGCAGTGGAGCGGCAGGCTACGTCATGGGGTGTCCAAATCGATAGCGACATGCGCAATATCTCTCGTGCCCTTGTCATGACGCGCAATAGTCCTCTGGAGATTGAGCGCATGTACACCGACGACGAGTTTCGTGCGAGTGTAGCAGCCAAGATCACCGATGTCTGCCTGCGTAACTTTCTGCAGCTATTTGATCGCCTGACGCCTGAGCAGCGGTTGCAGCGCCAAATGGCGGTCAGCAACAAGCTGCAGAACATCATCTCGAATCCGCGCCTGCGCCGCATTCTCTGCGGCAAGGGCACGATCAATCTCCAGCAGATCGTTGACGATCCCGCTGCCATTCTTCTCGTCGCGCTTCGGAAGGATCAGCTTCATGGTTCTGGTGACTTCCTCGGAGACATGGTCATGCAAGGCGTTTGGAACGCTGTACTAAGTCGCGCCACGATTCCAGAGGACAAACGGGTCAAGAGCACGCTCATCCTCGATGAGGGACAGAACTTTGCCAAGGGCTGCCTTGCCGAGATCATCACGGAAGGGCGCAGATATGGACTCAGGCTTGTGTTTGCACACCAAAGCCAGGCACAGATAGAACCCGGCCTGCGAGCAATCATGCGCAACAACTGCGCGGTGCAGCTTGTGTTCAACGTCGGCCCGATTGACGCTAAAGAAATGTCTCAGATGCTGATGCCCTTGTCTCGCATTGAGGCAACGGATGCCATCTTGCGCCTCAAGGTCGGCGAAACGTTCGTCGTGCGCCAAGGCATGTATCCAATTCGCGTGGTAACGCCGAACGCTGACCCGGTAGACATGTCTTTGGTGCCGGAATTTCGGAAGCAGTCCATGTTTGCTCATGGCCAAGGCTGTGAAGCTGTTGATGCCGAAATCGCCTCTCGCTGGACAAGCCTGGGAGTAACTCGGGATAGCTTGGGTGACGGCCAAGTGGAGGTGCGCCATGTCCGCAAGCCGCAAGCCTAGCAAGTGCGGGCCTCGAAAGAGCGGCGTCCGCCTAACCAGCCGGGATCGAAGGGTCATCGGAGAGATAGCACGTTACGGGGCGATCTCCCGGGGCCAGCTGATGGAGTTAGGGTTCTTCAGTTCGGTCAGCCGCGCTAATCGACGCCTAAGACTCCTCGTTGAGGGTAAGTTCCTCCGTCGAACGTTTGTTGCGACCGGCCCTCAACAGAACTCAACGATCTACGTCCTCGGCCCAGCCGGAGTCGATGTCGCCGTCGAAGACAACTCATTCGATCCAATCGAGATGAAGCGGCATGGTCGGCGCTCTCCTGAGCGGATGTACCTTGAGCATCACCTTGGCGTCGTCTCGATCCGCCTTGTGGCAATCCGGGAATCAAGCGACTTGCGGTTGCTTCGCTACATAGCAGAACCCGACTGCCGACATGAGTATGAGGTTGTTGTTCGCGGGCGAGTTATCAAGCGGCTCATGAAGCCAGATGCGTTGGCGGTCTTCGCGCATGGCGACTCTATGCTTTCTGTCTACATTGAGTTCGACCGAGGCAACACTTCGCTTCCTCAGATGGCGGCGCTTTTTGCGCGCTACGAGGCGTACTGGGCGGAGACCGCTTACCAGTCCGCGTACGAGACGGACATTCCATTCACAGTCGCCCTTGTGACGACGGCCGGGCGACGTCGAATCGACAACCTGTCCCGGCTGACTAGGCGTGCAGCAGTGTCGGTCACGTTCACTACTTTTGCGCAGTTGGAGTCAAAAGGCTTCGGTGCCGCCATCTGGAAGAGTGCGAAGACCGAAGAATTCTCGACTCTCTGGGATCCGTTGCCTGAGGGAGGTGGCCCATGAACAATGCCATCTCCCGAGAATCTCGACTTGACAAGCTGGCTTATCGAATCGGTGACGTAGCCTACGTGCTTAGCATCAGCGAATCGAAGGTCAAACGGCTCCTGCGTTCCCGACAACTCGGTCACATCAAGGATGGCGGGACGACAATGATTACTCGTCGTCAAGTGGAGGCTTATCTCCGCGAAAAGGAACTGGAGCAAGGGTGGAAGGAAAGCTAACGCCCTTTACGCAATGCCGCTTTGACCACTCGCTCCAGTTCCTTCCTCAGAATCCCCTGCGCATCGCTCAAGAACCTCGTGTAGTTCCGCAGGTTGACGGTCAAACCACGGTGTTCAGAGCTATTTCGATTCACACTGTGGCCCATGTGCTCAAGGCGCGTGGACAAGCTCACCTTCGGACAGAACTTTTCAAGCCACGTGTTGTGGCTGAGCCGACAGTCTCTCGGTTCCAATTCCTCCGGTAAGCCCGTTTCCTTGAGGATGCGATGCCAGTTTTCATAGGTCCGTTTCTTCATCCGAGGGCTGTCGACAGACTTCGCCGGGAATAAGTAGCTATCAGTCTTTTCCACCAACGGCCGTAGCAACTCGGCCAAGGTTGGGCACATTGTAACCAGCCTCACCTTGTCGCCCTTTGGCAAGCCGAGGTCCTGCTTTCCAGTTGGTCCAAGCTTCACCGCCCTGTCTATTACAATCACGCCCTTATCGAAGTCGATTTGCTCTGCGGTTATCGCCATGTGTTCGCTCAATCGGAGACCCGCCAGAAAGAAAAGGCCGAGAAATGCTCGATCTTCTTCATTCGAGAGCTTTCGGACAGCCTGCATCGCGTCCTTTGGCGTCACGACAATTGCTTCTCGCACTTCGGGGGTTTCAAGCTTTACCTTGGAGAACGGGTTGCGAAGATTCGGCAGCTTTTCATAGGTGTCGATGGCATCGTTCAAAACTTTCACGAGAACGCCTTGAACGTCCTTCATCGTCGCCTTGGACTTGCCTTCTTCCTTCATCGTTCGAAAGAATGCCCGCGCTCGGTCGATGTCGATGTGCTGGACTGGAAGCTTTCCAACCTCAGAATTACGGACATGGGTGTTGTAGCGGCTGACCTTCGTTGAGATCGTCTTGAGCTTCATCCCGTCCTCCTGCCAGCGGCCAGCGAATCCGTTCGCCGATGTACCCGCAAGTTCATCGAACCAAGTATTGAGCGTCAGGGCACGCTTGGCGTTTGCCACCTCGATTTTCTGTCCCGTGTGAACCCGTACCTTGAGTTCTTTTAGGAACCTCGCTGCTTCAGCCTGAGTCGGGAAGGTGCGATCCACAGTCGTCAGCTCATTAGACATGGGGTCGTCGTACGACCACTGAACCCGCCACTTGCCAGCGAGCTTGCCGCTAAGCCGCCTTCGGATTGAGCCTTCGCCTGAAATAGCCTTGGCCATGGTTCCTATAGTCTACCCTCTGGTTTAGGAACCAATCTTAGGAACCATTTAAGTTCATTTGAACCTGGTGGAGATGATGAGATTCGAACTCACGACCTCTGCAGTGCGATGCTCGCAAATAGCGCAAGTTTGGACAAAACACGCCATTTTTGAACCTAAATGACCTCTGCAGTTGCGGTTTGCAGAGGTCGCGTTCCTCAGCCGCTGAGGGCTCCGTTAGAGGGACTCAATGTCCCACCGCAATTTCGCTATAATATGTTGTGCCTTTGGGCCGCTCTTTAATCCTCATATGGTTGCTCCTGCTTGGACAAGCTCATGCTTGCTCGGGCGCTTGGGTGCTGCCCGACGGTAGGGAGTGCCCCACGTGTCCGCGCGGACCATGCTTAGACGGCAAATCGGAGAATCAGTCAGAGCGAACGATCTCGGTCAGTGGATCACTAGATTGCCATGAATGTTGCACTCTGACTTCTTGCACGGATTCGAAAGAGAAACAAGCGGCAGTCCCGTCTCAGCAGTTCCAACTCGTTTTCGCAATCCTTCCGGAAGCGATTTGCTTGTCGGTCGTTCGGTACATCGTCTGCAAGGTCGTTTTTGCGCACATTGAGCTGGGCTTTCCCAATGCGCCGCCCTCATCCACTTCTTCACGCGCTCCGCCTTTCCAACTGAGCTAGTTGTTCGCTCCGCGTTGCGCGGAGCCATGACCGTAACCTCAGTTGGAGATTTCTTGAGAACCCTACCCATATTCTGTCTCGCTGGCCTCGCCATTTCAGCGCATGCCCAGCAGATCGGGCTTGACGACGTTCTTCGTTCAGCCCGAGCTAATCGTCCCGTGCTTCAAGCGGCCAGTCTGCGACTGAGTCAAGCCAAGTTGACCAGCCGCGCCCTAGGAGCCTTTCCTGTCACGCGTCTCCTCGTCGGATACACGACTGATCCCGAAACAGGGGGGTCTGATGATGACCTCGTCTTGTCTCAACCGATCGATTTGTTTGGCCGAACAAACGCCTACCGTCGATCGGGCCGCGCTCTAGTCGCGGAAGCTGAAGCCAGCTTTCGTCAAGTGTCGCTCGACGTTCAGACGGAGGTGCTAGAGGCGTATCTGTCCGCCGTCGCCGCTGCAGAGTTGGCAAAGAGCGCAAAGGCCGTTCAGGCCGTTTACGAGCAGCTATACGAAGCGACGCGGCTTCGAGTCGAAGGTGGAATTGCGCCTGGATTCCACCTCACGCAAGTCGGCCTCGACCTTGAGCAAGCAAAGCTTCGCGCCGAGCAGCGTCAGTCCGAACAGAATGCAGCGCTTCGCAAGCTTGAGTCTGTTACCGGACTGTCTGAATTGCGCGAGTTTCAAGGTGCCTTTCCAGAGCTAGTGCCCGTTGCAACCGACGCAGAAGCCCTGAAGCGGCAGCGCCCTGAATTGTTGCTACTTGAGGCCCAAACCCAGTTAGCTGAGGCCGAAATTGCCATCTCACGAGCGAGCGGCAGGCCCGAACTGGAGCTTCAAGGCAGGAGAACGCCCTGGCAAGAGCGAGACGATCGGTATGGACTCCGACTTCAGCTGTCAATCCCGCTCTTCGATCACGGCCGAGTCGCTGCTGAAACGAGAGCTGCTGGAATCAAGGCCGAAGCCGCCCGCAAGGCGTTTACTGACGCATCCAAGTTGGCCGAGGGCGAAGTAAAGGCGGCGCAGATTGAAGTTGCGTCCGCGAGAGACCAAGTAGGCAAATACGAGGCACTAGTGGCACGCGCCAAGGAACTGGTGAATCGCCTTCGCCCCGGTCTCACGGAACAAGCGACAACCCTGATCGAAGTCCTGGACGCGACCCGAGTGCTCCGAGATCTTGAGCAAGCCTACGTCGAAGCACGAACTCGCCTTGCCGAAGCACAGGCAAGACTTGTCCGAGCTTCCGGCCAAATTCTGGAGGTGAACCCATGAAACGAATCCACTTGATTTGGATACTTGCCGGTCTCGCTGTTGCATTGGGCGGGTGTGCGAAGGACGGAGGAGCGACGGCTGCGAAGGATGAGCATGGCCACGAAGAAACTGGACACATCGAGGGCGAATCAGGGGCAACGAAGGAGGAAGCAGGTCACTCCGAAGACATCCAGTTAACTGCTGAGGCTATCAAGATCGCGGGAATTGAGACCCAGCCGGTCGAACAGAGGCTGCTTCAGCAAGAACTCAAGGTTCCGGGAACGGTGACCACTTCCTCACAGGGACGTGCGATCGTTACTCCGCCTGTTGGCGGGCAAGTTGTTCGACTCCATGTCAAAGCGGGTGACCGAGTTCGAGCTGGGCAACCCATCGCGACATTGCGATCAGGAGAACTGGCGCAAGCTTCAGCGCTGATCATCGAAGCCCAGCGAGGAGTCGTTACTGCCCAGGCCGCGGTAAAGGAAGCAGCCGCCGAGATCAATTTGGCAAACGCAAAACTGCGCACTGCCAAGCAGCAATTGGCTCGGCAACAAGCCTTCGCCAAAACCGGTGCATTTAGCCAGCCCGCTCTCCAGGCCGCCCAAAAGGACCTGGCCGACGCGGAAGCGGAGTTGGAGCGAGGTAAGCAGGACCAGACCGTCCACGAAGCGCAGTTGGAACGTGCGGAGCGGCTTTATAAGCAAGAGCTCATCTCCCGTACCGAGCTGGAGCAAGCAAGGCTGGAGGTAGCCACAGACAAGATACGGCAGCGAAACGCGGAGAGACGGATCGAACTCGCTAAAGCGACGTATGAGCGAGAGCGAAAGATCGCCGAGCAAGGTCTATCGAATTCGCGGGAAATCCAAGCCGCAGAAGCAGAGGTGCGTTCCGCAAACCTCGAAGTCCAGCAAGCGCACATTCGCTTGGTGTCCGCCAACTCGGCCGTTGTCGCGGCCATGAAAGGCGTTGAAGCAGCCCGCGCCGGGTACTCAGCCCTCGCGGGATCGGGGAGCGCATCGGGCGGTTCCGTGGTCGTTAAGGCTCCCATAAGTGGCGTAGTCGTCGACCTTGAAGCCACGATGGGGCAAGCCGTTGAAAGGTCGACAGAGCTAGGAGAGATTGAGAACCTGGCAACTGTTTGGGTGGTGGCGCAAGTCTCCGACAAGCAGATCGGAGCGGCCAGAGCCGGCACAGTCGCCCAAGTCAGCGTCAGCGCTTATCCTGGCAGGATCTTCAGTGGGGTTGTCCAGTCGGTAGGCAGCCGCCTCGACCCGAAGACGAGATCCATGCCCGTCCAGATACTCGTTGACAACTCCGGCTCGCAGTTACGCAGCGGAATGTCTGCAACGGTCCGGTTGGGAGTCGGCGCAAGCACACAGGCCGTCGTCGTTCCACGCTCCGCGATCATCGAAGATGGCGACAAGCGAAAGCTGTACATCGCCGAAGATGGTGGGAAGTTCGAGGAGCGGACTGTCACGCTGGGGCGTGTTCAAGGAGAGTTTGTGGAAGTTCTGGAAGGCGTCGCCATCGGCGATCGAGTAGTCAGCAAGGGCGCCTTCGTGCTCAAAAGCGAGAAGGTGAAGGGTGAACTCAAGGGGCATGAAGACTAATGGATCACAAAGCAAAAACTCAATGTGGCTGCGCGTCCCCGTGCGGCCCCGCACAATTCGTGGCCATCAACTACATTAGTGTTCGGAACGACTACGCACTTCGATTTGAAGAGCTTTTCGCGACGCGCGCCCATGCGATCGACCGAGTTCCAGGGTTTGTGGAGATGTTTGTTCTCCGCCCGGATCGAGAGGGCGAAGCCTATCTTATCATCAGCCAATGGGAGGACGAGAGTGGCTTCCGAGCGTGGGTCGGTTCTTCTGAGTTTGCGGAAGGCCATCAGCGAGGTTTCGACGATATAAAGGCGGCTAAAGCTGCCGGGCAAGAACCGCCCATGACGTCCAGCTTCCAGACATACAGGATTGTGGCAAGATGAGACGAGTCATACGTGTACTTCGCTGGCTCATGCTGGCTCCTCTATTGAGCGCTGAGTGCGGATGCAAACCGACCTCGCCCGAAGGGGAAGCGACTCGTGACTTGCCGGAGGATTCAAGCCATGTTGGATAGACTCCTCCATTTCAGCCTGACTCAGCGACTCCTGGTTTTTGCCGGAACCATCGGACTTGTCCTTTGGGGAATTCTCTCATGGACCAAGCTCAATCTCGACGCGGTCCCTGACATCACCACGAATCAGGTGCAGATCAACACGCAAACCGGGGGCATGGGACCCGAGGAAGTGGAGCGGCTGGTGACGTTTCCCATCGAAACGGCGATGGCCGGCCTTCCCGGCGTGATGAACACCAGGTCGCTCAGCCAATACGGTCTGTCCCAAGTCACGGTGACATTCCACGACAACGTGGACATCTTCTTCGCACGTCAACTTGTCAACGAACGGTTGAGCAGAGTTGGCGCTGAGTTACCGGCGAATATCGATGCGCCACAAATGGGGCCGGTTTCCACCGGGCTCGGCGACATCTACATGTTCTCGGTCGAAAGCGACAAGCGCTCGATCACCGACCTGAGGACGATCATGGATTGGCAGATCGCGCCCCAGCTTCGCTCGGTCGCCGGAGTCGCCGAAGTCAATGTTGCTGACGGTAACGTTAAGCAATATCAAGTGGTCGCCGACATGGCTCGGCTGCAAGCGCGCGGACTCGGCATCCACGACCTGATCGAAGCCCTGCAGAACAATAACCAGAACGCGGGAGGAGGAGTTCTCGACTCTGGAGGGGAGAGAACGCTCATCCGATCGGTGGGCATGGCTTCCACACCAGAGGAAATCGAAACCATTCCCGTCTCAAGCGAAGACGGCACGCCTGTGCTCGTGCGCGACGTGGCCGAAGTCACGACAGGGACACCGGTCGTGACCGGACTGAGCACGAAGGATGGCCACGAAGCCCTTCTCGCCATCGCGATGATGCTCAAGGGGGCCAACGGACGAACGGTCGCCCAGGCAGTGGACGCCAAAATCGAGGAGATCAAGGCGCAGCTTCCCGAGGATGTCAAGCTGACGACGGTCTACAACCGCGCCAACTTGGTCAACAAGACGGTAGGCACGGTTGAGAAGAGCCTGCTGGAAGGCGGCATCCTCGTCATCGTCGTCCTTCTTCTGTTGCTTGGAAACTGGCGCGGCGCAGTAATCGTCGCTTTGGCAATCCCATTGTCGATGCTCTTTGCCATCGGCATGATGAACCAGTGGGGCATCTCTGGGAACCTCATGAGCCTCGGTGCGATCGACTTTGGTTTGATCGTCGACGGCGCGGTCGTCATGATCGAGAATGCCGTCCGCAGGGTTGCGGAAGCCCGCGAGCATGCCGGTAAGACGCTAAACCGTCATGATGTGCGGCACGTGGTCTGGGAGTCCTCGAAGGAAGTGGCCAAGCCAACGGCCTTCGCGGTTTCCATTATCACGGTCGTTTATTTGCCGATCTTGGCGCTGGAAGGAACCGAAGGCAAGATGTTCAAGCCGATGGCCTTTACGGTCGTGTTCGCGCTACTTGGCGCGTTGATCTTAACCCTCACATTGGTTCCGGCTTTGGCCAGCCTGTTCTTGTCAGGCGACACGCGCGAGGGCAAGAACCCGATCATGGGATTCTTCAGCCGTATGTACAAACCCGCATTGACCTTCGCGCTGCGCGCAAAGGCAATCGTTGTCGCGGGGGCTCTCGTTCTGCTGGGGCTAGCGGGCTGGGTCTTCACTACGCTGGGCGCTGAGTTCATTCCAACCTTGGATGAAGGCGACCTCGTTGTGCAGCCGATTCGTATCCGGACCGTCAACGCAGAGGAAACCATCCGGCTGGTAACCGCAGCCGAGAAGAAGGTGCTGGAAGTTCCGGAGGTGATCACGATGTTCTCCCGGAGCGGCACGCCTGAAGTCGCTACCGATCCAATGCCGCTTAGCCTTACCGACAGCTTCATCATGCTCAAAGAGAGGGATCAGTGGCGTGCGGGAATGACTAAGGAAAAGATCCGCGAGGAGATCGAAGAAAAGCTCAACGAAGTCCCAGGCCAAGGCTACAACTTCTCGCAGCCCATCGAAATGCGCTTCTCCGAATTGGTTTCCGGGGTCAAGGCCGACATCGGAATCAAGGTGTTTGGAGAAGACTTGGAGGTGCTCCGTCAGAAGGCTGAGGAGATTCGGGCGGTTGTTGCAGAAATCCCGGGCGCAGCGGACGTCGAAGTCGAGCAGGTTGAGCCCATCCCCGTTCTCCAAATCGACATCGACCGCGAAGCCATAGGGCGGTTCGGAGTTTCGATTAGCGAAGTCCAAGAGTTAATCAGCTCAGCCTTAGGAGGCGAAGAGATTGGGCAGATTCGTGAAGGGGACAAGCGGTATGAGCTGATCGTTCGTTTGCCTGCCGAAGTACGAAACGACGCTGATGCCATCGCGAGTTTGCCCGTGAAGCTGGCCAACGGCGAATCGGTCCCTCTATCGAGTCTGGCGCATATCGACAATCAACCTGCACCCGCCCAAATCAGCCGGGAATCGGGCAAGCGGCGCGTCGTCGTTCAGCTCAACGTCCGTGGAACCGACCTTGCTGGCTTCGTCGCGAATGCCCAGAAGGCCATTGACGAGAAGGTAAAGCTCGACGAAGGCTATTACATTACGTGGGGCGGTCAGTTCGAGAACCTGCAGCATGCAAGCGCACGATTGATGATTGTGGTGCCTCTGGCGCTTGCCTTGATCTTCACCCTACTCTTCATGACTTTCGGCTCGATCAAGCAGGCGTTGCTGATCTTCACCGGCGTTCCACTGGCGGTGACGGGCGGTGTTCTTGCCCTATGGATCAGAGGGTTGCCCTTCAGCATCTCGGCCGGCGTAGGCTTCATAGCCTTGTCCGGAGTTGCGGTCCTGAATGGTGTTGTGATGGTCTCTGCGATCAACCGATTGCGACAAGAAGGCAAGCTCTTGGTTAAGGACGCCGTTAGCGAAGGTGCCCAGCAGCGTCTTCGTCCGGTGCTGATGACCGCTCTCGTCGCCGCCCTGGGGTTCATTCCCATGGCACTGAACACAGGCATAGGAGCAGAAGTCCAAAGGCCCTTGGCAACGGTAGTTATTGGCGGAATCGCTTCTGCCACGTTGCTAACCCTTCTCGTCCTTCCGGTTCTTTACACATGGTTCGAGCGTGACAACGAGCTTCCGGAGGAGCTATGAAGACGGTCTTCCGGATCGGAAAGATGGATTGCCCTACGGAGGAAGGCATCATTCGGAACCGTTTGAACGGGATGAACGGGATCGAGCGGCTGGAATTCGACTTGATGAGCCGCAAGCTGACGGTGATCCACGATCATCCCGACGAAAGCACCATCCAGCAAGCCCTCGAATCGGTAGGAATGGATCCAAAGCTCGTAAGTGAAGACGAGCCCGAATCGGCGGGGCACGGACCGGCTGTTCCGATTCTCGATCGATGGCTCATGGGAGCTTCTGGAGTCCTCGCGGTGGCCGCCGAAGTCATCGCGTGGACTATGGGCACAGAACGGTCATGGCCGGTGATTGCTCTAGCACTTGGTTCGATTGCGCTGGGCGGCAAGGAGACGATTCGAAAGGGGATCGTCTCCCTGCGGACCCTCACGCTCAACATAAATTTCTTGATGACGATTGCGATCATCGGGGCGGCCTTCATCGGGCAGTGGCCCGAAGCCGCTATGGTCACCTTCCTCTTTGGGGTCGCTGAAATGATTGAAGCATTCTCGCTCGATCGAGCGCGTCACGCGATTCGCTCACTCATGGAATTATCCCCCGAGCGTGCACTTGCATTGGTCGGAAACGAATGGGTCGAAATCGAAGCTTCCAGCGTCGCTCTCGGGCAACTCGTGAGAGTTCGGCCAGGAGAACGCATCGCGCTAGATGGCCTCGTAAAGAAAGGTTCCTCCAGTGTAAACCAGGCCCCTATTACCGGAGAAAGCATCCCGGTTGCTAAAGCGGCTGGAGATCAGGTCTTCGCCGGGACGATCAACGAGAAAGGCAGCTTCGATTTTGAAGTTACGGCTAACACGGGGCAAACGACATTGGCACGGATCATTCGAGCCGTGCAGCAAGCGCAGAGTCAGAAGGCGCCCACGCAGCGTTTCGTCGACCAGTTCGCTCGGTACTACACGCCGCTCGTCGTCGTATTGGCAATCCTCATTACGGTCGTGCCACCCTTGCTTTTGGCCCAACCTTACTCGGATTGGCTCTACAAAGCATTGGTGCTCTTGGTGATCGCGTGCCCATGTGCGCTGGTCATCTCGACTCCGGTCACTGTCGTCAGCGCTTTGGCCTCAGCAGCAAGACGAGGAATTTTGATTAAGGGGGGCGTTTACATCGAAGAGGGTCGGAGGCTCTCGCGAATTGCTCTTGACAAAACCGGCACCTTGACCCATGGCTTGCCAAAGGTGACCGATGTTATACCGTTCGATTCCATTGAAGAAGTGGAACTGCTTCGATTGGCGGCTAGCCTCGACGCCCCGTCGGAGCATCCCGTAGCTACCGCCATTGTCGATGCCTACAAAGGCGAAAGAGCTTCTGTCCAAGAGTTCGAGTCCATTACGGGGCGCGGGGTGAGCGGAGTCGTTGATGGGCAGCAATACTTCCTTGGAAACCATCGGCTTGCTCACGAGGAGGACTACTGCCGCGCCGAGGTCGAGGCAGTTCTCGAAGACCTCGAAGAGCAGGGGAAGACCGTCGTCATTCTCGGCAACGCTGATCGGGCGCTCGGGGTCATCGCGGTTGCCGATACCGTCCGCGAAACGAGCATTCAGGCAGTTAAGGAGCTGCACGACCTTGGAGTGAGAACTCTCATGCTCACTGGTGACAATGCTCGAACCGCAAATGCCATTGCTGCCCAAGTAGGCATTGACGACGCTCGCGGAGACCTACTTCCTGAAGACAAGCGAAAGATCATCACCGAGCTAACCGCTGACGAAGAACACGTGGGCATGGTGGGTGACGGCATCAACGACGCCCCCGCATTAGCTCAGGCAGACGTCGGCTTCGCGATGGGCGCAGCCGGAACGGACACGGCGATAGAGACTGCCGACGTCGCGCTGATGCAAGATGACCTGCGCAAAATCCCCGAGTTCATCCGACTGAGCCGCCGAGCTTCCACCGTATTGAAGCAAAACATCGCATTCGCGATTGGTGTAAAGGTGCTTTTCTTCGTGCTCGCCTTCTTGGGGATCGCGACCCTCTGGATGGCGGTCTTTGCCGACATGGGGGCGAGTTTGCTTGTGGTTGTAAATGGCCTGCGGCTCCTACAGTCTCCCATCGGCTCCTCGTTTAGGAACCGATCTTAGGAACCACTTTAGGTTCATTTGAATCTGGTGGAGATGATGAGATTCGAACTCACGACCTCTGCAGTGCGATGTCTCTATCAACACACAAATTCGCCAAAAGCGGTCGTTTTTGAACCTAATCGACCTCTGCAGTTGTACGTTGCAGTGGTCGCAGGCGTGATGCCTCGTTAAAGGGCAACGATTCGACGCTACAGTTTTGTGCTCCGTAGCCTCAGCGCATTGCCAATCACGGACACAGAACTTAAGCTCATTGCCAATGCCGCGATCACCGGACCCAGTAGAAGACCAGTGAACGGATAAAGAGCGCCCGCAGCAATTGGAACTCCCGCGACGTTGTAGACGAAAGCGAAAAAGAGGTTCTGGCGGATGTTGCTCATTGTCGCACGGCTGAGTCTTCTCGCCCGAACCAGTCCCGTTAGATCGCCTTTGAGGAGGGTGATGCCAGCGCTTTCCATTGCCACGTCGGTGCCAGTTCCCATCGCGATTCCAACCTGAGCTTGAGCAAGAGCAGGGGCGTCGTTGATCCCGTCACCGGCCATCGCAACGAACCGCCCCTCCGATTGGAGTCGCTTGATGATCTCAATCTTGCCTTCGGGCAAAACGTCGGCATGGACTTCGTCAATGCCGAGTCCTGTGGCAACCGCCTGCGCCGTGGTCTTGCTGTCGCCCGTGACCATGACGACGCGAATCTTCTCTTCGTGCAAAGCGACCAATGCTTCAGATGCTGTTGTCTTGATCGGGTCCGCAACGCCGATCAGACCCACAACCTTTGTCCCCTTAGCGACGAACATGACGGTCTGGCCTTCGGCTCGCATCGCCTCTGCTTTCGTCGCGGCGTCCCCCGGGGTCACGCCAACAGACTCCATCAAGGCGAAGTTTCCGAGCGCAACGTCGTCGTTGCCGATCTTGCCACGCACGCCTTTGCCGGTGACCGACTCAAAATCCTGCACCTTGCTCGGCTCGATGCTACGTTCCTTGAGGCCAGCGAGAATCGCCGCCGCCAGGGGATGTTCGCTGCCTTGCTCGATCCCTCCCGCCACCTCAAGAACCTCGGTATCCGAGAGTTCTGCCAGAGGAACGACGGCAACCACCCGTGGCTTGCCCTCGGTGAGCGTGCCCGTCTTGTCAACCACCAGAGTGTCAACTTTCTCGAACGCCTCCAACGCCTCCGCACTCTTGATGAGAACACCGGCCTGTGCACCGCGCCCGGTTCCGACCATG
>ERZ761609.1991-NODE-1991-length-16310-cov-9.948508_pt1 | contig 16310 bp, 13 predicted proteins | sample MGYA00511163_ERZ761609 | MGnify/ENA primary metagenome ERZ761609 (study PRJEB28899, sample SAMN02445070) | bioreactor sludge metagenome | biome: EBPR sludge | place: Australia: Brisbane, Thorneside Wastewater Treatment Plant | collected 2011-12-16 ... | reverse complement strand
AGACGTGTGCTCTTCCGAGCTCTTCTGGATCTCCTGCTCGCCCGCGCAGGCCTTGCGGAGGCGCGGCTGAGCATTCCCGCGACGGTTTTCGCGACGGGCCACGATCTTGCCGTCGCCGTGCGCACGGGTGAGATTGATTGTGGGCTGGCCACGCGAGCGGCGGCGGCGGCGAACGGGCTCGGCTTCGTGCCGCTGGCGACCGAGCATTTCGATCTCGTGATGCGCAGGCGCACCTACTTCGAGCCCGGTCCGCAGAAGGTGTTCGCCGCAATGAGGAGCCCGGAATTCCAGGCGCGGGCAGCGCTGTTCCAAGGCTATGATCTGGCGGACGCTGGCGCGATCCGTTTCAATGGCTGAGCCATGGCCGCCATCCCGATTTTCGCGCTGCTCCAACCGATACTCTCGACGGTACAGCCGACGCCTCCAGCGTCGTCCCGCCCGCAGCGGCGCTTGGGCGTGTGCTCGCCGAATCGGTGATTTCTCCCTACCCGGTTCCAGCCCGTTCGATCGCCCTTGCCGATGGCTATGCCGTGAAGCACTGAACGGCCTGTCGACTGCAGCGTTGCTGGTTCAGCCCCGCTCCATGGCTCAATCCGTTTTCATGCACAGGTCAGATTCGATCAGCTACGACAGCCCAGCGGTGCAGTATCAGGCTCCAAAGCGGTATCCTGGGGGCCGGGCTGAACCCAGCATCAGCGACTGGATCCTCCATCTGGAGCCCGCCAAGGTGCGCAGATCGCGCGGATACTTCGCCATCGCTCAGGTTCAGCCGATCATCCGTGAAGCTGGACGTCTCAGTATCGGCCACAGTCCTTGAATCCCCCCGAGCCAATGATCCAGTGCTGTTCAGGTTGAACGTGACTTGGACCGGCGCACGAGATTGAACCGCAGACGGAGGATCGCGAGAGGCGGCGAAACAAAAAAAGGCGGGCCAAGAGAGACCCGCCTTGGAACATGCTGGCGCTGACGTCGTGGTCAGGCGAGCGTGTAAGCCGTCTTCACCGTGGTGTAGAACTCGCGAGCATAGGCGCCCTGTTCGCGCGGGCCATAGCTGGAGCCCTTTCGGCCACCGAAGGGCACATGATAATCAACGCCCGCCGTCGGCAGATTCACCATCACCATGCCCGCTTCGCTGTTCCGACGGAAATGCGTCGCATATTTCAGGCTGGTGGTGCAGATGCCCGAGGAGAGCCCGAACTCGGTATCGTTCGCCACCGCGAGCGCCTCGTCATAGCCCTTGACCCGGATGACGCTGGCAACAGGACCGAAGATTTCCTCGCGGCTGATCCGCATCTGGTTGGTGCATTCGGTGAAGAGCGCGGGTTGGAGATAAAAGCCGGGATTCTCCCGGTTCAGCCGCTCGCCACCCCAATGCAGCTTCGCGCCCTCCTTGCGGCCTATGGCGATGTAGCTCTCGTCGGTTTCGAGCTGCTTGGCATCGACGACCGGGCCGATATGCGTGCCCGCCTTCAAGGCGTCATCAACTGTGAGGCCTTGCATCCGTTCGGTCAGCGCTGCGACGAAGGCATCGTGGATGCCCTCCGTCACGATCAGCCGCGAGGAGGCGGTGCAGCGCTGGCCCGTGGAGAAGAACGCCCCATTCGCCGCGCATTCCACGGCCGTCTTTAGGTCGGCGTCATCCAGCACCACGAGCGGATTCTTGCCACCCATTTCGAGCTGGATCTTCTTCATCGGCTGGCTGCCGACAGCCGCCGCCGCGATGCGCCGCCCGGTGGCCACCGAGCCCGTGAACGAAAGCGCCGATACGTCCTTGTGGTCGATGATCGCCTGCCCGGCAACCGACCCCTTTCCCATGACAAGGTTGAGCACACCCTTGGGCAGCCCGGCGCGGTTGAGGATATCGCACAGTGCCCAGGCGGAATGCGGCACGAGGTCTGCGGGCTTCAACACAATCGTATTGCCATAGGCCAGCGCGGGCGCGATTTTCCAGGCCGGAATGGCGATGGGGAAGTTCCACGGCGTGATCATGCCCACGACGCCCACCGCTTCGCGGGTGATCTCAATGCCAACTCCGGGCCGGATCGAGGGAACAGCCTCGCCATTGAGACGCAAGGCTTCGCCGGCAAAGAAGGCGAGAATCTGCCCGGCGCGGGTGGCTTCGCCAATGCCTTCCGGCAAGGTCTTGCCCTCTTCCCGGCTGAGAATCCGGCCAAGCTCATCCTTGCGGGCCAGCACCTCATCGGAAGCCTTTTTCAGGATGTCATGGCGCTCCTGCGGCGTCGTGCGGCTCCATGCCGGAAAGGCGGCCTTTGCCGCGGCGACAGCCTGATCCACATCCGCGACCGTGGCGCTCGCAAACTCGCCGATGACGTCATGGGTGTTGGAGGGATTGATGTTCCGGGATGCCGAAGTGGCGCCCACGCCTTCACCGCCGATGAAATTCTGGAAGATACCCATGCGAATGTTCCTTTCTTGAAGTGCGCGATGCGCCGTTCGGCGGCGCCTGTGATCAACCCTCGGCGAGGATAAGATCGGCGGCCATTTCCGCAATCATGAAAACAGCGGCCTGCGTGTTGCCGGAGACCATCGTCGGCATCACCGAGGCGTCGGCCACCCTGAGCCCCTTCAGCCCATGGACCCGCAAGGCCGGGTCGACCACCGCTTCCGGGCCGTGGCCCATGCGCTTTTCGGCGAGCCACTTCGCCAGGTCCTCGCTGACGTAGGAACTGCCGTTGTCGCTGAGCAGCCGGGGCCGATGCACGACCGTGACGTGGTCGAGCCCTGATGCCTTCAGCGCCAGGTCAAGCGTGTCGGTGACATCGTCGGCGCGCATCGTGCTACACAGCTTCCAGGCGACAATGTAGCGCGAGAAGTCGTCGAGCACCGTCGAGAGATAGTACCAGCCCCAGCCGGTGATCTTCAGGTAGGTGAAGTCGGTCTGCCAGAGCTGGTTAGGCGCGGTGGTCTTGTCCTTGAACTCCTCGGCCGCCTTGATCACCACATTGGCTGGCGAGGTGATCAGGTCATGCGCCTTCAGCAAGCGATAGACCGATGCTTCTGAGACGAAGTACCTCCGCTCGTCGATGAAGCGCACGGCCAGCTCGCGCGGAGACAGCTCCGGCGCCTCCAGCGTAAGGTCGACGATCTGGGCCCGAACCACGTCGGGGATACGGTTCCAGACGCGATCCGGCCGTGAGCGGCGATCGGCCAGCGCCTCCACGCCGCCGGTCAGATAGCGCTCGTACCAGCGGTAGAATGTAGCGCGCGGGATACCGAGCTTGCGAAGCGTCGCCTTGGCCGGCAGGTGCGAGCCCTCGACCAGGCCGATGATCTCGGCCTTCTCGGATGCGGGGTATCTCATTCGCCGTCCTCCCCATCCCCGGTCATGCTTTTTTTGAGCAGGCGGTTCTCGAGCGTCAGATCGGCCACGACCTCCTTGAGCGCCTGGGCCTCGCGGCGCAGGCCCTTCACCTCGTCGGATGTGGCGGCCCGCGCCGTGTCGCCCGCCAGACGCCGCTTGCCGGCCTCCAGGAACTCCTTCGACCAGCCGTAATACTGCGAGGCGGCGATCCCCTCGCGCCGGCACAACTCCGAGATGCTGTCCTCGCCCCGAAGGCCTTCCAGCACGATCCTGATCTTGTCCTCAGCCGTCCAATGCCGCCGCGTCGCGCGCCGGATATCCTTGATCGCCTCCTCCGCCGAACTGGCGGGCATCGTCTGCTTCTGTCTCATCGTCGCTCCTCTTGGTGACGATGGAACAGAAACTCTCCTTTGCCGAGATCAACCGACCTGTCTCATGGGTGCTGACGGGGAACATCCGCGTCCCATGATCGTTCTCCTTCATCGCCGAGACATTCGGCGAAGAGAACGAAGGACTCACCCTTGCACATCCGTCCAGGGATTGATCACGGTCAGACCTGCAGCGTGAAATGCGCCCGTGTCGCGTGACGCAACGGCGAATCCATGCGCAGCAGCGATCGCAGTGATGTAGCCGTCAGGCGTGGGGAAACCCTTGCCGGCCATGCGCGCCTTTACAGCGATATCCGCATAACGCCGTGCCGCACTGGCATCGAAGGGCAGGATGCGCGACCCGAACAGGTCCATGACCCCGTGGAGCGCCGCAGTAAGATTGTCCTTTCGCTTGCCATCCGGCAACGCCCCGATGCCGAAAAGCAATTCCGCTACGGTGACACTCGACAGGAACAGCGTCTCGGCTACCTGCGCGTCGAGCCAATCGCGGACAGAGAGATCAGGTTGAGGCTTCATTGCCTCGGAGACGACATTAGTGTCGAGCAGGATCATCAGAAGCGCATCGGTTCGGCAGGGTTGGCATTGCGTGTCTGTTCGAGCGCCTCGACATCAGCATTGGTGAGGCCGATCTTCCTGCTCATCTGCGACAAGGTCGAACTAAGGCGAAGACGGCTTTCGGGGCGGACAGCGGCTTCCAAAATCGCGCGTATCTCGGCTTCGGCGCTGCGGTTATGCTGCGCTGCGCGAACTTTCAGAGCCCGGTGCGTCTCATCAGAAAGATTGCGAATGGTGACAGCAGCCATGATAGCGCACTCCGTAAAACGATTGCGACGCTATCATTATATGCATGACGATATCATTCTTCAAGCGCGACGTCGAACGCACCTTCTCAATGACCGCTCACGGACGAAACTGCTTGGCTCCTGAACGACCGCGATGAGGGCGCATTCCTGACGTTCGAACCAATCTGTGCGGAAACTCGAACCGCTCTCCGGCTTGCGCCCAGGCCGCACTCGGAAAATGCCCACATGGGTGCGGAGAAATGCCCTGAAATAAGCCCCCAAAAGCGCCCAAAATTCTCTGTTGTCAGGTCTCTCTGAACGAGGGTCGTTTGCCTAAGCCCCGGAAATAGCCAGCCTTCTCTACCTGAACCGGAAAATCATCGGTTTGCATGAGAGTGGCTGGTGCTGCCAGAGAGGATCGAACTCTCGACCTCTCCCTTACCAAGGGAGTGCTCTACCACTGAGCTACGGCAGCGATGCGGGGCGACGTCTGCCACAGGCGCCCGCCTGTGGCAAGCGGCAAAACCCCAGAAGATGTCAGATCAGCCGCCGGCGGGGGAAAACACCGTGATCGATGCGGTGGAAGCGGCGGGCTTGGTCACTTTGGCGGTGCGCGGCAGATCAAGCGCCTCCCAGACCTCGCCCAGCGCCGCGATCAGCTGATCGATCAACGCGTCATCGTGAAATGGCGTGGGCGTGATGCGCAGCCGTTCGGTTCCGCGTGGCACGGTGGGGTAGTTGATCGGCTGCACGTAGATGCCGTGCCGGTCGAGCAGGCGATCGGAGGCCAGCTTGGCAAGGGCCGCGTCGCCCACCATCACCGGGACGATGTGGGTGGGATTGTCCAGCACCGGGATCGAAGCCTCGGCTAGCAATTGCTTGACACGGCGCACCTGACGGCGCTGGGCCTCGCGCTCGACCTGCGAAATCCGCAGGTGATGGATCGCCGCACGCGCAGCGGCCGCTACGGGCGGAGGCAGCGCAGTGGTAAATATGAACCCCTGAGCATGGCTGCGCACCGCATCGATCATCGCTTCCGTGCCGGTGATATAGCCGCCGAAACAGCCGTAACCCTTGGCCAGGGTGCCCTGAATGATATCGAGCCGGTCCATGGCGCCGATCTCTTCGGCATAGCCAGCCCCGTGAGCGCCATACATGCCGACGGCATGCACCTCGTCGATATAGGTCATGGCGCCGTATTTCTCGGCCAGATCACAGAAGGCGTGGATCGGCGAAACATCGCCATCCATGGAATACACGCTTTCAAAGACGATCAGCTTGGGCCGGTCAGGATCGGCTGCGGCCAGCAGTTCTTCAAGATGAGCCGCGTCATTGTGGCGGAAGATCGCCCGCGCCCGGCCGGCCCGCCTGACGCCGTCGATCATCGAATTGTGGTTGTCGCTGTCCGACAGGATGAGGCAATCGGGGAGCAATTGGGCGATCGTTGAAATCGCCGTCTGGTTGGCGACATAGCCCGACGAGAAAACCAGCGCCGCTTCCTTGCCATGCAGGGCTGCGAGTTCCTTCTCAAGCTCGATCACTGCGTGGCTGTTGCCAGAGATGTTGCGGGTTCCGCCGGCGCCGACGCCGCAGGTGCTGGCGGTGCCGACCATGGACGCCACCACATCCTTGTGACGGCCCATGCCAAGATAATCGTTGGAACACCAAACCGTGACATCCCGCACCAGCCCGTTCGGGCCATGCCATCGGGCGATCGGAAAACGATCGGCATCACGCTCGATTTCGGTAAAGACGCGATACCGCTTTTCCGCCTTCAGTGCTGCACGCGCCGCCTTGAACGTCGCCTGGTAATCATACATCGGCCTACAACTCCCGACCAACCCCCTCAGGGCCGGCATGCCAATTCATAGCTTGCTCCAGGCCCGCAAGGCCAGCCCTTTTCAGGCCGCTTCCGGTCAGGGACCCAACTATGGTAAGCGCAGGCGTCCCATGCTTTCCGGCCATTCGTCATTGCCATGAATCAAAAAGGCCCACCACAGCCCGTCCCCACTCCGCCTTCCGCCGCTGAAGATCGCCGGGCGCGGCTTTCGGCGGCCTTGCGGGAAAACCTCAAGCGGCGCAAGGCGCAGGGGCGCGCCCGCAAGGCGCAAGAGACTGGCAAGGGCGAACCGCCACATTCCTCAGGAAACTGACAGCGGCTACCGCTTTTTTGCTGTCTTTGGCTGAGTTTGTGCTATGCGCGGGGCGCATTGGCGGGCGGGGCGGCTCTGGCAGGTGCTTAGGAACTGATCGATGGACAGCATCAAGATTACCGGCGGGAACAGGCTGAACGGCACGATTCCGATTTCCGGCGCCAAGAATGCCGCATTGCCGCTGATGATTGCCGGCCTTTTGACCGATCGTCAGCTGGTGCTCGAAAATGTGCCGCGCCTTTCCGACGTACGTGCACTGGCCCGCATCCTCGGCAATCATGGCGTCGACATCACCATCGCCGGCAAGCGTCGGGGTGAGGCGCAGGATGGCGGCGACACCCTGATGATCAATGCGGCGACCATCGTCGATACCTGCGCGCCCTACGATCTGGTCTCCACGATGCGGGCCTCGTCCTGGGTCGTCGGTCCGCTGGTGGCGCGCATGGGCGAATGTCGGGTGTCCCTGCCGGGCGGCTGCGCCATCGGCACGCGCCCGGTCGATCTGCACATCATGGCGCTGGAGCGGTTGGGTGCGACGATCGAGATCGAAGAAGGCTATATGGTCGCCCGCGCGCCAAAAGGGCTGAAGGGCGCCGAGATTTTCTTCCCCTCGGTGACGGTCGGCGGAACACATGTGGCGCTGATGGCGGCGACGCTGGCGCATGGCACGACCATCATCCACAATGCCGCACGCGAGCCGGAAGTGACCGATCTGGCCGATTGCCTCAACCAGATGGGCGCCAAGATCAGGGGCCAGGGAACCTCGACCATCGAGATCAAGGGCGTCTCCCGCCTCAACGGTGCAACCCATCGGGTGATTCCGGACCGGATCGAAGCCGGAACCTATGCCATGGCGGCAGCGATGGCAGGCGGCGACGTGCTGCTGGAAGGCGCCCGGCCCGAGCATCTTCAGGCGGCGCTCGATGTTCTGCGCAAGGCAGGGGTGGACATCACCTCTTCCAACGAGGGCATTCGCGTGCGCCGTAACGGCAGCGGCATCGACGCGGTGGATGTGACCACGGCACCATTTCCGGCTTTCCCCACCGATCTGCAGGCGCAGCTGATGGCGCTGATGACACGCGCCCGCGGAACGTCTCACATTACCGAGACGATTTTCGAAAATCGCTTCATGCATGTCTCCGAACTTGCGCGGCTGGGCGCCAGGATCACGCTCAAGGGCGATCTGGCGATTGTCGAGGGGGTAGAAAAGCTCAAAGGCGCCCCGGTGATGGCCACTGACCTCAGGGCCTCCGTCAGCCTTGTCATCGCCGGACTTGCTGCCGAAGGCGTTACAACCGTCAACCGGGTCTACCATCTCGATCGCGGCTTCGAGGCGCTGGAGAAGAAGCTCAGCACCTGTGGCGCCCAGATCGAGCGTATCAGGGCCTGACATGCGCCGCATTGACCAAAGATCCGCCGGTTTTGCCGAAGCTTTCGCCACCCTGATCGGCATGAAGCGCGAGGTTTCGGAAGATGTCGATGCCAGCGTGCGCGCGATCCTGGCCGATGTCCGGGAGCGCGGCGATAGCGCGGTTGCTGACTACACGCTGCGCTTCGACAGGGTCGATCTCAACGCAACCGGATTTGCCTTCACGCGGGCTGACATTGCCGCTGCCCACAACAGGGCAAGCCCCGAGGCAGTGGGAGCGCTGCGCCTCGCCGCCGAACGGATTCGTGCCTACCACGAGCGTCAGCGGCCGGCCGATGCCCGCTTTACCGATGGCCTCGGCGTGTCGCTCGGCTGGCGCTGGACAGCGGTCGATTCTGCCGGGCTCTACGTGCCGGGCGGCACGGCCAGCTATCCTTCGTCCGTGCTGATGAATGCCGTTCCGGCCCGGGTCGCCGGCGTCAGGCGCCTGGTGATGGTGGTGCCGACACCGGGCGGCGTCGTTGATCCGCTGGTGCTGGTCGCCGCCGATATTGCCGGCATCGACACCGTCTACCGCATCGGCGGCGCGCAGGCGATCGCGGCGCTTGCCTATGGCACCGGGACCATCGCCCCCGTCGCCAAGATCGTCGGGCCGGGCAATGCCTATGTGGCTGCCGCCAAACGGCAGGTGTTCGGCACGGTCGGCATCGACATGATCGCCGGCCCGTCGGAAGTGGTCATTCTGGCCGATGCGACCGGCAATCCCGAATGGATCGCGGCCGACCTGCTGGCGCAGGCCGAACATGACACCGCCGCCCAGTCGATCCTGATCACCACCGATACGGCGCTGGCCGAGGCGACGTCCGCGGCGGTCGAACGGCAACTGGCCAGCCTGCCGCGGGCGGCGATCGCCGGGGCCAGCTGGCGCGATTTCGGCGCCATCATCACCGTCGGCAGCCTCGACGAGGCCCTGCCCCTGATCGAGCGGCTGGCGCCCGAGCATCTCGAACTGCACCTCAGCGATGCCGAGGCGGTGGCAGGCCGGATCCGCCATGCAGGGGCGATTTTCATCGGAGCCCATACGCCGGAAGCCATCGGCGACTATGTCGGCGGCTCCAACCATGTCCTGCCAACCGCCCGTTCGGCGCGGTTTGCCTCAGGGCTGGGCGTCATGGATTTCGTCAAGCGCACCTCGCTGCTCGCCTGTTCGCCGGAGGCGCTCAGACAGCTTGGGCCAGCGGCGATGGTGCTTGGCGAATCGGAGGGGTTGCAGGCTCACGCGCGGTCTGTTGCTATCCGGCTCGACGATATCGACTGACGGACAGCCAATGAGCGATGATGATCCCCGCAAGAGACTTTACTCCGTTGTGCTCGACGAGACGTCAATCGAGCGCGGCACGCCGGATCAGGAACATGAGCGGCAGGTCGCCATCTATGATCTGATCGAGGAAAACTATTTCGCGCTCGCTCATGATGACGGCGGCCCGTATGCGCTGCATCTGGGGCTGGTGTCCAACCGCCTGGTGTTCGATATCCGGCGCGAGCAGGGAGACACCGTGGTTGTGCATGTGCTGTCGCTGACGCCGCTGAAGAAAATCGTGAAGGATTATTTCCTCATCTGCGACAGCTATTACGAGGCCATCCGCAATGCCACGGCGGACCGGATCGAAGCCATCGACATGGCCCGCCGCGGGGTGCACAATGAGGGGTCTGCCATCGTGCGCGAGCGGCTGGAGGGCAAGATCGAACTTGATCACCAGACAGCCCGCCGCCTGTTCACACTGATTTCCGCCCTGAGCTGGACGGGGCGGGAAGCGTGAGCGGGCCTGCCGCACCGATCCACTCGATCCTGTTTCTGTGCACGCTGAATTCCGTTCGCTCTCCGATGGCCGAGGGGCTGGCCCGCCGCAAGCTCGGGCAATACGTGCATGTCGAAAGCGCCGGCCTGATCCGCTCTGAACGCAATCCCTTCGCACTTGCCGTGCTGCGTGAAATCGGCATCGATTTCAGCGAGGATGTGCCGCATGCGATGAATGCGCTGGCGATGGAGGGGTTCGATCTTGTCGTTACCCTTTCGGACCAGGCCCAGGCAGCGGTGATCGACCGGCTGCGATTTGCCAGTATACGGCACATCCACTGGTCGATTCATGATCCGACCGAGGCTGGCGGTTCACGCGAGGCGCGCCTTCAGGCTTTTCGGTCCGTGCGCGACGACCTGCGCCAACGGATCCGCCGCGAGCTGCTGCCGTTGCTGGAAAAGTCAGACTGATACCTTTGGCTCTCAAGATTGACCTTTCGGCCCGTTTCGGAGTGCCCGACCAGAAAAAAGGCCGGCAGGACGCAACCTGCCGGCCTTTCTGATGCATACCGCGTTTGAGGGATGGTACAGCCGGCTGGGCTCGAACCAGCGACCTTCGGAGCCACAATCCGACGCTCTAGCCAACTGAGCTACGGCTGCATGCCCTTCAAAGCGGAAAGCGCGCGGACCCTATGGGCATTCGATCCGGAATTCAAGGGCCAAGCCTAGCGTCGGCGGCGAATTTCGCAGCTGAATGAAACAGGGCGGGCCGAAGCCCGCCCCGATCATGCGCTCTGTGCGGGAGGTCCCGCTATTACGGCTTGAAGCTGTTGGACAGCGCCGACTTCACCGGCTCGGCGGCATCGGCGGCGAGCTTCTGGCCAAGGGCCGCAAGCTCCTGCACCTGGGCCTGACCGACCTCAAGCTGCTTCTTGACGAACTCGGACTGCAGCGCGAACACGTCCTGCAGGGTCTTGGCGCCGAACAGCGCCTGAACGTGATCGAACGAAACGTTGGCGTTCTTGCGAGCCAGTTCGATCGCCTTCAGATTGAAGGCCACGACGCCGGACTTGGCAGCGTTGACGCTCTCTTCGAGCTTGCCAGACGCCTTCTCGGCCGCATCCTTGACGGCTTCAAACTGGCTGCGAGCCTGCTCAAGGCTCTTCTCAGCGGTCTCGCGCATCTTCTCCTGCATCTGGCTGATCGGAGCAAGCGCGGCCTGAACCGCAGTTTCGACGGACTCAACGGGGGAGGTCTTCTTGGCAGCGGCCATGACACGAATCCTTGGGCTCGGGGGACACTCCCGGAGGACCCGCCCAGGACCTTGGGAGCGCAGGCCACTGGCCTGCCTGATTGGCTCCCTATAGCAGGTCTATTGTGCATTGCAACATAAATGCTGCGCTCGCAATGCTGCAATGCACAAAATGCGTAACTGGTGCGCCAGACGGCCTATTTGGCCGGCTTCTTCGGCGCCTTCGGCGTCACGGCGGCGGTTGCGGCGCTGGTGGCGGCATTGGTTGCCTTTGCCACCGTGGCCTTCACCGTCTCGACCGTCGAGGCCATGTGGCTGGCGGCATCTTCCATCTGCAATTTCACGCGATTGCCGGCTTCCTGCATCTGTGACTGCAGGGCATGCGCCTGGCTCTGCATGTATTCGGTCTGAATGCGCAGTGCCTCCTCGATGGTCTTGGCCTGAACGAGTTTCTGGGCCATGTCGAAGGCGGCATTCATGTTGCGTTCGGCAAATTCGACCGTCATGCGCGAGGCGTCGGCGAAGTTCTTGGGAACCGGAATCGGTCCGGCATGGACCTGATCAGACGCTTTCTGGGCCGCACCGATAAAGGTCTCGAACGCCTTGCGAGCCTGCTCGACGCTGCGGCTGGCAAGATCCCGCATTTCGTTCGGCACTTCGAATGGATTCTTGAGCATCGCTTCCTCCCTGTTCATGCAGATTTCTATCATGCCATTGGCGGCGGCGTCCACCAATGGGCATTTTGGCGGACAGCAACAATACCAACCGGCGCCCCGTTAAGGTTGATAAACGATCGCTGCCTCTCCAACTGTGCCATTCATGGACGGTTTGGCCCATTCGCGGTAAGAACTGGCAAGGATTTATTAAGGTTTGTTCCCAGCCGGGGGATTCCGCCCGGCGGGTGCTGGTGGAGCAAGGCAAATGGCCGTTCTGGCTGATCATGGCATTCTTGCCGCTCTGGTGGGAGCGGCACGGGGTGCTGCGCTCGAGCGCGATGAGCGCGCGACGGTCGTTTTCGACGAGACCGGAGCGCCGCGATGGGCGTCGCCATCCGCACGCAGCCTGTTCGGTTCCGGCATGGACGGGGCTGTCGCGTTCAGCGCGGCGGCTCCGGGCGCGCAGCGGCTCAAGGCGTTCATCAGGGCGGCCGACAGCGACCGGCTTGCCGAGCCCCTGCGGTTCTTCATCGGCGGGCGGCTTGAGCCCCTGCCGGTTCAGGCGCTGCGCCTGACCCTGGCGGATGGAACGCCCGGTCTGGTGGCGCTGTTCGGCGAAGGCCCGGCCCTGAACCTGCCTGATCCCGAGCCAAAGAAGGCTTCCGAGCCGGCGAGCGCCGTGCAGAGCCCCCTCCCCCAACCTGCCGTGGAGCAGGACGGCGCGCGCAAGACGCAGCGGTTCGTGTTCCTGACCGATGCCGAAGGCGCGATTTCCAGCGTGTCGCCTGTTTTCACGCAGGCATTGGGCATCCATGCGCGTGATCTGGTCGGCCGCAACTTCGTCGATGTGATCGCCGAGATCGACCCGGTGCGCGCCGGGGATGTGGCGCGAGCCATGCTCGCCGCAACCACATGGAACGGGATCTGCGTCGACTGGCCAATGGCAGACGGGACGCGGACCCTGCCTGTCGAGTTTTCAGCAATGCCGGCGTTTGACGCAAGCCGCGCCCTGACCGGATTCAACGGCTTCGGCCTGATCCGGTTCGAGCGCCCTGCCAACTCGGCCACAGCCAGTCCGGCCGTGCCCGCGCCTGAGCCGGCACTGCCGGTGAGCGAGACCGCACCGGCCACGACGGACAACGATTTCGAGGCCGCAATCCGGCGGCTGGAAGCAATTCTGGGTGACGTGCCGCACCACCAGCAGGACGCGCGCCCCACCCCAGACGCATCCTCCGGCACAGCGGCCGGCAAGCATCTCGCGCCGAGGCCTGAGGGGAGGCCCCTGCCCTCGCCGGCCCCGCCGGCGGATGATGCCTCGGTGGTGCCGCTGCCCTCCCTCAAGACACATGTGGGCGCCACCCTGGGCGAACCGAAAGTAGTGCCACTGAAGCCGAATCTGCCGCCGGCCAGCGGCGCGCAGAATGCCGGGCTCAGCCATTCGGAGCGCAACGCCTTCCGCGAGATTGCCAAGGCTCTGGGGGCGCGGATCGAAACGACGCCGGTTGGCGGACACGGCAAGGGCAAGGCTGCCCCGCTGACGCCGCAAACCCAGACCGAGGTGCCGCCGAACCGGGTTGCCGAGGCACAGGCGGAGCTTTCGAAGGCGCTCGGCGTGCCGCCGGCTATGGCAGCGGGCGCACAACAGCCATCGGCAGGCTTTACCGATCTGCTGCTTGAGCGTATGCCGCTGGGCGTTCTGGTTTTCCGGGGCGACAAGCCACTCTACCTCAACCGGACGCTGCTCGACCTGACCGGCTACGACACACTGGCCGAATTCGATGCGCTCAAGGGACTGGAGAAGCTGTTCCGTGGTCGCGCCGCACCGGGGCTGGTGACGGGCGAATTCGATACCGTGACGATCATGGGCCGCGACGGGGCGACGCTGCCGGTCGATGCGCATCTCCAATCCATCGACTGGCAGGGCGAGCATGCGACGCTGGTGACCATACGCCGCGCACAGGATGCCGAAGACGGCCCGCGCGCCAAGGCGCTCGATCTCGAACTGAAGAAGCGGCAGGCCGAACTCGGTGAAGCGCAGGCCATGCTGGATACTGCAACCGATGGCGTTGTCTCGCTGGACGACGGTGGACGCATTCTGGCGCTCAACAAGTCCGCCGAGGCACTGTTCGGCTACGATCAGAACGAATTGACCGGCGAGCGGCTGACGCTGCTGCTGGCGCCCGAAAGCCACGCTGCTGCGCTCGATTATCTCGATGGCCTCAAGTCCGGCGGGGTTGCTTCGGTGCTCAATGACGGTCGCGAAGTCATCGGGCGCGAGCGCAAGGGCGGGCGCATTCCACTGTTCATGACCATCGGCCGGATCTCGGACACCGGCAAGTTCGCCGCCGTGGTGCGGGACATGACGGCCTGGAAGCGGGCGGAAGCGGAACTGACCGAGGCCAAGCGCGCTGCCGAACGTTCGAGCGCCCTGAAATCGGACTTTCTCGCCAAGGTCAGCCATGAAATCCGTACGCCGATGAATGCCATCATCGGCTTTGCCGAGGTGATGCGCGACGAGCGGCTGGGGCCGATCGGCACCGAGCGCTACAAGGACTATCTCAACGACATCCATACCTCGGGCACGCATGTCATCAGCCTGGTCAACGATCTGCTCGACCTGTCGAAGATCGAAGCGGGGCGGATGGAACTCACCTTCGCCTCGGTCGACCTCAACGCAATCGTCACCTCCTGCCTCGGAATCATGCAGCCGCAGGCCAACCGCGACCGGGTGATCATGCGCTCGCAGCTTTCGGCCAAACTGCCACCGGTGGTGGCGGACGAACGGTCACTGCGCCAGATCGTATTGAACCTGCTGTCCAACGCGTCCAAATTCACCGAACCGGGCGGACAGGTGATCGTCTCCACCGCCCTCACCGATCAAGGCGAGGCGGTCATCCGCGTCCGCGACACCGGCGTCGGCATGACCGAGCAGGAAATCCAGGCGGCGCTGGAACCGTTCCGGCAATTGTCGAACGCGCGCGGGCGCGGCGGCACCGGACTTGGCCTGCCGCTGACCAAGGCGCTGGTGGAAGCCAACCGCGCCAGTTTCGTCATCAACAGCAAGGTGCGCGAGGGCACGCTGGTGGAGATCACCTTCCCGCCGACGCGGGTGCTGGCGGAATAAGGCAGGGTTGACGAGTGGCCCGCACGCGGTGCGGGCGTCCCTCGCATCGGCTCGGCGTCGCTTCGCTCCTATGAGTGGCCCGCACACGGTGCGGGCATACCTCGCGTCAGCTCGGCGTCGCTTCGCTCCTGTGCACTCCTACCACCACAGCCAGCCGCGGCGCGGCGCATCGCTCACCGGCGGATCGATCATCTGGCCGGTTGCCAGCGAGCCAGCGGAAGGCACCGAGGCGGTGAAGTCAGCGTTCTGCTGCTGCGCCTCGCGCTGGGCCTGGCGTTGCGTTCGCCTGGCGACCAGCGACGCCATCGCCTGCGGGGTATCGAGGCTGTAGACGTCATCACGGAAATGGGTCTTGCCGTCGTCGGTGACATAGCCAGTCAGATAGACCCAAGCGACCGGCACCGGGCGCGCAAGCCGAATGTCCTTGCGCTCGCCCTCGCTGATCGCCGCCTCGATCGTGCTCTTGTCCCAATTGCCGGCGGTGCCTTCGAGCAGCCAGGCGGCGAGCCCCTTCACATCCTGCACGCGCACGCAGCCATGGCTGAAGAACCGGTCCTGCGCGTTGAAGAAGCGCTTGGATGGCGTGTCATGCATATAGACCGCATCGCGGTTGGGCATGTCGATGCGGATCTGGCCAAGCGAATTGGTGGAGCCGGAATCCTGCCTGAACGTGTAGTTCACGGCCCGATCCGTCGACCAGTCGATGCTGGACGCAGGCACCGTGTTGCCGGAACGGTCGAGGATGCGGATGTTGGAGCGGGCAAGGAAGTTGTTGGCCGGATTGGACCGCATCTTCGGGATGAACTCGTTCTTGATGATCGAGGTCGGAACGGTCCAGGTCGGGTTGATATTGACCGTGCCAATGCGGGCATCGACCTGCGGCGAAGCGTTTTCCGGCTTGCCGACAACCGCGACATAGCGGCGGCGCACGCTGCCATTCTCGACAGCCTCCACCGAGGCCGAAGGGATGTTGACCACCACATAACGGCCGGACAGGTTGAGGTTGCGGTCAACCAGGCGCTGGGCGCTGTTCTCCAGCTGACGGGCGCGGGTCGCAGCCGAGACATTGAGCGCCTCCAGTGTCGAGCCCGCAACCACGCCCGAGCGGGCCAGGCCGTGGCGCGACTGGAACTGCTTGAGCGCATCCTGGAGCGCCTTGTCAAATACCGGCTGGCTGGTGGCGCCGGCATCGAGATCGCCCTCGGCGGCAAGCCGCTGGCGCAGGGCCACCACCGCCGGCCCCTTCGAGCCAAGCGCAAGGCGCTGTTTCGGCAGGCTCGGCCAGCCGCCTGTCTCGGCAATCTGGCGATAGCGCTGTGCGGCCTCCTGAATAAGGCGGATGCTGTCGGCCACCAGCGCCGGCAGCGGATCATCGGTGACAATGCCGCGCTCCTTCGGAGGCGGCCGCTTGACGATCTTCTTCTTCGGCTCCGCCGGGGCCGCGGCAGGGGCGTTGGGGTCGGCC
>ERZ761609.1989-NODE-1989-length-16322-cov-64.974673_pt1 | contig 16322 bp, 8 predicted proteins | sample MGYA00511163_ERZ761609 | MGnify/ENA primary metagenome ERZ761609 (study PRJEB28899, sample SAMN02445070) | bioreactor sludge metagenome | biome: EBPR sludge | place: Australia: Brisbane, Thorneside Wastewater Treatment Plant | collected 2011-12-16 ... | reverse complement strand
TTTCTAATTATTACGCCGCCTGGGCGGCGTGAGTATATCACGAACCATTGTTAATACACGATAGAATTAATATATCAATTAAGTACTTGTCGACTGATGGCGTAAAAGTAATTGCGATTGATGATACGGAGTTGATTGACTTATCCAAAATACTTGAGCAGATAGCAGAAGGATTCAAAATATCCAGAATTACAGTAGTCCATAACCCTAAAGGGTCAATAACTAAGGATTTCAACCGCATCCATGAATACTCAATTTTTTTAACTCCCGAAGATCGAAAAGATTGTATTGCAAGAACTCTGGAAGAGAATGAAACTCCAAGAAAAATGAGACGTTGGGGAGAGAACTCTCTTCGAACAGAAAGAAAATTATCCTTTTATCCAATTTACATTCGTGACAGTAAGATTGTTAGGATAGGTGAAGTGCCTGATGATAATTTTCATCCTACTGGGAGGAATGTAATACTTGACACAGGAGAGATTGAAGTGTGGCCTATCGATCAAGATGGTATTGAAAGAAGGTGGAATTTTGGTCTAGATTCAATTGGACAAAACTTAGATCGTATCACAATTCAAAAGGTAGATAATTCATACGACTTGTTTTTAACACATGAAGTTACTGTTCCAAAAACAGTTTGGACTGGAGGAGAATACGATGCAGGAAATTATGGTAACACGCTTTTGATAAATATTTTAGGCGAAAAAAAATTTGATTTCCCAAAATCGATAAACTTAGTGAGACGATGTGTTTATTTAACGACTTCTGAACACAAGTCAAGCCTTGTTCTCGACTACTTCGCCGGCAGCGGCACCACGGGCCATGCCGTCATCAACCTGAACCGGGAAGACGGGGGCAGGCGCAAGTACATCTTAGTGGAGATGGGGCAGTATTTCGACACCGTCACCAAGCCCCGCATACAGAAGGTAGTATATAGCGCCGACTGGAAAGACGGCAAGCCTGTGGGGCGCAAGGGCAGCAGCCATGCCTTCAAGTACCTGCGCTTAGAGAGCTACGAAGACGCGCTCAACAACCTGCAACTGCGGCGCAGCGCCGAGCAGCAGCAACTGCTCGATCTGGGCGGCCGCTTCGCAGAAGAGTACCTGCTGCACTACTGGCTCGATACCGAGAGCGCCGGCAGCCTGCTCAGCGTAGCCGCCTTCGAGCGCCCCTTCGACTACCGGCTCCGCATCATCCGCGAGCACGAAGCCCTGCCCACCCGCATAGACTTGGTAGAAACCTTCAACTACCTCATCGGCCTGCGGGTAGAAAGCTCGCAGCGCATTCGCGGCTTCCATGTAGTGAGCGGCCAAAACCTGGCCGGGGAGCGCATCCTCGTCATCTGGCGCAATACAGACGAACAGGACAACGCCGCCCTCGATGCTTTCTTCCAAAAGCAAGGCTACAACACCCGCGACCGCGAATACGACCGCATCTATGTGAACGGCGACAACAACCTGGAAAACCTCAAAACCGGCGATGAGCAATGGAAAGTGGGCCTCATCGAGGAGGAGTTTTTGAGAAGGATGTTTGATGTGCAGGATGTGTAGCCTGTCGGAGGAGACAGGTATCAAGCAAAGGGATGAAGAACGAATTTCACCACAATGTACATAACATGAATGACTTGGATTGGCTGCCGGATGTAGTGGCACAATTGCCCGAAGCGCAGAAAGTGCGTAAAAACTACTTCGAGATTGCAGGATTCCCCCGATGGGAGCTGGTGAGCAGCAACATGCTGGCTTTTTATTTCGACACCGAAGAAGAGCACGGGTTCAAAGATCTTTTTCTCCAAAGCCTGTTTGATGCAATTGAGGCAAAATTGGCAAGCAATAAAGGCAAGGCAGATAAGTCTTTTCAACGCGAATTGTATTCATATCACGGCGACATTTGCGTCATCAGAGAATTCCGGACCTCAGAAATAAAACGCATTGATTTGGTCATAAAAAAACAAGGTGAAACAGGTAATGAGGAGAACAGCAACTCAGAGTGGGCCATTCTGATTGAAAACAAATTTGAAAACGCCCCCTTGGGCCGGATTCACAACGATCTGGGGCACTATTGGGAAAGCGTAAAGGCGAAAAACAAACTGGGCGTTGTTCTGAGTCTGTACAACATTAAGGACAAATCCAATCTTGAAGGACCAGGCTGGAAATATGAGCATCTAACCCACCAGGAACTGGCAGATGCTGTCTTGGCCAATCTTCATTTATATATCAAGGAATCTGACAGCCTGCATCTGCTAATGCTCCGGGAATATCTAAATAACCTGGCATCTCTCAGCAAATGGGGTGCGCAAATAATGCCTGAAATGGAAAAAATACTGCCGCTGTACCAACAGCATTTGGAAGACATAAAAAAGTTGAATGAGTGGGAAGTTAATATCCACAAGTTTGTAGCAAGCCATCTGCTTCAAGTGATGGCTCAACAGGGGTTTGTTCCTACCGATCAAACCGTAACTTCCTGGTCGAAACACTTCTATCCTATTGAGGACTTTAGTGCCGGCAAAGACTTTATTCCGAGTGGTTTGCGGTTCTGGATCAACATCAATAGCCTAAAAGAACGCAATGTATTGGATGGCGCATTTGAGCTGTATGGCAAGGAAAATACGAAATATGGAGAAGAGATGCGCAGTTTTGTTAAAAAGCTGGAAATCTCCTCCAGCCCTTCGATAGAGGACGGCAGCAGAGGCTCATCCAATGGAGAGTTCTGTCATCTGGTTTATTACAAAATAAAACTGAGCACCGACACGAATCAGACTTTTCAGTCCTGCCTGGAGACTGTCCTCACGGAGCATATATTCAAGCATCCGAAAGAATACATCCAGAAGATTTCAGTCAAACTGGCTGAACTTAAATCGGGCAAAAGTGGAGCTACAACACCGGATATTGCTCAAGACCAAAGCTAACCATGGCCAAACAAAAGAAAAACCTCCACCTGAGCGATGCGCTGATCCTGCACCGCTACCTGCTGCACCAGTTCGGCGTCACAGCCCTGGAGCCGCTGGCCGAGCATTTGCAAAGCTCCCATCTGGAAGGCTTGGACACCAACAACGTGTCCAAATTTCACCATGAATTAGTAGCGCGCCTGTTCGGCAACGAGCGCCTGCCCCGGCAGTTGCTGTATGAATACGACCAGAACATCGTGAGCCATACCTTAGCCATCAGCGAGCACCGGGGGCAGCTCCTCCACTGGAAGTATTTTCAGTATCTGGCGCTGCTGTTCACCGAGATGTATTTAGACAAGTACTTCCGCGACCGCGAGGGCCTGCTGCGCGAACTGAACGAATATGTGGACCAATTCAACGACCCTTTCAATGCTGGAGTACCTAATGAGAGCGACTATCCCGCCCCGCATTTCAAAGCCGAAGAACTCAACAAAATCGCCTTTTGGCAGGCCACCGGATCGGGCAAAACCTTGGTGATGCACGTCAACATCCGGCAGTTTCAGCACTACGCCCGCAAGTACGGCAACGGCCAACAGGAGATCAACAAAGTGTTGTTGGTGACGCCCAACGAAGGGCTGAGTGAGCAACACTTGGAGGAGTTTCGCCTCAGCGGCATTCCGGCGGTGGTATTCAGCAAGCAAACGGGCGGCGCGTTTTCAGGCACCGAAGTGGAGGTCATTGAGATCAGCAAATTGGCTGAAAACAGCGGAGACAAAACCGTAGCCGTGGAAGCCTTTGAAACCAACAACTTGGTACTCATAGACGAAGGGCACCGCGGTGTGGCCAGCGACCAATGGAAAGAGCGCCGCGACCAACTCAGCCGCAACGGCTTCGCCTTCGAGTATTCCGCCACTTTCGGGCAGGCCGTGAGCGCCTCCGCAGGAAGCAAAAAGAAAGAACTGCTGGAAGAGTACGGTAAATCCATACTTTTTGATTATTCGTACCGCTACTTTTACCACGACGGCTACGGCAAAGACTACCACATCCTCAACATAGCCGATACCGCCAATGAGGAGTTCACGCGCAAATACCTCAGTGGCAGCCTCTTATCATTTTATCAACAGCAACTCATTTTCCGCGACAACCCCGGCGTGGCGCAGCATTACCTCATGGAAAAACCGCTGTGGGTGTTTGTAGGAAGCAGCGTCAACGCCGTGCGCACAGAACAGAAGCGCGAGACATCGGACGTTATCACCATCATCCGCTTCTTCAGCGATTTCATCAAAGATTCCGAAACCTCCAAAGACCACATCGCCCAGATAATCGGCGGCCGCGACGGCCTGCTCGACGCCAACAACATCTCCATTTTTGCCAATGCCTTCACCTATATCAAGAGCAAAAATCAGAGTGCGGAGGAATTGTATCTGGACATTTTGAAAACCGTATTCAATACAGCCAATCCCGGCGCCAATGTCTATTTGGACAACCTCAAAGGAGCAGAAGGAGAACTCGGCCTGCGCCTCGGCGATACGGAAGACTACTTCGGCGTCATCAACGTAGGCGACGAGGGCAAGCTCCACCGCTTGTGCATGGAGCAGGGCATTGCCGGTATGGACAAAGACTTTTCCGACTCCCTTTTCCAAAGCATCAACCGGCCCGGCTCTCCCATCAACCTGCTCATCGGCTCCAAAAAGTTCACCGAAGGTTGGAGCAGTTGGCGCGTCAGCACCATGGGACTGATGAACATAGGCCGGGGCGAAGGCTCACAGATTATACAACTATTTGGGCGCGGCGTACGGCTCAAGGGCTACCGTTTCAGCCTCAAGCGCAGCAGCAAGCTCGACCAGTACCAGATGCCTGAAAAAGCGGTGCCGGCCTTCATTCCCGCATTGGAAACGCTCAACGTGTTCGGCATTCGCGCCGACTACATGCAGCAGTTCAAGCAACTGCTCGAAGACGAGGGCTTGCCACCCAACGACGGCGTATTTGAAAAAATAGTCATTCCGGTGATGCCTACCGTCAACCTGGCGGAGCACCGCCTCAAGGTCGTGAAAGTGCGTGACGGCATTGACTTCAAAAAGGACAATATTCTCAGTCTGGGCTTGGAACGATTCTACGACAGCCCGCCGGTGCATTTGGACTGGTATCCCAAAGTGCAGGTACTCGACAGCGCCCGCCGTGCCGCACCTGGTCCTGAGGCATTGGAAACCCACCGTCTGAGCATGCGCAACCTGGCATTCGTTCACTGGGACGAGGTCTATTTCGAGTTGTTGAAATTCAAAAACGAGCGCGGCTGGTCCAATCTGTCCATACACCGCGAAGCGCTGCCACAGATCATGGCCGATTCATCCTGGTACGTATTGCACATCCCGGCAGTTGAGTTGGAACTCAAATCCTTCCGGCAAACGCGCATCTGGCAGGAAATCGCCGTGTCGCTGCTCAAAAACTACACCGACCGCTACTACAACCATCACAAGCAACGCTATCTGGGCCGCTTTCTAGAGGTAAAAACATTAGAGCCGGGCGATCCGAACTTCATAGAGGAGTATCAGTTGTTTGTAGAGCGTTCGCAAAAGGACATCATCGAAAATCTGCACAAGCTCAAAATGGCGCTGGCACAAGGCACCATGGAGCAGGAAGTGCGCATCGGGCCGGACTTTTCGGCATTCGAGTTTTTGCAGCACCTTTACAAACCATTGCTGTACATACAGGACAAGAAATACCGCGAGATTGTGAAGATACAGCCGGTGGCGCTCAATATCGGTGAAAAACGCTTTGTGGATGATCTGCGGCGCTACTACGAATCGCATCCTGATTTTTTTGAAAACAGAAAGCTGTTTTTATTGCGCAACATGAGCCGCAGCGGAGTAGGCTTTTTCGACGCGGGCAATTTTTACCCCGACTTCATCCTGTGGCTGATAGAGGGCGAGCGCCAGTATGTGGCCTTCATTGATCCCAAGGGTTTGCGTCAGGTAGAGGGCTTCGACAGTCCGAAGATTCGCTTCCATCAAATGCTGAAAACCTCCATTGAGCCGGGGCTGAATGATCCGCTGATTTCGCTGTCCTCGCACATCATTTCGGCTACTTTCTACCATCAGGTGCGCCACTGGAAAGACCAGCAAGGCATGGAGGATTTCAACCGCCGGCATGTGTATTTTCAGGAGGAGCAACGCGGGGTGTATGTGGGGCTGGTGCTGGAGGGGATGCGAGGAGAGGTGTGGGTGGAATGAAAAATGGCGCTGGTCGAGAGACTGGCGCCATCGTGAAGTAAGATGGCAATACTGGCGAAAAGCCAGTGAGCCGGGATGTACTTCCACATCCATATCGATTATATACTTAAGGTCCCTTGTAAAACAAGAGAAAACTGCTTGCAGGATTTTTAATCCTTCTTCTATGCGGGGTTTTTATCCCCCCTTTGCAGTTTCTACAAGTTGTGTAGCCTTAATTGCCAATATATGGCTATCGCTTTAAATAGCTTTGAGAAGGATATAGGCATACTACTACAAGAGCAGCATGTGAAAACGTCCAGCCGCATTTCCGGTACAAAAATAAGACAATTATGGAACTTCAACAAAATGATTTTTTTCGTCGAAAGGGAGTGAACATCCCAAACGTTGATGACATTATCAGAAAAGCTGTGGAAGAAAACGCTAAAAGCTTAAAGTTGATCAAATGCTTTTTGCAAGAAATTCCGTCTGAGGTCTTTGGATTAGAGCATTTACAAACCTTGGATCTCTCGGAAAACAATATTGCCGCCATCCCGCCCCAAATTGCGCAACTCAAAAATCTTAAGACTCTTGTTCTTCGGAAAAATAACATATCTTCTCTCCCGGAAGAAATTGGAGAATTGAGTAATCTGAGTCATTTAATATTGGGCTATAATTATCTGAATGATTTACCGAAGTCTTTTGCTCGCTTACAGAAACTTAGGGAACTTCATCTTACATCAAATCTTTTCACCGAAATTCCGGACCCGATTTTCGAGCTTAGAGAATTAAAAGTACTTTGGTTGACATTTAACGAGATCAAAGAGATTTCAGGCAAAATTAGTCAACTTGCTAATTTAAAGACTCTATACCTAAAAGGCAATCAACTTCAGGAGGTTCCAGAAAGCTTGGTTAGGCTAGAACAACTTGAATCGGTATTTCTGGAGGGTAATCCAATGTATCTCACTCCTTTATATGATTGGACCGGGAACCGACTCCCTCAGCTAAGAACTTATTTTTCCAGTTTGGAGGATAGCTCCGAAAAAAGCTATACCGCCAAGCTTATTTTTATCGGTAAGGGGAGTGAGGGTAAAACTACTCTTGCGGAACGACTTATCAATCCAAATATCACAACTGAAAAATTAAAAGCTATAAAACTTACAGAGGGGATTGAAATCAAGAAGCTAAATAATATATATGCCGAAGACAATAAAAACTATGATATAAGCATGTGGGATTTCGGAGGGCAGGAGATATTAAGAAATATTCATCACTTATTTTTGACCGACAGTGCCTTATACATTCTGCTTTGGTCTTCGAGAAGTGCAGAAAACAAATATGCTTACTTTAAGGAATGGCTAAGTATTGTCAATGCCGAGAATCCGGATAGCAAAGTAAAAGTAATTCTGATTCAAAACAAAGCTCGTGAAGAAGGAGCGATTACAGACCTGATTGATCAGGAGAAATTAAAAAAGATATTCCCTAAACTTGTAGATTTTATTAATGTCAGTGCACTTGAAGGAGCGGGAATAGAGGAACTGAGAAGAATGATCCAAAATCATCTAAAAGATTTGCCTACTGTTAAAAAAGTTTCTGGTAAATGGATAGCGATAAAGAGTAATATAGAGAAATTTAAAGCCCAGGGGAAAATTGAATATGAAGGATTTACAACATTATGTGGCAAAATGAAAATAACCGACAGACAAGAAGTGGATCAACTCTTGGAATGGTTGCACCATATCGGCGCGGTGCTGTGGTATAAAAGCATTCCTGCATTACGCGGCACTATTTATTTAGACCCGGAATGGGTTTCTAAAGAGGTAAGCCGAATCTTGATCGGCAAGAGTGAGTCAATAAGAAAGAAGAATGGAAAATTTTTCATACAAGATATCATTGACGAAAACAACAGTACGCCGGAAAAAATATACAAGGTAATCCAACTCATGGAGGAATTTAATCTTTGTTTTGAACTCAACAAGCAAGATAGGTCTTACATAATTCCACTCCTGCTAAAAGAAAAAATGCCTTCTGAGATAAAATTAAGCGACTGGGGTAAAGGTTCGCTAGATTTCAAGTATCAATATGCACTTATGCCAAGAGGAATCTTAGCGGAGTTTATTGCCTGGGCGTACAGAGAAGAAAAATTAGACGGGGAAAACTATTGGCAAAATGGCGTAGTGCTAAAGCATGGTGACCATGCCCGTGCTTTGGTCACATACGATCTTTTTGAGGAGGATACAGCCAAAGAAGTTATTCGGATTCAGGTAGATGGGCAAAAAAAAGAGCATTTATTAGAAATTATCAGAGAGCATTTCGATAAAAAGTTAAATAAAAGGACAAAAATAGAAAGGAGCTTGATTTCGTGTAGGGGGTTAAGCTGTCAAGGTGGTGGCAAGGTGTTTAATTACTTTGATTTGAATGTTTTGGAAGAGATGAGTGATCAAAAAATTGAAGCAGTTCAGTGCCACAAGTGTTTCAAAAATATTCCCATGCAAGTCTTCAATAACTTCGTAGAGAGTTATTGTGATGAACGTTTGTCGAATATGCCTGCAAATTCCAAAGAGAATAAAATGAATATTTTTATCTCTTATTCTCACGCTGACTCTGCTTTTTTTGAGGCTTTCATGTCTGAATTCGATAATATTGCTAAGTCTGCACAGATGGAAGTTTTCACAGATGAGGGAATTCCAGTAGGCGAACATTGGGATGACTATTTAAAGGATAAGGTTTCTAAATGCAACATAATGATACTTTTAGTTAGTTCCGGTTTCTTAGGCTCAGATTATATTCGAGAAAAGGAATTTGGTGAGGTGCTTAGGCGCCTTTCGGACGGTCAAAGAATCCGTATTATTCCTGTGTATTTTAGACCATGTGATGAACTTGGTGCTGACCTCTCCAAGTTGCAATTTTTTAAGCCTAAAGGAAAAATATACGGTTTTGATAAAAAGGATTTCTCATTTTGCGATTTGGTTAAGTTTAGCGATACAAATGGCAGATTAATTCCTAACAATAATAGGCATCAATATGTGATAGATTTGAAGAAGAAAATCTTGGAATCTTGGCGGGCATTAAACAATGTTGATTAAAGATTAATTAAGAATCATGCAAACCCAACTCACCCACCTCCAGAACCTCGCCAACCAGTACCACGCCTATGTGGAGGATCCTGAGGCATTGTATCAGGCGCTCAACAAGCTGGAAAAGCCTGCTTTGCAGGAGATTGCGGCACAGTACGGCGATCCGGAGCGCAATTTTCAGCCGGTGAACCTACTGCGGGCAGAAGCGGCGCGTCGCCTGCTGGACGGGCAAAGCATTGAAAATGCGCTCGTGGAAGAGATCAAGCAGCGCATCCGAGATAAGGATACGGCGTACTTTGCCGGGCACTACCGTCCGGAATTGCTGCAGCAGTTGCAGGCCTATCCCATGGGCAAGCGCGACCTCTTTGCCAATTGGCAGAAGCCCTGGAATATTTTCCACGTCTTCCTGTATCGCGGCGAAGTGCGCGCAACGACGCAATTGTATCTGGATCAATTGGCGCGGCAGCTCTTAGAAGACCTGACACTGCCGGATTATACGTTTCACACGGTGGATTTTTTCGGACCAAGCAATTTCGGGAGCGATTACGCGTGGCTGGCGTTGTATCCTGACACAAAAAACTCCCACCAGGATGCGCACCAGTTCTTTCTCGAAATAGGTGCTGAAATGCAGGCGGGCAGGGTAAGCGGCGCCAATGTGAAGCCCCCGGAGCCGCGGCAGTTGCAAGCGGTGAAGCAGTACGAGGAGGTATTGGCTTGCTTGCAAGGCCTGCGAAGCAACATCATTGAACTGAACGCCCGGTTGAGGAATTTCTTCAAGTTCGCTCCCGGCGAGCAGGCTGTGGAGTGGCCGCGTTTCTTAGAGGATGGTATCGCTGCGCTTTCTTATCCTAATCTGCCCGTGGAAGATGTTTTCGCCGTCTCTTCCTGGAAGGAACTCAATGAGATAGCGGGTTTGCCCAGAGATAGTCAGTCGAACCAAACCTGGAACCTGTGGCTATTTAAAGAGGCTCGACCTGGCGATGTGCTGTTTGCCACCAAAGGCGCCAATACCTGTCTGGGTATCGGTATAGTAGAAGGCCCGTATTATTATGCTCCCGGCGAATTGTATCCGCACCGCCGTAAAGTGAAATGGATCACGGATAAGGCTTATTACTACAAGCCGGATACCTATCAAGATTATAAGACGCTTTTCCGTTTTGACACTTTTTCGCCTACCAAGGTTGCGGATTTCGTCTTCGGGGAGTATGTGAAATTATTCCCGGAATTGGAGCAGGTGTTTCAAGCGCATAATCTTGTCTATCAGAAGCTTCAACCGGAAGTAGTGGTACAGGAGCCGGATGGGTACACCGACGCAGACGACACACTACTTGGTGAAAACGAGGAGCAGAGTTTCTGGTGGCTCAATGCCAACCCGGCAATATGGAGCATTTCTACCATCAAGGAGGGCGACCGACAGACCTATACTTCCCGCAATGAAAAGGGCAACAAGCGGCGAATATTCAAATACTTCGAGATGGTCAAGCCCGGCGACCTGATCATCGGCTACGAAAGCACGCCGGTTAAACAGGTAAAAGGTCTTTTTGAGGTGACGCGCGCTTTGCACCCTACAAATCAGGGAGATGTATTCGAGTTCGCCCTGCTGGAAAAGTACGACGTTCCCGTGCATTGGAACGAACTCGCTCATCATCCAGGTTTGAAAGGATGTGAAGTATTTATCAACAACCAGGGGAGTTTATTCCGCCTCAGTGAGGAAGAATACGACATCATCCGGGATATTGCCGATTCCAAAAATATCCTCTACCAGAAAAAATTGGAGTCCCAGCCGACGGACCGTTACGATTTCAGCCTTGATCCGGAACGGCCATTTATTGATCCGAAAAACTTTGAAGGGCATGTGGAACTCCTGCGGCGCAAGAAGAACATCATTTTACAGGGACCTCCCGGGGTGGGCAAAACCTTTGTAGCCCGTAAACTGGCCTACGGGCTAATGGGCAAGCGGAATGAGGCGCAGATCAAGATGGTGCAGTTCCATCAATCGTACAGCTACGAGGATTTCGTGCAGGGGCTGCGTATCGGCAAAGGTGGAGAAACGCAGTTGCGCAATGGCGTATTTTTCAATTTTTGCCAGCAAGCCCACGATCATCCGGATCGGGCTTATTTCCTCATCATTGACGAAATCAACAGGGGCAATCTGAGCAAGATATTCGGAGAATTGCTCATGTTGATCGAACCGGATAAACGGGGAAAAAAGTATGCCGTAAAACTGACGTATATAGAGGAAGAAGAATCCGAGTTTTTTGTACCGCCGAACCTATATATCATCGGCACTATGAACACCGCCGACCGATCCTTGGCCATTGTAGATTACGCATTGCGCCGGCGTTTTGCTTTCGTAGATGTGGAGCCGGAATTCGGCCCGGCATTCCGCGAATTTTTGAAAGACCGCGGCGTGTCGGAATCATTGATTGGGCATATTGCATCTTCTGTTGCCAAAGTAAATCAACGGATTATGGAAGATGGAAACCTGGGGAGCGGTTATCGCATCGGGCACAGCTATTTTTGCGACTACGACGGTCGGATAGACGAGGATCACTGGTATGCCGACATTGTGCGCTACGAACTTCGCCCCCTGCTGGAGGAAATCTGGTTTGACAATGCAGAGCGAGTTAACGCGGCTATGAAGGATTTGAACCGATAATGTTATGTCCATACCTATTCAGAACATCTACTATCTGCTCTGCTACGCCTGGAACAAGCTGGACGAGCGCGACCGCGTGGCCGTTTCCGCAGATGGATGTACGGAGTTGGTGGACCTTTTTGCCAAAGTGCTGATACAGGCCTCCAAAATCCTGCTCAAACGCGGCATTGATCGCAATTATGTGCCGTATGAAGCATCCATTCCGGGCATCAAGGGCAAGTTGGCGCTGAGCGAAACCATCAAAACCAACAGCTTGTTGCGGCAACGAACGGTTTGCCAGTTCGACGAATTTTCCCCAGACATCCCAACAAACCAGATACTGCTGACCACTCTTTACCAACTGTACCGGGTCAAAGCATTGGATGAAGGGCTGAAAACCGGGATTCGGCGTTTGTTGCCCATGTTCCCGGATGTACAGCCAATAGCGCTCAAATCTTCTACCTTCCGGCAGCTGAGGCTGCACAGGAACAATCACTTCTACGATTTCATACTTAAGGTATGCGAGTTGATCCACGAAAACCTGTTGCCGGATGAGCGGCCAGGATATTTCCGGTTTGCGGATTTCCGCCGCGACGATCAGCAAATGGCTAAGTTGTACGAGGAATTCCTCTTCCAGTTTTATCGCAAGGAACAACAGCTTTTTGCAGTGAGCCGGGAGCAGATCAGGTGGAAATTTGACGCGCCGAAACTGGAAGACCTGAACTACCTTCCCTCCATGTACACCGACATCACCCTGCGGAACAAGACCGAAAAGATCATCATTGATGCCAAATATTACCGTCAGGCGCTCACCTCGCGCTTCGAAGTGGACAAGCTCATCTCCAGCAACCTGTACCAGATTTTCAGCTACTTATTGAACCAGGAAAGGGAGTCTGATCCTGCGAGTCTTACTGCTCGAGGGGTATTGCTGTACCCGCTTACCGGTCCGCCGCTGGATTTGTCATTCCGCTATGGCCGCCACGAGATTCAAGTCAAGACGGTGGATTTGAATGCGCATTGGCGGGAGATAGAGGGGCGGTTGTTGGGGGTGGTAAAAATTCATCAAACCCTTGATCTTTCCAAACAAATGTCGTAACTTTGTCAATATTTCAAAACCCAAGCCTCAATTTTGGTGAAATAACAGGGTGGCGAAATATCTTATCTATGAGAATACATGCGCATTACTCAATGTAAAATTTTCTCATATACTTATGCTTCCTTTCAACGCAGCCAGAGAACTAATCAGCAAGGACGAACCTCTTCAGGCGATCGAATTGCTGATGACATCACTTGATGATAAGTCTGAAAAGAACGATTTAATTCTTCTTTCAGCAAGATTAAATACATGGCAAGCAGCCGCACAAAAAGGGTTTTCACCCCCAAACGAGGATAAGGTCCTCACCATTCAATCCCTTCTTTACAAGATTACTGAATTGGAAGTAAAAATAGATGGGGCATCAAGAAAGAGAAGATTACAATTGGAAATCGAACGAGAAATGCTCCATGTTTGCGAAAAAGCAATAGAGTATTCTAAACCTGCCGATATGACAATGGAGGCATTAAGAGATTTATTTCAAATAAACCCTGAACTTTATAACTATATTCTGTTTCTTTCTTCTACAAAAGCAAGACTCATAAATATGTGGCAAAATCCAGAAATGGATGTACAACTTTCATTGTTATTGAAAGAAAAGGAAAGAGAGTTATCTGACAAAGTCGAGCAAATTTCAGAGCAGGTTTTACAGATTAAAATGAAAAATCCTAGTCATCCAAAACTTATATCCTTGCTACTACGGAATAATCTTGATAATATTCCCAAATATGAATACAAAGCTCGGCACCGCGAGGCGTGTAAGCGGCTACTAAATGAAAGATTCTCATATCTGAAAATTAAGAGAGAGAAGCTAGTTAAATCTACCGGTTTAGCATTGCTTGGTTTTGCTTTAGGTATGAGCACCAATTCTTCAATATTTGGGAAAGGTTATGATGACGAAGGGTATGATGAAAAAGGCTTTAATGCAGATGGATTCAACCGAGAGGGATTTGATGAGAAAGGAATGAACCAATTGGGTTTCAACCGACTCGACACACCAGAAAGCGTTTCATATCCTGTTGAAAAAGAATATAGCGACTCTGACGATGAATTTACATCTATCGATTAGAACATAATATCCTTCACCTCCCTTAAATTATTGGCCATGATTTTCTACTTTATTGTGTCAGCATTTTTGCTCCTTGTTCTACGCGCTTATAAAAATTTTATATTGTACTTCTTTCGTGTCAAATACTACAAAAAGAAGGAAAAAGATAGGACCGCAAAGGGATTCACAGAAAGATCGAGATCAACGCTGTGGGCTTTTGTAAATTCTATTACAAAAAATAATCTTTTATTTGGCCAATTGATTTACCCAAAATCCTATCCTAATTGGATTTTAGGTAGTAACAAACATACAAATACAATAATTCCGATTATCTCAGGCATTAATGGATTTCTTCTCCCATTTGCTCTATCATCCTTTATTTTCTACTGCCTTCAACTATGGGTCAATTTAACCTTCTCATCAGATTCTTTTGATACAATTGTGCAAATAGAGAAATCCCGAGACTATTTAGTAAGTATCAAATCCAAAATCAGTATTTTGGGAATACCAAGCCATATTTCCCTTTTTGGGCTCATTCTTCTTTTTTCGACTTTATCGCTTATTCCTTTGTTTCGAAAAAGCAAAATACTTATAATTCCTCTCAAAGGAATAAAAATCATTCAGGCCACATATATCTTCCTAGTACTTTCAACCTCATTTACTTTTTTTTCAGATACAGTTGCTCAAGGCCCCCTTACAGAGCGAATAGACAAAATGGAATCAAAAATATCGATAATTAAGGAAAAGTATTATTCAGCATACGAAAAAAGTTTGAATATTGAAGTAGAGAAGACGGCAGTTGAAATTGCAAAATCTCAAAGAGTTGACTCCGTAATCCACAAGATTCAAAAAATCGAAAAAACTGTTCAGGAAATTGCCAACAAAAATAAAAGAGCAACCGATGAAGCTTACGAAATAAATGAAAGAAGAAGAAAGGCTGAATACAAATTCAATTATCCTTTTGTTGTTTTCCCAGAAGTAAAAAGTGATTTTTCAGATTGGATACAATTTTCATCACAATACTTCCAAAACGAGTATAAAAATTTCTCCGATTACTCAACATTTAAAGATGTTGACGAGCCAGAAACATATAATCCTGACGAAAATCCTTCTCCGAAGCCTTCCAGTCCTTCTCCGACACCATTAAATAAAGATGAAAAGCCCTTTAAACCCAAAAAGGAAATATCAGCTGACATTAATAACTTATCGGAAGAAACAATTGACTTAGCCATAGAACACTTGAACCAGGAGCAAGAAAAAATAAATTCGAAAATAAATGATCTGCCCAAAACACAAAAAATCATATTTGAGGCTGCTAATTCTGCCTTAAACAAAGGGGTCATCTACGGCGAAAAAGCAATTATTGATGCAATAGCAGATCAAATTGCAACTGAGGCTCCGATACTTGCTACATTAGTCCGGCAGATAGCTAACGAAGTTATTCCCCGAAAAGTTAACCAGTGGGCTGGAAAGAAATTAAAAACGCTTATCAATAAACTAGTGAACAAATCAAGTTTGAATACAGATGTTCCAGAAACAGCCTTAGAAATTAGAGATTTTCTAAAGAACTTATCCTTCGAAAAAGAGATTTTAGATATTGAAAAAAAGACTATTGAAATATCTGAACAAAGCATTTCTATACTTAATGATAAAGAAAGAATTCTTAGTCATGCCCGGTCGAAGGAAAAACTATGGATAGAGAAAGACAAAAAGAGAAGAGAAGAAGCAATAAGGCTAAAAGAAATAGCGAAAAGGAAAGAAACAGCAATATTAAACGCCGAGAACGAACAACTGAAAAGAAAGATTATAGATAAAATTAACTCATTAGAATTCTATGTCAATTCACCAGAAGATATATTTAATGAAATAAACGGCTATATAACTCTATCAGATGAAGCAAAAATGGAGATGATTAAACAATTAAATTCTTATGGAATATATAAGAATAGTAGTACTAAAACAGTCTCCAACTTCCAAAAGAACGAGTATTTAAATCTTTTAACAGATGTCCCGTATATATATGGTCCCAAATCCATAAATAAAGCCCTTACCAGAAATCTTGAAAAAATATCCCTTGCCCGTTCTAACTTGGAATTGGCGAATATAATTATCGAGAATAAATTATCAGGTTCCATTGAAATCTGCGCTAGGTGCGGACTGCCTCTTTCTGTGCCTTACTGCCTAGCTAAATAACATAAAATAAATCTGATTCATAAAACACTTAATTGAGTAACATATCGTAAATTGTAAGCCTCCTCTCCAAAATGCTCTGTATAGAGTTTCAGGCAGCTTAAGCTGGCGACGACGTACGCCGCAGGCCTACCGTAAGCAACCGGTGAACCGCATCTATTCCAGCACCTCCCTACATCCGATCTTTGT
>ERZ761609.1988-NODE-1988-length-16323-cov-7.103701_pt1 | contig 16323 bp, 16 predicted proteins | sample MGYA00511163_ERZ761609 | MGnify/ENA primary metagenome ERZ761609 (study PRJEB28899, sample SAMN02445070) | bioreactor sludge metagenome | biome: EBPR sludge | place: Australia: Brisbane, Thorneside Wastewater Treatment Plant | collected 2011-12-16 ... | reverse complement strand
CCCGGCCAATCATCCATGCCTTTGCCACGCGCTACAATCGGCAAACGAAGCCAGCGCCGCCCTTGCCCCCCTGCCAGACCCCGGTCTGATCGCCCGCGACAGCCCCGCCCAAGGCCGCCGCGATCACCTGCGCCAGCACCAGATCACCCGAAGCCGCAAAGCCCCCCGCCGCCAGCATCAGCACCGAGGCCGGGATTGGCAGCGCAAGGCAGGAGGCAAAAGTGCTGGCCGCAATCAGCCAGAGCCCATAGGTCGGCACAAGGCTGAGCAGCCAATCGGTCACGGTTGCGCCTGTTCGGCCTGCATCTGCGCCACGGTCGCCTCGACCAGGGCGATGATCTCGGCCACCGGCACGCCGCGCTGATCGGCGATCTGTTGCAGTGTCAACGGATGGCCTTTTTCGGGCAGCGGCAGGCCCGCGCGGGCGTCAATCTCGCGCGGGGGCAGGCCCCAACTGCGCCCGACATAGCCAACCGTCATCCAGGGCTGCACGGGTTCTTGCCGGTGCTGGGCCCAATAGATCGCGTTCCACACAATGCGCCCGGCAAAAAAGGTTGCCCCCAGCGAGGCCAGCACAAAAGCCAGAACCAGCAGCGGATGGCGGCGCAACAGAGCCTTCATCGCAATTCCTTGATGCCACGCGCAATGCCCTCCAGCGTCATCGGCACCATGCGCCCGCCAAAAATCTGGCTGATCAGGCGGATCGACTGGGTGTAGTGCCAATGCGCCTCGGTCACCGGGTTGATCCAGAGGTGGTTGGGCCATTGCTGACACGCGCGCTCCAGCCAGATCTGACCAGCTTCCGGGTTCCAATGTTCATTGGCACCGCCGGGATGCAGGATCTCATAGGGCGACATCGAGGCATCACCCACGAAAATCGCCTTGTATTCCGGGCCATAGGTGCGCAGCACCTCCCAGGTCGGGGTCTGTTCGTTCCAGCGCCGGGCGTTGTCGGTCCAGACGCCCTCATACAGGCAATTGTGAAAGTAGAAATGCCGCAGATGCTTGAACTCGGATTTTGCGGCGCTGAACAACTCCTCCAGCACACGGATATAGGGGTCCATGCTGCCGCCCACATCCAGAAACAGCAACACCTTCACGGCATTGCGCCGCTCGGGCCGGGTTTGCACATCCAGCCAGCCATGTTCGGCGGTGGCGCGGATGGTGCCGTCAAGGTCCAGCTCCTCCGCCGCACCATCGCGCGCCCAACGGCGCAGACGGCGCAGGGCAACCTTGATGTTACGGGTGCCCAGCTCCACCTTGTCATCCAGATTGCGAAACTCGCGCTTGTCCCAGACCTTGACCGCGCGCTGGTGGCGACTGGTCTCTTGCCCGATGCGCACGCCTTCGGGGTTATAGCCATAGGCCCCAAAGGGCGAGGTGCCCGCCGTGCCGATCCATTTGTTGCCACCCTGATGGCGGCCTTTCTGCTCGGCCAGCCGTTGCTTCAGGGTTTCCATCAGCTTGTCAAAGCCGCCAAGCGCCTCGATCTGGGCTTTTTCCTCGGGCGTCAGGTGCTTTTCGGCCAGCTTCGCCAACCATTCGGGCGGCAAGTCCAGGGCCGCAAGGACATCCGCTTCGGTCAGGGCTTCAAGGCCCTTGAAACTGTCGGCAAAGGCACGGTCGAAACGATCCAGATGGCGCTCGTCCTTCACCAGAATGGTGCGGGCCAGATAATAGAACCCCTCGGGGTCATGCGTTACCAGCCCGGCGACGAGACCCTCCAGAAAGCCCAGCCATTCGCGCAGCGAAACCGGCACGCCGTGGCGGCGCAAATTTTCAAAGAAGGGCAGGAACATCGCACGCCCCCAGCGGCTTAGAGGCTGCGTTCGATGAAAATGGTGGCAAACAGGCCCAGTAGGGCAAAAGCTATGGCAAAACCCGCCGCCCATTGCGCCATATCCAACGTGCTGCCGTTATGTGCACGGGCGCGCCCTGCTCCCAGAAGCGCGCCGAAAATCGCAGCGGTGATGACGATCATGTGCAGCCCCCTCAGGTGGCGGCCCGCACCGGGCCGCCGTCTTGCGGGGCTGGCCGTCAGCCCCGGATTGCCAATCCAAACCGCGACGGGGCCAGCGAGGAGATGTCGCGCTGGCGAGCCCGGGCCACGGCGTCAGAGCCGAAGCCATAGCGTGCCCAAGGCTGGCTGTCGAGGCGCACCGCACGCGCCGCGCCATCATTGCCCGCCAGATCCAGCGCCTCGGCCTTCAACATCATCAGCGTCGCCAGCAGCGAGGCATTCTCGGCCCGACGCACCACCGGAATGGCGCGATCGGCAAAGGCAACCGCCTGATCGGGGCGACCCTGGCTCAGGGCCAGTGCAGCCAGCTGCATATCCACATGCGCGACCTGCACATGCGCCCCCGGCAGGCGGCGATAAATGCGCGAGGCCTCGGCAAAGGCATTGGCGGCAACCACCGGGTCTTGCCCGATATTCAGCCGGCCCACGGCGAAATGCGAGAAGGCAAGGCGGCCATCACTCCACCCTTGCGCGCGGGCGATCTGCAAGGCGCGCTCGGCGGCCGCGCGTTTGGCCCCGGCACCCCCGCCAGCCCCAAGCGCCACTTCCATCGACTTCACCCATGCGGGCGGTGTGCGGCCGCCATCATGGCTGCGCCCGCCGGCACCCGCCGGATTCAGCTGCGCCAACAAGCCCGGCAGCACGGCGGCCACCTGCGCCTGCGACATGCCCGAACGCAGTTGCGGCGCGTAATGGGCGCGCAACACAAGCATGTCAAAACCGGTCAGCGTGGTGTGGAAGTTGTCATCGTTGAACACGCTGTCGGGCAGTTGATACAGGTCGTTCAGCGGACCAAGCGCCTGCGCCATTTCCTCATGCAGGCAGTCACGCACCTCTTGCGGGCTGGCATCGGCGGGCGCAAAAACGGCGGCCTTGGTGCGTGTGCGCACAGAGGCCCAATCCAGAATGCCAGTCCCGCGCGCCGTCTTGAATTCAGCCCAGGAGCTGACATTGGGCACCACGAAACAGGCCACATTGGCATAGGTTGTGCGGATGGTGCGGCGGGGCACGAATTCCACGGTGATCGAGGCCGGACCCGAGGTCTGGCTGATATTGATGCCAGCCTCGTTGCGCAGCCGTGACACAAGGCGTGCCAAGTCCTGCGGGGCCGAGGGGGGCACCTGACCTTGCAGCGCCACCGTGACAGGGCCTTCAAAGCGGGTAAAGACCGGCAGGGGGCGACCGCTTTCCATGCGGAATTCCAGGTCGATGAAATCCTGCGCAATCTCGGCATTGGAGCGCTGCGCCCGACTGGGTGCCACAACCGGCGCAAAGCTGGCCACCGCAGCCGTAGCAGCGACCGGAGTGCCAGAAGGCACTTCACGCGGGCGGTTCATCGACACCTGCGCCGGATCGGACGGGTTCGACGCCGGCGCACAGGCCGTCAGAAGTGTTGTGACGGCAAAAATGGTAGCAAGACGCATGGGTTGGCAGCCCCTGAAATGCGAAGTGAGCAGGACAGGAAGAACCGGGCGGCACGCTGGCCGCGCCGGTCCTTCCGGGATTCGGGTGCCGGAGCCGGAAATGCCGCATCTGATGCCCCCGCATCAGATACGTCACGCCCCACTCCGACGGGCCGGGGCAAACCACCCGCGGACCGTTCGGCCTTGGCCTGAATGCCGGATGACATGCCAACCCCCATCGGCATGCCACGGCGGACCGCAGCGCAGTTCCGGCCCGAAGGCCGGTGGATCGCAACCTGAGCTGTCGTGCCTGAAACCACAGTCGCCATAGCCCCGCCCGCGTCAGCCGCAAAAGCGGCTTCGCGGTCGTTCGGCAAAACCCGCAGCAGGTTCGCCGGAAGCTGTGTTGGCCCGTGTTTCAAATCGTACCTGTCCCAAGTCGACGTTTCTGGATCTGCCGATCACAGAACGTGAGGCCTATGTCGTAAGAGCGGCACGATTGTGTCAATCTATGGAAAGCGGTTCATTTCCGTTACCACTAGCCAAGGTATGCCTTGGCCCGATTTGCGCCAGATTTCGCTAAAAATTCTCGCTAAATATTTCAAAATATTTCAAGAAATCCGTCGTCTGTGATCGGATTGTGGCGAGATCGTGGCAAATGCGGGGCAGAGCAGCCAGAATCTGCAACGATGATTCTGCACATTTGCCAAAGGCTTGCCTGCCGAAGTTAACAAAACAGCCTGTTTCCGATTAAGGAACGATTACGCTTTGAGGCAAAATCGCGGCATCTGATGAACGCAGCCCCGCAACGTGCCAAGCCCTCAACCACGCCCGCGCGCCATGAAGGCCAGCCGTTCAAAAAGGTGAACATCCTGTTCATTCTTGAGCAAGGCCCCATGCAGCCGCGGCAACAAGCTGCGACCGTCGCGCTTCAAATCGTCCGGCCCCAGATCCTCGGCCAACAACAGCTTGAGCCAATCCAGCACCTCAGAGGTGGAGGGCTTCTTCTTCAGCCCCGGCGTCTCGCGGATTTCAAAGAACTGCGTCAGCGCCGCCGCCAGCAAACCCTCCTTGATGCCGGGGAAATGCACCTCGACAATGGCGCGCAGCGTCTCGGCATCGGGGAAGCGGATGTAATGGAAGAAGCAACGGCGCAAAAAGGCGTCCGGCAGCTCTTTCTCATTGTTCGAGGTGATGATGACGATGGGGCGGTGCCGCGCCCGGATGGTCTCGCCCGTCTCGTAGACGTGGAACTCCATCCGGTCCAGCTCCTGCAACAGGTCATTGGGGAACTCGATATCGGCCTTGTCGATCTCGTCGATCAGCAGAACCACGCGCCCGTCGGCCTCGAAAGCCTGCCACAGCTTGCCCTTGCGGATATAATTGCGCACTTCATGCACGCGGGCCTCGCCCAGCTGGCTGTCACGCAGACGGCTCACCGCATCGTATTCATAAAGGCCCTGCTGCGCCTTTGTGGTGGATTTCACATTCCATTCCAGCATCGGCAGACCCAGGCTTGCCGCCACCTGCCGCGCCAGCTCGGTCTTGCCGGTGCCCGGCTCGCCCTTCACCAGCAACGGCCGTTGCAGCGTCACCGCCGCATTCACCGCGACGGCCAGATCGTCAGAGGCAATATACCTGGAGGTCGAGGTGAAACGCATGGGCCGGGCCTTTCGCAATCTGTGGTGGCTTCAACCTAGTCGCACCACGAAATCGGCGCAATGTATCCGAAGCAAGATAGGCGACAACGCCTAGTGACAAGCTGGCGCAAACCCTATAGGAGGGCGGCACCTGACGCGGCGGTCGGCATCAGGTTGGCCCGCCCGCGCGCCCCGCACGATTTGGAGTGCTGCGATGAAGGCCGAAGTTTTTCTTCCCGATGATTACCGCCCCGCGGAAACCGAACCGTTCATGAATGAACGGCAGCTGGAATATTTCCGCCGCAAGCTGCTGGTCTGGAAACAGGAGTTGCTCGACCAAAGCGCCGAGACGCTCGACAATCTGACCGACAGCGCCCGCAATGTGCCCGATCTGGCAGACCGTGCCAGCGAGGAAACCGACCGCGCGCTGGAACTGCGCACGCGTGATCGGCAGCGCAAGCTGATTGGCAAGATTGATGCCGCCATCCGCCGCATTGAAAATGGCGAATACGGCTATTGCGAGGTGACCGGCGAGCCGATCAGCCTCAAGCGCCTCGATGCGCGCCCGATCGCCACCATGACGCTGGAGGCGCAGGAGCGCCATGAGCGTCGTGAGAAAGTGCATCGCGACGATTGAGGCACGCGACCGGGTGCCGCAAGCACTTGGCCTTGCGGCCCTCATGCCAGACATGCGACGAGCAAAGCCGGGCCATGGTGTGCCCGGCTTTTGTCTTGGGGGCGATGATGGGCAGGTTGGCAGGGCAGGCAGTCATGGTTCTGGGGGCTGGAGTGGCAGGGCTGGCACTTGCCCGCGCCTTGGCCCTGCGCGGAGCCGAGGTCACCGTGCTGGAACAGGCCGAAGCGATCCGCGAAGTCGGGGCGGGCTTGCAGATCACGCCCAACGGGGCGGTTGTCTTGCGTGCCCTTGGGCTTGGAGATGCTCTGGAGGCCGCGACCACCCGCGCGAGTGCGGTTGAGCTGCGTGATGGCCGCGATGACAGTCTTGTGCTGCGCATGGATCTGGCCCGGCCCAAGGCCTCCCCCGGTTGGCACCTGACCCATCGCGCGGATCTGATTGACCTTCTGGCCGAAGGGGCACGGCAAGCCGGGGCGCAGATCAGGCTGTTGCAGCGCATTGAAACGGTCGATCTGTCTGGCGCATGCCCGCGTTTGCGCACGGCGCAGGGGGCGGGCATGGAGCCTGCGGTGCTGATCGGGGCGGATGGATTGCACTCGAAGCTGTGCAGCGCGCTGAATGGCGGCGGTGCCCCGCACTTCACCGGGCAGGCGGCATGGCGCGCGGTGATCCCTTGCGAACCAGGCGCTGTGCCTGTGGCCGAGGTGCATATGGAGGCGGGACGGCATCTGGTCAGCTATCCGCTGCGTGGCGGGCAATTGCGCAACATCGTGGCGGTGGAAGAGCGCGCGCACTGGGTCGAGGAAGGGTGGAACCTGCCTGACGACCCGCTGGCGCTGCGGCTGGCCTTTGAGGGCTTTGGGCCGCGGGTGCAGGGATGGCTTGAACAGGTGGAGCAGGTCTGGCTTTGGGGCCTGTTTCGTCACCCGGTGGCGCAAAGCTGGGGCAGGGTGCTGCCACAGGGCATGGCAGCCATACTGGGCGATGCGGCCCATCCAACGCTGCCTTTTCTGGCACAGGGGGCCAATATGGCGCTGGAAGATGCCTGGGTGCTGGCCGAAACACTGGATCGGTTCGGGCCGGGGCAAGCCGCGCTGGACGCGTATCAAGCCGCCCGGGCACCGCGCTGCACCCGGATCGTGGCAGCCGCAAATGCCAATGCCCGCGCCTATCATCTGTCGGGCTTCAAACGTGGGATCGGGCATCTGGCGTTGCGGACGGCAGGCCTGATTGCACCCGGCCTTGCACTGCAACGCTTCCAGTGGGTGCATGGTCTGGACGTGACGCGCTGATTCGATTTTTCGTCGAAAAATCGTCGCCCGGCCTCACGCGTCGAGTTCGATCCAGACCGGTACATGATCCGAGGGCTTTTCCTCAGCCCTTGCAGACTTGTCGATCTTCACATCGCGCAGCAGGTCTGCCGCTTGCGGGCTCAAAAGCAGATGGTCAATGCGGATGCCATTGTTCTTTTCCCATGCCCCCGCCTGATAATCCCAGAAGGAATAGTGGCCCGGCCCATGCACCCGCGCGCGGAAGGCCTCGGTGTAGCCGAGATTCAGCATCCGGCGAAAAGCGGCACGGCTTTCGGGCAGGGCGAGGGCATCACCGCGCCACGCCTCCGGACGGGCGGCATCCTCGTCCTGCGGGATGATATTGTAATCTCCTGCCATGACCACCGGCTCCTCCAATGTGAGCAACGCGCGGGCGCGGGCCTCCATTCGGGCCATCCAGTCCAGTTTATAGCCGTATTTACCCGTCCGCAGCGGCCGGCCTTCAGCGTCAAGTTCGACCGGGTTGCCATTTGGCAGGTAAAGGCCGCACAGCCGCACCGCGCGGCGCGCTCCGATGACCGTCGCTTCGATCCAACGGGCTTGCTCGTCGGTCGCGTCGCCCGGCAAGCCCCGCGTCACGTCCTCCAGTGGCAGCCGAGACAGAATCGCCACCCCGTTGAAGCCTTTCTGCCCATGCGTCTCGACCTGCCAGCCCAGATCCTCGAACAGGCTGCGGGGAAAGGCCTCATCGACCGATTTGATCTCTTGCAGCGTTACGACATCGGGGCGCGCAGCTTCCAGCCACCGCGGCAAGGCCTCGATCCGGGCTTTGATGCCATTGATATTGAAGGTCGCAAGTTTCATGGCCCGGTCCTTTCGGGCCGCCCCGCGCCGCCCTTGCACCTCTATCGCCCGCGAACCGGGTCATGACAAGGGGCCGGAGCCAAAGCGCCAGGCCAGAAAATTAACGCTTTGTTAAGACTTGCGAATCAATGATCGTGATGCCGGATGTGGACAAGTCTTGCGCCCCTTGATTGTGGATAATGGCCGAAATACGCGTTTAGGTTAACAAGCGCCGTGCCTTAGCTGATACGCGATATGTGGACAATGCACCTTGCAACCTGTGGATGTAAAATCATTTGATTAATCACGTTTTGAGCGCAACCGTGTGAGGGCAAACCAGCTCAACCATGGAGAACCAATCATGAGCGCTGCCCTGAAACTCACCGTCGAGACCGTTGCTGCCACCGTTGCCGACATGTCGGCGGGGCTCGGGGCCGATCTGATGCCCTGCTCCAACATCGAGGGCAGCGAGATGATCCTGGGCGCGGCCACCGCGATGATGCCCTGCTCCAACATCGAAACGGGCGTGGCCGCTGACCTGATGCCCTGCTCCAACATCGAGACCGGCGATATGACCTCCGGTGCCGGTGTGGCGCTGATGCCCTGCTCGAACTGAGCCTGAACAGGACAACCGCTCCGCCTCTCCGGCGAACTGCCGGGGAGGAGGGGCGCGGGGTCCATACCGGAATTCCGCGAACCGGAACGCTTCATGTCAAACGTCGTCCATTTTGCCAGCCGCGCCTCCGGGTCTGTGGCCTCGGAAAGGCGTGGCCTGTCGCCAGCGGGTCTGGCCCCCTTGCTGACAGCCTTTGCCCATCATCGCCGTCGTCCGGGTGATGCTTTCTGGCTGAAGGAGAATGCCGAACTTCTGGGCATTCTGTCCGCTCTCGGGCGCAAGCTGCCCGATCTGGCTCTGGCAATCTACCAGCCTTTTCAGGAAGGAGCAGCCACCCAGATTGCGCTTTATCCGCAATATTACCGCATGATCCTTGGCGTGGTGACTGCGCTGGAGGATCTCGGTTACCCCGGCGATCTGGGGCCGCGTCTCGCCGAATGGATTTTGAGCGAAGGCTGGCCAGAGAGTGAGGTGAACGATCTGCAACGGGCAGAGGTGCGCTATCTGCTGGCTCGAAATGGCGTCACTTGGGCCCCGGATGGACTGGATGCCCGGCTGATGCGCTTTGTGTCGCGGCCAGAGACCTTTGCCTTGCCAAACCCGCGCGCGGCCTATGATCTGCTGCATGTCGTGTTTTATCTGTCGCATTATGGGCGGCAGTCGTTGCAACTGCCACAGGCGGCGCTGGACAGTCTCGTCACCCTGGGCAGCCTCGCCCATCTCGATCAGAATGGCGATTTGCTGGCCGAGGTCTGCCTGGCGTTGCGCTTTTGCGGGGCACCATTGCCGCCGCTCTGGCTGCAACATCTGCGCCATGACGCGGCAAGTTTGCGCGTTGACGGGCGGCCTTGTGAAGATTCCTCGGATGGCTATCACAATTATCTTGTCAATCAGTGGTTGTTGGGCACTATGGGGGAGTTCGTGTTTGGTGTGCCCGCAACCTCCGGTCCAATGAGTTTTCATGTGCCAAGACCTGTTATCTCCCCTCTGAGAGAGTTCAGCCAGGCCCTGTTGGCACCGGGCTTCCACCGTCTTGGGGGCTGGCCTGCCTTCCGCGCGTCCTGCGCCCAGCATGTATCCCCGCAAGCTCTCGCCGCGGCAGATGCCGGGGCAGAAGGCTCGCCCGGTTTCGAGCGGTTCATTCAGGCTTTTGCCCGGCTGAGCCAGCCTCTCGGGCCAGGGCCGCTAAAGGTGCTGGCTTGACGGCGGCGGTCGCCATGACCGGAGTGCGCAAGGCCGCGCTGACAGGCGCGGCTCTCACCCTTCTGAATACGCTTGTCGGCGTGACGGCGGATGCCAGCGCCAAGGATCTGGTCGCCAGCCATGCCGCGCCGCAACTGATGGCGCTGTCGGGCCTGCTGGCGGTGGGCATCGGGCTGAGCCTGTCCGCAGCCGGGCAGAGCCGTATGATCCTCGGGACGGGAACACCGGGGCGGGTCGCCCTGCGTTCCTGTCTGGGCGCGATTTCGACTTTGGGCTTTTTCCTGGCCTTGCGGGATCTGCCCTTTGCCGAACTCTTTCCCTTCATGGCAATCATGCCGATCATGGGGGCGGTACTGTCCGCAGTGATCCTGCGGGAAAAGATTGGCGCGCGGGTCTGGGTGGCTTTGGCCTGTGGCATGATGGGCATGCTGATCCTGTTTCCCGAAGGGGTCCACAGCATCCAGTCGGGCCATCTCTATGGCTTTGGGGCCAGTCTGGCCGGTGCGGCCTCCATCGTATTGTCGCGCGGCATTTGCCGCAGCCATACCCATGCCTTTGCGCAGGTGTTCTATGCCCAACTGGCCTGTGCCCTGCTGGGACTTTTGGCCTTGCCCTTCGTCTGGCAGCCGATCTCTGCTGGCGATCTTGGGTTGCTGGTGGTGTACACCTGCTTCCTGTTATTGACGCGCTGGCTGATGGTGACCATCGTGCGGTTGCTGCCAGCCTATGTGGCCATGCAGATCGCAAATGTGCAATTCGTCTGGATGGTTGTTGTCGGCCATGTGGTCTTTGGCGAAAGCACGGCTGCCCATGTCTGGATGGGGGCAGGGCTGATCGTTGCCTCTGGCATCTGGCTGGTTCAGGCGCAGCGCCCGGCCCCTGCGCCCGAAGCCCAGCCCGTGCCAGCCGAATGATCCTGTCTCAGAGCGAAAACGAGGTGCCGCAGCCACAGCTTGCCGTGGCATTGGGGTTTTGAATGACAAAGCGCGCACCGATCAGCTCTTCGGTATAGTCGATCACCGCATCGGCCAGGAACGGCAGCGACACCGGGTCTACCAGCACCTTCTGCCCGTTTTCCTCCAGAACAAGATCGTCACCTGCCGGATCGTCCAACCGGATATCATACTGAAATCCTGAACAGCCGCCGCCATCGACAGCCACGCGCAGGGCCTTGGCCTCGCCCGTCATTTCGGCAATCTCGGCCAACCGGGCAAAAGCACGCGGCGTGACGCGGGGCAGGTGGGCATCCTCGGGCAGTTTCAGGTCCATCGCCGGATTTTCCTTAGCCTTCATGGGGTTTTCCACATATAGAGAAGGCAAAGGCATGAAACAAGAACCGATGACACAGAGCTTTGCCCCCTTCGCCTGCCTGCCCGATGCTTCGCGCGGGCGGCGCTTGCCCGAAACGATGTCGACCTTCCGTTCGCCCTTTCAGCGTGACCGTGACCGCATCATCCATTCCTCGGCCTTCCGCCGTCTGAAGCATAAGACCCAAGTCTTTATCGAACATGAAGGCGATTACTACCGCACCCGCCTGACCCATTCGATCGAGGTGGCGCAAGTGGCGCGCACCATTTCGGGCGTGCTGGGGCTGAACACCGATCTGGCCGAATGTATCGCTTTGGCGCATGATCTGGGCCATACGCCATTTGGCCATACCGGCGAGGATGCGCTGGCGCGGCTGATGCAGCCCTATGGCGGGTTTGACCATAATGCGCAGGCGCTGCGCATCGTCACCCGGCTGGAGCGGCATTATGCCGGGTTCGACGGGCTGAACCTGACCTGGGAAAGCCTTGAGGGAATCGCCAAACATAATGGCCCCGTGGTCGGCCCCAATGCCGATGAGAAACATGCAGGGCCCTTGCCCTATGCGCTGGCCGAGGTGAACGCCCAATGGGATCTGGAGTTGCACACCCATGCCAGCGCCGAAGCGCAGGTGGCAGCCATCGCCGATGACGTGGCCTATAGCCATCACGACCTGCATGATGGTTTGCGCTCGGGCCTGTTCACCGAAGCCGATCTGATGGAACTGCCCGTCACGGCACCGGCCTTTGAAGACGTGGACCGCCTCTATCCCGGCCTCGACAAGATGCGCCGCCGCCACGAGGCGCTGCGCCGGGTTTTTGGTCGCATGGTGGAGGATGTGATCCATGTGGCGCAAAATCGTCTTGAAGCCGCGCAGCCGAAGTCGGTGGATGAAATTCGTCATATGGGCACGACCATTATCCGGTTCTCCAAGCCGCTGTATCAGGAGCTGAAAGCTGTGCGCAGCTTCCTGTTCCACCGCATGTATCGCGCGCCTTCGGTGGTGGAGATGCGGGCGCGCGTCACAGCCATGCTGGATGATCTGTTCCCGCTGTTCCTGCAACGCCCAGAGCTGCTGCCTGAGGAATGGCGTGCCGATATTGACGCCGCGCAGGATGAAACGCAGCTCGCCCGGATCGTGGCCGATTATGTGGCAGGCATGACCGACCGCTTTGCCATCCAGGAACACGGGCGGCTGTTTGGCTGAACCGTCGCAGCGGGGGTTTCACACCCCCGCACCCCCGTGGGATATTTGGATCAGGTTGAAGCAAGGCGGCTTTTCCGCTTGCACTGCGGCGCTGCGCGTGAAAAGGGGAACCGCCAAACGATCCCTTCCCATGACCCGTTCAGGAGGCTCCCATGGAGATTCGCGAGGCTCTCACCTTTGACGATGTTCTGCTTGTTCCGGCAGCCAGCAATGTGCTGCCCTCGGATGCGGATACTTCGACTTTTGTGACCAAAGCGATCCGCATGAACATTCCGCTGTTGTCCAGCGCGATGGATACGGTGACCGAGGGGCGGATGGCGATTGCAATGGCACAGGCGGGCGGGATTGGCGTGATTCATCGCAATCTCGACATCGAGGCGCAGGCGCGCGAAGTGCGGCGGGTGAAGCGCTTTGAAAGCGGTGTGGTTTACGCCCCGATCACGCTGCGCGCCGATCAGACCATGGCCGATGCGCGCGAGTTGCAAGAGCGCTACAATGTGACCGGCTTTCCGGTTGTTGATGGCGATGGCCGCGTGGTGGGGATCGTGACCAACCGCGACATGCGTTTTGCCACCGATGACAGGACGCCGGTCTCGGTCATGATGACTTCGGACAATCTGGCCATTCTGCGCGAGCCGGTGGACCGTGACGCCGCCATCAGCCTGATGAAGGCGCGCCGGATCGAAAAGCTGCTGGTAACCGATGGGACAGGCAAGCTGACCGGGTTGCTGACCCTGAAAGACACCGAGAAATCGGTGCTGAACCCGCATGCCTGCAAGGATGAGATGGGGCGGCTGCGCGTCGCTGCGGCCTCGACCGTGGGTGATGCCGGGTTCGAGCGCAGTCAGGCGCTGATCGAGGCGGGTGTGGATCTGGTGGTGATCGACACGGCCCATGGTCATAGCGAAGGCGTGGCCAAGGCGGTTGAACGCATCAAGAAACTCTCGAATACCGTGCAGGTCATCGCGGGCAATGTCGCAACTGCGGAGGCCACCCGCGCGCTGATCGGTGCCGGGGCCGATGCGGTAAAGGTCGGCATTGGCCCCGGCTCGATCTGCACCACGCGCATTGTGGCAGGTGTAGGGGTGCCGCAGTTGACCGCCATCATGGATTCCGCCGGTGCTGCGGGCGATATTCCGGTCATTGCAGACGGTGGTATCAAGTTCTCGGGCGATTTTGCCAAGGCGATTGCAGGCGGCGCTTCTTGTGCGATGGTCGGTTCGGCCATTGCGGGCACCGACGAATCCCCCGGTGAAGTGATCCTGTGGAACGGCCGCAGCTACAAATCCTATCGCGGCATGGGGTCTTTGGGGGCAATGGCGCGCGGCAGCGCCGACCGCTATTTCCAGAAGGACGCCGCCAGCGACAAACTGGTGCCGGAGGGTATTGAGGGTCAGGTTCCCTACAAGGGGCCGGTTGCCACGGTGGTTCACCAGATGGTCGGGGGCTTGCGCGCCGCCATGGGCTATACCGGCAACCGCACGGTGGCCGAGATGCGCGCCAATTGCCATTTCGTGCGCATCACGGGTGCGGGCCTCAAGGAATCGCATGTCCATGATGTTCAAATCACCCGCGAAAGCCCGAATTACCGGATCGGCTGATGCTTGGCCCCTGTGAGGCGGGCGCATGACGCCCGCCGCCCGTCTCTCTGCCGCCATTCAGATCCTGGACCGGATACTGGCCGGTGCGCCAGCCGAGCAGGCTTTGGTCAATTGGGCCCGTGCCTCGCGCTTCGCGGGCTCGGGCGACCGAAATGCCATCCGTGATCTGGTGTTTGACGCCTTGCGCTGTCGGCGCAGCTTTGCCGCGCTTGGCGGGGGCGAGACCGGACGCGGGCTGGTGCTGGGGGCCTTGCGGGCCAGTGGTGCCGCCCCGGAGACGCTGTTCACGGGCGAAGGCCATGCTCCGCCCCCCCTGGGCCCCGAAGATATAGGCCGTGCCCCGCAAGGCCTTGAGATTGCCGACATTCCCGACTGGCTTGGCAAGCAGCTTCAAGCGGATCTCGGCACCAACTTTGCCGCCATCACGGAGGCAATGCGCCACCGCGCACCGGTTTTTCTGCGCGTCAACCTGCGCCGGGCGACGCTGGGGCAAGCTCTGGCCGCCTTGGCAGAGGATGCGATCGAAGCCAGGCCACACCCTTTGTCGCCGACCGCATTGGAAGTGACCGCAGGGGCGCGGAAGGTCGCATCCAGCCGCGCTTACACCGAAGGCCTGGTCGAGTTGCAGGACGCGGCCTCGCAGGCAGTGATCGACGCCTTGCCCCTGGCCGATGGCATGCGGGTGCTGGATTTTTGCGCCGGCGGTGGCGGTAAAACACTGGCCATGGCCGGTCGCGCCCGCCTTGCGTTATTTGCTCATGATGCCGCTCCGGCCCGGATGCGCGACTTGCCAGCGCGCGCGAAACGCGCCGGAGCCAAGGTGACAGTGACCGAAGCCCCAAAGGCCCCCTTCGATCTGGTCCTGACCGATGTGCCGTGCTCGGGCTCGGGCAGTTGGCGCCGGGCACCGGAAGGTAAATGGCTTCTGACAGCGGATCGGCTGAGATCGCTTGTGGACATTCAGGCCAAAATCCTGCGTGAGGCGGCGGCTCTGGTACGTCCAGGCGGTTGGATCGGCTATGCGACATGCTCCATGCTCAACATTGAGAACGGCGCGCAGATTGCTGATTTTACTTCAGAAAACCCGAATTGGTCCTGCGACTTCCAACGCAGCCTGACACCGCTGGATGGCGGGGATGGCTTCTTTGTGGCCCTACTCCGAAAGTCATCTAAAGGTTGAATAGTTTTCCGCTCCGGCTCATGGTGAAGTTAAGGGCGAGTTAACCTTTTGCGTGCCGAATGACCTGGATGATTCCCGGAGGCAGTCAATGGCGGGCAAACCCGTGTCGGAACAAGCAGGCGAAGCGCTGGAGACCGAAGAGGGCTCCTGGTTCGATGCCTTGGCTTCCGCGGCCGCAACGATCAGCAGTCATATCTGGCTGCTCCTTGTGGCAGCCGTCATCTGTGCCATCGCTGTGGTGGTGGCGCAGGAGCCGGATGTGCGGCGGATGGCAGGCTATATCGGCATTACGCTCTGCATGCTGGTTCTGGTTGTTCGTGGCATCGTGCTGATCGGCCGGTTTCGCCGCCGCAGGCTTGAGGCTGGCTTGCTCCGCTTGATGGGGCATGACTGCGCGCCCTGTTTCTCGACCGACGGGGCCGGAATGATCGGTTTCCAGAATGCCGCAGCACGGGACCGTTTCGGCAAGCGGGATGGTGCCAGCCTCATTTCCGCCCTGCAGGATCAATTCGCCAGCCCCGCCTCTGTGTTGTACCGACTGCAAAGCCGCGCCATGATTTATGGGTTTGCGCGTGAGGATGTCGTAACACGCCGCGGCCATATTCGCCTGACCACACATCGAATCGCCTCCGCCCGTTTTCTGTGGCGACTGGAGGAGTTTCATGATCGTGGTGGTGGTCGTGGTGCCGAAACCCTCAGCCTGCCCATGCTGGTGGCAAACAAGGCCGGTGTGATCCTGTTCTCGAATGAGGCGATGCGTCGCCTGATTGGCGAACGTCCCAAGCGGCTTGACCGCGTTTTCGTCGAACAGCAATTGCGATCAGGAGAGGAAGTCGAGGTCGCGGCGATCAACGGCCCGGTGCGCGCAATTCTGGCCGAGGTTGAAGGGCCGGGCGAGCGCCGCGAAATCTATCTGCTGCCTGTCCCGCGCGCAAATCTGGACGAGCATGCCTTGGCAGATTTCGAACATGTGCCCGTCGCCTTGATGAAGTTCGCTTCTGACGCATCGTTCCGTGTTGCCAACAAGGCAGCCAGAGAAGTTCTGGGTCTTGAACCGGGCGATGCACCGCCTTTTCATGATCTCTTCGAAGGTTTGGGACGCGCCGTATCCGATTGGCTCGCGGACATCGCGGCTGAGCGCATCCCTGCCGGATCAGAAGTCCTGCGACTGCGCAAATCGGATTCGGACATCTTTTACCAGATCACCTTGCGGCGCATCGTGGAGCAGGGCAGGGGCGTCGTGCTGGCGGTACTCAATGACGCGACAGCCTTGAAAACCCTTGAGGCTCAATTTGTCCAAAGCCAGAAAATGCAGGCAATCGGGCAATTGGCAGGAGGAATCGCGCATGATTTCAACAACCTGCTGACAGCCATTTCGGGCCATTGCGACCTTCTGC
>ERZ761609.1986-NODE-1986-length-16346-cov-8.339881_pt1 | contig 16346 bp, 11 predicted proteins | sample MGYA00511163_ERZ761609 | MGnify/ENA primary metagenome ERZ761609 (study PRJEB28899, sample SAMN02445070) | bioreactor sludge metagenome | biome: EBPR sludge | place: Australia: Brisbane, Thorneside Wastewater Treatment Plant | collected 2011-12-16 ... | reverse complement strand
CGATCTGTGGCGCTGTCGTCGTCTCGTTTATGGGTGCACGCCGCTCGCCGGTGCCACTCCCACCTTGACCGGCACTCGCAACCGGCCCCGTCCGCTCGACGAGCGTCGCCCCGCCGAGCATCTTCATGAGGTCGTCGGGCGTCGGCAGGTCGGCCGTATAGGCGAGACGGATCAGCACCATGTCGGCCGCCGCCAATGCATCTCCGGCGTCCGATATCTCCTCGATCCCCTTGAGCAGCATCTGCCAGGCCCGGCTCAGGATCGCCACCGAGTAAGCCTTCGCGAACACGCCGACGCGCTGCACTTCGTCGGGCGCGAGATCGTCACCGGCAACCGCCGCTCCCGCCACCTTGACGCGCGTGACGATGTGCACGGCTTCGGCGAGATCGGCCACTACCTGCCGCACATCTGCCCCGTCACGATGCAGGTCCGAAATCGCCGCGAGCGCGTCCTTGGCGCGTCCACCAAGAACATGATCGAGGAGATCGAGAATGCGCCCGCGATCCGCCAGCCCGAGCATGGCCCGCACCGCATCCGTGGTCACAGCGCCCGAGCCCATCGCGATCGCCTGATCGAGGATGGAAAGACCGTCCCGCACCGACCCTTCTGCCGCTCGCGCAACGAGCGCCAGTGCCTGCGGCTCCGCAGAGGCACCTTCCGCCTTCACGATCCGGTCGAAATGCGCCGCAAGCGTCGGCACGTCGACACGCCTCAGGTCGAACCGCTGGCACCGCGACAGCACCGTTACCGGCACTTTCCGGATCTCAGTCGTCGCGAAAATGAACTTCACGTGCTCCGGCGGCTCTTCGAGCGTCTTCAGGAGCGCGTTGAACGCGTTCTTGGAGAGCATGTGGACTTCGTCGATGATGAACACCTTGTAGCGCGCGACGAGTGGCTTGTAGCGCGCGTTTTCAATGATCTCGCGAACGTCATCGACACTGGTGTTCGATGCCGCGTCCATTTCGATCACGTCGGGATGCCGGCTTTCCATGATCTCGGCGCAGTGCCGGCCGAGTTCCGGCATGTCCACGGTCGGCCCGCTGACGCCATCGCGCTCGTAGTTGAGCGCGCGTGCCAGGATTCGCGCCGTCGTCGTCTTGCCGATGCCACGGACGCCGGTCAGCATGTAGGCCTGCGCGATGCGGCCCGTCTGGAAGGCGTTCCTGAGCGTCGTGACGAGCGCATCCTGCCCGATCATGTCCTCGAACGTGCGCGGACGGTACTTGCGCGCGAGCACCACGTAAGGCTTGGGCGCAGTCGCGGAGACGCCGCCTGGCGGCTTGTCTTTGGGTGTCTTGGCCATGCCCTGATCTGGCAGACAAACCCCGTTCAGGGCAACCCCTCGCTGGACCATGGTAGACCCGAAACGCCGTCCGGTGCAGACGCCGCGTGGGCATCCGATTCGCCCTCGAGAGTGCGGCACGTAGGCGAAGCCGTCGCCGAAGGACGCACCCGCAGAGGACGCCTACGACCCACTCCGGCGCGTCGATCAGCGTCCGTGAGCGAAAAAGGAGACCGGTACGACCCGTATCGAAACTCGTTGGGGCTGCTTCCTTCCGGACCTGACCCAGTTGGCGAGGGACACGCCCGCACCGGCCTCCCGGGAGGCTATGTAGTCCCTGGACCGCCCGAAAGCAAATGCCGCATTGCAAAAAGGCTACGTTGCGTCCCGGGCCAATCGACGGCTAAGAACATCGCGAGGCGTTGATGCCGATCTAGCAGGACTGCCGCCAGTCGAGGCGGACATGGAACTATGCTGCTGCGCGACTGCGCACGTAGGCGTCTGCCGTCGGCGGTAGCCGCCCCGTCCGGAGCCGTCCCGCGTGCAGGGCGAGCGGACCAGACGGCGTGAGGACATAGAATGAAACCGACAATCGGGACCACGAGCGTTTTCGATCGCCAGAGCGGCAAACGCAGTGACGAGGCATATCTGAAGTCCCTGCTTGCCCGTCCGGACGCTCGGTTTCTCGTGCTCGCCGACCAGAAGCCCGTCATCGTTTCCAACGCCGACCGTACCGAGGCGTCGCTGCGCTGGCTGAGCCGCGCCGACATCGATGCTGCCGGCCTCGTGTTCGCCCCCGAGGAAACCCTGTTCCTCGGCATCGACCGCAAGACCGGTGCCGGCCATTTCGCCGTCGGTGTCAACGAGCACCGGACCCGGCACGCTCCCGGCGTGCTGGAATATCTCCGCCCCGTCGTCGATCTGCGCTCGCTCGCCATGCAGGGCATCATGAGCGCGGAGGAGCTGTCGCTCGCCGGCCAGGCCAAGGCCCTCATTCACTGGCACGAGAATGCCCGCTGCTGCGGCCATTGCGGCGGCACGACGCTCATCAAGGACGGCGGCTGGAAGCGCAAGTGCTGGGCCTGTGGCCTCGAACATTTCCCGCGCACCGATCCCGTCGTCATCATGCTCGTCGTCGATCCCGCGAAGAAGCGTTGCCTGCTCGGACACGAAGCGCGCTTCTCCAAGGAGCCGCGCATGTATTCGACGCTCGCCGGCTTCATCGAGCCCGGCGAGGATGTCGACGACGCCGTCCGCCGCGAAGTCTTCGAGGAAGCGGGCCTGAAGATCGGCGACGTGCATTTTCATTCGACCCAGCCCTGGCCGTTCCCCCATTCGCTGATGATCGGCTGCATCGGCATCGCCGAGAGCTTCGACATCAAGATCGACCCCGCCGAAATCGAGGAGGCCCGTTGGTTCGGCCTTGATGAGGTGAAGCAGATGCTCGAAGGCAGGCATCCCTCGAACTGGTGGGTGCCGGGCAAGCAAGCCATCGCGCGCGCCCTGATCACGGCCTTCGTCGAAGGAAAATATTGATCCTGCGGCTTCACGCTCCGTCCAACAGCACAGAAAGTGACGCTCCGTCGTGACCACGGCAGCCAACGACGACGCGTTTTCCCTCACTGGCTCTCCGGGGCTGTTCGCGCTCTGGCAGTCGCGTTTCCTGTCCGGAACCGCGGTCCAGATGCTGTTCGTCGCCATCGGCTGGCAACTCTACGAACTCACCGCCAACCCCCTCGACCTCGGCCTCGTCGGCCTCGTTCAGTTCGTGCCGCTGTTCCTGGCGAGCCCTCTCGCGGGCTATGCCGCCGATACGCGCGATCGGCGCCGCGTCGCACTCGTCTGCCAGTCGGTCGCGGCGATCATTGCGCTGCTGCTGACGCTGAGCGCCTTGTCCGGCCAGATCGGCCGTTATCAGATCTTTCTCCTCGTGGGGCTCCTCGGCCTGCTCCGTGCCTTCGAGTTCCCGACCCTGTCCGCGCTCGTCCCGCTCCTCGTGACACGCGACCAGATGACCCGCGCCGTCTCCCATTATTCGAGCGCCAACCAGGCATCCATCGTGCTCGGCCCAGCCGTCGGCGGCATTCTCACCATGGCCGGCCCTGCGGTGGCCTACGGTGTCGCCACCGCTCTTCTCGCCGCAGCCGCCTGGCGTACGTCGACGCTGCGCCCTGCTCCTCAGAACCTGAACACCTCACCGTTCTCGGTCACGACCCTTCTTGCCGGCGGCAAGTTCATCATCTCCACGCCGGTCATCCTGGGCGCGCTCTCCCTCGATCTCGTGGCGGTTCTTCTTGGCGCTGTCGTGGCGCTGCTGCCCATTGTCGCCAAGGACATTCTGCAGGTCGGTCCATGGGGCCTTGGCATCCTGCGCGCGAGCCCGGCCGTCGGCGCACTCTCGATGGCGATCTACCTCGCCCATAATCCGCTCCGCTCCGCCGCCGGCGCCAAGATGTTCTGGGGTGTCGCGATCTATGGTGTAGCGACGATCGTGTTCGGCTTCGCCGGATCGTTCCTCGTCGCCATTCTCGCCCTTCTGGTCATGGGCGCCGCCGACGTCATCAGCGTCGTCGTCCGCCAGTCCCTCGTGCAGTTACGCACCCCCGACGACATGCGCGGCCGCGTCGGCGCGGTCAACACCATGTTCATCGCCGGATCCAATCAGCTCGGTGATTTTCGCGCCGGTCTCGTTGCCGCCGCCATTGGCACGGGCCCCGCCATCCTTGTCGGTGGCGTCTGTGCCGTCGCCATCGCGGCCGTCTGGGCAGCACTCTTCCCGTCGCTTCGGAAGCTGGACCGGCTCGAAAACTGACGCGGTTACTTCTTCCTGTCGGCCGGCTCGATCGGCTTCACGTTCTTCTGGATGACATCGCCGCGATGGTAGGCGCGCACGAGTTTCGCGGCGATCAACGCAACGCCGACGACACCGAGTACCGTCAGGAGTTGACGCCTGTTGCGAAACGGATTGCGCCTCGGCCGGTATCTCATGTGCATGACCCTCTCGATATGAAAGGTTACAGTCGGACCGCAAAAAACAAAACCCGCGTTTCACAACGCGGGTTCTGCTGCTCATGATCGAAACTGGCGTCAGTTCGAGCGCTCTGGCAGGGCATGTGCCATGCGCTGACGTTTTGTTTCTAGGTAACGTACGTTGTGCACATTCGGCTTGCAGATGACAGGCACCTGCTCGGCGACACGGATGCCCTCTGCCCGCAACGCATCGACTTTCGCCGGGTTGTTGGACAGGAGCTTGATCTCCGGGTAGCCGAGATCGAACAGGATGTGAGCTGCGAGATCGTATTCCCGCGCCTCGATGGGCGCGCCGACGGCCACGTTCGCATCCACCGTGTCATATCCCTGCTCCTGCAGAGCATACGCGCGGATTTTTGCGACGAGACCGATGCCGCGACCTTCGTGATACGGAAGGTAGATCAGGACACCGAGCGGGCTGGTGGTGATCTTTTCCAGCGACGCCTGCAGCTGCGGATAGCAGTCGCACTTGAGCGAATGGAAAATATCACCGGTAACGCATCCACTGTGAACGCGCACGAAGGGAATCTCGTTCCCTGCCTGGCTCGTCCTGTGGATCAGGACGAACGCTTGATTGTGGGGATCGGTGCCCTGGTAGGCTCGCGCCTCCAGATGCAGCTCTTTCCCCTTGAACTCGATCGGCAGCATGGTTTGTGCCGACCAGTCGAGATCAAGCGCGTAGGACTTAACCGCATTCGACTTCATATAACTCTCCAAACGGATACCGGCGCATTAGCGCCAGCGATTTGGGTCCTGTAAAGAGCGGTCTGCAAAAACCGAGCCTTGCCAGGATTGGCGGAGATTTTGTCTCTCTTCCCCAAATGAACGAACTGGCCCCCATCGAGTTCCCCCTCCCGGTTCCAGTTCGCGAGCCGACGGGCGTGACGCGCCGACCCGACGACCGACAGAGTCGGCCACCCCATACTACGGATGAACCCGTACTGCGGAGCACGTCACGATTACGAATACGAAAATGAATGGCAGATGTATGTTGGGTCGAAGGCGCCAAATTAACGAAGATGCACGCACAACGCAGCGAGCGTCGTCGAAGACGCGCCGAGATGACTTTATCAATACATATCAAATGGATAAAGAATATGGGAAGGGGCGCGGCGTGTTGAACCCGGACAATGGACCAGGTGATCGTCGCCGCTCGCTTGGTCGCTGGCGGCTCGAAATGGACCGCGAGACTTCACCGCCCGTTCAGTTACACTCTGTCATGAAAGCGTCACTGGACTGACACGGGCGCGTCAGCCCCTCCGCAGTCATTGGTCGAAAGCTCTGGGCAGATGTTGAGATTTCGCGTCACATCGGGAAAGATTCCGTCGCTCGAGATCTTCCGTCGCCTGAGTTCGCATATCCGCGAAGTCATCGGGCGGCACCATCTCGCCGCGACCATTATCCCGGTTTTGCTTGTTTCAGGGTTGATTGCCTTTTTCTGGCGCACCGAAGGCGAGATCGAGAACATCGCCTTCACGGCAGGCACGACGGCCGCGTTGATCGCCGTCCTCACGCTGATGACGAGACGCCTCTTCTTTTCGACGCTCATCGTCTCCTCGATGGTCGCCATCGTCGCTTGGGCCTCGATGACCAAGCGCCAGACCATGGATATGGTGGTGCACGCCTACGACCTCTTCTTCTACCTGAGCTCCTGGTCGACGATCTCCTATCTGTGGGCGGATCACCGGCATCTCGTGATCTCTTTTGTGGCGGGCATCGTCATGATGTTCGTCGCCGGATGGATCGCCTGGCGCTTCGACACCACCCGCATTCCCATTAAAGCGAGTGCGATCGGTTTCCTCCTCGCCGTCGCAGTGTCGACGGCCGGTGCCGCCACGAAAGGTGAGCGGCGCCACATGCAGTTCCACTTCCAGAACCTCTACGTTTCGTCGTTCTATGCTTCCTGGGCCGAAACACTCGGTACGCTCTGGCATGGCACGATGCTCGAAGCCAAGGAGCAGAACGTCTCGACGAAGCCATTTGTCGTCTCCGACGTCTGCACCCCGAAAGGCCGCCGCCCCCACATCGTTCTCATCCATCAGGAATCGATTGTTCCACCGGGCATGTTTCCGGCCCTGTCCTACGATCGTTCCGTCGACACGATGTTCAAATCCGACGACGGCAAGACCCACGGTCTCCGCGTAGAGACCTTTGGCGGCGCCTCGTGGCTGTCCGAGTTCTCGCTCCTGACCGGTATTTCGACCCAGGCCTTCGGCGGCATGCGGCAGTTCGTTCAGACCTTCACCGTGAATCGCCTGAAGGACACCCTGCCGCAATCGCTCGCCGCCTGCGGCTATCGCAATGTCGTCTTCTATCCGATGCTGCGGAACTTCGTGTCCAACGACAAGTTCTACAAGTCGATCGGACTGACCGAGGTCTTCGACCTCAGGGACCAGAAGGCGAAGTCCGCGCAGGAGCGCGACCGTTTCTACTTCGCCAATGCGCTGGCAGAGATGGAGCGCCACGTTGCAAGCTCTGATCAGCCCTTGTTTACTTACATCCAGACCATGAGCGGCCATTGGCCGTACGACGTTCCCTTCGCGCCGGACGAAAACGTCCCCGGCGGCGGTCCTGGAACACATCCTGAAATGCACGAGTACCTGCGCCGTATCTCGCTTGCCAATCGCGACTTCAACTGGCTGATGGACGAGATTAAACGGCGGCTACCGAACGAACCGGTTCTGATCGTCCACTACGGCGACCACCAGCCCACAGCCACACGGACGCTCCTCGGTTTCCGCCAGGAACTGGAAGAGCCCGAGGACATCACATTGACCCCCGACAGTCCCGGGTTTCTCGTCTATTACGCCATGCGGGGACACAACTGGCGCGTCCCGGCTCTGCCGGATCACAAAAACGTCGACATCCCTTACCTCGGTGCATTGATCCTGCGTGGTGCCGGTCTTCCGCTCTCTGACGCGAACCGCTATCGTCTGGAAATGATGGACGCCTGCGGTGGCCGTTATTGGGGCTGCAGCAACAAGGACAGGGTCCTTGCATTTCATCGCCGCCTGATCGATAGCGGCATCATCATCGCCCGTTGACCATCGGCTGCATCGCGACAAGTAGAACCGTGCTCGACAGACCAGACCGCCAGACGACTCCGACGATGTCCACGCCGATCGCGCGTGGACGGGCTCTGACCGTTGTCATACCGGCGTACAACGAGGCGAAAGGGATCGACGCCCTCGTCGCGGCTCTGACACCGGAACTCGAAGCGACCGGGCTCGCCTGGGATGTCGTCTTTGTCGATGACGGCTCCCGCGACGAGACGCTGCTGCGATTGCGCGATCTTCACGCCCGCGATGCACGCTTCACCGCGATCGCATTGAGCCGCAACTTCGGCAAGGAGATCGCTGTCGCCGCCGGCCTCACCTATGCCCGCGGCGACGCTGTCGTCATAATGGACGCCGACCTGCAGCATCCCCCGGACGTCATCCACCGCTTCCTCGCCAAATGGCGCGAAGGCTACGACGTCGTCTACGGCCAGCGCGACGACCGCGAAGCCGACAGCCCGTTCCGCCGCCTGTTCAGCCGTGGCTTCTATCGCCTGTTCGCCGAAATGAGCGGAACCGTGCTGCCGGACGGCGCCGGCGATTTCCGTCTTCTCGATCGGCGTGCCGTCGACGCAATGAACCGGATTGGCGAACGGGCCCGCTTCAACAAGGGGCTTTACGCCTGGATCGGCTTCAATGCTGTCGGCGTCGATTTCCATGTCCCGCCCCGCCACGACGGCGGCGGCTCGCGTTGGCGCCCGCGTCAACTCTGGCGCTTCGCCCTCGACGGCCTGATTTCCTTCTCGACCATCCCGCTTCGGGTCTGGAGCTACATCGGTCTCGTCGTATCGAGCGTCGCATTCGCCTATGTCGTCATCTTCTTCACCAAGACGTTGATCTTCGGCGCGGACGTGCCGGGCTTCCCGACCTTGATCATCTCCGTCCTTTTCCTCGGCGGCATGCAGCTCATATCGCTCGGCGTGATCGGCGAATACCTCGGCCGCATCTACGAGGAAGTGAAGGACAGGCCGCTCTTTCTCGTCTCCGAGGAAATCGGCACGCTCGGCCCTGCCCGTCCGGCGTCTCGCCCCCGGACACCTGCATCGTGACGCGTCTGCCGCAACGGCCGATCCTCAACGCGGACGATTACGCCATGACCGGTGGCGTCTCCGATGCGATCGAAGACCTCGCACGCGCCGGACGCCTGTCCGCAACCTCGGTCATGACCAGCATGCCGGTCTGGCCCGAACGGGCGTCGCGCTTGCGCGAGTTGCGCAAACAAATTGCAACGGGTCTGCATCTGAACCTGACGGTCGGCCGTGCGTCGACCGCGAGCGCCACACTTGCGCCAAAGGGCACCTTCCCCACGCTGCCACGGCTGATCCTCGCTTCTGTCACGCGAAGGCTCGATTCGACGGACGTTCGGACCGAAATCGCGCACCAGCTCGATCTCTTCGAGCGTCATCTTGGCTTCCCCCCCGATCACATCGACGGCCACCAGCACGTCCATACACTCCCCGTCATCCGCTCCGTCCTGATCGACGAAATCAACCGCCGCTATCCCGCCCGTCCTCCTCTGTTTCGCCTGCCTGACAATGCAGCAACGCGCCTGCCCGCGCGACTTTCCGCTGGCCTGAAGGCTGGCGTCGTCGCGACACTTTCCGCTGGCACCGCCCGCGATCTTGCCCGTGCCCCCATCCCGCACAACACACGGTTTTCTGGCTTCTCCTCGTTCGACATCGGCGTCGATTACGCCGCCGAAATCGACCGTGAACTGCGTCGCGCCGAACCGGCCCCGGGAGAAACGTCGATCGTCATGTGCCATCCCGGCTTTCCCGATGATGCGCTCGCCGGGCTCGATCCCATCACGACGCGCCGCCGTCAGGAATTCGAGGCCCTGATGACGATGCCGGAACTGCCTGACCGCATCTGGCATCCGGATCGGCCCGCCGATGGCAGCGCCATTGATTGGTCGCACCATCCTTGAAAACGGGCACTTGCAGCACTGCCGCACGTCCGGATAAATGCAGCTGCGCCATTCGATAGTTGCAGTTTCGCAAAGACGGGCAGATCCGCCGTATCATGAAGCAGCCACGCCCCGACACCGCCGCCATCGAAACCGTCGTCGCCATCGCACGCCACGGCTCGCCGGCGGCCGCCGCGGAGGCCCTCGGCCGCAACGTCACCACCACCTACCGACACATCAACGCACTCGAAACCGAGCTCGGCGTGAAATTGTTCGATCGCCATCACGGCGGCTGGAAGCTCCGTCCCGAGGGCCGTGCCCTCGCCGATGCCGGCGCCGAACTGGAGCGCCTACTCGATCGCGCACTCGATCAGGCTCGCGCCCAGGCCCGCTTCGCGCGGGGCAAGTTGCGGATCGCCGTCTCCGACGATTTCGCCACGGCCTATCTCGCAACGCGTCTCAAGGGCTTCATCGACCGGTTTCCTGAAATCCAGCCCGACCTCATCGTCGGCAACACCTTCGCCGATCTCGTCGCGGGAGATGCCGACGTCGCCATCCGTCCCCACCGCTACCCCGGCGACGACCTCGTCGGTCAGCGCGTCGCCATGATGAACCACGCCTTCTACGCCGCCGCGGCGTACGTGAAGTCCTACGGCAAACCCGCCTCCACCTGCGATTTGAAGGATCACAGGTTGATCGGATTTGGCGAGAGCCTGTCTGGCTTCACTGCGGCCGAGTGGCTCACGGCGACGGTCGGCCACACCGTGCCCTGCGCCGGCTTCGGCTCGACGATGTCGATGACGAACGCGACAGCCTCCGGCCTCGGCGTGGGTCTTCTTCCCTGCTACATCGCCGACGCGGATAAATCCCTCATTCCCGTCCTGCCGATCGAAGGCGGATTGGGCATCGACATCTGGCTCGTGACACCGGAGCAGCGCAAGAACGAGCCGAACACGCGCGCGTTTTTCCGGCACTTCGGTGCAGTGTTGCGCGCGGACGCGGCCATGTTCATCGGCGCCCCATATCGCTACAAATAACGCCGAACGCCGCCGACGGTTGTGCCGTCGGCGGCGTTCGTGGAGTTATGCGCGCATCAGTGATAGACGCGCGGCGCATCCGCGTCCGGCCGGGCCGCAACGCGCCCGTTGAGAACCAGTTGGCCGTCCGCGACGCCGATCTCGACCGTATCCCCGTCCATCACCGTTCCGGCGAGGATCATCTCCGCGAGCGGGTCCTGCACCGACTTCTGGATGACGCGCTTCAGCGGACGCGCTCCGTAGGCCGGATCGTAGCCCCGATTGGCGAGCCACGTGCGGGCGTCGTCGGCAAGATTGAGGACGATCTTGCGATCGGCGAGCAGCTTCTGCAGCCGCGCCATCTGGACGTCCACAATGGCCGCCATCTGCTCCCGCTTCAGGCGGTGGAACACGATCGTCTCGTCGAGCCGGTTGAGGAACTCCGGACGGAATTTGGTCTTGAGCTCCGCCAGCACGAGCTGCTTTGCGTCAGCAAAGCTCTTCTCGTCCGTCGCCGCCACGAGATACTCCGCGCCGATGTTCGACGTGAGGATGATGAGCGTGTTCTTGAAGTCGACCGTACGCCCCTGCCCGTCCGTCAGTCGCCCGTCGTCGAGCACCTGCAGGAGAACATTGAACACGTCCGGATGCGCCTTCTCAACCTCGTCGAACAGCACGACCTGATAAGGCCGCCGCCGCACCGCTTCGGTCAGAACGCCACCTTCCTCGTAGCCGACGTAACCCGGAGGCGCGCCGATGAGACGTGCCACGGAGTGCTTCTCCATGAACTCGCTCATGTCGACCCGCACCATGGCGCTGTCGTCGTCGAACAGGAACGCGGCCAGCGCCTTCGTCAGCTCCGTCTTGCCGACGCCCGTCGGCCCGAGGAACATGAACGAGCCGATCGGCCGGTTCGGATCCTGAAGCCCCGCGCGCGCGCGCCGGACAGCGGTCGACACGGCGCGAACCGCATCTTCCTGGCCGATGACACGCTTGCCGATCGCCTCTTCCATCCGAAGGAGCTTGTCCTTCTCGCCTTCGAGCATCTTGTCGACGGGAACACCGGTCCAGCGCGAGATGACACCCGCGATGTGATCAGACGTCACCTCCTCCTCGACCATCGCCCCGCCGGTGGCCTTCTGGCTTTCGATCTCTTTCAGTTTCTTCTCGAGTCCCGGAATGACGCCGTACGCGAGCTCGCCCGCTTTCGCGAGATCGCCGCGCCGCTGCGCGAGCTCGAGATCGGTCCGCGCCTGATCGAGGTTCTCCTTGACCTTGCGCGCGTCCCCGAGCTTCGACTTCTCCGCCTGCCAGCGCGCGGTGAGACCGCCAACGGTCTCTTCGAGCGCCGCGATGTCCTTTTCGAGCCTCTGCAGTCGGTCTTTCGACGCTTGATCCTGCTCCTTCTTGAGCGCCTCGCGCTCGATCTTCATCTGGATGAGCTTGCGATCCGCCTCGTCGAGTTCTTCCGGCTTGCTGTCGACCTGCATACGAAGGCGCGACGCCGCCTCGTCGACGAGGTCGATCGCCTTGTCCGGCAGGAATCGGTCCGTGATGTAGCGGTTCGACAGCGTCGCCGCCGCGACGAGCGCGTTGTCCGTGATTCTGACGCCGTGATGCAGCTCGTACTTCTCCTTGAGCCCGCGGAGGATCGAAATCGTGTCTTCGACCGTAGGTTCCGTGACGAACACCGGCTGGAAGCGCCGCGCGAGCGCCGCGTCCTTCTCGATATGCTTCCGGTACTCGTCGAGCGTGGTCGCACCGACGCAGTGCAATTCGCCGCGCGCAAGCGCGGGTTTCAGCAGATTGCCAGCGTCCATTGCACCTTCAGACTTGCCCGCACCGACGATCGTGTGCAGCTCGTCGATGAACAGCACGATGCCGCCCTCCGCCGCCTGCACTTCCGACAGGACCGACTTGAGCCGCTCCTCGAACTCGCCGCGATACTTCGCCCCTGCGATCAGCGCACCCATGTCGAGCGCGAGCAGTTTCTTGTCCTTGAGGCTTTCCGGGACGTCACCCTTGATGATGCGCAGCGCCAGTCCCTCGGCGATTGCGGTCTTGCCGACGCCGGGTTCACCGATCAGCACGGGGTTGTTCTTGGTGCGGCGCGCAAGAACCTGGATGGTACGCCGGATCTCGTCGTCGCGGCCGATGACCGGATCGAGCTTTCCTTCCGCCGCCGCAGCCGTTAGATCGCGCGCGTACTTCTTGAGTGCGTCGTACGCATTCTCTGCGGTGGCCGTGTCGGCGGTGCGGCCTTTGCGGATCGCCTCGATCGCGACGTTCAAGGTCTGCGGATTGACTCCGGCGGACTTGAGAATATCCGCCGTCGCGGCACTCGGCTCGAGTGCAAGCGCGAGCAGCAGCCGCTCGACGGTGACGTAACTGTCGCCCGCTTTCTTCGCGATCTTCTCAGCCTGATCGAAGACGCGCGCGAGTTCGCCCGACATGTAGACCTGTCCGGCGCCACCACCCGAAACCTTGGGCATTTTGCTGATTGCGCGCTCGACCTCGGCAAGTGCGACATCCGGCCGCCCCCCGGCATTCCGGATGAGGCCGGCGGCAAGCCCTTCCGGGTCGTCGAGAAGAACCTTGAGCAGGTGTTCGGGCGCGAGTTTCTGGTGTCCCTCGCGTTGCGCCATGCCCTGCGCCGATTGCAGAAACCCCTTCGTACGATCTGTGTAACTATCGAAATTCATGTGCTTTTCTCCACCATGCAACGCCCACCCCGAAGCGGTGGACAGCGCCGTGCCTACCCGCACCCCCGTAGGCAGTGCGGCTGCATCTGAGGTGGGTACGAACCCACGATTTCGCCAGAGGCCATGTCGATTTTTGCCGGGCACCCGTTCGCCGGAGGACGGGCCGGTCCGGGTTGCATTAGCTGTTTTCGAAGCGGCGCCGCGAGGGCAGCTGTCACCCCCGCCAGACGCCGTCCGTGATCCGCGCCGCCTCCGGAAGCGGCGGCTGAAAGAGGTAGGTCCACGCCGTCACCTCCCGACCGTCGTCGAGGCGCGCCTGGATGAGCATCCTCACATACTCGTCCGCAGCTCCCGCACTTAGCCCGCCGCGCGTGATCCCTTCGTACTCGTCGAGCCAGGCGAGCGACGCATCCGGGTCGGCAAGCCGGTAGACCTCGCCATGCACGATGTCGCCAGTATCTTCACCCGGCTTGAGACCCGGATACCAGCTGACGCGATAGAGCCGTCCGGCGACAGTCGCCCGCCCGACGAGTTCCGCTTCCCACCGCAGGCGCTGCCCCATCGGATGATCGAGCGCCGTCGTGAGTGACCCGTAGACGAAGATGAGCGCCGCGGAGACGTGACGATCATCAGACATTGCTCGGCCCCCGTTCCAGAACCTCGACCATATCGCCGACCCGGATCTCGCCCCTGTCGATCGGGATGATGTTCTGGCCGAACATGATGCCCCCATCGCGTCCGCGATGAAACGAGCCCAGCGTCCTGAGCGGCTCGTTGTCGGCTGTCTTCTCACCCGTTACCGGATCGCGCGTCGTCAGCACGCAGCGCGAGCACGGCTTGACGACGCGAAAGCGCACCGCCCCGATCCGCACGAGCCGCCAGCAATCCTCGTCCCACGGAGCGCTTCCTGAGATCACGAGGTTCGGCCGGAAACGGTCCATCACAAGACCGTCTGACACATCCATGCGACGCTCCGCGATTCGCCCGTTGAGATCGTCGAGCGACGCCTCGGTCGTCAGCAGGAGCGGAAATCCGTCGGCAAAGCTCACCACGTCGTCCGGCCCGCCATAACTCCGGTCGACACAGCGCGCCGTCGGATCGGACAGATATGCGAGACGCACGGGCTGTCTGATGGACCGCGACAGCCAGTCGTTGACCATCACGTCCGCAATGCGCGCCGGCACCTCGTCGCCCCAGACCGAAACCATGGCCCGCTGCGCCTGTTCCCCTGGCGTTGCGACATCGACAGACCCGTGCCCGGCCAGCGTCAGCTGGAGACCATCGTCGGTGACCATCGTCCGGATCGCGAGCAGCGCAGGCACCTCCCGCGCCGTGATGAAATTGCCCTGCTCGTCGACGAGCATGTATCTCCGGTCACCCGCAAGACCTTGCCGCTCGACCTGCGCGGCCCCGGGCGTCTCGCCCCGCATCGATTTCACCGGATAGCGATGGATGCTCTTGAGCTTCATACACCCGATCCTCCGAGGACGATCCGCTTCCTCTCCTGCCAGACTGCGGGATACGGAAATTCAACCGGAAATCTTCGAAAAATCCGCCACCGTCTGGGTCGCTGATCGAATGCCGGCCAGCAGCTTGAGCCGGTTGGCGCGGATCGCCTTGTCCTCGACGTTCACGGTCACCTTCTCGAAGAAGGCGTCCACCGGCTTTCTGAGCTCCGCAAGCGCGTTCATCGCCCCCTTGAAGCTTTCGACGTTGATCGCCGCGACCGCATCCTGCCGCACGCTTTCGAGCGCGGCGGCGAGCGCCAGCTCCTCCTTCTCCGCGAGGAGTTTCAGATCGTATTCGCCCGCGTAGCTAGCCTTGTCCTTCTTCTCCTCGATCGAGAGGATGTTGGACGCACGCTTGACGCCCGCGAGCAGGTTCGCCCCGTCGTCGGTCGCTAGGAACTCTCCGAGCGCATCGACGCGCTTCACGATGAGAGCGATGTCGTCCTGCCGCCCGAGCGCGAGAACCGCGTCGATGAGATCGTGCCGCGCGCCCTTGTCGCGCAGGTAGACCTTGAGGCGCTCGAAGAAGAAACCCAGAAGCCCCTCGCGAACTTCCTCCGCCGTGCTGCCACTTCCCGCGGATGCGAGCAGCGTGATGGCGATGTCGATCTTCCTGGTCAGTGACACCCGGAAGTCGTTCTCGATGAGAATGCGGATCACACCCAGCGCCGCACGCCTGAGCTGATACGGATCGCCCGATCCTGTCGGCTTTTCTCCGATCACCCAGAACCCGACCAGCGTATCGATCTTGTCCGCGAGCGCCACCGCACATGCGACCGCGTCGCCCTGCGCCTCGAGCGGCACGACGTCGGACGGCCCTTTCGGCTTGTAATGCAGCTCTATGGCGCGCGCGATTTCCGGCTTGATCTTGCCGGCCTCCGCATAATACCGCCCCATCAGCCCTTGTAGTTCCGGAAATTCCCCGACCATGCCTGAGACGAGATCCGCCTTGGCGAGCTGTGCCGCGCGACGTGCGTCGTCCGGTTCGGCGTCGACTGCACCAGCGATCACGTAGGCCAGTTCCGCGATCCGCTCGACGCGCTCTGCCTGCGTCCCGAGCTTTTCATGAAACGTGATCCCGGCCAGCGCCGACGCCATCTCGTCGAGCGGCTTCCTGAGATCCTGATCCCAGAAGAATTTCGCATCCGACAACCGCGCCCGGATGACCTTCTCGTTCCCCTCGACGATATGCTTGCCACCGTCCGGCGCGATCAGGTTGGAAACCAGGAGGAACTTGTTGGCGAGCTTCTTCGTCTTCGGGTCACGCAGCGAAAAGCACTTCTGATGCGCCTTCATCGACGTCGTCAGGCATTCACCCGGCACCGACAGGAACGCCTTGTCGAACGTGCCCATCAGAACGGTCGGCCATTCCGTGAGACCGGCATTCTCGGACAGCAGCGCCTCGTCGTCCACCAGTTCCAGCTTCTCTTTGGCAGCGATGGCGCGCGCCTGTTCGGCGATCCACTGCGCCCGCTCCGACGCCGGCAGCAGCACCTTGTGCTCTTTCAGCTTCCGCCCGTAGTCCTCGAAATCCCTGACTTCGAACGGCGCATTGCCGTGAAACCTGTGCCCGCGAGTGATGTTGCCCGACGTGATGCCGGCCACCTCGAACGGAACCACCTTCCCTCCGAGAATGCAGACGATGGATTGCAGCGGCCTCACCCACTGGAAATCGCCAGAGCCCCACCTCTGTGACTTCGGCCACGGAAACTTCGACATGACAGCGGGTATTACCTCGGCCACGATCTCGGCGGCCGCCCGACCCGCCTTTTCGATCCGGACGACATAGAAGTCGCCCTTCTTGGGATCACTGGCGATCTGTGCGTCTTCGATACGGGCCAGCCCC
>ERZ761609.1985-NODE-1985-length-16346-cov-9.289546_pt1 | contig 16346 bp, 13 predicted proteins | sample MGYA00511163_ERZ761609 | MGnify/ENA primary metagenome ERZ761609 (study PRJEB28899, sample SAMN02445070) | bioreactor sludge metagenome | biome: EBPR sludge | place: Australia: Brisbane, Thorneside Wastewater Treatment Plant | collected 2011-12-16 ... | reverse complement strand
CGCAAGCTCGGCGCGAGCGCGCATGCGGCGCTGGTGACGCGCGGGTTCGCGGAACTCAGGCGTTTCGCGCGGGCGGAAGGGGCCGACGAGGCGACGCTGATGGGGTTGTCGGGGCTCGGCGATCTCCTGCTGACATGCGGAAGCCCGCAATCGCGCAACATGAGCCTCGGGCGGGCGCTGGGCCAAGGCCAGACGCTGGCCGAGATCCTGGGCGCGCGGAAATCCGTGTCGGAAGGCGTGGCGACTGTCGAAGCGGTGATGCTGAAGGCGCGTGCGGCGGGCATCGAGATGCCGATTTCGGATGCGGTGGCGCGCATCGTCGCCGGTACGCTCGGTATCGACGGAGCCATCGTCGAGCTACTGGCGCGACCACTCAAGGCCGAGGACTGAATTTTTGCTGCATTGCCGAACGGAGCGGCAGGTTTCGCTGCGGGAAAATGCAATTGATCGCGTGCGCGGTCTTTACATCCCCCAAATTTGAAGGCTCAATCGAAAGTATGAGCGAGCGACCGCCGAGACGACAAGCGGCGGCGAAGGCGCTTTTCGTGTGGTGGGAGACCCTGAATGACCTTCATGTCCAAGTTCAAGTTCGCGTCCGCGGTCGCGGCGGCAATCGCCGTCTCGGCAACGGGTGCCATGGCGCAGAAGACCTTGCGCTTCGTGCCACATGCCGATCTGAAGATCCTCGATCCGATCTGGACGACGGCGTACATGAGCCGCAACCACGGCTACATGATCTACGACACGCTCTTCGCAATGGATGCCGACGGCAACATCAAGCTGCAGATGCTCGGCAAGCACGACGTCTCGGCCGATCAGCTCACGCACACGATGACGCTGCGTGACGGGCTCGAGTGGCACGATGGCCAGCCGGTGACGGCGGAAGACTGCGTCGCCTCGATCAAGCGCTGGGCGGCTAAGGATTCGATGGGTCAGAAGATGATGACCTTCGTCGACTCCATGACCGCGAAGGACGCCAAGACGTTCGAGATCAAGCTGAAGGCACCGACCGGACTCGTGGTCTCGGCGCTCGGCAAGCCGTCGTCGAACGTGCCGTTCATGATGCCGAAGCGGGTCGCCGAAACAGATCCGAACAAGCAGATCGAGGATTTCACAGGCTCGGGCCCCTTCATCTTCAAGAGGGACGAGTGGAAGCCCGGTAACGAAATCGTCTACGTGAAAAATCCGAAGTACGTGCCGCGCTCCGAGCCGCCGTCGGGCGTCGCGGGCGGCAAGGTCGTCAAGGTCGACCGCGTCGTTTGGAAGCCGATGCCGGATGCGCAGCAGGCGGTCAACGCGCTGCTCGCCGGTGAAATCGACGTGATCGAAGCACCGACGCACGACCTCGTGCCGCTGGTGAAGAACGCCAAGGGCGTAAAGATGTACAGCTGGAACCCGCTCGGGAACCAGTTCACGTTCCGCTTCAACACGCTGCACAAGCCGTTCGACAATCCGAAGGTGCGTCAGGCGGTGTGGGAAGCCTTCAACCAGAAGGATTTCCTCGAAGCTGTCGTCGGCACGCCGGAGTTCTACAAGATCTGCAAGTCGATGTTCCCGTGCGGGTCGCCGTTCGCGTCCGACGAGGGCATGGGCAACCTGTCTGAATCGAACTTCGACAAGGCGAAGGCGCTTCTCAAGGAAGCCGGCTATGACGGCACGCCGATCGTGCTCATGCAGTCGACCGATCTCGCGGTTCTGACGAACCTCGCGCCGGTCGCGAAGTCGCTCCTCGAGAAGGCCGGCTTCAAGGTCGACATGCAGTCGATGGACTGGCAGACGCTCGTCGCCCGTCGCGCCAAGAAGGATGCGCCGAACGCTGGCGGCTGGCATGCCTTCCTGACGTCGTGGGTTTCGGCCGACATCCTGAATCCCGTGATGATGGGCTTCATGAATGCGTCCGGTGACAAGGCGATGTTCGGCTGGCCGAACGATCCGGAGCTCGAGAAGATCCGCGACGACTTCGCACGTGAAGGCGATGTGGCCAAGCAGAAGGCACTCGCGATCGCTGCGCAAACTCGCGTGACGCAGTATCCGACGCACATCAATCTCGGCCAGTGGTACCTGCCGGGTGCGCATCGTGACAACGTCTCGGGCTGGGTCGCCGCTCCGGCGCCCGTGCTCTGGAACATGGAAATCAAGTAACGAAGACGTGGCGCCGTCCGGCTCGGGCCGGGCGGCGCCCTTTGCATTTGCAGGTTTGAAGAAGGCTAGACCGGGGGCTATGGCGAGTTTCATCTTCAAGCGACTGCTGGCGACCATCCCGGTCATGCTTTTTGTCGCGGTATTCGTATTCCTCATGCTGCGCATGACGCCGTATGATCCGGCTGCGATCATCGCGGGCGACAACGCCAATGCCGATCAGGTCGCAGCAATCCGCAAGTCGCTCGGGCTCGACCAGCCGATCCTCAGCCAGTTCTTCATCTGGATGGGTCAGATCCTGCAAGGCAATTTCGGCGAGAGTTTCTTCTTCAAGAAAACTGTGACGTCTCTGATCGCGGACCGGATCGGGCCGACGCTGTCGCTCGCGACCGTCACCATGCTGCTTTCGATCTCGGTCGCGGTACCGCTCGGCGTGCTGGCTGCCTACAGGCAGGGGACGTGGATCGATCGCGTCGTGATGGGTTTCTCGGTCATGGGCTTTTCCGTGCCGGTGTTCGTGATCGGGTACATCCTGATCTATCTGTTCGCGATCAACGTGAGCTGGCTGCCGGTGCAGGGGTACAGGCCGCTCTCGGCCGGGTTCGGCGAGTGGATTCGGCACCTGATCCTGCCGGCGTGCACGCTCTCGGTCATCTATATCGCGCTGATTGCGCGCATGACGCGAGCATCCATGCTCGAGGTTCTCAGCGAGGATTATGTGCGGACGGCGCGCGCGAAGGGGCAGACCGAATGGAAGGTCCTGTTCCGGCATGCGCTCAGGAACGCGGCGGTCCCGATCGTAACCGTGATCGGCATCGGCATCGCGCTGCTCATCGGCGGGGTGGTGGTAACCGAAAGCGTCTATTCGATCGCCGGTCTCGGCCGGCTCACGGTGGATGCGGTGCTCGCGCGCGACTACCCGACGATCCAGGCGGTGATCCTTCTGTTCTCGTTCGTCTACGTGGTGATCAACCTGCTCGTCGATCTCACCTATTCCCTCCTCGATCCGCGCATCAGGTACTGATCATGAGCGCTCAGACGAATCCCAGTACCGCTGCGGCGACCGTCGTCGCCGACCAGCGCATCGAGAACGCAAAGCCGAGCACGTGGCGGCGCGTGCGCCGCAATCCGAGTGTGCTGTTCGGCGGCACGGTGCTGCTGATCATGGCGCTGATCGCCATCTTCGCTCCGTTTCTCGGAACGCGGAGCCCGACGGACATCGCACCGGTGGCGCGCAACAAGGTGCCGGGCTTCGAGCGGACAGTGACCGGTCCCGACGGCAAGGAGCAGACGCTGGTCTACCGGTTCGGCAGCGACAGTCTCGGCCGCGACGTCTACTCACGCACGATCTACGGCGCGCGGGTCAGTATCATCGTCGGGATTACGGTGGCGTTCCTGTCGGTGACGATCGGGCTCTTCATCGGCCTCATTTCAGGTTATTTCCGCTGGCTCGATCCTATCATCATGCGGATCATGGACGGGTTGATGGCAATACCGGCGATTCTGCTCGCGATCGCGCTCGTGTCGCTGTTCCGTGCCGGGCTCGGGGCAGTGATCGTGGCGATCACGCTGCCGGAGATTCCGCGTGTGGTCCGGCTCGTGCGATCGGTGGTTCTCAGTGTGCGCGAGGAGCCTTACGTCGAGGCTGCGGTGACGGTGGGAACGCCGACACCGACGCTGATCTGGAGACATATCCTGCCGAACACGATCGCGCCGCTCATCGTGCAGGGGACTTTCATCTGCGCGTCGGCGATCCTGGTGGAGGCGATCCTGTCGTTTCTCGGCATCGGCATTCCGCCGGAGACGCCGACCTGGGGGAACATCATGGCCGAAGGGCGCAACGTGTTCCGCCTCTATTCGCATTCGATCCTCTATCCCGGCATCTTCCTCGCGTTGACGGTGCTGGCGGTGAACATCCTGGGCGATGGCCTTCGTGACACGCTCGATCCGAAAATGGCCAAGCGGGTATGAGCGTGACGCAGCCTGTCCTCTCTGTGAAGAACCTGTCGGTCGCCATTCCCGGCGGCGGTGACAGGACGCACGCCATCCGCGACATCTCGCTGACGGTGGGGCGGAAGGAAATCGTCTGCGTCGTGGGCGAATCCGGGTCCGGCAAATCCGTGACGGCGCAGGCCGTCATGGCACTGCTGCCGAAGGGGCAGCTCAAGCTCGAGACCGGCTCGATCGAACTGCAGGGCGAGGAACTGGTCGGCAAGACTCCGGCGGAGATGCGCCACGTCCGCGGCAAGCGGATCGGGATGATCTTCCAGGAGCCGATGACGGCGCTCAATCCGGTCGAGACGGTGGGCGATCAAATCGGCGAGATGCTCGAAATCCATACCAATCTCGATGCGGCGGGGCGGCGTGCGCGCGTGATCGAGATGATGAACTCGGTGCATCTGCCCGATGTCGCGCACATGGTCGACAGCTATCCGCACCAGCTGTCGGGCGGCCAGCGCCAGCGCGTGATGATCGCCATGGCGTTGTCGCTCGATCCGGCGCTTCTGATCGCGGACGAGCCGACGACGGCGCTCGACGTGACGACGCAGGCGCAGATTCTCAAACTCATCAAGGAACTGCAGACGCGGCGGGACACGGGCGTGCTGTTCATCACGCACGACTTCGGCGTCGTGTCGGAGATCGCGGATCGCGTCATCGTCATGCAGCACGGGCGCATCGTCGAGCATGGGACGCGCGACCAGGTGCTGCTGGCGCCGCGGGAAGCGTATACGAAAATGCTGATCGCGGCCGTGCCGAGCCTGACGCCGCCCAAGCGGGCGCCGATCACCGCGCCGGTCACGCTCGAAACCAAGCGGCTCGTGAAGATCTACGGCGGCAGCGGGTTCTTCGGAGCGAAGGGGCGCGTAGTAAAAGCGGTCGACAACGTGTCGTTCGAACTCAGGCGCGGTGAAACGCTCGGGATCGTCGGTGAAAGCGGCTCTGGCAAGTCGACGGTGGCGCGCTGTATCGCGCGGCTCATCGATCCGACGTCGGGGACGGTTGCGGTCGAAGGGACCGAGATCGCGCATCTCAAGGAGCGGGCCCTCAGGCCGTTCCGGAGGCGGGTGCAGATCGTCTTCCAGGATCCGTACCGGTCGCTCAATCCGCGTCGGACGGTCGGGGCGTCGATCGTCGAAGGGCCGATGAACTTCGGCGTTTCGGAGGCGCAGGCGCTGGCCAAGGCGCGCGAACTCATGGGGCTCGTCGGGCTGTCACCGGACGCGCTCGACAGGTATCCGCACCAGTTCTCGGGCGGGCAGAGGCAGCGCATCGCGATCGCCCGGGCACTTGCGATGGAGCCGGTGCTGCTGATCGGCGACGAGCCGGTGTCGGCGCTCGACGTGTCGGTGCAGGCGCAGGTGCTGCAGCTCTTCGAGGAAGTGCGGCGCAAATTCGATCTCGCCGTGCTGTTCATCACGCACGATCTCCGGGTGGCGGCGCAGATCTGCGACCGGATCGCGGTCATGCAGCGAGGTGTGGTGGTCGAGACGGGGGCCACGGCCGACGTCTTTGCGAAACCCGAGCATCCCTACACGCAATCGTTGTTCGCAGCGGCGCCAGGACAGGGTTTTGGCTCGCGCATCGGTAGTGGCGCGGCGTGAACATTCAGCAATGACGATGTTGCGATGCGAATGCTGCGGTGCGAGCGGCGTGTTTTATTCTTGCGATCTGAATAAATCGTACTTTACCTCGCAGCGATCGGATGCAAACATCCGGCCGTCGATGCGCGACATCGTCTTATGAGACGCTTCCATCAGAGGAGTGGCGTGAGGCGGGTGCGTTTACAGTACTAGGTCTTGGGAGGACTTGATGAAGTTTAAGGGCTTGGCGGCTGCGGCCGCACTGGCGATTGCCGCTATTTCTGCGACACCCGCGGATGCGCAGGACAAACGCGTAAGGATGCAGATTGCGGGTGCGTTCCCGTCGACGACCGGCCTGCTCGGTCCGACACAGCTCGGTCTCGTGGACACGATCAAGAAGATCTCTGGCGGCTCCATCGACGCGCGCTTCTTCGAGCCCGGCGCACTCGTCCCGGCCGGTCAGTATCTCGACGCGGTCGGCAATGGTTCTCTCGACGCGGCCTGGACCGTCGCCGGATTCTGGACGGGCAAGGATATCGCGTTCGCGATGTTCGGGTCCGTGCCGTTCGGACCGGAAGCCGGCGAGTACATGGCGTGGATGCGTCATGGCGGCGGCTACAAGATGATGGAAGAGCTGCACGAGAAGTACGGCATCGGCAAGGTTCTGCTCTGCGGTCTGATCTCGCCGGAAGCCTCGGGCTGGTTCCGCAAGGAAATCAAGGGTCCGGACGATCTCAAGGGCCTGAAGATGCGCTTCTTCGGCCTCGGCGCGAACGTGATGCAGAAGCTCGGCGTTTCGACGCAGCTCCTGCAGGCGGGCGAAATCTTCCAGGCACTGCAGCTCGGCACGATCGACGCGACCGAGTTCTCGATGCCGGTGATGGATCTCACGCTCGGCTTCCACCAGGTGGCGAAGTTCTACTACTTCCCCGGCTGGCACCAGATGTCGACGCTCAACAATCTCATCATCTCGAAGCAGAAGTGGGCCGAGCTGTCGGACACGCAGAAGTTCCAGATCGAGACGGCGTGTGACGCCACCATGCTCCGTCAGTTCGCGGAAGGCGAAGCGGTGCAGGGCAAGGCGATGAAGGAAATCGAGAGCAAGGGTGTCACGATCAAGTACTGGTCGAAAGAGATGCTCGATCTCTTCAAGAAGACCTGGGAAGAAGTCGCCAAGGAGCAGGCCGAAAAGAGCCCCGAGTTCAAGAAGGCCTGGGACAGCTACTCCAAGTTCCGCGAGGAGTACAAGATCTGGAAGGCCAACGGCTACCTGAAGGACTAAAGACACTTCGGCGGGCGCATCGACCGGTGCGCCCGCTCTCATTTTGCCGGTGTTCGGGCGCCGGTACTTCTGAAATACGGGGGGAAGTCCATGAGAGGCCTGCTGGCGATCAGCAACACGATCGACCGGGTATTGCGGTTCTTTGCTCACATTGGCGCATGGTTCTTCCTTGCGTGCATCATCACGATCTGCGTCGACGTGCTGACCCGCAATGGTGTCGAAATCCCGCTCGGTTTTACGACGCTGACACTGATCAAGCCGTTCCAGCTCAATTTCTTCGGTATCGATCTCGGGTCGACCCGACTGCAGGAGCTGCAGTGGCACTTCCACGCCTTCCTGTTCCTGTCGTGGCTCGGCTACGCCTACGTACGTAACGCGCACGTGCGGATCGACGTGGCGACGGCGGGGCTGTCGGCGCGGAAGCAGGCTTGGATGGAAGTTCTGGGCATCTTCATCTTTGCAATTCCGTATTTGATCGTCGGCATCTGGTTCTCGCACCAGTTCTTCGTGACGAGCTTCATCCAGAACGAATCCTCGGCGGCTCCGAACGGGCTCGGGATGCGATGGATCGTGAAGTTCATGCTCTACATGGGCTTCTGGACCGTGGCGCTCGCCGTCATTTCGGTTCTGTTCCGTCGTCTCGTCTTTCTGTTCGGTTCGAAGGAACTGGCGGAAGAAGCCTTGCCGGGTGGCAATCCCGGCGTGATCCACTGAGGCGAGGACGAAACAATGATCGACTGGCTGATCGACCACCTCGCCGTTCTGATGTTCCTCGTCCTGACGTTCATCATGTTCGCGGGATATCCCGTTGCGTTCATCCTCGGCGCCGTCGGTGTCGTGTTCGCGCTCCTGGGCATGTACTTTGGCGTCTATCGGTGGGCGCAGTTCGCAGCGCTCTTGCCGCGCATCTTCGGGCAGGCGGTGGAAAACCCCGTGCTCGTCGCGATCCCGATGTTCATATTCATGGGAACGATGCTCGAGAAAAGTCGCGTGGCGGAGCAACTGCTGTTCACACTGCAGGTTCTGTTGCGCAAGGTGCCGGGTGGGCTCGCGCTCGCCGTGACGCTGCTCGGGACGATCATGGCGGCTACGACCGGCATCGTCGGCGCGTCCGTCGTGATGCTGACGCTGATCGCCATGCCACTGATGATGAAGGCGGGCTATCAGAAGGAGCTTTCTGTCGGCACCATCGCTTCGGCAGGTACGCTCGGCATTCTCATTCCGCCCTCGATCATGCTCGTGATCATGGGCGACCTGATGAGCGTGCCGGTGGGTACACTATTCGCAGGTGCGTTCCTGCCGGGCTTCCTGCTGTCGGCGCTGTATGTGATCTACATCATCGTCTGGAGTGCGATGCGACCGGATCTGGCGCCTCCGCTCGGTGACGATATCGGGCCACAGACCCGCCGTGAGCTGTGGGCGCTTGTCATCAAGACCTTCATCCCGCCGGCCTTCCTGATCGCGCTCGTGCTCGGGTCGATCTTCGGAGGCTGGGCAACGCCGACGGAAGCGGCAGGTGTCGGCTGTGCGGGTGCGATCATCCTCGCGATCGCCAACAAGCAGTTCAATTTCGCGATCCTGAAGGACGTGATGCATTCGTCTGCGCTTACGAATGCGATGGTGTTCTTCATCGTGTTCGGCGCGACGCTCTTCTCCTACGTCTTCCGCGCGCTCGGCGGCGACGAAGTGGTGGCGGACATTCTGAAGCTGATGGGGCTCGACACGGGCTGGGAGATCATGATCTTCGTCATGCTCCTCGTGTTCTTCATGGGCTTCTTCTTCGACTGGATCGAGATCTGTCTCGTGGTCATTCCGATCTTCGGACCGATCATCGGGAAGGCGGACTTCGGCTCGCTCATCCAGATCACGGATGCGGCGGGAGCGATCAATCCGCAGCTTACGAAGCAAGCGATCCTGCTATGGTTCGCCATATTGCTATCGGTGAACATGCAATCGGCGTTCCTGACGCCACCATTCGGGTTCGCGCTGTTCTACATGAAAGGAACCGTGCCGCCCGAGGTGACGATGGGGCACATCTATCGCGGCATCATTCCGTTCGTGATCATCCAGCTCCTAGCGGTGCTGTTGTGCATGTTCTTCCCGCAGGTCGTTCTCTACCTGCCGCAGCGATGGGGCTTCCTCGACTGACGCAGGGGAAAGTGAAACGCGAAAAGACAGGAAGCCGCCGGGCGCGTCCGGCGGCTTCTTTTTTGTTCCGGAGCCTGGTCGAGGAGCGATGAGGCAGCCGTGATCAGGCCTTGTCGCGGAAATAGGGCTCGACGGGGCCGGTGACCTTGATGGTGATCGGGTTGCCGAAGCGGTCTTTCGACGTCTCGACGACGAGACGGACCCAGCCTTCGGAAACGCAGTATTCCTCGACGTTGTTCTTGTCGACGCCCTTGAAGCGGACACCGATGCCGCGTTCGAGGAGTTCGGCGTTGTAGTGGGGGCTTTTCGGATTGGTCGAAAGGCGGTCGGGGAGTTTCTCGTCCGGGGTTTCGGTCGTGTCGTTCATGGCGGCTCTCGATCGGTTGGTTGCGCGCGTCTTAGCACAGGTCGGCGGGTTCGCAATCGGCCGGAGCTGAAATCAGCCAGTGAGCTTCAGGCGGTAGAGAAAGCGGCGTCGGTCAGCGGGGCGCATGCGCAGGGCCGGATCTGCATGGCAGCAGACGGCGCGCCGGATCCCTTCGGAGACGGGGCTCGTGAAATCCGATCGCATCAGACGGCCGGTGTGGGCGCCTGCGAGGGCGGCGAGACGTTCGAGGTCGGGTTCGCGGATGCCGCGGGCGCGAAGCTCGGCGACGGTCGAGACGAGATAGTCGAGGTTGGCGCCGGAGAGTCCGCGGGCACCGCGAATCTGGTGGGCGCGAACGGCGAGCGGCAGATGGCCGACGTAGCTCGGGTGCGCCCGTTCGGCGACGTAGCAGACGGCGTGAACGCGCTCGTGGCTGCCGTCGCGGAGGAGCACGGGCATGTGTTTCTCGATGTAGACGCCGTTGACGAGTTCGCGCTTGCGCAGATAGGCGAGCACCGCGTCGCGATCTGAGGCAGGGATACGATAGACGATGCCCCGGCAGCTGCCGCCGCGATCGAGGCCGAGCACGAGACCGGGGCGCTTCGCCGTGCCGCGATGATGGGTCGAGGAGATGCAGAACGCGCGATGATAGCCGTCGAGACGGGCGGGGTAGCGCGCAGAAAACGCGAAACCAGGGCGCCACATGAGGGAGCCGTAGCCGAAGACCCAGAGATCGCCGGCAGCGGACATGCGTCAGCCCTTTTTTGCCGATTGCGCGAGGGCGTCGCGGACCTTGTAGAAGTCGGCGGAGGAGGCGGCGTCCTGGCCGGCCTGGATGACGCCACGACGGATGGCGCGGGCATCGGTGAAGAGGCGGAACAGGGTGTCGCCGTCGCCGAAGCGGATGGCGCGCTGGAGCATCGTGAGGTCTTCCGAGAAGCGGCCGAGCATCTCGAGGACGGCGTCCTTGTTGTTCAGGAACACGTCGCGCCACATCGTGGGATCGGAGGCGGCAATGCGCGTGAAATCGCGGAAGCCGCCTGCCGAAAACTTGATCACTTCGCTGTCGGTGACGCGTTCGAGGTGGGCGGCGGTATTGACGATGTTGTAGGCGATGAGATGGGGCAGATGGCTCGTGATCGCGAGGACGAGATCGTGATGATCGGCCGGCATCACGTCGACAATGGAGCCGCAGGCTTCCCAGAACGCGCGCAGTTTCGCGACGGCTGCCTCGTCGGCGCCGGGCAGGGGCGTCAGGATGCACCAGCGGCCGTCGAACAACGACGGAAAGCCGCTTTCGGGGCCGGAATGCTCGGTGCCGGCGATGGGGTGGCCGGGGATGAAGTGGACGCCCTCGGGGACGTAGGGATTGCAGTCGCGGACGATCGAGCCCTTGACCGAGCCGACGTCGGTGAGGATCGCGCCCGGCTTCAGGAGTGGTCCAATTTCACGGGCAAGATCGCCACAGACGCCGACGGGGGCGCAGAGGATGACGAGATCGGCATCACGCGCGGCTTCGGCTGCGGTGGCGAAAACCTGCGTGACGAGGCCGAGGCGCACGGCGGTCTCTCGCGTCTCGGCGGATCGGGCGTGGCCGACGATGTCGCCAGCGAGGCCGCCGTGACGGCGCATGGCATGGCTCAGCGACGAGCCGATGAGGCCGATGCCGACGAGGGCGACGCGATTGAAAAGGGGCGACGTCATGCGGCCTTCTTGCCGGTCATGAACTCGGTCAGGGCGGCCACGACGGCACGGTTGTCGGCTTCGGTTCCAATGGTCATGCGCAGGCACTGGGGCAGATTGTAGGCTCCGACGGCGCGAAGAATGATGGCTTTCGACTTCAGGAACGCGTCGGCTGCCTTGGCATTCTTTTCGCCGGTTTCGGGGAAGTGCATCAGGACGAAGTTACCGACGCTCGGCGTGACCTTGATGCCGATCTTTTCGAGTTCGGTCGTCACCCAGGGCAGCCAGGTGTCGTTGTGGGCGACGGACCGTTCGTGATGCGCGCGGTCCTCGATGGCGGCGATGCCGGCGGCGATGGCGGGAGCGGACACATTGAAGGGACCGCGCACGCGGTTCAGCACGTCGGCGATCGCGGGCGGGCAATAGGCCCAGCCGAGGCGCAGGGCGGCGAGCCCGTGGATCTTCGAGAACGTGCGCATCATCACGACGTTGTCGGAGTTGGCGACGAGTTCGAGGCCGGCCTCGTAATCGTTGCGGCGGACGTATTCGCAGTAGGCGGCGTCGAGCACGAGAATGCAGTTCTTCGGCAGCCCAGCGTGGAGGCGGCGCACTTCCTCGAACGGGATGTAGGTGCCGGTCGGGTTGTTTGGATTGGCGAGATAGACGAGGCGCGTGCGCGGGGTGAGGCGCGCGAGCAGGGCGTCGACGTCGGTCGTCAGGTTCTTTTCGGGCGCGGTCACGGGCGTGCCGCCGTTCGAGAGCGTGGCGATCCGGTACATGAGGAAGCCGTGCTCGGGGAACAGCGTCTCGTCGCCGGGGCCGACGTAGGCGTGAGTGATCAGCCCGATCAGTTCGTCGGAACCTGCGCCACAGACGAGACGATCCGGATTCAGGCCGTAGACGCCGGCGATGGCGTTCCGGAGCTTCGTGGCGCCGCCGTCAGGGTAGCGCTCGAGTTCGCCGGCTGCCGCCTTGTAGGCTTCGATCGCCTTCGGGCTCGGGCCGAGCGGGGTCTCGTTGGAGGAGAGCTTGATCGGCTTCATGCCGCCCGGGACGCTGCTTTCGCCGGGAACATAGGCGGCGATGGACATGATTCCGGGCTGCGGTGTCGGTCTTTCGGCGGTCATGATGGTGTCTCGCGGATCGGCGGGCCGCCTGATCCGGCCCTGCTGGCGGGGGATTGATAGTCCACCGGGGGCGGACTGCAAGGGCAAATTGGTGCGCCCGGCCGTGCGGATAGCCGGTGGAGGCCGGGCAACCGGCGCCATCGGGGCGCCGACGACCGGTTCCCGTTCAGTTCTGGCGGACGGGGCTGTCGACGTTGACGGTCGAGACGGGATTTCTGCGCATCAGGTCATCGATACGCACGCGTTCCTTGTGGAAATCGGCGAGCTGGCGGCCGGCGAGGCGGCGTTCCTTGGGAACCTGGATCGACATGGGATCGACGTGCTGATTGTTGATGGTCACCTCGTAGTGGAGGTGGGGGCCGGTCGAGAGGCCGGTATTGCCGATGTAGCCTATGACCTGGCCCTGGGTGACGCGGACGCCCGGGCTTATGCCGGAGCCGAACCGGGAGAGATGGGAGTAGGTCGTCTTGTAGCCGTTGGCGTGGCGAATGCGGATGTGATTGCCGTATTCGCCCTTGCGTCCGGCTTCCTCGACGATGCCTGCGCCCGCCGCCATGATCGGCGTGCCGATGGGAGCCGAGAAATCGACGCCTGCATGCAGACGAAACTGGCCCAACAGGGGATGGCGACGCATGCCGAAGCCAGAGGTGAGGCGTGCACCTTCGGCGCGGACGGGCCGGCGCATCAGGAACTGGCGGGCGGTGTTGCCGTTCTCGTCATAGTAGTCGACGGCACCGTCCGTGGTGCGGAAGCGATAGAAGCGCCGGCTTTCCCCGCCCACGGTCAGCGACGTCATCAGGAGGTCGCCAAGTGCATTCGGGCCGCGCTTGTCGTCATCGCGGACGTCGAAGAACAACTCGAACTGATCCCCGTGGCGGGCGCGGCGGCGATAGTCGGCGTCGTTGGCGTGGACGCGAAGAATGTGGGCGACGATGTCGTGGCCGATACCCTGGGAAAGGGCGGTGACGTAGATGGCGTTGTACAGCGACGTGGTCTGTGCGGAGCGATCGTCGGTCATGGCAGCACGGGTCATGCGCTCGTCGATCGGCGACTGGCTTGCAACGAAGTCACCGCCAGAATTGAGCGACAGTGTCACCTTGTGCTCGTGTCCATCGCCGAAAATGCTTACGCGTATGGGCTCGAACCGCCCTTGACGGGTCACAGACGGCACGACCGTCACGTGGACTTCCTGACCGGGAACAAGAGCGTTGTCTGCGACGTGCGGCCGAGCAGCTTCGACGATCGCGCGCTTCTGCCAGACGTCGCCGACGAGGCGGTCGATGATGCGCGTGAGGGTGTCGCCGCGGCCAACCTTGACGACCTTGACCTCGCGATTGTCGAGATCGTCTTCGACGATTTCTTCGCTGTCGTCGTGTGATTTGGGAATATCGGTGGTCGCCGGCGGGGTCAGGGCGGGAGCCGTCCGCCGCAAGCGCTGGGCAAGCAGTTCCTGGGGTGTTGCCGTTTCGGCGCCGTCGGCCTGGAAGGCCGGACGGATTGCTGGCACTTCGTCGGCGGCGCTGTCGCGAAGGACGGCTTCGGTCGCGTCACGATGGTCCATTTCCTGACCGTCGTCGGTGGGCAGGATGCCGCCGAGAAGTTCCACGATGCGGGCGTTGGCGTCCTGCTTCTCGATTTTCGCAGTCGCGGCGTCGGCGCTGGTGGCGTTCGGTTCGGCGTACAGCGTGTACGGGTTGAACGGCGGAATGCGGTCGGCATCGGTGGCGGGTGGGGCGGTGCCCAGGCGACCGACGACCTTCGCAAACGTCTTTTTCAGCAGGTATTCCCGGTTGTCGCGGCGCTGGCGGATGCTTTCCTGGATGATGAACCGTGTCGAAAGCGCGTCGTTTGTCGCAACGAGGCGGTCGGCCTTCGGCAAGGACCAGGTGAGGCCGCCACCGCGGGAATGCTCGGGGAGGGCGATGGTGGGCGCGGAGGCTGCCTGCGGGGTGACGAACGCTGACAGATCGGCCGGATCGCGTGCGCCGAGGACCACGAAAATGATCGCGAAGGCTCCAATGCCTGCGGCGAGGCAGGTCGACAGGAACCAGCGGAAACGGCCGCCGCGTCGCCTGTCGGCATGATCCTGGTCGAGTATCGAGACCTTGCGTCCACGGCCCGTGCGCACGGTGGTGCTGCCGTCGCGCTTTTGCGCGGCGGTTGCGGTGGTTGTCCGGCGCCGTCGTGAAACGGGCGCATGACGCCGCTCAAGCAACACTTCCCCTGTTCCCTCAACTCCTGGCCGCCATTATCTGCGGCCGAAAGATACGCCCCGATTTCCGCCTGCGAACCAAGTTTTGCGCGTGTTCGCAGAAGCCGTCCACCGTCCGTGAGGTGTTTTCCCGCCCGGCGCAGCCGGTGTTCGGCTCAAGCATCGTTTCCTGTGACGGAAAAAGGGCATTCCCGTGGCTGGCCGCATTGTGATCCGGCCGAATTCCAGTGGAGTTTTCGCTGGTTCGCGGGCGAGCGCGGGCTTGCGGCGGGGCGTGTCAAACCCGCTCAGGCCAGCCTCTGGCCCCCGTTTTCAGACCCCGCGATCGCCATCTCCGGGAAAAACTTGCGGCGTCGGGGTTCCAAAACGGCCGGTCACACGCGCCGACGACGCGCCTCAGGCCAGTTTTCCACTGGCCGACCAAGCTTTTTTCGCACCTGCAAAATGCAATGGAATCAGTCGGTTTCTGACAATTTCCCGACAATCGGTGCGGCATGGCTAAAAAAATCTTCGAGGGCTGTTGACACGGAAGGGGGGGGCGAGTAGAAACAGCCTCGTTGCGGGGCACACGATGCACCGCGCCCTACGGGGCGGCAACACTCCTTGACCGACAACAAAGCTCAGCGGGGCAACCCGATGACGCTCTTGTTTTCGTCTTCTGGGGCCGAATCGGCTCTAGGGAGGAGGATGTGCTGGCTCTGGCTCTTTGACAAGTGGTTTGAGGAAAGAGAAACGCAGGCGGCGGAGCTCTGGCGGATCTGTTCAGCCCATGTGGTGGGACAGATTAAAACAGACTCTGACGATGACTGCGTTTCAATAGCCATCACCAAGTCCGTGTTCGTGGCGCAAGCTGCGGATGGCGGATTTAGTGTGAAGGTGCCCGTTACGTAGAAATCCTTGGAGAAATCCAAGACCATGTCAGAATCAAAATTTCTCAACTTGAGAGTTTGATCCTGGCTCAGAACGAACGCTGGCGGCAGGCCTAACACATGCAAGTCGAACGCTCCGCAAGGAGAGTGGCAGACGGGTGAGTAACGCGTGGGAACATTCCTAGAGGTACGGAATAGCTCAGGGAAACTTGGGGTAATACCGTATAAGCCCTTACGGGGAAAGATTTATCGCCTTTAGATTGGCCCGCGTTGGATTAGCTAGTTGGTGGGGTAACGGCCTACCAAGGCGACGATCCATAGCTGGTTTGAGAGGATGACCAGCCACACTGGGACTGAGACACGGCCCAGACTCCTACGGGAGGCAGCAGTGGGGAATCTTGGACAATGGGCGCAAGCCTGATCCAGCCATGCCGCGTGAGTGATGAAGGCCTTAGGGTTGTAAAACTCTTTCGTCGGGGACGATAATGACGGTACCCGAAGAAGAAGCCCCGGCTAACTTCGTGCCAGCAGCCGCGGTAATACGAAGGGGGCTAGCGTTGTTCGGAATTACTGGGCGTAAAGCGCACGTAGGCGGATTTGTTAGTCAGGGGTGAAATCCCGGGGCTCAACCTCGGAACTGCCTTTGATACTGCAAGTCTCGAGTCCGGAAGAGGTGAGTGGAATTCCTAGTGTAGAGGTGAAATTCGTAGATATTAGGAAGAACACCAGTGGCGAAGGCGGCTCACTGGTCCGGTACTGACGCTGAGGTGCGAAAGCGTGGGGAGCAAACAGGATTAGATACCCTGGTAGTCCACGCCGTAAACGATGGATGCTAGCCGTCGGCAAGCTTGCTTGTCGGTGGCGCAGCTAACGCATTAAGCATCCCGCCTGGGGAGTACGGCCGCAAGGTTAAAACTCAAAGGAATTGACGGGGGCCC